>Ga0209536_100002328_pt1 | contig 30914 bp, 20 predicted proteins | sample DeeMarSeWOR28_12_FD_187461 | JGI IMG/M metagenome (GOLD analysis project Ga0209536, IMG submission 187461) | Marine sediment microbial communities from White Oak River estuary, North Carolina - WOR-2-8_12 (SPAdes) (version 2) | ecosystem: Environmental > Aquatic > Marine > Intertidal zone >... | reverse complement strand
ACAATTTCAATCATTTCCGGCCGGAGTCGTTTCAGGTCTGGCAGTTGGTTCCGGCCTAATTGAGCTTCAATCAGGACGGAGCTGTCGGAGTACTGCTCATTTATTATCCGGCCGCGGGCGCGGAGAAAACTCTGGACCTTGCCGTTCGATTGGCTGCTGGTGACTCGCAGCAGCAGTTCTGTGCCCTTGTATTTCGCCGTGACTGCTTCGCAGAGGCTGTCGAGGCCGAAACGCGTTCTGGCAGAAATGCTGACCGCATCACGATAGAGCGTTTGCAGCGTCTCTAAATCGCCGATGTTTCTGACGACGTCAACCTTGTTAAGTACCTGGAGAATCGGTTTGTCGCCGCAGCCGATTTCGGCCAGGACGTCGTTGACGGATTCGATTTGCTTTAGGGCATCGGGGTTCGATACATCTACAACATGCATAAGCAAATCGGCGTTGATAGCCTCTTCAAGCGTCGCCTTGAACGAAGCGACCAGTTGATGCGGCAGGTTTTTGACGAAACCGACGGTATCACTCAAGAGGACTTCGACGCCTTTGGCCGGCGCCCATCTTCTCGTTCGAGTATCGAGCGTAGCAAAGAGCCTGTCCTCGACAAAAACGTTCGCATCGGTGAGCGTGTTGAGAAGCGTGCTTTTGCCAGCGTTCGTATAGCCGACAAGGCAGATTTTGAACAGGCCCTTTCTCGCATCGATTTCGCGAATTCTCCGTCTGTCGATATTTGAAAGCTCGCGTTTGAGATCTGTGATGCGTTTGCTGACGAGCCGGCGGTCTATTTCGAGCTGCTGCTCGCCAGGACCTCTGGTGCCGATACCGCCGACCGTGCCGGCAGCGGTCGCGCCGCCGGCGCCAGCGACGCTGTCGAGGTGCGACCACATCCGGGTAAGTCGCGGATATGTGTATTCCAACTGGGCCAGCTCGACCTGGAGCTTGGCCTGCCGGGTTTTTGCACGAGTGGCGAAAATGTCAAGAATCAGCTCACTGCGGTCAAGGACTTTGACTTTGATGATTGTCTCAAGCTCGCGAATCTGGCCCGGCGACAGATCGTTGTCGAATATTACGACATCGGCTTCGAAACGCTTAGCCCGCCCGGCAAGCTGGTCAACTTTGCCCTTACCTACGTATGTAGAAGGGTTTATCTTGCGAATTTTCTGCTGGAACCTGTCAACGACGACTGCTCCGGCACTTTCCGCTAAGGCGGTGAGTTCCGCTAAATCATCCCCATTATCACTTCCGCGGAGCACGGCGGCGACCAGAATGGCCCGCTCCTTCTTGACTTTCAGCGTCTGTCGAAATTTCTCCAACTAAATTGTACCTCCAAAATCGCAATTATATTCTAACATATTTTGGCTGAATCCCTCAAGAAATCAACAAAATAGCCAAATAATCGCGTTTTGAGGACAAAAGATTGATATTTATCGGACAAAATTGAATTTTTTCAACTAAATCAGGCAGTGAAATTTATTTTTTGTCTTGAAAAAATAAAAAATCTGCATTAGAGTAATGATTTATGCGGTTTTTGACGAACTAAATATTAATGTTAATTTATTAAGCTTCTGATATTAGAGGTAGAGTAAGGGTAATTTTTTTATGTTGAAAGTTAAATCGCGGGCAGGCGAATCAGTGCAACAGATGATAAGGCGCTTTAAGAAAATGTGCGAAAAAGAAGGTCTAATAAGGGACATGAAGCGAAATGCTTATTATGAGAAGCCTTCCGAGAAAAATCGCCGGCGTATGCGCAAAGCCCAGCGGAATGTAAGCCGATATTAACAGATAAATCGCGATATTTTACGTAGCATTTAGTCCGGGCAGGCAAAATGAAACCTGCTCGGCTTTTTATTTGCGAATTGCCAATAATTTTTACGGGCGTTAATTAAAAAAATTCTTCGGCAAACCCCCATCGCACACATTACGACCGGTGATTGTGCAGCTCCTACACCTAGGAATTGGATTCATCCCTCACGGGATCCTCTTCCTTCTCAAGCGGCCCGAGTAATTCAATTGCCATGCGCCTGAGTTTATTAACCGCCATAGTTGAAAACAATCCCACAAGCCCGGCAAGGCCCGCGAAACCATAAACGTTCATGTTCTGAGTTGTTGTGTTCGCAGTAAAGAAGCCGGCACGCATCACAAAGTAAAATACCAGCGCCAGGCTTGCCGCCACGAACGGCGTTAAAAAATATCCCACGAGCCAACTGACCTTCAGCTTTCGGTTTCCGACATACGATGCAAACGAACGCAGCGCGTGGACTTGGCCGCCAAGTGCGCCAGCAAACACAACCACGGCTAAAAGACGCAACTCGACTGAAACAGCAATCTGTTGATTGAAGAATTCGACCGGCTTAACTGCGATTTTGGATGAGATTTGTGTGGGCCAGAACTGGAGTATTGCATATAAAAGCAATATCGTAAGTATAGTCAAATACACGGTCATTGCTACAGCTCCAGGAGTGCTTACATACCTGTCCCATTCGGCAAGAGTTTCTGCTTTATAGGTCGTCATGGTTTGTTGCTTTGACTGGGCGAGTGTGGTTTCTTCGGCTTGTTCTGTCGTTCCGTTTTTTCCCTTGGCCATATTACGACCTCCTTATCTACAACTTGTAAAAAATATCACTGCCCGTATCTCGATGTTAGTTCTGGAAATATAGCCCTACGAATCTGTTATGTCAAGCTGCATGAACAATTTTACAGGAATTATTGTCAGTCAAAGTATGTATAAATTAACGCACAGCTATAATCCATGCACTCATGGACTCGAATGAAAGTATATGCCGGCTCGAAAACAACTGCAAGACCTGAAACAGCTCCGGCCGGACAAGATTGAAATCATCGAAGCATGAATCTGTTTCAAGATTAGCACAAATAATGTGAAATCTGAAAAAATCTCCGTTACTTGTCTCGTACTGCGTCCTTTGTATTGCGCGCTTCGTAATAGTTTTGCTCTTATTGTTGCTGGTTAGGCAGTTTCGCTTGCCACTGATTGGCTTCTTCTGGTTTGTTCCAGGCTTCGTAGAGGGCGATTAGATTGTTAATAGATTCTATTGTGTGTGGATGTTGATCCCCGAGTTTGAGACGGCAGCCTTCTACGGCTTCGAGAAGTAGTTTCTCAGCTTCATCATATCGGACTTGCTCTCTATAGAGTACAGCCAGGTCGTTCTTTGTTTCCAGCGTGTGTGGATGGTCCTCACCCAACTTACGTTTCCTGGCATCCAATACTTCATCAAACAGACGTTTAGCTTCCTCGTATTTTTTCTGTTTTGTTCTCAACACAGCCAGCCCATTGATGCTACGAAGTGTAAACGGGTGTTCCTTTCCCCGCATCATCCGTTGTCCGGCCTCTATCCCATTCGTGAATTCCTCCTCAGCCTCATCGTATCGATTTTGAATCATATATAGGTGGCCCAAACAGTACATGCTGTACACAACACCATTTGGAGCATCCTCCTTTTTCCGGTCTTTTAATAGTTGCTCTGCTTGCTCATATCGGCCCTGACATATATATATCTCGGCTAAATGCTCCGAGAATGGTTTCTCTTGCCAGCCATACCGCGTTTGCAGCCATGCAGTCTCACTCGAAAGGCCCTCGTTAAGAAGTCGTTCAGCCTCAGCATAACGGCCTTGCTCGATGTACACAAGGGCGAGATTGCACTTAATTTCAGGTAGCGGTACTTGACTGTCTGGATTCGATTCTTGAATCAGTTCGTTAAACAAACGCTCTGCCTGCCTGTATTGACCTGCATTAAAATACTCAAGTGCCAGGTAGTTCTTGGTAGTAAGTGTGGTTTTTTTTCGTTTACCACTGTGTTCGCTGTAGAGTTGGTAAGAACGCTGCAGGTGATGTATGGCCGCTCTCGGCTCGCCAATCCTACGGTATGCCCATCCCAGATGATAGCGAACCTGCGCCTCGACGAGCGGCTGATCTTGGAACTTACCCTCAAGATTCTTCGATGCAATATTAAGAACGTCAGCCACTGTGGCGTCTTGGCCACGGATGTTCCCAGCTGCGGTCAGGACGTCATAAGATAGAAACCGGTTGACAGCCTCCGATTCTGCGCGTGCCCGTGCCTGGCCGATAGCGAAAAATGTAGAAACCACAACGCCAGCAACAAGCACAAGCATCACCATGGTAATACCGCCAACCAATACCTTGTTTCGCCGCACAAACTTCTTCAATTTATAGTCAACACCGGGCGGGCCGGCGATAAGTGGAGTTCCATTCAGATAGTTCTCGATATCATCTGCAAGCTCAGAGGCGGAACGATAACGTTCGGCCCGCTCCTTACGCATCGCCTTCAGTGGAATCCATTCAAGTTCTCGGTGTAGGCATTTTGCTAATGTTGCCACTTCGGTCCGGCGACTTTCAGCGACCTTCATGGCTTCTTCACCAAGTTTTGACAGTCTGGTACTTGGAGTCTTGGGGTCGGTCTCGCGAATGACCTTTCTAACGTGGTCAAGTCCACCTTCACGGAATGTTTCGGAATCGAATGGCAAAACGCCAGTTAACAGTATATATAGCAGCACACCAAGCGAGTAGATATCCGAACGGGTATCAATATCCTCGCCGGCCATATCGGCCTGCTCCGGGCTCATATATTCTGGTGTGCCGAGTAACTGGCTCTCCTCGGTCAAAAGTGTCCGCTCGGTCAGTGGCGCCGCTATCGCTTTTGCGACACCAAAGTCAATAATCTTCGGCACCGCCTTATCATCCTGGGTAGAGACAAGGATATTCGACGGCTTAATATCTCGATGGATGATTCCCTTTTGATGGGCGTGCTGAATAGCGTGACAGACTTGTTGGAATAATCGCAGCCGCTCCTCTATACTCAGCTTGTGGTGGTCGCAATACTCAGTGATTGGTAAGCCTTTGACATATTCCATTACAAAATAAGGCCGGCCGGCTTCTGTAGTCCCAGCGTCGTAGACATTAGCGACGTTCAGATGGTCCAGCAAAGCCAGGGCCTGTCGCTCGGCTTCAAAACGCGCCAGGATCCGCTTTGAATCCATGCCGGGCTTAATTACTTTCAAAGCCACACGTCGACGAATAGAACCTTCCTGCTCAGCTAAATAGACAATTCCCATGCCTCCTTCGCCCAATACACGAAGAATTTTATAACGTCCGATCCGCTTTCCCGTCTGCTCCGGAAAACTCCCCGCAGGAGCCGTTTCGTTTGCCTTATTTTCTATCTCAGACTCATCTGTTTGAAGACCGGATCTCATCAGCCGCATCAAACGTTCGGGTTCAGTCCCAAAGATGGATTCTTCTTCTTTCATGGTAATTCTCACAAAATTAAAGTTGATCTCTCAACTTATGTCTTACTCCACTATATAATCTTCCGGTTTATTCAAAACCTTGCGCACTTTTTCGAAAAAAAAGTAATAATTCTTCGATTTCATCCGGTGTCTGGTCCCCATCAAGCAAAGTCCGACGCACATTATGCTCCAAGGCGGCACGAAAACGACGTTTTACCGTAACAATCATATTAGAGGCTGATTGGGTATTTTCGATGCCGTGGACCTGACAGAGATGAGTTACTGATGGCGGTTGTTTATCGGTTAATAAAGGACGGACTATGCGTTCATAAAACAGTATCCAGTGGGTATCCATTCCCTGTTCGGCACATTCTGCTTTCACGAATGACAAAACACGCTCCATCAAAGCTGATACCCATGCGTAATTGAAGGATTCCTCAACCGATGCCTGTGTCATACTTACAGGCATGACGGGCGGCTCGACCACGTCCAGAGAGACCATTTTCTCCTTTGGGATGCGTTTACATGCTCTTTCTTTCAGGTTCTGTTTGGTTGAGTATTGCTTTAGTGCATGGAGCAGAAATGAACGGAAGCGGCCTCTGGTCTTGTCTGCACGTCCCACCAGGTCTTTATTGAGAACCACTTCGTGAAAGAAGCCCTGAGTCAGGTCCTTGGCCTGTTCGTTATCATAACCGGTCCGTCTGAGGTAGCAATATACAGGCTTCCAGTACTCCTGCAGTAAAAAACCGATAAGTAGCTTGTCTTTGTCCTGGCCGGCCTTTATGTTCTCAATGAGAGACCATTGTGTTGTGAGGAATCTCTGACGTGCTCCCCCCATATCTGTATGGTTCTCGTATCCCATTATAGGTTCCACTGATTCCGAGGAATTAAAGCTCAATCCGGCAATGGCAAGCCCTAATTTATGCATTATATCAAATTATAATGCCCTAATGAACGCATAAAGAGGGGAATTATCGCCTGTATTCATCGAATTACACAATTTTTTATATTTTTTTCAGATTGTGCGCAATGTTGCGAATTTTATGGAGAGTATAGGGTGAAAGCTTTCAATGACAAAGCCTAGTTGGCAGAACAAGTCATGAAAGCATGAATGGTCAATACTTTTTTGAAAGGGCTGTAAAATGAAACGGTTAAATGGTTACAAAATGAGGTTAGTTTTAGTTGGATTTTTAGCCGCTCTTGTTATTGGCAGCGGAAGTACGAAGGCGGATTTTACCTGGACGCAGAAGGCTGACATGCCGACGGGGCGATGGATGCCTACATCCGCTACAGTCAATGGTAGGATTTACGTTATAGGGGGAGTATCGAGTGAACCTGACTCGAAAGTCCTTTCGACTGTCGAAGAGTATGACCCAGCCACTAATATATGGACCAGAAAAGCTGATATGCCAACAGCGAGAGGTTGGATACCACCATCGAGCCCTGTGGTGGATGGTAAAATTTATGTAATTGGTGGGGGTGATGATATTATCTGGGATCTACCAACAGTTGAGGAGTATGATCCGGTTACTGACACCTGGACGCGGAAAGCCGATATGCCAACGCCCAGATGGTGCTTGGCCGCGTGTGCAGTGGAAGGGAAAATCTATGCTATAGGGGGAGCCCCCAATAGATACACAGGTCTTAATGTTGTGGAAGAGTACGATCCTGCAACCGATACATGGACGAGAAAAGCTAAGATGCCCAAGGGCGTATGGGGCTTATGTGCCTGTGTAGTGGATGGAAAAATATATGCTTTCGGAGGTAGAGGCGGTTTGAGTGCCAATTCTATCGTGCAAGAATATAACCCTGCCACGGATACCTGGACGCTGAAAAGCAACATGCTTCGGAGTACGAGTAATATGGCCTCAGTTGTTTTAGATAACAAGATCCTTGTCTTAGGGGGATGGATACACAGTAACAGTTATCCGTATACAACCGTGCAAATGTATGATCCTGCGATAGACGAATGGACCAGGGAAACCGACATGCCAGCCAACAGATCTTCTTTAACCGCCTGTGCAGTAAGAGAAAGGATATATGCTATTGGAGGAACGGACAGGCCTCATCCATGTCCGGCCTTTCCAACAGTCTATGAGATTAGTCCATTGTTTGACTTTAATGGCGATGGAATTGTTGATGCTGCCGATATGTGCATCATGATTGACCACTGGGGAGAAGATTATTCTTTGTGTGACATAGGCCCAATGCCCTGGGGTGACGGTGTTGTCGATGTCGAAGACCTAAAGATCCTTGCAGAACATTTGTTTGAGGAAATTTTCTCACCGAAACCGGTGGCATATTGGAAGCTGGATGAGGTAGAAGGCGATATAGCCTATAACAGAATTAGCGATAATCACGGCACCCTGAGTGGTAATCCCACATGGCAACCTGATGATGGCATGGTAGCAGGAGCACTTCTATTCGACGGGATCGATGACTATATCAGTACCGACCCAATATTAAACCCGACAGATGGAGAATTTTGTGTCTTTGCCTGGATCAAAGGAGGTGCGCCAGGCCAAGTCATTCTTTCGCAGACAGGCGGAGTAAACTGGCTTTCAGCTGATCTGTCAGAAGGAAAACTAATGACTGAACTAATACCTCCTATTTCCAGGTCGCCTGTGCTACCACTCGTTTCTGAAGCTATGATCGCCGACGGTAACTGGCACCACGTAGGTTTTTGGTGGAATAAAACATGCAGAATGCTCTATGTTGATGGTGTCGTGGTGGCTGAAGACGTGCAGAACAATCTGGCAAGCTCGACTAACGGCCTGTATATAGGCACCGGCAAAGGGATGGAGGACGGAACCTTCTGGTCCGGCCTGATCGACGATATCCGCATCTACAACAAGGCTCTGAGCCCAGAAGAAATCGCAGCCCTGGCACATTAGGCCACTTTAGAAAGAAACCACTCAAAATAATCACAAAGAGCTGACAGTTTGAGAGAGCCGTCAGCTCTTTTTTCAAGAAAATAATGGACAGCCCTTTTCATGGCTAAGCCATAAATTTATCTTTTCTCGGTGTCCTCTGTGCCTGGATAATCTTGACCGTATAACTCGCTCCGATTAAGCGGTGTTAACCGGACAAGAGCCTGCTATATCTCCGCTCTATCGATAATGTCAAGTAATTCATATGCCGGAATATTGTTTGCATTCGGATAAGATTGACGTATTATGAAAATCTAAGCATACAGAAATATTTCAGAAAAGTATATATAGAAAATCCTGAAGTGAGGAATCTGATATGCGTTTGATAGTCAAACAGAACGATCACCTCGTCAACCAGAATCATTTTATCAAGGGACCAATATATATCGGAAGACATTCTCAAAGCCAGGTTTTTCTGCCGCATCAGTCTGTTTCACGCCAACATGCAGTGGTTTTCCTGACAGATGAAAAACAATGGATGATCAAGGATCTGCATTCGGCCAATAAGACCTATGTTAACGGTAAGGCCGTCACGGAAACGTTATTAAGAACCGGTGATAGTATTAAGGTCGGGGATTATACTATTGAAGTCGACCTGGAAAAGGACGAGCAGGTCAGTAAATCGATTCATCTCGAAGATACCCATGCGCCTGTTTCCAGGCAGCCACAACTTATTGTCCGTGAGCTTGATAATAAACTTGCCCCGGCAATCAGGATACCGGCCCATAGGGCCGTCGATTTGTATGAATTACTCAAGATGGTTGCTCACGGTGGCAATAGTGCTGAGACGTTAAAGATACTGCTTGATGTCCTGATTGATCAGTTCCAGGCAAACAGAGTCTGGTGTGCGTTTCGATATGATCCGGAAGGATATACGGAAGAGGAAGGCGGACGCACGGATACCGGTGAATATTTTGAATTGAAAAATGAAGCTGTAAAGAAACTGATCGAACAGGCCTGTCAAAAACGACAATATCTGCTTTTGACAAATATCACACAACAATCATCACAGCCAAAAAGACAATCCGCTATTATCGCTCCCATTCTTGGTTCGGACAGAATCTTTGGAGAGATTTACTTGGACAGTACACCTGATAGTGTTGCCTTTACTGTGGGCGATCTGGATTATATCATGCTTATCGCAATCTCCCTTTCCGTTATTATTGAAAATCTTTGAATAGGGAATATATCCAATCCATTGCTCCTGCCCGGTCTCATATTACGAGTATTGTCCTTGATTCCTAAGTTAATTGCAGAGATCAAGAAGGTCACTCGTTCTGTTATGCTTACAGAGTGCTAACGACTTGTTAAGGCAGCGCTGGGAGAGTGTCTAAACAGTTTTAATTCCGCACCTGTTCAACCATACACTGCATCATCGTTGTCATTCTCAAATTTCGGTTTACTGATTATCAGTTTTGTGCTACAATACTGTATCTGGTTTTGGACATGAAAAGGAACTATATACCAATGCGGTGGCTACGAGTTTTTACAGTAAGTGTTTGTTTGGCACTGTCCTTTGAGGCATTTGCAAGCCAAACAAGGCAATTTGTAGTGCTGGACGTCGAGAATCCACGGTATTGCGGCAACGAGTTATTCTTAGCGTTCGAGAACTACTACAGCCCGCGCATAAAGCAATTGCGGAGCCGATATGGACTTGATGCGGTCGTGGCCGGCGAAAGCGATGAATGGAAGCGCATCCTGCTGCTGCGTCACTGGATCAGGTCACACATCGCTATCGACAATGACAATCCTACGCAGACCCGGGGGGATACGTTCGCTATCCTCGACGCAGCACTCAAAGGAGGAAAGTTTCACTGCACGCATTTCAGCATTGTGCAGCATGCCGTGCTGAACAGCTTTGGTTACGTCACCCGCCGGCTCGGATGTGGGCCGGGGCTTAAAGACGACGGCGGACACCACGGAGTCAATGAGGTCTGGGTCAACAAGTTCAGCAAATGGGTACTGATTGATGCCAAATACGACGCCCATTTCGAAAAGGACGGCATGCCGCTGTCGGCCCTGGAAATCCGGGATGAGATTTGGCACGATGGAGCTAAATCGGTGGTTCGCGTCGTCGGACCCGATCGAAAATCCATGAAACCTGATCCTGAAACCGGCAAGTGGGAAACACGCCCCGACACGTATCGCTTCTGTAGCTGGGAAACGAACACCAATCGCTTCACCACGTTTCCGGCCAGGTCCACTTCAACACTTGTTGTGCTGGATGATGAGATATTCCGCAACAATACCTGGTATCGCGATGGTAAGCCTCACTGGGCTTATGGCACACCATACTTCATAAAAACCACCCGTCGGGACTGGATAGAATGGACACCGAATGTCATCACTTCAAAGGTTACAATCGCCGATGACAGGGTACATGTGTTCCTCAGTTCGTGCACACCCAACTTCCGAAGCTTCCAAATGACGGACGAAGCCGGCACATGGAGCGACTGTAATGAGCAGAGCACACTTTTGCTCAATGGCCGTGATCGTAAACGCTTCACGTTTCGGACGATTAATCTTTTTGGAGTAACCGGACCGGAACATCGTGTCGAGATTGCATTAAATTAAAGGATTCTCACCTAAAAACCTTGACACGTAACTCTGAATGATAACAATAAAGATATAATATCGGTACTATCAGAATTAGCATACTTATGTAGCCAAAAGTCTGATTGGAAAACATGAGTTAAAAGGAGTGAAAAATGTCAAAATGTTGGTGTAGATTCGCGATGGCGGTTTTAATAGTCATTCTTGTGTGGCTGCCTTATTCGTGGAACAAGATTGCCATTACTATATTGGGCATTCTGTTGGCGATTCTGGCTCTTGTCGGGACATGCTGCTGTTCCACTTTAACCCAAGCCAAAGCCAAGGAAGCAGGCACGGCTGAGGATAAAGCCAAAGAGACAGAGCCGGCTAAAGCAAAAGAATAACATCTCAATAGTTCTGACATTTGCTATTCTGCGGATTAATCAGAGACCTTTGCTCTATTTTGGCCAGGCAAGGTAGAAAGTTTCTCTGCGGTAGTGGGAATCGACATGGCCGTCAATAAAGGCGCAGTTTCCTCTTCCGCCGAGTTTGTTGCCCGTTGGTGCATGGTGGAAGCCGGCGATGGTATCCCAGAACGGGCCGACACCATCGGGACCAGGCTCGACCAGTATGGGGTTTCCACCGACCTGGCTTAACCAGCCCTGTACCATCGAATCATCGCCGGGAGCCATGAATGTATCGTTGAGTCCTGAGACATTATATTCCACATCCACAAAAGAACTTTCCTCGGTGAAAGAGAAGGTTGTAGCGGGTTTCCTGACTTCGGAGATATTGAGAACACGCGATTCTCTGATGCCTGGCCTCTCGCTGCCTACATAGGCGTTCATTGTGTAGTTGTACCAGGGTTCGTAATGTCGAATGCTTGCTCCTTGAGCCAGGAAGAACTGGTCCTCGGAATTTCTGACAGCCAGACGTTTAAAAGCGGGACAGATAAATGACTTCGCATCCATTAGATATGGAAACAGCGTCCCTCCATATTCTGGATGACTTTTCAAATCGACGTCTCCATTGCACCAGCGAAGGTGTCGGTACTCACCGACACCTGATTCGACGGGATAGGGATCACTCGATGAGAAATAACACTTATCTGCATCGCAGAACTTGCCGTCGTTGTCGTCGAGATACATCGCTACTGCAAATGTGTAATTCTTCAGGTTGCCCTTGCACGCCGCTCCCATGGCGAGGTCTTTGGCTTTGCTCAGGGCGGGCATAAGGATTGACAGTAAAAGGGCAATTATGGCGATAACCACGAGAAGCTCGATTAAAGTAAAACCGCTGCTCTTTCGCATGATATAATCCTCCAGTTTCAAAAGAGATATCAAAACCGGCTCATAACCATATTATTATAACCATGATAGCGGACTTATTTAAACTTGTCAAGAATTTTATGCAATTCCAGCAGAATCATTACCTGATTGTAACCATTTATTGCGGGGGCTGAATGCAGCCAAAATAACGCTTCATGCAGTAGAATTGCATTCAAATAAAAACGCCACTCGATAAATAGAGGGATTCTTCTTATTTTGGCCAAGCGAGGTAGAAGGTCTCACTACGGTAGTGGGAATCGACGTGGCCGTCGAGAAAGGCACAGTTTCCTCTACCACCGAGCTTGTTACCTGTTGGTGCGTGATGGAAGCCTGCGATTGTATCCCAGAACGCTCCGACGCCATCGGGTCCTGGTTCGATCATCATTGGATTTCCGCCGACCTGGCTTAGCCAGCCATTGACCATCGAATCATCACCGGGTACCATGAAGGTGTCATTTAATCCTGAGATATTGTAGCCTTCATCTACGAAACAACTTTCCTCGGTGAAAGAGAAAGTTGTAGCAGGTTTTTTAACTTCAGAAACATTAACAACCCGCGTTTCCCTGACGCCTGAATTGCTGCTGCCCACGTAAGCATTCATAGTATAGTTATACCAGGGTTCGTAATTTCGAATAGACGATCCGTAATCACGGTAGAAATGGTCCTCGGAACTCCGGACCGCCAATCGCTTGAACGCGGGACAGATGAAAGACTTGGCATCCATAAGATACGAAAACAGCTGTCCTCCGTATTCGGGATGGCTCTTCAAATCGACATCTCCATTACACCAGCGAAGGTGCAAATGGTTACCGCCGACGCCCGATTCTACGGGATAGGGATCCAATTGTGAAAAATAGCATCTCTCGGCCTGAGGGAACTTGCCATCGTTGTCGTCGAGATACATCGCCACGGCAAAAGTATAACTCTTCATATTGCCCTTGCACGCTGCACACATGGCAAGGTCCTTGGCTTTGCTTAGGGCGGGCATCAGAATAGACAATAGAAGAGCGATTATAGCGATAACTACGAGAAGCTCGATTAAGGTAAAACCTCTGCTCTTTCGCATGACATAATCCTCCAGCATTATTAAAGAGATTGTAAACTCAGCTCATAAGCTGCACATAAAACCCCTTTTAGCAAGCTGATTGAAGCATATCAAGGGCTTTATTCAGTTCCATCCAAGTTTGCAAAAATACCACGAAAATATTATATATGTAACAGGCATATGTTACAAGAATTTTCTAAGAATTTGAGTTATACGTTTATCCTTATTTTATTGCGGCGGCTGAATATAGCTGTAATAACGCCCCATCCAGTAAGGTAGGAGCCACCAAACTCCATCGCTTTCTGTATATCCGCCGTCGCCCTGGACCGCTCTCCACGGATTCTCATCCCATCGGATGACGCCGCATTCACTGGGCGGTAATAAACGATTGGTCTGTAGATATTCCCATTCCGGCAAGCGCACGATACGAACATCTTCTCTGTGAGAATTGTCGACTGTCCAGCGTACAAGATCGAGGGAGGCATCGCGCAGGTAGTCGGCAGAGATTTCCAATTGAGGTGTTTTGCCGGAGCAGGCGCCATAGATAAACTCGAAAAATGGGCTGCAATCGACTTTCACTGCGGCTAACCAATGGTTAAAGCTTTCACGATACAAACGTTGCAGCTTCGGGTCATCTTCGTGCAACAAAAGGCACGGATAGGCCAGCGCCAGCAGCTCATCGTCGATGTGCGTACGCCACGTTGGATTGGTTGTCTTGGCGCGCCTTACGTTGGCAGCGTAATCATGCTCGTGGAGCAATTTGAGGTACTCATTCTGATAGCGATTTTTGCCGGAGACGTGATAAGCCAGCTTCAGATATGAGAGGATTTCCACGGAATTAATTCCTCTTTCTGGCGCCCAGTCAGGATCATTATTTAGTTTTTCCGGAGACCAAACACCCCATTTTGTGTGGATCCCGTCAATGTCCATAAGGACGTAGCCACCATCGATTATATAGTCCATGATATTTTGGATATGTCTGGATACGTGTTGCTTCTCTGCTTCGTCGGCGACCAAATCGTAATAGAATATATATCCGAACATGTGACCGGTGATTTCATCGCTGCTTGTGTCACCTTTCCAGAGCCACTTGCCGTCACTGGAAGGATGCCAGCGTGTTTCAACTCTTTTTTCTCGTGGATTTTCAACAACCATCTCGGCCCACTGCCGGTCGGAGATTTTCCTGTTCGGGTCGGCCATTTTTTTCCATGAACTTGGAATGACCGTACGCGCCACAAAGCCGGGCGTTCCCGTGACAGTCTGCAAAAACCGCAGGGCTTCGAATGCCTTTTTTGCGTTGGCTTTTGCCTGTGGATCCTTTGTTGCGGCATAGCGAAAGCTCTCACTCGCAAGGTACATGCCGGTATATTGCCCATCGTTGTCATCGTCCCGCGGCTGCCATGTGCTTATATCGCCGGGGTTGCTTAGCGAACATTTTTCGACGAGCCCGGGCTCTCGCACATGCCGTGCCAGACATATATCGAGAAAATAATCAGCTTTTTCGGCAAGAGTCATTGATTTGCGTTTAATAGCACTGACGCCCTTATCAGTTGCAATCCATGCGTTTCCGTGTGAATCGAACGTAATATCACGCACATTGTCGCCAACAAGCCATCGTTTACTGTGACGGATCGACCAGTTCCGTCCATCGTACCTTGCAATCCCACGATCCGTTCCGACCCACATATTACCATTAGATCCCTGTGCGACGCATTGAATAAAAATGCTGGGCAAACCATCCACTGGAGTGAAGCTGCGGATGCGTTTATCATCTTTATAAACAGTGATGCCCCCAAGCCCTCCGATCCACAGGCTGCCATCCCGCGCGTATGCGATATCGTGCAAATCAGGGCCAAGCAGTTCCGATTCCGTCTGATACAGTTTATAACCGGTATCCGTGTTGTGGTACAATCCCATCCCTGTAGCAATCCATAATCCACCACTTTTAGCGGCTAACGCAGCACGAAATTGCCTTGAGTACGGCATATGTTTGTAAGTACAAGTGTCGTTAACGATACTCCAGATGCCAGTATCACCTAAACCATTAATTTCATTTTCAGTGACACAAAGTGCTGCTATCGGGCAATCAATCTGTTTTAGTCTTAGCAAACCTTTTGGCGTCGATTTGTATATCCCATTCCATGCTCCAATCCAAACTATCCCGGCACGATCCACGACAATATCATAAACCGGCCCGGCATTGTCCTCGCCCATTAATTCCGTCCACTGCTTTTTGTCGCTGTCTAATCGAAACACACCTGCCCTGGTGCCGGCCCAGACACTTCCAGTGTTATCTACAGCAACCGTCCGTACATCGTTTTGTCCAGTTTCCTGTCCGATGGGATATGCCTCGTGATATTCCTGAACAAACGGTGAATCCGTTATACCTATACCCGGACTTGTAGTAGTGGATAAACTGAAGATTAATGCTGATAAAATAATTAAGGTTCGTAGAGGGCTGTTCATTTGGTAATTTTCCCTGAGAAAGTGACAATGTTCTGAGGTGTCATTTCAAAAGTTGCTATATTGTTATTTATAGAAGTTTCTCCGACTTCTTTTAAGTTTTCAGATGCCGATGTCCTATATACCTTCAGCGAGGCCGATACATTGAGATTTTTAAAAGACAAATTCAGTCTCTGTTCCTGCTTGGTTGGATTAATGGCTACAATGGTCAGCTCTCCGCTGTCCGGATGCAGAAAAGCTCCCACCTGGACTTCGCCGAAGCCGGGCTGGGCGTCGATACGTTGTGCGCCGGGCTTTATAAACCTGCTGTAGTGCATAGCCGTGTAGGTCTTCGGTGTGTAGTCACTCATAAGCATAATGCCGTGCGTATTTTTGCGACTTTCGGTAATCTGCCAGGGCACGAAAGCTGAGCAGTTGCCGGCCACAAGTGCATTATGAAGGGCGTTGCCGATGCCCTTTTGAATAGGTTCCGGCCAATCATGCCCGCCGGTGCCACCCTCGGTTATCCAGAAAGGCTTGCCGGTGTCTTTGATTAAATCCCAAAATATTCGCGAAGAATTGGCCGACATTTCAGCTTTGACTCCGTCCTCATAACCGTGAGTAGCAAAGACATCGAGCGCGGCCAGGGCGCTGGGATTATCTTTTATTGCCTTGATGTACGAACCAGTGCCGCCTTCGTACATGTGGCTGGTCATTGTTTCGGGGCCGAAGGTTTTCACGTGGCCATAGCCTTCGACGTCCAGCATCTCGCGCAGCATGATTATAATTTTTGCATAGTCTTTACCGTCCCATACGCAGCTTTCGAAAGACTGGGTAAACTGCACTTCGTTGCCGGGACTTACGGCATAAAATGGAACACCCAATTTATCATGAAGTTTCACGTATTCGACCATCCACTTGCAGAAGTGTCTGAAGTATTTCGGATCGATCCTGTTGGTGAATCCTCTGTAATCGGCGGCACGAATAGAGCCGGATTTTTTGTCTGTGATGGATTTATTTATTTTCATCCATGAAGGCGGGCTCCAGACCGTGCCGATTATTTTCATATCCGGATTGAGCTTAAGAATGCCTTGGCCGAAATCAACGAATATCTGGGGCCGGCCGCCGTTGGCCTCCATATCGAAATCCTCGCAGAGAATTTGACTGAAATCTTCTGTAGGCTTCTCGAAGGTCGGGCCCCACATATTCACACGGAGCATATTGCAACCGACGCCCTCGACATAAATCTTCTGAAATTCCTCCGTGCGGTATAGCTCGCGGAACCGACCGGACCATGCAATCAGGCACGTGCCGAATCCTTCTATAGTCTGGTATTGTTTGGCGCCATCGACGACAACGTCCGTGGCGAAAGTAGAGGTGGCCTGAATTAAAATAAAGACAATTATTTGCATTAATCGTGTACGCATTATCTTGACCTTCCAAAATCTAACAATTACCAAAAAACTGAATATCTATTCATTACTTAAAGAAGCGAACGGCGAGGGTAGTGGATCGATAACAATCGCGGCCATCGAGACATCGTTGTTCCCGAATAATCCTGCGCTGGTCAGGTCGCGATGCATCAGGAAAGTAGTAGTGCCCTCAGCCGCCTGCGAGTTGCGGACGATGGCTCCGCTGACCGAATCAAGCATAATCGCCGCATGTGCTTCTTCTGAATTTGGCTGGCGACCGCAAAAGCCGTCGATTACCAAGCGGTTGGTATTTTCACACCAGAGGGCGCTTGTGTAATATTCAGGTCCCGCGGCATCCCAGCGTATATCTATTTGATGTAAGGTCAATCCATCTGCTCCGTGGCAGAAAATCCCGGCCAATTCGTGCCGGAAGATCGCCCGCTGCGGATCGTATGCCGGCCGCAGGTCGATGTTGCCGCCGTATGATGTGCTGAGGGAGCCTTTGCGAACATGCAGGCGTAATTGATTAAAAGTTATATCTTCAATCCGGCCCGGTTTTTCAGCCCATATAATAGCACCACTTTCACTATCGGCCAATATGTTCGAGAAAGTGATATTCCTGATCCGGCCCAGCTTAGTGATCGATTGCCGCTCCGGCAGGACAGAGATGTGTATTGGTTCACCCTTGCCCCACCAATGCCCGGTGTGAAGCCGGGTTTGAATGACGATGTTGTTGAACAGCACATTTTCGATAGATCCTTCCTGGCGGACAAATAGTCCGATACCGCGGTTCGAATCGCGAATCACCAGGTTCTCGAAAACGCAGTTTCGAACTGTATTCATGCCGTAGCCGAGGCGCACGCCAGCAGAGCGGGAGGACATTGTGCAGTTGGATACCGTAACGTTTTCACAGAAGCCGGGATTGCGACTGTTGACACTGGTTACGCAAATAGCATCGTCGCCGCAGAGCAGCTCGCAATTGGCGATATGTACGTTACGGCAGGTTTCGAAGTGGAAGCCGTCGTTGTTGGGAATGACAGGATTGTTTATCACCTTCACACCATCGACATCAACATTTACACAGTCGGCGAAATTTAACGTCCAGCAGGGAGCATCTTTGAGCACAACTTCCCGCATTGTCACGTCTTTGCAATTATAGAACGCAACGAGGCGGTTCGGTCGCGAGCCATAGGTCACCGGGCCGTCGGATTTGCCGAATTTCGGCGACATAAAGTCCTCACCCTGTCGTGTAAAACGGCGTTCGAAATCGTTCGCAGCGGTTCGAGGCTGATCGAGATGCATGAATGTGTCGCCGCGTCCATCAATGACGCCTCGCCCACAAATCACCATATTTTTGGCGTTTCGTGCCCAGACGAGGGGGCGTCTTCTACCATCCACCTGATAGTCGGCAACGAGTTCGCTGCCGAGAAGCACCGTTCCGGTTTCGAGCTTTAGAGTAATGTTGCTTTTAAGCTCGATTGGGCCAGTGCGATAAATTCCCGTCGGGATGAAAATTGTGCCGCCTTCTCGTTCAGCACATGCAGTAATGGCCTTTCGAAACGCGCCGGTATTCAGTGTGTTTGCGTCTCCGATTGCACCGTGGTCGAGGACATTAATGACCACTGCTTCTGTCTGCTCTGTGAAAAGTCCGAGGCAGGCAATACCAAAAAGCAGCCAATAATTAATCCAGTCTTTCTTTAGTTTCATATTTTTTGTCTTTCATATTTGATATGGCATATTTATTCCCGGTGCTCGATAGCCACAACCGAGGCGATTTTGTCGGGAGCCTGTCGCGGAACGTGAATTAACAGAGCATTTGATTGTTTTTCAATTTTTAGGGAAGTTTTACTAGTGTCGGCAAGCAAATAGGCACCTGTTACGTTCAGATTGTCGGCAGGCACTTCCAAAATACCGTCCTTTGGCCACTGGAACACGTGGGCGTAAAGCTTGCCGGCCTTTTTCGTTATTCTGCCCCACTGGGGCCGCTCGAACGGGCTGGCGGTCGTGCCGTAAATAGCTTCTCCATTTATATCCATCCACCGGCCGATAGCTCGCATGGAATCTATGCTCTCTTGGGGAATTGAGCCGTCCCCTTTGGGGCCGATGTTCAAAAGGTAGTTGCCGCCCTTTGAGACGATGTCAACGAGGTTGCGTATGAGTGTTTCGGGCGATTTCCATGCGTGGTCGTGGTCGGAGTAACCCCATGTCGTATTCATCGTCATACAGACCTCCCAATCGACACCGGGGATTCCGGTAGAAGGTATCGTCTGCTCGGGCGTTGTGAAATCGCCCTGCTGAGGCTTCCATGTTCTAAGGCGGTCTACGGAATCATCGTTCTCTATATTCGGAATGTGATAGAGGCGGTTGTTCGAGATAATCGCCGGCTGGAGAGTGCGCGCCATTATCATTAGCTCATCGGACTTCCAGAACGGCCCCTCATTGCCCTTTTTCGAGTAGTCCCACCAGATGATATCAATCTGACCGTAATTCGAGAAAAGCTCACGTGCCTGATTATGGAGATAATCGACATAGATGTCATGTTTGCGTGGGCCGTTCGGCGAAGGTTTGCCTTTGAGCGGGTGGGGCAACTGGTCGGCTTTCAGATAGTCGTACTGAGGATGATGCCAGTCTATGACGGAGTGATAGAAACCGACCTTCAGGCCCTCGTCGCGGACGGCATCTTCTATCTCACGACACAAGTCACGGCCGAGAAGGTCGTGGGCATCAAAAGTAGTGTACTGAGAATCGAACAGGCAGAAGCCATCGTGGTGTTTGCTGGTAAAGACCACGTAGCGGCATCCGGCCTGGCGGGCAAGTTTTGCCCACTCGCGGGCGAAGCCTTCTTTGGGATGAAATAGCGGGACCGCCTCGTGGGCGTATTCCCATGTGTCGACACCCACACGCTGCTGTATCCATTCCATGCCCCCCCGCTTGCCGACGGGCTTGCCTTTCCATGTTCCGGCCAGGCCCGAGTAAAGGCCCCAGTGAACGAACATGCCGAAACGGCTCTGGCGCCACCACTGCATCCGGGCGTCCCGTTGCTCTGTTGTTTCTGTATGATTAACGTTCATATCGGAAGTGTTTTCTTTGGCTGTTGCCGAAAATATCAGTATCGGTCCGAGGATTGTTACCAAACTAACCGATAGGATTGATTTTACTTTTTTCATATTCATCTCCTTTTCATAGGCTTGTATCCCTTGAAAATCTCGTCATTATTGATTTTTGTCAAGATAAAACAAAGCCAATTCAAAGCATGTCCCTTCGGCAAGGCCAAGGGCAGGCTCTGGGCACAGTTGAAAGGGCCAATTTGTTTTTTATTGTCGAGAATGGAAACCTACATAAAAAAACGCAATCGGCAATTTCAACAAGCCATCTATGTCGAAAATCCCAGATTTTACTATCCTTATTGTCATTACGAGGAGCATTTCAAGGAAAAAGGTCATAATAGTAACAAAATCTGCAAATCGTGACATATTTTTAAAAGATTTTTCTTGGCAAGATAACTTCCATTCATATAATAGAGTAAATAGATAAAATAGGCAATATCAAAGGCGCATAAAAAGCTATACGAATAGTGAGTAACGGTTTGTAATATAGGCTTCTCGAGGAGGAGAGACTCGCCTGGTTAAGAATGACTCGTTAGATTCGAGATTCATTTAGGGGCTGTTTATCTTTGGGAAGAAGATTGCTTCGATGAGCCGATCCTTAAATAAAGCTAAGGATTCTAAAGGGCATGATTATCGAATTTCTATAAGAAATTGGCTCATCGGATATATTGCCTTCTTTCATGTCATTTGGAGCATGGAGAAAAGGGTGATTAAAACTAAACCAGAATTGGGGGTAAAAATCAGAAGATTGACCCTGCTGTCTCTTCTGGTGTTACTATTTCTTCTTCAGGGCAAACTTTCGGCTGTTGACGTTATTGAGCAGTGGGTGGCTCGATATAACGGCCCCGGAAATTACGACGACAACGCCGAGGCCGTGGTTGTGGATGATTTGGGTAATGTCTATGTAACGGGACATAGTCACGGCAGTAACAGTCACCAGGATTACGCCACAACAAAGTATGACTCAGATGGAATTGAGCAGTGGGTGGTACGATATAACGGCCCCGGAAATTATCATGACACTCCCAGAGCTATTGCTGTAGATGCTTTTGGTAACGTTTACGTGACCGGTTATAGCTATGGCGACAGGACCAACTCCGACTATGCCACTATAAAGTATAATTCTGAAGGAATTGAGCAGTGGGTGGCACGGTATAATGGTCCGGGTAATGGTAATGATCTTGTTTTTGCCATGGCTGTGGATGATGCTGGGAATGTTTATGTAACCGGTGAGAGTTATGATAACGCAAGCCGTCTTGACTACACGACGATTAAATATGATACATATGGTCGTCGGCAGTGGGTGGCAACATATAACGGGCCGGGTAATTATAATGACAGCGCCAAAGCCATTGTTCTGGATGCTTTTCGCAATGTTTATGTAACGGGATATAGTTACGGTGGCGCCGAGACACGTGAAGACTATGCTACTGTCAAGTATAGCTCATCCGGCCGTCGGCTCTGGGTGGCAAGGTACGCAGGCCCATCAGGTTCACCATATTCAGCTTATGATATCGCCAACGCAGTTGCCGTAGACGATTCAGGTAGCGTCTATGTCACCGGATATAGTGATGGCGGTGTTACGAGCTATGATTATGCCACATTAAAGTATGATTCCGACGGCAGAGAACAGTGGGAAGCAAGATATAATGGATCCGGGGATAAATATGATTACGCGCATGCTATAGCTCTTGACAGCTCCGGCAGCGTTTATGTAACAGGCTATAGTGATAATAATAGAACCCAACAGGATTACGCCACAATAAAATATGATTCGTCCGGCAGTCAGCTCTGGGTAGCGACATATAACGGCCCGGCAAATTACAATGACCGGGCCTGCAGTATTTTAGTAGATTCCTCAGACAACGTTTATGTCACCGGATATAGTTTTGACTTGGCTACAAGTCTCGACTATGCCACAATCAAATATGATTTTATGGGCAACGAACTCTGGGTAGCAACATATGACGGCCCGTCATATTTCAGCAATGTGGTGTCGGATACATCAGGCGGCGATTCATCTATATCAGCGATAAAAGGACCTGATAATGATTGTGATTACGCTTATGCCATGGCACTGGACGGATGGGGAAATATCTATGTCACCGGAGGTAGTTACGGAACCGAAAGCCGTTATGATTTTGCTACAATCAAGTATTCACAAGAAGATACTCCATCCGGCAGGAACGTGGAAGTTACCAATTTGAGGGTCGGGGCGGTGTTGATGTTCGACGCTGTTGAAGGAGGCGGCAATACAACTGTGACAAAGACGCCGGATGGACCTATCCCATCGAAGGGAATGTTCCTCGTGCCTTCGGGAATGGTTTACGAAATGCACACAACGGCCGTATATAGCGGCATGATCCAATTAGCACTCATGTATGATGACACTGGATTAAACCATGCACAGGAAAACGCCCTGAAGCTCAAATGTTATGAAACTTTGACGGATGAATGGGAAGATATTACCATCGCCCTGGATACGGAGAATAACATCATCTATGGCCAGTCTTTCCATCTGTCATTCTTTGCAGTGACCGTTGCCCCCTGACCTAAAAGACTGCCTGGATAGATTTTAATAGGTCTAACAGCACTATATGTCCTTGCTCAGGAACAGCCAAACCCATCCATGGCGCTCTGTCTCGGCCGGCAGTTTCGAGCGGAGTTCCGTCATGCGAGTAAGAACTTCTTCCCGCTCCTTCTCGATTTGTTCGATTTCCTGCTTTGTACCGGGCCTGTCTTTTCCATGCAATTTCTGTGACAGCGTTTCGAAATTCCGCTGGACCTCTTCCAGCTCTTTTCGTATTTCTGCATGTTCGGCCTTCTGCTCGGCTGTTGGTTCCGTCAAATCCGGCTTCTGAACAGTACAATCACCCACAAGCAGATCAGGCAGGCCGTCCTGGTTCCAGTCGGTAACGCATATCTTCGAACGTCTGCCGCGGCAAATTTCTTTGGGCGGACTACCTCGGGAGTAATCCTTAACAGGCGGCACAAGTTGGATGGCCGAGGCCAGTTCGGGAGATTTGCTTGATCCAGTATTGTAATAGACAGAGACGCTGCCATCGTCGGCTCCGACGAGCAGGTCGAGGTCGCCATCTCCATCCCAGTCGGCGGCGAACGGCCCGGCACTTCTTTCGACATTAATCTGTTGACCGCCAGCCCGCAGATGCTGTTCCTTGCCGAAGGCATAAGACTCCGGCGTTCCTTCGTTTGGGACCAGATATACATTGCCTCGTATGTCACCGATAATCAAATCACAGTCTCCGTCGCCGTCCCAGTCGGCCGCATGGACGGCAGAAGCCGTGCCGGTAATTCCGATGGGCCTTTCGGGGGTGCTTTCGAGCCGTTGGCCGTGATAGTTGACGAAAGTTCCCTCTGGTGTTCTCTCGAATTTGGCATATCCGGCAATAAGCAGACCCTCGGGCTGATCACCGCCCCATGGATTAAACATTGTATCCTTGCGAATTCCGCCACCTATATTGATAAACTCGCCGTCCTTGTCCTTAATCATTTCGGGAGCGGCGAATGAATGGTCCTGCGTGCCTCGAAACAGGAAAATCTCGCCGGGCCAAGAGCCGGAGATAATATCGGGATTGCCATCGTTGTCAAGGTCCACAACATGCGGACCGAATCCGATACATCACCCGCTCGGAACGCGGCCGTCCTCTTTGCCTTCCTTGAATTTTACGCCGGCCGCCAGCTTAGGCTCCGAATTTGTACCCTCGTTTCGGTATATCCACAACAGTCCGTCTTTGAACTGGCCTACCAGCAAATCCTTGAGGCCGTCACCGTCGAAATCGCATACAAACGGTGCTGCGTGGCCTATTTCCGTCGCGTCGATAGGCTTGCCGGCTGCCTCAAGCCTGACTGGCGGTTCCAGTTCCGGCGATAGCGGCATGGTATCTGTCAAAATCACTCCGACTAAAAGCAACACAACTGTTTTGAACATGATAAGTACTCTCATAAAAGAAACATTGACTTACCGAAAAGGAAAATCTTTTCAATTATAAAGCACGACCCATCAAGATAATAGACGTCAGTAACGAAAAAAAAGTTACTGTAATTTTCAGAAAAAATTAGAAAATCTAGGGTCCTAAAGCGTAAGTTAAAGCCAATGAACAAAGAATTAGGATAACCGGCAACGTATTAGTTATTCATCCGCAATAAAATTAGCTGGTAAATAATCGCCCAAAGCAGCACAAGAATTCACTACGGCGAGCGTTGCGACATCTTTATAAGGTTCTTTTCCCCATGAGCCGTCCTTGTTCTGATTTTTTATAATCCACGGCAAGGCTCTCAGAATTACAAGTTTAGCTATAGGATGATCATATTTCGAGAAAATCTGCAATAAAACAAGTTGCAGATCAGTGAAGGTTCTCTCCGGATTTGTATTAAAACTCCCATCTTCATTATTCTGCAATCCGGCGTAATTCCAAAGGTATATCTCCAATATCTTCCTAAGTGTTTGATTTTTGACGTTACTAAGCGCCCGGATCATCATGAGTCTGCATCCCAGGTCTGCATCCGGCATTTTTAACAGGTACTCCCGGCGATTCCCGGAAGAAATTTGTGCCATGTGGCGCAGGTAAAACGGCTGATGACACATATCTGCTCGTGATAATTCCTGTATATCACAGAGGCCGCCGTACTTAAAACTTTGTATTGAGTATTTCAGAAATGTCTTAATGGCCTCCATTGGAGGAGGCTTTGTCCTTTTCCATTCGCTTAGTCCATGCTGGTATGAATTGTCACACCACATCGGATTTATAGCTAACGTCCGCAAAGCTGTCTGCACTCGCTTAAGATTTTCACAATTTAATTTCAGAAGTGCTTCAATAACGAGAGCCGTGGGCCATGAAATTCTCGGTCCGCATGGATTGAATGCCAAAGGTTCACCAGCACAAACGAGATTGACCTCTTGAGCTTTCCGTTGATTAAAGCGTTCTCTGGAACCTTTGCCTTTGTGCTTTTTTCTACGCTTGATGACCTGGGCCTGCTCACGAACCAGTTCATCGGTGGCGAACCAGATACCCGGATTGTACTTAGACTGCGGCCTGTCAATCAGCCAGTTTATTGCTCTTCGGATTTTGCTGTCTTTTCGGGTCATTCCCAAATCGGCCAATTCACTCAAATTGCGTGCAGTGACTGGCACATGGTTTTCCCATGAACCGTTTTGGTGCTGTCTCTGCAGACGGTCCTCAATTAATGATTGCCGTAACTTCTTATCTGATTTTTCAGTGCTGCCGAGCGCCACGCGTGCTTGCCATGCTTGAAGATTTTGCCTCTCTTTCAGAAAAGCAAATACATCGTATCTTAGTTTTTTGCTCCTGTTGCGTTCGACGAGCATAGGAATAAACTGCTCTAATGGCGGATTTGTTTCAACCTTGCGAACAATGCCGTGGTCTGTTTCTATGTCTATAAATCTGGCATGTTTGCCGTGTTCTTCCGTGATTTTGAAAGCCTTAATCGCAACAGCGTTGTCTCTTTCGACTAATCCAACCTGCGTTTTCTTTTCAATTCCCAGAAGATTGAGTACTTTGTCGGGAAGACAAATTCGATTTTTCGAGTCAATTTCTATTGATTTGCCATTACCTGCCTTGGCTGACAGGATAATCTCGCGTGCTGTCTCGAGATAAAGTTTCTTCTTGCCTTCGATTCCGAGGTATTGGCGTACCGCCTTTCTCAAGGTCAGCATCCCTTCTGCGGTAACCGAAGTAATCGACACCAACTGGGGAACAATATCAAACTTCTTCTTTTTCTTTATCATATCCGGTCTATTTTGCCTAATGAAAAATTAACCGCACTGGGTATATCTAAAGCAATGGGTCAGGTGGTCTTTGACAAGGCCAGCCGATTGCATAAAGGCGTAGCAGATTGTCGAGCCGACGAATTTGAAGCCGCGTTTTTTGAGGGCATTACTCATAGCGTCCGATTCAGGTGACGTAGTGGGAATGTCATTGAGTGTTTTCCATCGGTTACGGATGGTTATTCCGTCTACGAATTGCCAGATGTAGGTATCGAAAGAACCGAATTCTGCCTGGATTTTGAGAAAGGCCTGAGCATTGGTCACCGCGGATTGGACTTTAAGCCGGTTGCGAATGATTCCTGGATTATCAAGCAGCGAATTAATTTTGCGTTTGTTATAACGAGCGATGTTAATCGGATCGAAGTTGTCAAATGCCTTGCGGTAATTGTCACGTTTATTCAGGATAGTCTGCCAGCTCAGTCCGGCCTGGGCGTTGTCGAGCAGAAGAAACTCGAACAATTTACGGTAATCGTGAAGCGGCACGCCCCATTCGGTGTCGTGATATTCGATCATAAGTTTGTTATCACCGGGCCATTCGCAACTTTTTTTCATTGGCCATTCTCCAAATAATAAATCCTTGCCCTTCTCACGAATAAGATAAACAACAACGAGTATGCCGCTGGCCACAACAAACCAATATCCGAATCGGCTGAAGATCGTTTGCACATCATATACTGGTACATTAGTGACAAGCAGAGTCGGGCCATCCTTGAAGTGGTCGCTCACGGCCAGTCTCTTACCGGTCGGAGATACGATCGCGCTGATGCCGTTGGAGGCGGCGCGGACAAGTGCAAAACGTGATTCGATGACCCGATGGATTGAGTTCTGAAAATGGGCACTGCGTACGTAGATCCAGTCGTTGGTTGGAACGACTACAATACCCGTAGACTTAGCACCATATCGACGGGAGATATCAGTATAGTTGTCGTCATGGCAGATCATCGCTCCTACTGAGACCCCGTCGATGGTAATTATGATAGGCCTGCCGGTTCCTGTTGGATTGTTTTCGAATGGCGTTAAGTGAGTCTTGGTGTATCGACCCAGGATATCCCCGGTAGGTCCGATGAAAGCCATCCGGTTCTCTTGACTTTTCATATCAAAGTAGCCAACCGCGAGATAGACACAGTGCCGACGGGACAGCTCCACAAACTTAGATAAAGGAGCTCGATTTGGATCGTCATATTCTGCAAACGCGGTCTCCGGCGAGACAATGAGTCTGGCACCCTGGCGGACCGCTTCCGCAACAGGCTGGGCGTAAAGCCTATCAAAGCCCCCAGACGTTCCCATACCGCCTTCTCCCTGTGAGAGCACCCAACCGATTGTGGCTACCTTTAAGTGTCCGACAGGCTTGTAAGATAAAGCAGTCACATCGATGGCAGCCACAATGCCAAGTACAACAACTAAGGCCAAGATAGATACAAGTCGCTGTCCTCGAACCAGAAATGCATTAACTGCAAGGGCCTGAGTTACGCCAAAGACAAACATCAATCCGGGCATACCGGTGACACAGGTGAACGCTATCACACCTGGATACCACGACCAACATCGAGCGAGCGACTGAGCCGTTCCCCACATAGGCAAGGCTGTCATTACGGCCCAGTCGAATACAGCCAGGAGTGAGCCGAAAGCGAAACAGCCCATGATGCCTGTCGGGCGAATAAGTGACCAAGAGACTGCGGCCATGGCCATGAGCAAGACGATAAAGTATGTCACCAAGATCAAGCTTATCTCCGGCGGAAGCAGCAACCACAATATCTGCGGGGCGACAAAACCCAGGCCCATGAGAAATCCCGTGTGGAAGCATTCGCGCCACCGGCTCAGTCTTCGCAGCACCACCAGTAGTGGCACAAGTGCAAACATCTGAACTGGAGATAGAATCGGAAAGATACCGGATATCATTAGCATTGTGCCGCTGAGAAAACCCGCCAGTGGCCCCTGCTGTTTTATCAACCACCTCAGCCTGTTTTTTTCATCATTCACTTGAATTTCTCATTCAGGATCTTTAGAAGTTGACATTTACCTTATGGATTCAAAAGCTAAGCACTGGTACACTGTATGTAAATCATACTATCTGAGCCTCGAATTTGTTTAGCTGGCAAAAGTCTTTCATCTGATGTGCGTAGTCACCATAAAAGAATATCTGGTGAAAGCCCAGGAAGCTGAGTACTTCCTGGTGCCCGTCGAATTTGACCTTGACCGAGACGACACATCCCCCGGATGGCGGAACATCCATGTTCTCCAGCACCGTCCCGGCTGAAATCAGCACTTTCGATGGCGAACTGCCATCCGCCTTACCCGGCAATAAATCTATACTTGTCACCCGCTGGCCTGTCTTCCAGAGTGTTCGCGGCACGGCGTCCCGGTTGCTGTGATGGTGCATCAAATCGAACGGTTCAGGATTGGTGTCGAAGCCGTTAAGCCTTGTCGGACATGAACAATGTGCACCGATAATCGAGTCGTCCGCTGTATCGGCTACAGGGTCCTGCTGGAAGCCCGGCCTGTCGAACAGGTACTGAGTGATAATGTGCGACGCGACTGCTCCGTAGTCGGCTTCGCAGGCAGCGGGAATACCGTCGTCGTTCATCCGCGACCATGCGATGCATGGTAGGCTTACCTTGATTTGCCCCAATGCGCCGAGACAGTCCATCGTGATGGCGTCGGCATGCTCTGCTTCGAGAATTCTGCCGGCCACGTAGTAACTTTTAACACCGTTGATAACATCCTGACGGGACGCGCCCGTTACCTTTTGCGCCCGGCGAAGATAATCATCGGCCATCGCCAGCATATCCTTGCTTTCGGCAGTTTTGTTATAGTGTTCGATGAATGTTGTTGCCGGTACGACCTGCATTTGAATTCCCGTATCGGCGAGCGTTGCTTCGGAGCGTTTTGTGCCTTTAATCACTACGCATCGGGTTTTGCGCATTTTGGCAGAGGCACATAGCATTTTCATGCCATAGGCGGCCTGGCTGAAATCATTCGTTGAGTAAATCACGCAACCGGGCGTTTCGGCCAGATTAATCGTGTTGGTTGTGAAAGATGTTCCGAGTGGCGAATAAATGATCGATGGAATTTTGCTGCCGGCGACTTTTTCCGCGCTCGGCCACGAATGTTGCTGGCGGTCCATCATGACCAGCAGCAATCCATCGGCCTTCTGAGCTTCGGCCTCCGCAATCCAGCCTTCGGCTTCAGCGAGGCTGAAAAGCGGCTGGCTGCGAAGGTCGAACTTTGCACCGAGCTTTCCGGCAGTGGTTGTCATTTTCTCCGTATACATCTTCATCGCTGCTTCCCCGTCATAGACGGCGCCGGGCCAGAGCATGCCGTAATCTTCTTTCCGCCGGATAAAGGCCGCTTTAATAGTCGGCACGTATTTCGATGCCGGCCCGCATGGGCGGATTGGATTTTGAGTCACCATTGGTTCTCTGACCAGCGTATTACAGCCTTGCATAAGAACAGAACCGGCCATGAATCCTGCAGAACTGCGGATAAACTGCCGCCTGTTAAGGCTATGATTGCAGTTACATTTTAAGGGGCATCTTCCGAAACTCATTATCATCTCCTGCAAAAAAACGATTAATGTTTTATGTAAGGATTATTCCGAGTGTGCAAAAAATACGTTTTATACACCATACACGGGTATGATATGGTTAGAAGGATGCAATTGCAAGGATTTCACAGGGATAGCTATTTTATGACCGGCCAGAAGATGGTGTCGCCGTTGTCGCCCCATTTTCGGATGTTGCCGCTTCTGTCTTTGCTGTATTCGCCACCGTCATCGATAAAATTGAAGCCGACGCTGTAGAGGATGAAATCATCGTCCGTCTTTTTATAGACTAAAGGCTTATCGCTGAATGCGTCCATAGGCAGCTCATCCATGAATCCGGCCTTGACTAATTCATCGAGAGTTGCCGGGTATTGATTTTTCTCGATCTTCCATCGCTGAATCGCTACTATCGTCTTTGTTGCTTCATGTCCCATTTTACCTCGATATACTATCCCGGAAATCCGAGCGGTTGCCGGCATAAATATTTGAAGCAAAAAGAACCTGTATTTTTGTAATGATTCGTACATCTCGTCGGCAGTTTTGATATCAGACACATGTCTTTGATATGGAGTCATTTTGGCATTCTTGATTTGCAGATCGTATATCTCATTTGCCTTGGCCACTGTTGTATCGCGTCTTGCATGGACCATACTTGCCGCTGTGTATAATGGCATGAAAATTCGCTTGTCGGTCTCGTCAACATCGGAAGGATTCAAGTCCGTGTAATGATCCCACGTTCCCGGTATCAAATGTCCCCCGCCGGGGCCTCCGTCAGTGAACGATCGCTGGACGACATCCATGAACATCAATCTATCACATTCCAAGTTCAACAGTGGATAGTCTTCGGGATAAATTTTGGATAGCTGCTCATATAATCGTTTCAGTTCAGTAGTGGAAAGTTCCATGTCAGCCAGGATGGTTAGTATTTCTTCGTGGCCGAGGCCGCTTATTGACGCGCCCACTAATTGTTCGACAATAGTTCCCTTGCCCTGCCAGTGGACGGCGCTGCGTGCGACGGCAAGACAATCATCTATGCTCTGCTGGAGCTTCCCCTCGGCCCTTTCGATACGCGAGTGCCAGATTCCCATCCTTGCCAGGTCCCTAAAAGAGCTAAGCGGCGACATAGGTATGCTCCAGAGCGATTTGTCCTGGTCATCAGCACTATGAGCAATTGGCCGGTAGCAGTACGACCTGACACTTCCGGCTACATATTCCTTCCATGCAGCTTCGTTCTGCCTGACCCACGGGCCGATATATTCGAGCTCGACATCTGATATTTCTCCCCGAATATCCTCCGGAAGATTCGAATATCGTTTGACAGCCTCGTGGAGTACCGCGACCGAAACGGCCTGCATGAAATTCGACGGAATTTTGTGTTGTTTCAGCCACTCTTTCAGCTCATCGTTCGGGAATTCCGGATGTACATTACTCGGCAGTAGTCCACGCGGATGAGGTTCCGTTAGTTCGGTATTCTCATTAATACACCTAATAATATGTTCCGTCATTCGGTCAATAGGT
>Ga0209536_100002327_pt1 | contig 30917 bp, 24 predicted proteins | sample DeeMarSeWOR28_12_FD_187461 | JGI IMG/M metagenome (GOLD analysis project Ga0209536, IMG submission 187461) | Marine sediment microbial communities from White Oak River estuary, North Carolina - WOR-2-8_12 (SPAdes) (version 2) | ecosystem: Environmental > Aquatic > Marine > Intertidal zone >... | reverse complement strand
CATGCCCAGTGGCGAGATCTTTACCGGGCCGGTGGAAGACAGCGTTGAGGGATGGGTTCGGTTTACCTATCCTGCTGTCACGGCCGGGCGAGAGGTTGAGGGAATCGAGCTCAAATTCGAGAAGGGTAAGGTGGTGGAGGCGAGTGCAAAGAAGGGCGAAGAGTTTTTGCTCAAGATGACGGATCTGGCAATTTAGAATTTGGTCTTGCAAAATCAACAGGTACAGTTACATATACAAATAATGATTATTCTTTCAGTACCACTTATTTAATCGTTGCAAAATATGAGATTATAAGTGGTGCAGATAATGATGAAGTTAGTCTATTTGTTTTTAATTCAGGAGTCCCGGGTTCTGAGCCTGGAACTCCGACGATAGGTCCCGATGCTTCTGGTACTGATCCTTCAAATATTGGTACAATAGCACTTCGCCAGGGTGGGGCGTCATCTGCACCAACTTTAACAATTGATGGGATTAGAGTAGGAACTTTATGGTCAGATGCTCCGCTTCCAATTTCACTAACCTCTTTCACCGCGTCTGCCGGCAACAACCGGGTTACCTTACGATGGGTTACTGCCAGTGAGCAGGAAAATGTCGGTTTTAAAATCATGCGCTCCAATGCAAGAGATGGAAATTATGTATTGCTCAGTTCCTACGAAGGGAATGAGGATTTGCAGGGGCAATTTAATTCTAATACTCAAACAATATATCGATATATAGATGAAAACGTGGTTAACGACATTACTTATTGGTACAAGTTGGTAGATGTGGATGTGAATGGCATTCATACCGAACACGGCCCGCTGAGCGCGACTCCGCATGCCGTGGGTAATGAAATTACCACCGTCAGCGTAATACCGGCAGGATCTTTCAGTTTGCATCCTAATTTTCCGAATCCATTCAATCCCAGCACCTCACTTCGCTTCGATATCCCTGCTCTCTCCACCGGTGAATCAATAGTTGAGGTGAATATTTTCAACGCTCAAGGTCAAAAGGTTAAAACGCTGTTTAAGGGTATTCTCACTCCCGGTACCCATGAGGTCACTTGGAACGGAGTTTCGGATTCCGGTGAATTGGTTTCATCCGGCACTTATTTCGCCGTAGTACGAATGGAAAATTTGGTTCGAACATCGAAGATGTTACTCATAAAATAAGATATACTTCATCGCTTTGATAAGGGGATGGCGGTCCCGACCGGTCGGGATTTCCATCCCTTTTTTTATTTCATTACTCATTGAAACTGAATAACGTCCAACACTATATTAACAACGAAGCATTCTGAGGTCACTATTGGACGTTTTCTTATTCATCCCCTGTTTTGTGGATCAACTTTTCCCGCAAGTGGGTATTGCCACTGTAAAAATCCTTCAGGAATTGAATTGCAGGGTAATTTACCCGGAGCAGCAAACGTGCTGTGGTCAGCCTGCCTTCAATACCGGCTACCAGAAGGAAGCAGCCCAGTTAGCTTCCCGCTTTATTGAAATCTTTAAGGATGCAGAATATGTTGTTGCCCCCTCGGGAAGCTGTGCCGCGATGATTAAAAACTTTTATGGCGAACTAAATCTTCCGGGATCATCCGGGAAAGATTGGCAAAACCTTCGAAATAAGATTTACGAACTTTCCGATTTCCTAACCTCCGTTCTACATGTTGAAAAATGGGATGGTCATTTTCCCGCCAGAGTCACCTATCATGATTCTTGCCATACCCTGCGCGAATTACATGTCAAAGACCAGCCGCGGCTGCTGCTCCAAAGCATTGCCGGAGTGGAGCTTATCGAAATGGAAAATGCGGAAACCTGCTGTGGCTTCGGAGGAACCTTTTCGGTGAAATTCCCCCTAATCTCAACCGCAATGGTTCAGAATAAAGTGAACTGGATTCAACAAAGCGGGGCGGAGATTGTGGTCAGCACTGATTCAAGTTGCTTAATGAATATTGATGGCTATCTCCAAAAACAGAAGATTCCCTTACCGGATCGCAGACATACTCGATCGATGCACCTCGCGGAAATATTATGGCAATCAAAGGAAAACTTAAGAAAGAAAAGCGTGTAGATGATTCCCCTGACAAAGGAGTTTAAGAAAGACTTGCCAAGACATTTGCGGAATGAGACTGTCCGCAAGAACATTTCCAAAGCATTAGACCTTTCCATTAAAAAGCGCAATGAAGCAGTTGCCGAAGTCGCCGATTGGGAAGAACTGCGCGAGAAAGCAAACCGCATTAAGCGCCAAATTATTGATAATTTGTATGACAATTTAAACGCGTTCGAGAAAAATGCCCGCAAAAATGGAGTTGAAGTTTTCAGAGCTGCCAATGCATCGGAAGCAAACTCCATTGCGGAGGAAATCGCCACGAGGCATGCCGCTAATTTAATCGTCAAGTCCAAATCCATGGTCAGCGAGGAAATCGGTTTCAATGATTACATGATTGCAAAGGGCTTCGAGGTCGTTGAAACGGATTTGGGTGAATTCATTATTCAACTAGCCAATGAAACACCGTCACACTTAATTGGTCCGGCAATCCACAAATCAATCCCCGAAATTGCGCAGTTATTTGCGGAAAAGCTGGGGATTCCTTATTCGGAAGATCCAAAGATTCTGACCGAAACCGCCCGCAAAATTCTCCGGCAAAAATTTCTGAAAGCGGATATGGGAGTCACCGGTGCCAACTTCGGGATTGTGGAAAATGGCGGCATCGCTATCGTGGAAAATGAGGGGAACGGGCGGATGTGCTTTACACTTCCCAAAGTCCATTTAGCTCTCATCGGCATGGAAAGGCTTATTCCGGCGGTGGATGATCTGGCAATATTTCTCACTTTATTGTGCCGCAGCGCAACCGGGCAGAGATTATCCAGCTACGTCGCAATGTTAACCGGACCACGGTTAACGGAATTTTTCGATGGCCCCAAAAAATCCTATTACATATTGATCGATAACAAGCGAAGCTCCTTCCTTAAAGACGATAACCTGAAGCAGGCGCTATACTGCATTCGCTGCAGTGCATGCTACAATGTTTGCCCGGTCTATCAGAATATCGGGGGGCATGCTTACGGCTGGGTTTACCAGGGACCCATTGGCGCCGCAATTACTCCTCAGTTTCTGGGTTTAGAAAACGCCAGGGATTTACCCTTCGCATCGTCGTTATGCGGCGCCTGCTCTGATGTCTGTCCGGTTAAGATTCCTTTGCATCATCTGCTGTGGTATCAGCGCAGCCGTATTGTTAAGGAGCTAAAACCTCCTAAATTTGAGAAAATAATTCTTAACGAATTTAATAAGGTTGCCCAATCGGCTGATAGATTTCAGAAGATGGGCAAAATAGCAAGGGTGATCCAAAAAATAATTCCCGATAAGCTGTATGCACGCGGATGGACCGCTTCCAGAAAACTGCCAGGGATTGCAGAAAGCTCTTTCCACGACTGGTGGAGCGAAAGACTCGTAAAGAAGAATCATCATGATTAAATCTATAAAATCAACTTCAACAACACCCTTGAGGCTGTATGAACAGTTCGAATCGGCGATGGACAATTTGGGAGGAAGGACATTCCTCGTCGCAGAAGATGAAGTATCCTCAAAATTACAATCTCTTTTGTCCGATACAATCCGGAAAATAGTCATTTATCAAACCCCGCTGATTGATCGATTCATACCAAAGACATTTCCTGGCGAAACAAATAACCTTTCTGTAGAACGGCTGCCAACAATCAGACCGCCGGATTTCGATGAAGAGAGTTACCGCCATGATTTGATTATGGCAGATGCCGGGTTGATTGCTGCTGATTACATCATAGCAGATAGCGGCACGGTCGTTTTATTTGGGGAAAACCATCGCGCCCAATTGGTAACTCTTTTGCCTCCAACGCTATTTGTCCTGGCGACCGCCCGGCAATTGATTCCCGATCTGTTCACGTTTCATGACCTCATTAAGAAAAGCAATGGCCATCATTTCCAAAATATGCATTATATAAGCGGTCCGAGTCGTACCTCTGATATTGAAAAAACATTAATATTGGGTGTGCATGGACCTGTAGAACTGTATGTGTTGGTTGTGAAGGAATAATTAATGAGTGGTTCTGCTAAAAACTTTTTTCCCATCAAGGTAAGTTGATAGAACTTTCGTTCTCAAGATTTCCGCAGGGGGAATAGTGAATATGTCTCTATCCACTATAATAAAATCTGCTACTTTTCCCGGTTCCAAAGTGCCACACCAGTCTTCATTTCTGGCGGCATAAGCTGACCCATAAGTGTAGGCGATGATAGCCTGAGCAAGTGTGATTTGCTCTTGGGGATACCAGCCGCCTTCGGGATATCCGGCAGTATCCTGTCGGGTAATGGCAGCATAGAGACCAACCATAGGATTAAGCGGTTCCACGGGCCAGTCGGTTCCGAATGCCAAAGTTATGCCGCTATCCAGGAAAGTCTTCCAGGTATAAGCATAACGGGCGCGCTCACCGATACGTTTTTCTGCCCAGTGGAGATCGGTAATACAGTGGGACGGCTGCATGGAGGCAATAACATTCAGCTTCTGAAAACGATCAATATCCTCCGGATCAATCATCTGGGCATGCTCAATCCTAAAACGGTAATCCCGGTCAGGATCAACCCTGGCGATGCTCTCATATACATTTAGTGCTTCTCTCACTCCTGCATCTCCAATAGCATGAATTCCCACAAACAGATTATTTTCTATTGAGTGCTTTGCCATCGCCAACAATTTCTCGGAAGGGTATTGAGGTAATCCCACGTTTGTTGGATCATCATCATAAGGTCGCAGCAAGTACGCCGTTCGGGAACCGAGTGAACCATCTGCATATAGCTTGATTAAATCTCCTCTTAAATAGTGCGGAACAGTTCCATTTGATTCGACATAATTCTTTAATGAATCAAGGTTATGCAGGTAGCTCATCCAGAAATTGATGCGAAGGTTAAGTTCACCTTTTTTGTATAGCTGCGAATAAACTCCATAAATATCTGTCTCACTGTTGTCGGTTATGCTGGTAATTCCCATCTCATTGGCAAAAGCAATGGCTTGCTTAGTCCATTCATATTGTTGATCAGGAGTTGGTTTGGGAATCATCTTATCCAATGTATCATATGCCGCATCAAACAAGATTCCGTTGGGTTCGTTATTCGGATAGCGCATAATTCGCCCTCCGAATGGATCGGGTGCCGAAGCCCCATAACCGAGCAGCTTAAGAACAGGGGTATTGACCCACGCAGCGTGCCCATCCACACGTTTTAGATAGATATAATGGCTGGTGGAAATCTGATCCAGCAAGTTTTTATCGGGAAGATTTTTCTGTTCCCACAATTCGTGATCCCATCCCCGCCCGATTACCCAATCACCTGCATTTGTCTGATTCACTTTGGTTCTTATCTTTTCCAGCGTCTTCTCCAGAGACGGCGTATTCCTCAGATCAAGCTGCTGCTTTACTTTTGCACCGTTCCAGAAATGAAGGTGAGCGTCATGGAAGCCAGGCAAGACTAATTTGTTTTGCAGGTCAATTATTACAGCACCAACAGCTAACTTACCAAGAATGATTGAATCGTTTCCCGTGGCAACGATCTCTCCATCCTTAATAGCCATTGCAGACACAAAATCATCCCCGGAGCGGGAGGTGAAGATCTTCCCGTTGTAGAAAATCATATCCACTGGGGAATCATCATTGCCTGCTTGTTCTTGTTCTACGCCCCGGCTTGGAAGAAAAAACAAGAATATCGTCAGTAGGCCTATGGAGTAGATGATGGGATATTTGATGATTTCAGACCTCGTTAGCGTTGGGGTCTAATTTAATGCAAAAGGGTGGGATAGAAAATTAAATATTTGACCTGTCCGTTCAGTTCTCGATTTCCGATAGCATATTTTCTTTAGCAGCCTTTTTTGAAGTTTTCGCCAGTTGATCATTCTTTGGCCGCTTCGAAGATTCTTTAGTAGACTTTTTGCTGTGATTCTGTCTCTTTGGAAGAGATGCGCCGATTTGGTGTGCGGCTCGCCGGGCTTTCATTTCCCGGATTTCTTTTAGTATTTGTTCCAGTTTTTTTGAGGATGATTCATTCGATTTTTTAGAAGAAATATCTTCGCGGCAAGCCCTTTTCCCGCTTTTTTTATCATTAACTATACTTTCAGGATGCAGCTTTATTTCTTTCCCGAGGCACTGAAAACGATTCATTACTTCAGCCCAGTTTTCCAATTCTTCCTTATAAAAACTCATCCGTGCTTTAGCGGGGTTAAAGTGCGATGGAAGCTCATTCCTAAAAGCTCGCTCGGTTAATTGGAAAACTTTATTGAAGCCTAAGAATTTTGCTGCTTGCGCAGGAGTGATGAAAGTTTTTTCGGGAATATAAATTCTGAAATTGAACTCATCCACCAACCACTTTTTTAACCATTTAGGATCCTGTTGGTGGAGTTTATCTAATATTTTCAAGTACTCCGGTTGTTTAAGTGCAAATTTGATTTGCGCCAATCCTATTTGTGCTTCTTTGTTTTTCGGATTCGACTTCAAGATATCAAGGTATATTTCTTCAGATTTATCAAAAATCTTACCTTTGCGGTAAGACTTTGCCAGGTCCAGGAATGCATCGACACTGCCATCCACTTCTGTATATTTTTGATAATTGCTCATTGCTTCATCGTATTTGCGGATTTTCTTCAAGGACCTGGCGAGCCATTTATATCCCAATCCGAATCTCGGGTTTAGCTTCAATAATTTTCGGAGCGGATCGATGGCTTTTTTGTATTCCTCACGATCATAATAATTCCGGCACCAATTGAGTATGACATAAAATTGAGTTTGTTTTTTGAGGATAGCGATGTCATCATTTTCATTGTAAACATCAAAATGCGTTGTACGAATCCCGCGATAATTATTTTCATTATTTCCGCTATTTCCTCCTCTTAACTCAGCGGTAATTTTTTTGAAATAATTGAAAAGCTGCTGGCGAAGAAAAGTCTGGTTTTCAAACTCGAATTGAGTTTCACTATTTCCATTTGTTGTCAACAGTTTAGATGAAATTTCAGTACTCAGCCTTGCCATGAAATTATCCAGCATTTCATTTGGCTTGAGAATAGAGAAATCAAACTGAAGACTCTTCTCTTCATTATCAATAAGCAAGTACGCTATTGAATTGATTTTTTTATGTTCTAAAATCCACCGTTTGATGTCCAGCGCAATAAAATTAATTTGAGTTGTCATTATTCCCTTCTTTCTTATTTAATCCCTTAAAATTCCGGTAATCCCTTCCAATCTTATCACGAGGAAGAATCTTGAACCATGCTCTTTTAGACAATTAATGTTTTGCTTTATCACTTGTGATTTTGATTATCTTAAGAAGTACTAAAGAAATTCGTATGATTACTTTCTTTCACTCGTTAATTTAAACTTTGTTCCATATTTCTCAAAGTTAAATATTATTTTAATAATATTGTCTGTAACGATCTTTAGCAGGTACAGGATTGATGGAGATATTTTGGAAATAATTTCACCTCCTGTGAATAATTCCATCCTTTGATTTAGATCGGCGACTATTTCAAATAATCTTTCAGATTCGCCTTTTTGTCAATCACCGGCTTTATTCGGCCTGAGCCGGAAGTCATTATTGTTGTCACGCCTGGTCCGTGTCCTGAAATTACGCTATTTGAATGAGCCACAATTCCAATTGTTACCGCGCCTTCCCGGTAAATCCAACCATATGAAGCGTCCGAATCCATAATCGCCACGATGTCCCCGAATCTTAAGTTATTGAGTTGATATTTTCGAACCGTTTTCGAGTCAAACATTTGAATATCATAATCGCCCGAATATGCAGATGCGCTTCCTAATCCTGATCCCATTAGCTTTGCGGGAACCATATGAGATACGCCAATCGTTAATGTCTTAGGTTTCTCCGATATATTTATTTTCTGTAATAAATCGGGATCGATATTCATGACCAGAATTTCCGGGTAATAATCCAGCAGTCGCAACCCGGTTCCAAACGACTGGATATGAATCTTATCACCAATTTGCAGTTTCAAGAGCACGTCTGTGCCGAAATCAATCATTACATGGTCAACACCGCCGTGTTTTCCGGTAACGAAACCTTCGGCGCCTTTTGCCTCCCCGGATGTAACGATTGCTTTATTCCCGATACAGGCAAGCACATTTAATCCCCCATTGGGTGAATACTCACCGACTGAAGGTCCGGGGTTGCGAATGCTTACTCCCGGTTCCACATGGTCTGCCATTAAATCAATCGCGGAATCTCCTATCCGGCAGTTAGTGGTGATCCCACCAACGCTGGGATACACTTCAACTTTTCCTTCGGCGGTGCTTACGTAGCCGGTCTTCCGCAATGTAGGGTGGGAGATTTCCCCCATCACCGTCAGTTTAACAAGCTTCTTCGTGTTTAATCTCATTTTACCTCCAATGATAACCGATGCGTGGCAAGTGACCGATGACAATTAGTCCTAATAATTATAGCAAGTTTAACTTTACCAATTCGTCTTGTATTTTATTCGGTTCCTCCGCGTGGACAGCATGAAAGCCTAGTCTCCCTGCAGCTTCAATATTCGGATAACTGTCATCTATAAATACGCATTCCTCACCATTTGCTTCCAAAGTCGTAAGCATCTTTTCAAATACTTCCAAAGCGGGTTTGTTATATTTCATTTCAAAGGAGAGAAAATAATATTGAAAATGATGCAGAAAAGTATATTGTTCAAGACAATATTTCCAGTGAATCGGGTCCGTGTTAGAGCAGATGCTTAAAATAAATTTCCCGGTGATTTTGTCAATGATGTCAACTATGCCATCTTTAGGTTTGCCAATTACCAGATTCCATATCGAGCAGAATGTGTCGAAATCCAATTCCAGCCAATATTGAGCTTTAAGTATTTCAAATAATTGATTCGAAGAATAATGCCCCCCCATAAATCCCAAATGAAGTTCTGAAAGAAAGAATTTTTCAATATCACTCTGGGGAAGTTTGCTTGTCTCGGCAAAAGCCGCCATAGCCTTTTCCGAATGAATGTTCAAAAGGACGTTTCCCAAATCAAAAATGATGTGTTTGATTGACATGATTCTCCTATCGAAAACAGGTTAGTGCCCGTCCACCGTCAATACTGTAAGTAACACCGGTAATCCATCCCGCTGCGTCTGACGCCAGGTAGGCAATCAGTTGCGCAATTTCTGCGGGATCACCCACCCGCCCGATTGGATGAGTTGTCTTTGAATGCTCCACAAATTTCTGATAACTTTCTTCGGGCATGCCGCTTCTTCTGTGCAAATTAGTCACCACCACTCCCGGGTTGACGGCATTTACCCGGATCTTTTTTGGAGATAATTCCAGCGCAATGCAGCGAGTCATTTGATCCAGCGCCGCTTTGCTTACGCAATAGGAAAGGAGGCCGGGAAATGATCTCAATCCCGCAACAGAGGACAGGTTGACGATATTCCCTTGAGTCTTTTCAAGATAAGGCACTGCCAGTTGGCTCAAGTGAAAAATGGAGCGCAAATTTATGTCCATCATCTGGTCATATTGCTCTAAAGTTGTTGTTTCAATGGTACCCATACCGATGATACCTGCTGAATTTACAAGCACATCCAGTTTCCCAAATCTATCTATGGTCTCTTTAATGAGCGATTCCCTGAACTGGGCATCGGCAATATCGCCGGCGAAAAAGTTGACGGAAGAATTGCGGCTTTGAATTGAATTTGTTAAGGCTGCCAGCTTATCAGCATTTCTTCCGGTTAACATAACCTGTGCCTCCGCTTTTGCAAAAACCTCGGCACTTGCTTCGCCAATGCCGCTGGTTGCCCCGGTAATTAAAACGGCTTTGTTTTTGAATTTAATTTCCATAACCAATACCTCCGCTTATTTCTTAAAATAGAATATAAAAGATACGGTATTTCTTATCTATGAATTTTTTATTTTGGGATTTTTTTGATATGAAATATTTTTATTTGAAAGGAGTTCTATTATGACGGTTAAGACCGGTCTGGAAAAATTAATTGAATCTGGATTTTCCTTTTTAAAAGGGAAGAAGATAGGACTTCTGTGTAATCAAGCCTCCATTGATAGCCGTTTCGTTCACGTCATTGATATTTTAAAAAAAAACCAAGGAAAAAATAGATTTAGCCTTAGTGCCATTTTCGGTCCGCAGCATGGATTATGGGGACACACTCAGGATAACATGATCGAGTGGCAGGGATTTCGAGATGGTCGATTAGGTGTTCCTGTGTATTCACTTTATGGAGAGCATCGAAAACCCACACCGGAAATGTTAAAGGGACTGGCTGCGCTGGTGATCGATCTTCAGGATGTGGGCTCACGATATTATACTTTCATCTGGACAATGGCGCTTTGTATGGAAGCTTGTGAGGAGACAGGCATTGAGATAATTGTGCTGGATCGACCAAATCCAATTGGTGGGAGTCACGTAGAAGGTCCTTTGCTGGATGAGAATTTCCGCAGTTTTGTCGGCTGGCATTCTTTGCCTGTGCGTCATGGATTGACCATTGGGGAAATTTCTCAATATTTTAAGGAGCAGTTTTATCCCAATCTATCACTGCAAGTCATTCCAATGGAAGGATGGAAGCGCGAAATGTATTTTACGGATACGCACTTACCCTGGGGAATTCCATCTCCCAACATGCCCATTCCTGAAACGGCTTTGGTTTATCCGGGTATCTGCCTTCTGGAAGCAACCAATATTTCCGAAGGGCGGGGCACAACCCGACCATTTGAGATGGTCGGGGCTCCATGGATAGATGGGTGGAAATTCTCTAAGCAGCTAAATGCATCAAAATTGCCCGGTGTTTATTTTCGCCCGCTTCAATTCCAGCCCACATTTAACAAATACCGAGGTGAAGTTTGTGAAGGGTGCTTTATTCATGTAACAGGCCACAAAATTTTTAAGCCGTTTCAAACCGGAATCGCGATTATTCTGGAAGCCGCTCGATCTTATCCTGACATGTTTGAATGGAAGCAACCGCCATATGAATATGAATTTGAGAAAATGCCATTTGATGTTTTGGCGGGGAACAGCTGGATTCGCGAGAAGATTAATAATCTTTCTGGTTTGGATGAGATGGAAAAACGCTGGGAAAAAGAGGCGTCACAGTTTTTTGAAATTCGATCCGATTACTTCTTATACCAGTAGATTATACCTACCCCCAACCCCTCCAAGGAGGGGATTTAGTTCGGTACTTTGGTTAGTATATAAACCAAAAGTGACATCTTGAATTCCCGTCTTGGGAGGGGATTAAGGGATGGGTGCCATCCGTGTTCCGTTCGATTTAATCCACTACCTGCACTAATCGCATCCGCCTTATTAGTCCTTTTTGTGAAAGAGCAATCCCAATAAAAATGAGCAGCATTCCTACAAAAGTCTTCAATGCAATCGTTTCACCGAAAACCAGCCAGTCAGCAATTATAGCAATAACGGGAGTGATGTAAATGATAAAGGAAAGGGTAATCGCACTTAACTTTTTTAGCAGCCAGTAATACAGCACAAATGCCACCGCAGAACCAAAAGCCCCTAAATAAAGAACTGCTCCGGCAACCTGGAGATTTATGGTTATGTCGGTGGTCTCTCCCATAAAAAATGAGATGATAAACAGAAAGATAATTCCCCACAGCATTTGATGAAGCGTTAAGGGTGCTGTGGCAACATGGTTCAGGTGTTTCTTGACAATCAAGGTGGAGGTGGCAGCTGCGGCAGCGCTGACAATTACGGCAATTATCGCGATAATAACTAATAACTCGTAATTGGTTAGCAGCAGTTGATCGTAAAAAATCAATACAACTCCGCTTAACCCAATAATGACTCCGCCAAATTTCCACTTATTAAATGTTTCATTCTTGAAGACAAAATTTGAAAAGATACTCATGAATAATGGAAACGTCGCAAAAAATATTGCCGTAACTCCGGCAGCGAGATGTTGTTCGCTCCAATAGATCAACCCATAATCAACCGGGTACAAAAGAATGGCGCTTATGAAAACATTCTTGAAATCCGATCGACTTAGTTTTAACGATGCTTTGGTGATTCGGGCATAAATCAAGAGTATTAGGCTGGCAACCATGAATCGTAGGGCTGCACCTAAAAAGGGAGGAATCCCTGTTAGGGAAATTTTGATTGCAAGCCATGTTGTTCCCCAGATGATGCACAACAACATAAATACAAAGATCTGCAAAGTGAGTTTTCCCGAATTCTTAAATTTGGAACTGAATTAGATGGATAAATTTAGATGTGGGCAAAAATGAAAACAAGTGAGGAATTGCCGCATGTTCAATGGGTGCATATCTACACAAACTGGAATTCTCCTTGACCTTGAATATATACTCCCGAAAATTTTTTTGTGGAACATTTTCCAGGAGAGTTCATTATATTCTATTAAATGTAGCAAAGAACGGTTTGATGAGTTTAGTTAAGAAAACAATTATTCTGATTATTACCATCCTTTTTGTACTCTGGGGACAGCTTGGCGCCTTCCAAAGCAATTGCCATTGCTCCGCGCATAAGCAATACCAAAAAGAGTCCATTTCAAAACACTCCTGTTGTGCGAATCATCAGGAAATGCCGAATTGTCACAAAACTCTTTCTAAACAGAAAACACAATCCAATTGTCATAATGAAGGTTCAAAGGGTGGATTGGTTGTATCTCAACAATATTCAGCCTCTGAACTTTGTCAGTCGAATTGTGTCACTGCGACTGTAGACGAACCTTATTATTCAGGTCAAACAAAGACCGTTGACACAAATCTATTTTTGAATTCAACTTCGTTGGCATTGCTTCCTGCGTATGTTGAATATCCTTTGTTACAAGATGAACGTATTTTCCATCATATATCTATTCCAATATTTCTGCTTAATGCTTCTTTTTTGATTTGAACTCCCCTCATTTTTTGGTACTCAATTTTAATATCTATTTTGGTAAAATTTGTAGCTATTAAAAGAGTTACATAAATTCGATCTCTTTGAATTATTAAGGAGATAATTGAAATGAAAATTACTGTGATAATTCTATTACTGTTATTGGTAGGAAATATTAACCTGTTCGCACAGGACAAAGTAATTCTCGACGAACTGATTCAAGAGGCAGTGAAAAATAATCCTGATCTGAAATCAGCTCAGAATTCATGGCAATCTGAATTGGCGAAGGTGCCGCAAGCCGGGGCTCTCCCCGATCCGCAATTAAGTTTCAACTTGATGAATTTGCCGGTGAACTCTTTCGACTTTAACCAGGAACCCATGACCGGCAAGCAAGTGGCGCTGATGCATATGTTTCCGTTCCCGGGTAAACAGGGATTGAGAACAAGGGTCGCTAAGGAGAATGCGGTTGTGGCGGAATTCCGCTATCAGGAATTGAAGAATCAGTTAATCAAAAATGTGAAATTGACCTATTACAATCTGTTTTTCATCGATCGAGCAATTGATATCACCCTGGAAAATACCAAAACGCTGGAGCAATTTGTTAAAATCGCCGAAACGAAATACAGCGTGGGAAAAGGTATTCAGCAGGATGTACTGCGGGCACAAGTGGAGCTTTCCAAAATGATGGATAAGTTGATCAGGCTTGAACAGCAGAGAGAAGAATTGGAATCCCAATTGAATACTTTGCTAAATCGACCGGTTGAAAATCCGGTTGGAGGTACAGAGGAACTGGAATACTCTGAATCTTCAGTTGATCTGAATCAATTGAAAGAATCGGCTGCTGAAAATCGCCCTCTATTAAAAGCATGGCAGGAAATGGTAAGTCAGAGTGATACAAAAGTTCAATTGGCTAAAAAGGATTATCTGCCGGACTTTAGTCTGGGAGTGGCTTATTCTCAAAGAGAGACTCTGAAAAATGGTATGGGCGGCGTCGATTTTTTTTCGGGTATGTTCAGCATGAACATACCGCTTTATTTTTGGCGCAAACAGAGCAAGAAAGTTGAAGAAAACCAGTTAGTGCATTTGTCATCTCAGGAGAAATACAATGATGTGCGGAACCAGGTTTATTCAGAACTGGATAGAGTTTTAAATGATATTGAGAAAAACAAACGCTTGGTGGAATTGTTTGAAACGGGGATTATACCCCAGGCATCCCAATCTCTTAAATCTGCAATCGCTGGTTACCAAACCGACAAAGTGGACTTCCTGACTTTGCTGAACAATCAAATCAATTTGTTCAATTTTGAACAGGATTATTACAGGGTGCTCAGTGATTATTACGTGGGCATTGCCAAATTAGAAGCCGCTGCAGGTGCTGAAATTGAGAACAAAAGATAGAATCTGCCTGGTGCCGAAGCTCCAGCTTCGGCACGAGAATAAAACAGCAAGGATGAATTGAAGAATCGTCAATCGACAATAATAATTTTGAGGTTTTAGGTTATGAACATGAAAAGAATAATTTGGACATCTATTGTACTGGCTTTTGCACTTGGGATATTTTTCTTTTCCGGATGTGCCGGTGATGAAAAGCAAACAACCGCACAAACCGAAACCCAACTCTGGACCTGCGGAATGCACCCCGAAGTTATTTTGGATAAACCGGGTAACTGCCCAAAATGTGGAATGAAATTAGTACCTGTTAAAAATACCAGCCAAGGTTCAATAGCAATGTCGGGTGGGGATGAGCAGAAATCAGAAAGTGACATGGATCGGAAGATATTATATTGGCGCGCTCCAATGGATCCCACTGAAATCTATGATCATCCTGGCAAATCAAAAATGGGCATGGATCTCATCCCTGTTCATGAAGGGGCAGAAACTTTGGGCGGCGGAGGTACCATTACCATCGATCCCGTAACAGTTCAGAACATGGGCGTTCGGACCGACAGAGTGCAGCGAATGGATTTTACTCGAAACATTCGGACCGTTGGTAAAATCGAATATGATGAAGAAAAGCTCTATACAGTTACCACAAAAATATCAGGTTGGATTGAGAAACTCTATGTGGATTATGAAGGTGAGCTTATTCAAAAAGGGGAGCCACTACTGGAAATATACTCGCCGGAATTGGTGACGACACAGGAAGAATACCTTCTTGCCTTAAATACTTACAAGATGGTGAGTCAAAGCAGTATCGAAACCATCCGTGAAGGTGCGGAATCTTTATTGGAATCAACCCGCAAAAGACTACTTTATTGGGACGTGCCGCCCTCTACCATTGACAGGCTTGAAAAAACCGGGGAAGTAAAGAAAACGGTGTTGCTGAGATCACCGGCGAAAGGTATGGTCGTTCATAAAAATGCGGTGGAGGGAATGCAAATTAAGGAAGGAATGGATCTTTATGATATTGCCGATTTATCAACGGTGTGGGTGCACGCGAGTATTTATGACAATGAAGTTCCATGGATAAAAGAAGGGCAAAAAGCAGAAATGGAGTTATCATATTTACCCGGAAATAAGTTTACCGGTACCGTGGATTATGTTTATCCCTATCTGCGGGAAAAAGCGCGCGATGTTCATGTACGTCTGCAATTTGCCAATCCCAATTTGGACTTAAAACCGGGCATGTATGTGAATATCCAATTTCAAGGTAGAGTGATTCCCGACGCATTGGTGGTTCCAAGTCAGGCAGTTATCCGTTCAGGTGAACGCAATGTGGTTTTTGTGGTTAGGGGTGGAGGAAAATTTGAACCGCGGGAAGTGAATATCGGAGAAGAAGGCGGTCTCGACAACGCCTTCGTTAGAGTAATTTCCGGATTGCGGAATGGGGAAGAAATTGTTACTTCTGCCCAATTCCTATTAGATAGTGAAAGCAGGTTGCAGGAAGCCATTCAAAAAATGTTGCAGGAACGAAAGGTTAAGATGGATCAGGGCAGCACAATGGACATGAAGGAGAATTCGGGAATGGAGGGTCATCAACATTAATTAGGATTGCTAATTGAGGATAACGTCAGGCTGAGCTTGTCGACCTACGGTCTCGTATCACTGTTCGACAGACTCAGGATGGCAAAATACAGAGTGAGCAAGAGATTACGGAGAAAAGATAAATGCTAGAGAAAATCATCGAAGCCTCGGTCAAAAATCGCTTTCTAATCATCGTTTTCACGGTGCTCATTGGATTAGGCGGGTTGTACACCATGTTAAATACCCCGGTTGATGCCATTCCCGACTTGAGCGACGTGCAGGTAATCATTCTAACCGAATATGCCGGGCAGGCGCCGCAGGTGGTGGAAGACCAGGTGACTTATCCGCTTACCAGCGCAATGCTGGCAGTACCGTATGCCAAGGTTGTACGGGGCTATTCCTTCTTTGGGTTATCGTTTGTTTATATCATTTTTGAAGACGGCACGGATCTCTATTGGGCGCGCAGCCGGGTGCTGGAATACCTTAATTATGTCGCCAAACGGCTGCCGCAAGGTGTCACACCAACTTTAGGTCCGGATGCCACGGGTGTTGGTTGGGTTTATGAGTATGTTTTGGATGGGGGAAATAAATATGACTTGCAGCAGTTGCGTTCTATTCAGGACTGGTATCTGCGCTATGAATTGACCAGTGTGCCCGGAGTCTCCGAAGTGGCCAGCATCGGCGGTTTTGTAAAGCAATACCAGGTTGAGGTCGATCCCAATAAACTGCTCGCCTATAATATTCCCATCTCAAAAGTACGGATGGCGCTGCAACGGAGCAATAACGATGTGGGCGGACGACTGGTGGAAATGGGAGAAACTGAATTCATGGTGAGGGGATTGGGATATATCAAATCAATTGACGATGTGGATAATGTGCCGGTGGGTGTTGATGAGAATGGAACGCCAATACTGATCCGAAACATTGCCAATGTTCATTTGGGACCGGAACTACGAAGAGGATTAGCGGATTGGAATGGCGACGGTGAAATTGTCGGTGGAATTGTTGTGATGCGTTATGGTGAAAATGCGTTAAAGACAATTCATGCTGTGAAACAAAAGCTGGAAGAATTGAAGAAAGGACTCCCGGAAGGCGTGACTGTTAAAACCGCTTATGATCGATCAGGTTTGATTGAACGCGCTATTAACAATTTAAAAGGAAAACTACTCGAAGAAAGTTTGATCGTTGCATTGGTTACCATCATTTTTCTTCTGCATTTTCGTAGTGCCTTCGTGGCAATCTTTACTTTGCCTATGGGAATTCTAATGGCCTTCCTGGTGATGTACTACCAGGGCTTGAATGCCAATATTATGTCCTTGGGAGGAATTGCAATTGCCATCGGAGCTATGGTGGACGCGGCAATAGTTATGATTGAAAATGCCCATAAACATATTGAAAGAGATCAGGGGAAGAAGGATCATTGGCAAATAATTATTGACGCTTCCAAAGAAGTGGGTCCGGCACTGTTTTATTCCCTGCTCATTATCACGCTTTCCTTCTTGCCTGTTTTCACTTTGCAGGCACAGGAGGGAAGACTATTCAAACCATTGGCATTTACCAAAACCTATGCCATGGCAGCTTCAGCACTACTGGCTATAACCATCGTTCCGGTATTAATGGGCTATTTCATTCGCGGCAAAATTATCCCGGAAGAGAAAAATCCTGTTAACCGCTTTCTGATCCGTCTGTACCGGCCAATCATTCACCTGGTGCTTCGTTTTAAGTGGACTACCATTCTGGTTGCGTTGGTTATCCTGCTGGCGAGTATATTTCCTTTGGCGAATCTTGGATCGGAGTTTATGCCCCCTCTGAACGAAGGTGATTTGCTATATATGCCCACAACCGATCCGGGCATCAGCATAACCAAAGCAAAAGAACTTCTGCAACAAACTGATAAGATTATAAAGAGCTTTCCGGAAGTTCATCATGTTTTTGGAAAGATCGGAAGGGCGGAAAGCGCTACCGATCCCGCGCCGCTTTCTATGATCGAAACGACTATTATGATGCAACCCAAAGAAAAATGGCGACCAGGCATGACCATCGATAAGCTTATTGATGAAATGGATAAGGCAATTCAATTTCCCGGATTGACCAACGCCTGGACAATGCCCATAAAAACCAGGATTGATATGCTTTCCACCGGAATTAAAACACCGGTTGGTATTAAACTTATGGGTCCCGATCTTCAAGTGCTGTCTGACTTAGGGCAAAAAGTCGCTGCTGTGATTCGTCAGGTAAAAGGAACATTGAGTGTATTTCCGGATAAAACCGTCGGTGGAAATTATTTTGATTTCAAGATTAAACGGCAGGAAGCCGCAAGGTATGGTCTTACTGTTGGAGATGTGCAGGATGTCATCATGAGCGCCATTGGTGGTATGAATGTTACCCAGACGGTGGAAGGATTGGAGCGCTACCCGGTTAATGTGCGCTATAGCCGGGAATTGCGCGATAATTTAACTTCGCTGCGGCGGGTGCTTATTCCCACGCCGGCGGGTTCGCAGATTCCTTTAAGTTACGTTGCCGATATCGAAATCAAAAAGGGTCCGCCGGTAATCAAAAGCGAAAATGCCCGGCGAACTGCCTGGCTTTATGTAGACCTTCGCGGAATCGACGTGGGAACTTATGTTAAGAACGCCAAAAAAGCTGTTGATGAACAGGTGGATTTTCCCGAAGGCTACAGCATTGTATGGAGCGGTCAATATGAATACATGCAGCGGGCCGAGAAAAGACTCAGGGTCGTCGTTCCCATAACAGCCCTTATCATTTTTCTACTTTTGTATTTTAATTTTAAAAATATCCAGGAAAGCCTTATTGTGATGCTGTCGGTGCCTTTTTCATTGGTGGGTGGCATTTGGTTTCTCTATATATTAGGATACAATTTGAGCGTCGCTGTGGGTGTTGGATTTATCGCCTTAGCTGGCGTAGCCGCAGAAACGGGGGTGGTTATGTTGATTTACCTGGACCATGCATATAAGGAGCAAAAATTTTCTGGTAATATGAATACCCTGAAAGATTTATATGAGGCAATCATTGTCGGTGCGGTGGAAAGGGTTCGGCCTAAGATGATGACCGTTACCGCTATCATGGCTGGTCTGCTGCCGATTTTATGGGGCAGCGGCACCGGCTCGGAAGTAATGAAGCGGATTGCTGCGCCAATGGTGGGCGGGATGGTCTCCTCCACTCTTCTAACCTTGTTAGTGATTCCCGCCATTTATGATCTTTGGAAAAGTCGGGAAGTGAAGAGGCTAAGCAATGGGTTCGGGGAAGATGAAAAAGAAGAGAAATCAAATTAAGAAAGAGATCGTAGGATCAAAGAAATAAAAGCGCATATAAGATGTATAAGATAAGTTAAAAAATTCAGGTTAAATATTGTGGTAAAAGAAATTGGTAAAGTAGAAAGGATCGAAGACAGGTGGATTGAACTAAGAATACCGGTTGCGGAGGGATGTCTTGTGTGTCATTCTAAAATGTCTTGCTCGTTTCATGGCCCTGAATCGGCTTATGGCCATATTAAAATTCCATTTCAACCTGGAATTGAGGTGGGAGATAAAGTCACCTTTGAAACTCAGGAATCGGCGCAGAATATTTCTGCTTTAATAATATTTGGGTTGCCCATCTTATTAATCCTAGCCGGTTATTTTGTTACAACTCACTATCTTAGAATCCCGCATGCAGAAGTCTGGGGAGTTATTGGTGGATTTGTGATTTATGGATTACTATTAATTTTGTTTAACAAATGGTTTTCGAAAATGCCATTATTTCTTCCCAAAGTAATTGAAGTTGAGAAAAGTAACAATGCAGAGTTGAAATCATCAAGTTATAGAAACCCATGAAGATCGTGATTCGAAATTAAAAACACTATAGGAGAAACTCATGAAGATCGGATTGTTGCTTACAATTTTAGCGCTTGCTGGTGTAGCATTTTCGGGTTGGAATTACTTTAAGGTTGCTAAAGAGGAGAAGGAAACCGCTTCAAAAAAGAAAAAAGAGAAGTCACCGGGCAATAAATTAACTTTAGCCCGGTATGGCTTTTATTTCATGGCATCAATGGTAGTCTTATCTTCCATTTATCTTCTCTACCTAATCCTTACCCATCAGTTTCAAGTGGGATATGTTTATCGCTACACCTCACTGGATTTACCTTTAGGATATTTAATCTCCGCTTTTTGGGCGGGACAGGAAGGTTCGTTTTTATTATGGGCGCTGCTCATAGCAATTATGGGTTCTGTGTTTATCCGTAGTGCCCGGGAATATGAAGCCAATGCCATGTTGTTTCTGAATATTGTCCAAGCGTACTTTTTGATCATTTTAATTAAAGTCAGTCCGTTTACACTCTTACCGCAGGTGCCTCCTGACGGTGCTGGTTTAAATCCATTGCTGCAAAATTTTTGGATGGTGATTCATCCGCCCATACTCTTTGTGGGATATGCTGCAGCGGCATTTCCAATGATTATTGCCTGGGCGGGTCTACGAAAAAACCTTTATCAACAATGGAGTGTAAAGGCTTTTCCCTGGGTTTTGTTTACGGCTATTACCCTTGGGGCCGGGATTATTATCGGTGGCTTTTGGGCCTATGAGGTTTTGGGATGGGGCGGTTACTGGGGATGGGATCCGGTTGAGAATTCTTCACTGGTGCCATGGTTAACAATCCTGGCGCTTCTCCATGGATTAGTTGTTCAAAAAATAAGCGGTGCTTTAAAAAAGACCAATATGTTTCTGGCAATCCTTTCTTTCGTACTGGTTCTTTATGCTACTTACCTAACCAGAAGCGGTGTCCTGTCTGACTTTTCGGTTCATTCTTTTACCGATTACGGTCTGAACGTTTATATGATCTTATTCATGCTGACTGTTGTTGCTCCTGGAATAGGTGTTTTCGCCGCGCGCTATAAAGAGATTCAGAAAACTCGCATTGATTTTTCTGCTCCCAATCGGGAGAACGCCCTGCTTGCCAGTATTTGGGTGTTCAGCGTCTGTGCATTTGTTATTTTTATTGGTACGTCATCTCCAATATTTACCGGATTGATCGGTGATCCCTCACAGGTTCATATTTCTTATTATAATAAAATGAATTTGCCGTTTGGAATTTTGCTTGCCCTGTTATTGGGAATTACTCCATTCCTGCTGTGGCAGAATAATAATTTTTCTGCATTGATCAAGAAATTGCTTCCTTCATTCATGAGTGCAATGGTGGTGTGGGGTGTCGCATTATACTTTGGGTTGACTAATATTTTAAAACTGCTGTTTTTATCAGGAGCAACTTTTGCGCTGGTCAGTAACGGAATAACGGTGATTCGAAATCTTAGATTAAACTGGCAATTGATCGGCGCGCCGCTCTCTCATGTGGGAGTTGGATTAATGCTGATTGGCGTTATCGTTTCCGGGAATTTTTCACAGGATGATAAGGTGGTTCTCGTTCAGGGAATTCCCAATAAAGTAATGAATTATGAATTAACATATCAGGGCAAGACACCGGTTGCAAATGGAAAGGACATCCTAAATATTAAAGTGGATTCGGAAAATCAGAATTACACTGCATCTCCTCGTTTTTATTACAGTGAATACAATCGCGCCATGATGAGCGAGCCTGATGTACAGTCAAACCTGCTATATGATTTTTATTTATCGCCGCAGGAGATAAAACAAACTTCAGCACACACCGGAGACCATATGGTTTTAGTCCTGAGGAAAGGGGAAACAAAAGAAATCGGGGACTTTGAAGTGCATTTTCATGAGTTTGATATGAAAAGCCATTCAGAGGGAGGCGCTGTGAAGGTAGGCGCTAAATTGGCTGTTTCCAATGGCGAGGAAAAATATGAAATAATGCCGGTGATTTTCTACGATCAAAACGGCATGCACGCGGAGCCGGTACAATTAGTGTTGAATAATCAGAAACCGGTCAATATTTCCATAAGCCAATTGAATGCAAATGAAAAAGCCGTCGAGCTTCATTTTGATGGGCTGACATCGGGGGCCAATCCGGCGAATCCTCGGCAAAATGAGCAGCTTCTTCTGGAAGTGAGCAAGAAGCCATTTATGAATATTCTTTGGATAGGCACCATTTTGATTGTGGCCGGGGCGATTATTCCACTCAGCCGGAGAATAAAGGAATCTGCAAAATAATTATCAGCATAATCACTGGGAGTGAACATTAAATGGATGGTCACCATCATCATCAACATAGTAAAGACATGACTCATGGTCATATGCATGACAGGTCACATCATCATCATGAACATCATAACCATCACTCTCATCACGCCCATATGGTAGAGGATTTCCGCAAGCGATTCTGGATTTCGCTGATTCTTACTGTTCCCATTCTGATGCTTTCGCCAATGATCCAGGGTTTTTTTGGGTTAGGGGACCGTCTGCGCTTTCCCGGCGATTTATTCCTCAATTTCCTGTTTTCTAGCGCGGTGTTCTTCTACGGCGGCTGGCCATTCCTCAAGGGATTATTTGATGAAGTGAAAGACAAAAATCCGGGCATGATGACCCTGATTGCTCTAGCAATTTCAGTGGCTTATTTTTATAGCTCTGCGGTGGTATTTGGCGTCAAGGGAAAAATCTTCTTCTGGGAACTGGTAACCTTGATCGACATTATGCTGCTGGGTCACTGGATTGAAATGAAATCGGTGATGGGTGCTTCCCGAGCTCTGGAGGAACTCGCAAAGCTGATGCCTTCCGAAGCGCATAAAGTGATGTCGGATGGCAGTATGCAGGATGTTCCGCTGGAGGAGCTTCGTTCCGGTGATAAAGTGCTCATCAAACCCGGAGAGAAGATTCCAGCCGATGGCAAAGTGATGGAGGGTGAAACATCCGTCAATGAAGCGATGATTACCGGCGAATCAAGACCGGTTTCGAAAAAAGCACACGGAAAAGTCATTGGCGGCGCCATCAATGGAGAAGGCTCCATTACTATTGAAGTGGAAAAGACCGGCAAGGATTCATTTATTTCTCAAGTTATTGAATTAGTGCAGCAGGCGCAGGCAAGCAAATCCCGCACACAGGATCTCGCCAACCGGGCTGCTCTTTGGCTGACTATCATTGCCATCTCCGCCGGTGCGATTACCATGTTCATTTGGTTAGCAATTGTCCACCAGGATTTTGTTTTCGCTCTGGAGCGCACCGTCACAGTGATGGTAATTACCTGTCCCCACGCTCTCGGATTGGCAGTGCCGCTGGTGGTGGCGGTTTCGACTGCCATTTCGGCTCGCAACGGACTGCTCATCCGCAACCGCGCCGCTTTTGAAAAAGCACGCAATCTTCAGGCGATCATTTTTGATAAAACCGGCACTCTCACGGAAGGTAAATTTGGGGTTACCGATATTGTAGCTCTAAATGTCGCTCTGGATGAATCCCAATTGTTGAGTTATGCCGCTTCCGTGGAACAGAATTCCGAACATCCCATTGCCAAAGCAATTATCAATTCTGCTGAGAGAACTATGAAGGTTGCAGAGTTCAAAGCTATCCGGGGAAAAGGAGCGCAGGGAAGAGTGGAAGGCAAAGAAATAAAAGTGGTGAGTCCTGGTTATTTAAGAGAGAATAAAATCAAATTTAAGAATGGAAAGATTGATAAACTGAATGTTCAGGGCAAAACGGTGGTTTTTGTGCTGGTGGATGGTAAACTGCACGGCGCGATTGCTCTGGCGGATATTATCCGCAAGGAATCCCGGGAAACCATTGCACGATTAAAGCAGATGGGCATTCAGGCGATGATGCTGACCGGCGACAACAAACAGGTTGCTGAATATGTGGCAAAAGAACTGGCGCTGGACGATTATTTTGCCGAAGTGCTGCCTGATCAAAAAGCGCAGAAGGTGAAGGAAGTACAATCACGCGGGCTGATTGTAGCCATGACCGGCGACGGAGTGAATGACGCTCCGGCGCTGGCACAGGCAGATGTGGGCATCGCTATCGGCGCCGGAACGGATGTGGCTGTTGAAACTGCCGACATCGTGCTGGTGCGCAGCAATCCTATCGATGTAATTGACATCATTGCATTGGCAAAAGCCACTTATCGCAAGATGGTGCAGAACCTCGCTTGGGCAACCGGATATAATGCCTTCGCTATTCCGCTGGCAGCAGGGGTGCTGTTCAGCTACGGTATTATCCTAAGTCCGGCCATGGGCGCTGTGCTGATGTCATTGAGTACAGTGATTGTGGCAATCAACGCCAGGATTTTGAAGGTGGGGAAGTAGTGTTTTGGCAGGATTTTAAGGATGGGCCGGATGATATTATGGTTAAAAGAACTTTAGAGAGTATTCGCAGAATAGTCAGCCACGTCGCGAAAGTGGAGGAGATTTAGCATCACCACTTCACCAGTAATATTGCGAGCAAATAGGGCCGCCCCTGCCTCCTGCGTAACTTCCAGGGAACGTTCTGTAATGTAGTGTCCTCTTTCTCCTTCATGGCTCAGTGCAGAGACTGATACCTTTTTTTCCATTGATTGGTCATAGCGCTCTTAGAGAGTCACGATGGAATACCCTTCTTTCTCCAGCTTACCAATCCACATTTCCAGGAGAACATGTAGTTCTTCAGCAGGATTTGTTTGGGGGTTCTCTTTGTGATCAAGCACGTCAAGCACTTCAAAATCAAAAGCCGACTCTCCAAACAAGCTCCATGCTTCCTGCAATTCCCTGTTTCGATGACTCCCGAATCTTAGTTCAAATTTGTGTCTGTTGATTTTGGCCGCGAGATCGGTACCGAAACCGATATATACTTTATCGTCTTGAGTACTTGTGATCCTATACACTCCCATGGGCCGCTTAGCCTCTTTGTATGCCCTCTTCATCGCTGATTTGTCCATTCTTGTCTTCCCTTATTTGTCTTAAAAACATAACGATCCTGCTAACCTGACGACGGACGGATTGAGACAAAACTATTCAAACAAACGAAACTTGATAAACCACAATACTGCTCAAAGCCGCCAAACCCCACCGTCCAGCTTGAGCAAATGGATTAGATGCATAAATACGCCCGGCTATTAGAACGACAGTGAGTATTGAAGAAACAAAGTGCGATCCGAATCCATACGGATACTGACTCTGCCGGGCAAGTAGACTCGCTGCCATCTTTCTCCTGGCAATATCGCGCCCACAGCTCCGCCAATAAGCATGCCAGGGATTCCGAAAACCGCCACAGCGCCAAACAACCTCAGAGTCGAGGTTGTATTGCTGAATAGCTTAGCAAAAGGACCGCCATCTACGTTAACGTCATTCCAAGTCGCTACCGCATATATTCCGCCAATTAGCCCTCCAATACTGCCACCGATAGCTGCCCCTCTGATCGCACCCCAACCAGTCGACCTCCGAACCCTTACATCGACTCTCTCCACCTGGTCAAAGGCTATCCGCCGCAGCCCACTACTATTCTGACCTGATACAATCAGGCTATCCGCACTAATGCGGTGCAAAACACATTCGGTGCGAAACCCCGCTCTCTGAATGCGAAGACGTCTTCCCGGTTCGAGTTCTTGTTCCGTTTCGGCATTGATCTCCGTCGTAAATAGAAGAAGTATCGCTGCGGTAAGGGCTGTGATTTGCATGAGCCTACCAAGCTGTGACATAACTCTGTGGGAATTCATTCCTATTACTCTTTGCTGTGTTTTTATAGTCTGAACCTGACGATTTTGAGATAATCCTTGAGCCTGACAGGGAAGTGAGCGAGTGTCGTGGTGAGCGGTGCGGTGAGTGAGCTAAAAAGCCTCAAAGGTTTACCTCACTTTAATTATGAATACTTTTATCTATGTATTTTTATATTACCGTTTTTTAGATAAGTGTCAATAGGTAAGAAAATTACTGAGCTGCAACCTATTAAATCAAAGATTTAAAATCTCTAATTCAAACTCATCAAATTCCTTATGCATCGTATCCAGGACGGAACAGTTTTAAGTATGTCGCTATAACCTGCAAAGTTTAAATACTATTTAGACTTCAATAAAAACAGGAAGTACATTTGACCGCCCTTAATGTTACTTCATCAACACCATCTTCTTCACTTCAACGAAGTCACCTGCTTCAAACTTGTACAAATAAACCCCACTCGCCAACTCTCCCGCATCCCACTCGTATTTATGTTTTCCAGCGGGCAGTTTGGCTGAAACCAATGTAGCCACCTCTTCACCTAAAATATTGTAAATCTTTAGGAACACAAACTCTGTGTGGGGCAGTGCAAATTCAATTGTTGTGTTAGGATTGAAGGGGTTGGGGTAGTTCTGAAACAACTCAAATTTGTCTGGTATTTCGCTATTATTTTTATTATCGAGAGATAGAATTACATTTAGACCCTGCAATTCTATTGCTTCATAAAATTTGTTTATTTCAATGTTTGAATAAGTGTCAACAATTTCGGAGGGCCACTTGATAATTAGTGAATCCACAACCGATCCATCTCCCAAACCAAATTCGATATTAAAACTATTTTGGGCATTGAATCCGGTTTGGCCACAAATTTCTCTAACTTGCCACACAGCCGTGCCATTGATTGTAGATTTAGCTTTTACTCTGGCACCAATAGCAGAGGTGTTGGATATTGTTCCGACACATTTTATGTTAATCCAGTTATTATTAAACATGCCATTGTTTCGATATAAGCAGTTACTTTGGCTAGGGATAGCACCATTGGGGACAAAGAGATCCAGGTAACCGTTATTGTCGTAGTCCGCCCAGGTGGCTCCATTGGAGCGGCCTCCATCGTTGACCAGATCACCTGTGGTTATTTTGGTGAAGGAACCGTCACCGTTGTTTGAATAAAAAAAGTTATTCTGGTTGTAGTCGTTGGTTACATATAGATCAAGGTCGCCGTCGTTATCATAATCTCCCCAACTTCCCCCAACCGAATGTCCACCATCGTTAACAACAGGCCCGGAGGTTACTTTTGTAAAGGTGCCATATCCGTTATTTTGATAGAGAAAATTATTTTCATTATACCAATTTGCCACAAATAAATCAAAATCTAGATCGTTATCATAATCACCCCAGCTAACTCCCACCGAAATACCACCATCGTTCACCACCAGCCCGGTGTCGAGCTTGGTAAATGTTCCGTCTCCGTTATTCTGATACAGGAAGTTGTTAATAGCGACACCGTTAAAAGGATCGCTATTCGCCACAAAAAGGTCTAGATCGCCATCATTATCATAATCACACCAGCTGGAGCTCAGGGACTTTTCACCATCATTGACGATATCTCCGGTTGTTATTTTGATGAACGTTCCATCCCCATTACCCTTATAGAGAAAATTGTTTTCGCCCAGACTGGTAAAAGCGCCGTTGTCCACGAAAATATCCAGATTTCCATCATTGTCATAATCTGCTGTACTGGAGTTAAATGAATTGCCGCCATCGCTTACAATTGCTCCGGATGTTATTTTGGTAAATGTACCATCACCATTATTCAGGTATAAATGGTTATTTCTAGCGAAATAATTTTGCACAAACAGGTCAAGGTGACCATCATTGTTAAAATCACCAAAGCTTCCCCCCGAGGAAGTGCTGGTATCAGTGACTACGGGTCCGGTGGTAAGCGGGGTAAATGAACCGTCACCGTTATTCACAAAGAGAAGATTTGTTTTATCGTCCCAAGCATCCGGGACAAACAGATCGAGAAAATTGTCATTGTTAATATCACCCCAGGAAGAACCTTCCGAATATCGGTCATCATTCACGACCAGACCTGTGGTTATTTTGGTGAATGCCTGCGCTAAAAGATTTGTATTAATCAGAATAAAATAAATGAGCAAAAAAATAAAGTTTTTCAACCTGTTTTTCCTTCAATTCTAATGAATTTAATATTCTTTAAAATGACTATTACCTTTGCTTCGAAAAACCAAAATATATTCAATTAAGTTGAATAGAGGATATGAGACAATTGTCATGTATAAATTCACTCCCTTGCCCCCTCTCTTTTAAGAGAAGGAGAACTGATAAACCACTACGCACAAATGAATTAATTAGGGGTGAGTCAAGTGTTAAACACATTTTATACATATCATTACCTTCTGCACTTATAACCCATTCCCATTGCATATTCTGCGCAAGTAGAATAGTTGAAGGAATAAGAAGCAATACTGTTAAAATAAAATTCCGACTATTTTTCATTATCATAACAATTAAAAACTATAAAGATCAAACCGTTAAATTTTATTTTATCAAAACCATCTTCTTTACCTGAACAAAGTTGTCTGCTTGAATTCTGTACAGATAAACACCGCTGGCAAGACTACCAGCATCCCACTCATATTTGTATCTTCTGGCAGTTAATTTTTCTGAAACGAGCGTTGCTACCTCTTCACCTAAAATATTGTAAATCTTTAAAGTAACAAAATTAGATTGGGGTAATGCAAATTCAATGGTGGTTGTGGGATTAAATGGATTAGGATAATTTTGATAGAGATGAAAGTTTTTCACTACCCCTTCTTTCGGATTATCCTTAATCGGTGTTTGCGTCAGCACGCTACGATCATAGACAGACATTTCTGAAGAATCTTTTGTGCAAGAGAATCCCGCATTTTGCAAATAATTTTTCCAGGCTTCCAGGTTGTTGCGATATCTGCTACCTGGCCTATCGGGATCGGTATTATTGGGATTGATGGCGATTGGGGTTAGAATATATTTTGCGGCATACCAGGACACGGCAACCGGGTCGGTGGAAGCCAGAAGCATATCTGTCTTCACAACATCAAGAACGTTGGGGTCGCGGATACTGGTCCATGCAGCGTCCAGGATGATAAATTTTGGGTAGGTAACCGCCATTACCCGGGCAACAAGAGCATAGCTACCAAAAAAATATTGGTAATGCATTGATTGCCAGCCGCCATAGCGCGCGGTTGCGTATGCTGTGGTAAGCACTCCAATCCAATTTTTAACAGCAATTGTGGAGCCAGCCATCGAATGCGCTTTTAGTACCGGAAAGTCAATTATACAAAGCGAAGATGAATCATAAGCAGCCGCAAGGGAATCCCAAATACCATAGCGAAGCGAAATATAATAATTTTGGGAAGGCGAACGGAATTTCGGATAAGAAATTTTTGTAGAATTTTCATAGACATATCCGTCATTATAGTCGCCCGTAGAATATTCATTTGCTACCGCACTCCAGATGTAGTTCCAATCAAGATAATATACCGGATATCCTTTGGCATAAAATGTATTTACTACATCAGGAATAGACTGATTGGGATCTTCGGAATTATTATCATTTTGGTTAATTCCGGTGCCTATTTCCTGTGTATTATCACAAATTAAAATTTCACCGGAAAAACCATCAGGGTGCTGTAATATTTGCCATATTAATCCTTTAATGCGGTCGGTGCTGGTAGTGTTTCTACTGGTCCACTGGAAATTTCCCTTAATTATTACAATGTTATTGGCTCCCACAATGCCGGATGGATGGGTGGAAGTCTTATGCAAAAAAATATTTTTCACTTCCATCATTAAAAGTAGTGTATCAATGGCAGGATCGGGCAGGTATTCATCGGGGACGCTTGTATCGCCTGCGGCAAGCGAACCTGTTGTCGGCGGAACCGAATCCATTACAAAAACAGTGGAGATGGGATTATTAACTTCCCAGACAGGTAACGCTCCATTGGTTTTATCACCGGCACTGCTAAAATCCGGAATCACTCCAATAAACAAAACAATTCCTGCTATTAAAATAGCCATTCCAGAAAATCTAGCAAATTTTTTTAGTAACAAACTCCCGGCGAAAAAGGCTATTAAAGCCAAAATCCAGGAGGCAGCAAGAGGAAATGCGGCTTGCTGGCAGGGATATGTTAAGCGTTTAGGATTAGTTCCACTTCTAAGCAAGACCCATATAAATGCAAAAAATCCAATTATCCAGGACCATAAAGGGAGAGTTTTGAAATATTTCAGCGGTGAAATCATAATTCATCTCCTTATTTAGGTTACAAAGATAATTATGTTTTTAATCTACAAAAAAACTGATTTGATTAAAAGGGACTAACGCTCACAATAAGCGGCGGCCAAATCTGGATAGACATTCTTTCATGGCCGCGCCAGGCCGTCCGCTTGATTGTGTTGTTAGGGGCCACTTTTATTCAAGATAGTCTCTATTTGCTTTACATGATGCACGACATGGTCAGCCTGCATTTCAATGACAAAGCCTACCGGCACTCTTACGATTTCACCATTTGGTTCACGAAATCCTACCGATCTATTCCATCCATCCGGAACATGTTCAAGAAGCTGAAAAACATGGTTTCTGTTTGCCTGAAGCAGAGACAGCGATACATCAACAGAACGCTGCTTGTAAGCCCAACGATCAGCCCAGGTGTCCTGTGTTAGTGTGCGGTACCAATCGAGTGAGAACTCGGTTTGTTCGTTACCAAGCGCTTGTTTGATACATGTCTTCCAAAGATCATCGCCGTCTACAATGTGATGAACAATCTGTCGGATAGTCCAGCCACCTTTAGTGGGAGAAGTATCAAAATCAGCTTCATCTAAATCAGCAAGAGTACGCCTAAGCAATGCTGGCCCTTCCATGTATCGGGCGATGACAGAATCCTTGTTAGCCGGTGACTTCATTTCATACCTTTATTTTCTCTATGTAAATGAGTGGCGCCTAACGACCGGGCTCACTTGCGGCGGGAGATTTCAAGCACAGTCATTGATAAGCCAAATAACTTTAAACCGGCTGCCAGTTTTTTTCTTTCACTCAACAGTGTTATACAATTCATATTGTACGAATAATATTTCTCAGTACATTAGACAATATCAGATAGAATTTTATTATCCTGTACACGTTGAAGAACCAACCATTTAGAAGGGTATCTTAATTGAGTAGTTGTAATTCAAAGAAAACCTTCTTGATTCGGTCTGTCCTTCGCCGATCGCATATACGATCCTATAGCGACCCTTGGGCAGCCGTATCTTTTTAGTGCCAACAGCCGTAAAGATCATTTTATTGTTCATGTCATATATCGAATAATCCATATCGCTAAAATTGCAACGAATCCAAAGCGTATAAAGCTTGTCTAATGTAATTACACCAAGATCCCTGTTCGTCTTAAGCGCCAGGGTATCCGCGTAGGTTTGATATCCCTCCATTTTTAATTCGAGTATGATTGAATCTTTATTAAAAATATTT
>Ga0209536_100002326_pt1 | contig 30917 bp, 26 predicted proteins | sample DeeMarSeWOR28_12_FD_187461 | JGI IMG/M metagenome (GOLD analysis project Ga0209536, IMG submission 187461) | Marine sediment microbial communities from White Oak River estuary, North Carolina - WOR-2-8_12 (SPAdes) (version 2) | ecosystem: Environmental > Aquatic > Marine > Intertidal zone >... | reverse complement strand
GCAGGATGGCGATGAGATGCACGTGCGTATCCGCATCGAGGGACTGACGCCAAATGCCAGGCACGGCTTGCACATTCATGAACTCGGCGATTGCCGGGCGCCTGACGCAAGCAGTGCCGGTGGCCATTTCAATCCGCAGGGCAGCGAGCACGGCGGGCCGGAAGATGCAATACGGCATGCCGGTGACCTCGGAAATGTCCGGTCTGACGCGAACGGTCTGGCGCAATCGGAGATCACGGTCACCGGAATCAGCCTGGGAACGGGCGGCGACAGCATCGTCGGGCGCTCCGTGATCGTCCACGCGAAACCGGACGACCTCACCAGTCAACCCAGTGGCAATGCAGGGCCACGGATCGCATGCGGGCTGATCAGCAAGAACCCCGACAAATTCTTCTGAACTGCCGCACCGTCTGGTGAACCGGCGGGCCATGTGATCTCCTGGCTTCGTCCTGGTGATGCTTTCCCGCCGCTGGCGCGAGCGCTGCGCCAACCGAACGGCTTGCTGGCCGCCGGCGGAGACCTCACCGTGCAAACGCTGCTGCGGGCCTATCGCCAGGGCATCTTCCCCTGGTTCGGCGACGGAGATCCTGTTCTGTGGTGGAGTCCCGATCCTCGCATGGTGTTGTTTCCGGACGAACTCCACGTCAGCCGCTCTTTGCGCAAGGCGCTGCGCGCCGCACCTTATCGGGTCACCGCCGATCGCGCTTTCGCGCAAGTCATCATGGCCTGCCGGGAACCCCGGGGCGCCGAAAGCGGCACATGGATTACCGAAGAAATGTGCGCGGCCTACATTGAAATGCACCGGGCGGGCCATGCGCATTCGATCGAGACGTGGATCGAGGGAGAACTCGCCGGCGGACTGTACGGAGTCGCTATCGGTCGGGCTTTCTTCGGGGAGTCGATGTTTACCCGCGTCAGCAACGCGTCGAAAATCGCTTTTGTCGCGCTCGTGCGGCATCTTCGTGACCGGGGTTTCGGCATGATCGACTGCCAGATGCGCACGCACCACCTCGCCACATTCGGCGCACGCGAAATCCCGCGGACCGAATTCGCACAGAAACTGGGCGAGTTGGTAGACTATGACCCGTTGCCAGCGCCGTGGGTGATTGAAACCCGGTGCAACTGAATCGCGGACAATGAATTTTGGCCTCGAGTAAGTCGCGCCCGAAACGTGCTACAAGCATTGTCGAAACGAATGAAACGTGGAAGCAACCAATCAGGAGACGAACGCAACGTGCGCACGTGTTTTGCATATGCGGTTCGGCGAGACGGCCGGCGTAACCGGCCGGCAGGAGACGACATTCAAATCGGGCCGAAACCATGACTCAGTTGAATGACCTGCCTTTCTCGGTTCTGCAGTTCTATGCCACGGCACCGTACCCTTGCAGCTATCTCCCCGACAGGCTGGCGCGCTCGCAGGTGGCCACGCCGAGCCACGCAATCGACAGCCAGGTCTACGCGGATCTCGTCAAGGTCGGCTTTCGCCGTAGCGGCGCTTTCACCTATCGTCCTTATTGCGACCGCTGCCGCGCCTGCGTGCCGGTGCGCATCGCCACCGACGACTTCGCGCCAAGCCGGTCGCAGCGGCGCGCAGCCAGGCGCCACAGCACGCTTGAAGCACACATGCTCGAGCTCAAGTACCACCCGGAGCACTACGCGCTGTACTTGCGCTATCAATCCCATCGCCACAGCGGCGGGGGCATGGATCACGATAGCCGCGAGCAATACCGTCACTTTCTGTTGCAGAGCAATGTCCGTTCGAGCCTGGTCGAGTTTCGGGAGAACGGCAGGTTGCGCATGGTAAGCATTGTCGACCGCCTCGATGACGGGCTTTCATCGGTCTATACGTTCTTCGATCCGGAAATGCCCGGCGCCAGTTACGGAACGTTCAACGTCTGCTGGCAAGTCGACCTCTGCAAGCGGCTGGGCTTGCCTTACCTGTATCTTGGATACTGGATCGCCCAAAGTCCGAAGATGGCCTACAAAGTCCTGTTCCAGCCCATCGAAGGCCTGATCGACGGTCAATGGCAAAGACTGTCGCGCCAGACGACGGCGCCCGAGGCGTGATTTCCGGCTCACGGTCTAAGCCCGGCGCCACGCCCGGCGCACGCCAGTGTTGTATTCGCTAGCGAGGCCTCTGCTCTTCTCGCTGGATCCGGAGCGCGCCCACAAGCTCGCGCTCGGAGCGCTCGATCTCGCCGCACATCTCGGCATCGCCCGCGTGCTCGCCGGCCCAGTGGTGCAGGCACCCAGAAACGTCATGGGTCTGACCTTCCCCAACCCGGTCGGGCTGGCGGCCGGACTGGACAAGAACGCCAGTCACATCGAGGCACTTTCGCAACTCGGTTTCGGTTTCCTCGAGGTTGGCACCGTAACGCCGCGCCCGCAGCCCGGTAACCCGCCCAAGCGCATGTTCCGCATCCGCCCTGCCCGGGCGTTGATCAATCGTATGGGTTTCAACAATCTGGGAGTGGACACGTTCGTATCGAACGTCCGCGCTTCGCGCCACCAGGGCATTCTCGGTATCAATGTCGGCAAAAACTTCGACACGCCTATTGAGCGCGCGCTCGACGACTATCGCCATTGCCTGCGCAGCGTGTACGCCTGCGCCAGCTACATCACGATCAACATTTCATCCCCGAACACACAGAATTTGCGCAGCCTGCAGGAAGGCCCGGCGCTCGAGAACCTCTTGTCGGGTCTTGCGCTGGAGCGCATGGCTCTCAGCGAACGGTACGGCCACCGCGTGCCCATCGCCATCAAGATCTCGCCCGATCTTGACAAAGCCGACGTCCGGTTCGTCGCTGACTCCGCATGCCGCCACGGAATGGACGCGATCATTGCCACCAACACTACGACTTCCCGGGCAGGTGTCGAGCACTTGCGGCACGCTGCGCAGGCTGGCGGACTGAGCGGTGCCCCGCTACGCGAACGCGCCACCCGGATTGTCCAGTGGTTGTCCGAAGCGCTTGCCGGAGAACTACCGATCATTGCTGCGGGGGGCATCATGCGTGGCGCCGACGCGGCGGAAAAGATCGCGGCGGGCGCATCGCTGGTTCAGCTTTATACCGGCCTGATATATCGCGGCCCGCAACTCGTGGGCGAATGCGCACGCGCGCTGAAGGTCGGTGCGCAGGACGGCGGCTGATATAATTCGCGCCTTTTTTCAGGGCTGGATCAGAGCAGGGACTGACACGCAAACCGCATGACCATGGACGACAATACTCAGCGCGACGACATGCCTGGTGCCTTTCAGAATCGCGATGAACCGTTGGCACCCGCCTCCGCGGAGCAACTCACGCCTGGCTTCGGATTCCGCTTTGAAGAACTCTACGATCGTGAAGCATTGCAGCGGCTCGACCGATGCTTTCTCGAGTTCCTCGAGCGTGCGGACCGGGAACTGGCGCAACGCCTGACCGGTGCACGGGAAGGAAAAGCCGCTCCCGACCGAAAGGCAGAGTCACAGCTTCTGATAGAAGTCGCCGAACACCTGGACGATTTTCTGGCGAAGTTGTTCTCCATTGAGGCCGAAGTCGATGCGCTCTCGGCCGCCCACGATGCGTTGGCCCCTCTCTACAAAATCAAGCGCCAGTTCGTGCAGAGGAAGGCAATCACGAAATACAAGACAACCGAGGCCGAGGCATTTGACGGCACGCTGCTCGAGGCAACGCTGGTCGAGTTCATGCGCGAACCGTTTTCGGAAGCGGGTTTCGCGCGCCATGTGCAGCAGTGGCAGGAGGACGCCGAAACATTCGCGACACAACTGGATACGGCCATGCGATATGCCGCCTGGTCAGTACATACGGCGGCTGGTCGCGAGCGCCACGTGCGGGGCGTGTTGTTCAAGGTGCCGCGCAAGCTCGATTTCCAGAACCTGGTACCGGTCGAGACCGTCAGCGACGGCAGCACGACATCACATCGCCTGTCGCATCTGCGGCGGCGCAGAGGCTTTGACCTGACCGACCATGGCACCGACCTGTTGGGCGCGCTTGACCAGGCGCATTACTGCATCTGGTGTCACGAACAGGGCAAGGACTCCTGCTCGCAGGGCTTGAAGGACAAGGCGGGAGCGTTCAAGGATACGGTCTTCGGCGTCCAGTTGGCCGGCTGCCCGCTGGAAGAGCGCATATCGGAATTCCAGAAGCTCAAGTCCGACGGCATCGCAATCGGCGCGCTAGCGATGATTTGTGTCGATAATCCGATGGCAGCTGCGACCGGCCACCGGATCTGCAACGACTGCATGAAGTCGTGCATCTACCAGAAGCAGGACCCGGTCAACATCCCGGAAGTGGAAACACGGACGCTGAAAGACGTTCTGGCACTGCCCTGGGGGTTCGAAATCTACTCCCTGCTCACGCGCTGGAATCCGCTGGACCTCGAACGGCCCGTGCCGCGCGGAGCTACCGGCAAACGGGTGCTCATCGCCGGCATGGGGCCTGCCGGATTCACCGTCGCGCATCACCTCCTGAACGATGGCCACACCGTAGTCGGCATTGACGGACTCAAGATCGAGCCATTGCCTCCCGCCCTTGGCGGAGTCAACGTTTACGGCGAACGCGTCGCCTTCGAGCCGGTGCGCGACTTCAACACGCTGGTCGAACCGCTTGGCGAGCGCATCATGGCCGGTTTCGGTGGCGTTGCCGAATACGGCATCACCGTTCGCTGGGACAAGAATTTCCTGAAGGTCATCCGCCTGCTGCTGGAGCGGCGAAGCGCGTTCGCATTGTTCGGCGGTGTTCGCTTCGGCGGGACGCTGGATGCCGCCGAAGCCTTCGACAGAGGCTTCGACCATATCGTACTTGCCACCGGAGCCGGCAAACCGACCGTGCTGGACATTCCGAACTCGCTCGCGCGCGGCGTGCGTACCGCTTCGGACTTCCTGATGGCGTTGCAGCTGACCGGCGCGGCAAAACCCGACTCCATTGCAAACATGCAGCTACGCATGCCGGTCGTCGTCATCGGTGGAGGTCTGACGGCAATCGACACGGCAACGGAGTCCGCTGCGTATTACCCGCTACAGGTCGAGAAGTTCCTGTCGCGTTACGAAACGCTCGTTGCCGAGCGTGGTGACGACGTAGTCCGCGGCAACTGGGACGCAGAAGAGCGCTTGATCGGCGACGAGTTTCTGCAGCATGCGCGCGCCATTCGAGCCGAGCGCGAGCTTGCCGAACGCGAAAACCGTCCGGCGCGCATCGCCGAGCTGCTGGCGTCCTGGGGTGGCGTCACCATCGCTTATCGCAAACGCCTGGTCGACAGCCCTTCGTACACGCTCAATCATGAAGAAGTCGGGAAAGCGCTCGAGGAAGGCGTTCGATTCATGGAACGGGTAACGCCCGTGTCCATCGAAATCGACGAGTTTGGTCACGCGGCCGCCCTCAGCGTCACGTCCCGGTCCGGGGACGATGCGGGCAAGCCGGCGGAAACAACGCTGAAGCTGCCGGCCCGATCGATTCTGGTCGCCGCTGGCACCCAGCCAAACACCGTTGCCGCGCGCGAGGACCCGGATCACTTCCAGCTCGACGGACGTTATTTTCGCGCGGTGAACGAGAACGGCGAACCGGTTCAACCGGCACGCACCGCGAAGCCGGAACAAGCGCGCGTGCTGCTCGCCAGACAAGAAGACGGGCGTTTCATCAGTTTCTTTGGCGACCTGCACCCTTCGTTCTTCGGCAACGTGGTCAAGGCCATGGGTGGCGCGAAACAGGGTTATCCGATCGTGAGCAAGGTGCTCGGCCGCGTGCAGCCAGCCTTCGCGGGGAACGATGCGGCATTCATCTCCGCGCTGAATCATGACCTGCGCGCGAGCGTGCACGAAGTCATCAGGCTGACCCCGAACATCGTCGAGGTCGTATTGCTCGCCCCGCAAGCGGCGCGCCGCTTTCAGCCGGGGCAATTCTACCGGCTGCAGAATTTCGAATCCCTGGCCCCCCGTGCCACCGGCACCCGGCTGGCAATGGAAGGGCTGGCGCTCACCGGCGCCTGGGTCGACAGGGATCGCGGGCTGGTATCGACCATCGTCCTTGAAATGGGCGGATCGTCCGATCTGTGCGCCTTGCTCAAGCCGGGCGAACCCGTGGTTCTGATGGGCCCGACCGGCGCCCCCACCGAAATCGTCGGCGGCGAAACCGTCGTCCTTGCCGGCGGCGGACTCGGCAACGCGGTGCTGTTCTCGATAGGCAGCGCGATGCGCAGCGCCGGTTCGCGGGTGCTCTATTTCGCCGGCTACAAGCGAATGATCGACCGCTACAAGGTGGATGAAATCGAAGCTGCGGCCGATGTCGTGGTGTGGTGCAGCGACGAGGATCCCGGCTTTGCACCGAGACGGCCCGCAGACAAGGCCTATGTCGGCAACATGGTGGAGGCCATGCGAGCCTACGCGCAAGGCGAGCTGGGCGAACAGCCAATTGCTTTCAGCGACTGCAATCGCATCATCGCAATCGGCTCCGACCGGATGATGGCAGCGGTCGCAAGTGCGCGCCACGGCGTGCTCTCGCAATATCTGCCATCCCATCACTTCGCGATCGGCTCGATAAATTCGCCGATGCAATGCATGATGAAGGAAATATGCGCACAGTGCCTGCAGCCGCATGTCGACCCACAGACCGGGCAGCGCTCTTACGTATTCTCCTGCTTCAATCAGGATCAGCCTCTCGACAAGGTCGACTTTGGCGGCCTCGCGGCACGGCTCAAGCAGAACTCGCTGCAGGAAAAACTCACCGGGCACTGGCTTGACCGCTGTCTCACGCAACTCGGTGCGCGCCCTGGCGGCCGGGACGGCTGACTCGGGACATGCCGACGCCGTGAAGCCAGACCTGACACAGGCGATTGATGCGCAGCTACCGCAGACCCAGTGCACACGCTGCGGCTTTCCGGATTGTCACGCCTACGCTGTGGCGATAGCCAACGAACAGGCACCGATCAACCAGTGCCCGCCCGGCGGTCAAGCCACCATCCAGCGCCTCGCGGCCCTGCTGGACACACTCGTCGTGCCGCTGAACACGGACTTCGGAACGCAACAACCCCGCACTACAGCGCTGATCGACGAGAGCCGCTGCATCGGCTGTACGCTGTGCATCGAGGCCTGCCCGGTCGATGCGATTCTGGGTGCTGCCAAGCGGATGCACACGGTGCTCACATCACACTGCACCGGTTGCGAACTGTGCCTGCCCCCCTGCCCCGTCGACTGCATCGACATGGTCGAACTGGGCACACTCGTGGGCCGGGGGCACAAGCAAGCCGAGCAGGCGCTCGGCGTGAGCGTTGAGGACATGGCACCGGCGTCGCGCCGGCGCTACGCTGCGCATCGGGCCCGGCGGGCGCAGCGACAGGAAGAACGCGAGCGGCGATTGAGAACGCGTGGCAGCACCGTATCGGGTGGTACGCGTCAGTCGCCCGCTCCCGCGAGTCGTGGCAAGAAGGCGGCATCCATTGCCGCGGCGATGAAGCGCGCACGCGCACGCCGCGGCATGGGCGCCTGATGCCGGCGAGCGCAACGAACTCGCGGAATGCTAACGGGGCGTGCGGCAAAGGGTGAGAAGCACGCCGCGACCAAAGGGCCTGCGTGACATCGAACCGACTCGCACCTGCCTGAAATTCGTTACGAATGAAGAACAGCCAACATGAACAAGGCAAAACGTGAAGAGATCTTCTCACGGCTGCGCGCGGCCAACCCCCGGCCGACTACCGAACTCGTATACCGGTCGCCGTTTGAGCTGCTGATCGCCGTGATCCTGTCGGCCCAGGCAACGGACAAGAGCGTCAATCTTGCGACTGAAAAGCTGTTTGCCGTTGCCAACACGCCGCATGCCATCCTCAAACTGGGTGAAAAAGGGCTGCTGCCGTATATCCAGAGAATCGGGCTGTTCCGCAACAAGGCGAAAAACATCATCGCAACCTGTCAACTGCTGGCGGAAAAGCACCACGGCGATGTACCGCGGACGCGAGAAGAACTGGAACAGCTGCCGGGTGTCGGACGAAAGACCGCGAACGTGGTCCTTAACACGGCCTTCGGAGAACCAACGATCGCGGTGGACACCCATATTTTCCGCGTCGCCAATCGCACGGGCATTGCTCCCGGCAAGAACGTCGTCGAAGTGGAAGACCGGCTGATGCGGCTCGTTCCCGAGCAATTTCGCAAAGACGCCCATCACTGGCTGATCCTGCATGGCCGTTACCGTTGCAAGGCGCGAAAACCGGACTGCCCGGGATGTCCGATCAGGGATCTATGCGAGTACCGACACAAGACAAAGGCTGAGTGATGTTTTCCCCGACCCGCAACCAGGCACGGGAGTTGTTCTTCCAGAGCTGGGAGAAGTATTGCTCCGGCAGGCCGCTCGAAGGACTCGAAGCGACGGCGCTCGAAGTGATCCTGATGCACCCCGAATACCATGCGCTCCTGGGGCAGCGCGAACGCAATATCGATCGCGATTATTTGCCCGAATCGGGACAGATCAACCCGTTTCTCCACCTGAGCCTGCACCTGTCCGTCGCCGAACAGCTGGCGATCGACCAGCCAGCCGGGATTTCCGGCCTGTATGACGCCTTGTTGGCAAAGCATGGCGACCGCCACGCCGCCCTGCACGTTGTACTCGAGTGCCTCGGGGAAACCGTCTGGCAGGCAAACCGGTTGAAGGCCGCCCCGGACCAGGACATCTACCTGACGTGCCTTCGCGACCGGCTGAACAGCGGAACATGAAGCACACGGGCGGCGCGGGTGCGCCCGACCGGATTCAGGACCACCGCGGAAACAGAAAAGGGACTCCGGAGAGTCCCTTTTTCGAACCGTGCAACTTCGGATCCGGCAAAGCCCGGCATCCCGCTGGACGCTACGGCGCCGGTTTTCGCGCCGGCGGCCGCATCGGCGTTGTTGCGACTACTTGAGCGTGTAGAGCTCGGATTTCTGCGCAGCGAAGTACTCCGCCAGCGCTTCAATCGCCTCGTCGCTCAATGGCGCCGCGACTGCCGCCATGATCGGATTCTTGCGGTCGCCGCTCTTGTAATCATGCAGTGACTTCGCCAGGTAATCGCCTTTCTGGCCACCGATTTTCGGTGTCTCGGGCGTAAGCATCTTGTTCCCGTCTTCGCCATGGCACATGGCGCAGACCGTATTCACGATTTCCTGTGCATTCACCGGCGCCGCGGCTTCTTCCGCTAATGCGCCTGCCGTCATCAGACAGCCCGCCACCGCTACAATCGCTGGAAAGTATTGTTTCATTCGGTATCCCCGTATCCGGCCTTTTCGGCTCTTAATCAAGTCGGCACGCGCTACTTGGCGTCGCCGGAATAGTAAGCCGCCAGGTCGTCAATGTCCTGATCCGTGAGACCCGCAGCGATCGCGTGCATTGTTTCGTTGATACGGTCACCCGATCGGTACGCCTTCAAAGCAGCGGCGATATAGGCCGCGCTCTGGCCCCCCAGCATCGGTACGGAATAAACCGTCGGGTAAGCCATGCGGAAACCGTCGATCCCGTGACAACCCTGGCACATCGCGTTCTTGCTCTTGCCGGCGGCAGCATCGCCCTGCGCGGATACCGACCCGGCAGCGGCAAGCAGCAGCACCAGCATCCCGGTTACGCTGATACGTCGTAGATTCATCTTTGTAGCTTTCTGATTATCTGATGAAAAACCTGCGCAACTTTAACGGAACCAGTGCCTGCCGGTCAATGCCGGAATGGCAGCCTATGGATTGGACGCCGGCGGCTTTGCGGCGACCGGCAGCGACTGGGAAAATACCGTGTCGTGGGTGTCTTCCATCCTTACATTCAGCGCCCCTTCGGCTTTCGGCACAAAGTAGAAGCGGAACACGGGATTATCGGACAGCGAGAAGTTGACCTCGCCCGTCATCACCGGCTTGTCGTTATAGTCGACCTGGACGCTGCGAATGAACTGCGGCACCTGATCGGGAGCGAGATCGGACGCCAGCGCCGATTCATTGGGATGGCGCACCTGCACCTGCACCAATAGCGGTTGGTCATATTGCACCTGGTCATCGACCCGAAACCGCATCTTGCCCAGCATCGATGCCGGAATGGCGTTCTTTCCCATCGGCGCCGAGCAGCCGCCGGAGGCTTTTACCCAGCGCTGCGACATGTAAAGCCGGCCGTCATTGAGTTCGGCAACCGCCCGCACAAAGCTGTATTGCTCGAACCTGAGACGCGTTTCCAGCTTGAGACGCCCGCTCTCCGGGGTGAAGCGGAACACCCCGGCCGTGGGTTGCGGATTGCGGTCGACGATCAGGTAGAGCGTCTTGATATAGTCATCTTCGGTCTGGTCAATCAGGCCGTTGATCATGATCGGGACGGTCGAGGCGTCGTCGGCACGCGTATTGAGGTAGACACGCACCACGTCCCGATCATCCGGGTTGATTTCCCGGTCGCCGAACATGAGGCTTCGAATAACCTGCCATTCGGGAATTTTGCTGTGATCGGGCTCCGCGTCCGGATTCGCCAGCACTGCCAGCGGCAGGCACAGCAACGCGCCCATCATCAGAAATCGCAACATCACCAAATCCACCCCTCCTCTATCGGTTCGAGTATAACCTACTGTTCCCACTCGAGTTCCGTGTACGCCGTCGTTACATTGCGGCGGTGGTAGGTCTCGAAATTCACCCAATTGACCGCCTCCGACACCGCGACCTGATTGACCGCATCCATCAACCGGACATTGTCGCGAATTGCCTGCCGCGTCTCGACCAGAATCAGCTCGAAATACGCTTGCTGCGGGTCCATAACCACCGGCCACGGCTTGTCGCTGCGGCCGTGCCCCGGCACATAGTGATTGACCTCGGTCGCCCGCAGCAGTTTCATCACGTCGAGAAAGCCGGTGATGTTCGAGTCGAGAACCGGCGTGTGATCAACGAACAGCAGGTCCGCCAGCCACAGCGTCGCGGTCGCACGGTCAAACACGCTCAGGTCGTGGTCGGTGTGTGCCGGAGCCCAGCCCCTGATCTCGACCTCGCGATTTCCCAGATCCACCGTGAGAACCTGACCCGCGGCAACCGTCGTGGTAGGCATGACGATGTCGCTGCCCGCAGCAAGTTCCCCGAGGTCGCGCTCCAGTGCCTTCTGGTAGAAAGTGCCGCGCGCCGCCAGCTGGCGCGGCAGGTTTTCGTGGCCGATCACGTCGATGTTGATGCCCGCCTGCGCTTCCGTGCTCCCCTCGAGGAATGCCGCGGCGCCAAAAATATGATCCGGATGCACATGGCTGAGCACCACATAACAAACAGGTTTGTCGGTGACGCCGCGGACCGCCTCCAGCAACGCCCGGCCAACCGGCAGCGACCCTCCGGTGTCGATTACCATGACACACCGGTCCCCAACGATGAATCCGATGTTGGCGTTATCGCCCAGGTTTTCCGGCGACCGGTCGTCGTGCACACCATAATGAACATAGTTTCCCGGAGAGATCTCCTCTACGACCAGGCTGCCGGCTTGCGCCGCGGCAAAGCTGCCGGCGCAATGGAGCGACGCCAGTGAAACCAGCAGAATTGACAGGAACCCGAGCATCGGCCCCATTTCCGAAATACCGTTACGATTGCGATTCATGATGCTCCCGAACTACGTCTCCAGGCCGCCGCAGCAGGGCCGCCAGGCATGCATGCAAAAACCGTTCTGCACAAGATCAGCACGGCCGAGCGCCCTTTCCTTCTGGCTGGCCGTTGCAATTGCAGCCACCTTCAACGCGCTGGCGCCAACGGCGGCAATGGCGCGGCAAGCGCAATTGTCCAACGTTGCCAACAACGTCTACGCGCTGGTCGGCACCGGCGATACGGTAACACGCGACAATCGCGGCCGGGTAGCCAACGCCGGCTTCATCGTCGGCCCGACCGGGGTCATCGTCATCGATACCGGTGTTTCCTACAATCAGGGGAAACAGATTCTCGACGCAATACGAGAAGTTACCGAACTGCCCGTCGAACTGGTCATCGTCACGCACGCGGTACGCGAGTTCGTCTTCGGGGCAGCCGTATTCGAGGAAGCCGGAGCGCGCATTGCGGCACACAGCGAAACGCGCGACCTGATGAAAGCGCGCTGCGCACAATGCCTTGAGCATCTCCGCGAGGAACTTGGAAGCGAAATGGACGGCAGCCGCCTGGTTCTGCCTGACACGCTGCTCGACAACGACAAGACGATCAGCGCCGGTGGCGTTGAAATCGAGGTCCTCTTCTTCGGGTGGGCTGCCACGCCGGGAGACGTAGCGATCTTGCACAGGGAAACCGGAACGCTGTTTGCCGGTGGACTGGTGTCCGCGAATCATGTGCCAGTGATTCGCGATGCGGATTTCGAAGGCTGGCAAAGAGCGCTGCGCGAACTGCTGACGCTGCCGTTGCGGCGTGTCGTACCCGGATTCGGCCCGCCGTCAGGATTGGAATCGATTCACGCCACCGCGCATTATCTGCAAGCCCTCGACCTGCGCGCGCGCACGCTGTACGAGGAAAGTGCCAGCTTGCTGGAGGCGATCGATCAGGCGTCGATGCCTGAATTCGCCGGCTGGCACGCCTACGATCCGAATCATCGCCGCAATGCACTGCATCGCCGCTTGCAACTGGAAATCGAAGACCTCGGCGGCGATCCCCGCTCCACCGCCCTGCCGGACGGCAGTTGAAGGCCACCGGCAGGCAAACACTCATCATGCCGATATAATCGGCCCGTCAAGCTTTCCAACACTCATTTCCCAACAAGCCATGGGCAATCGTCTTTCGAAAATCTACACGCGTACCGGTGACACTGGCACGACCGGGCTGGGGGACGGTTCGCGCGTGCCCAAGGACAGCGCGCGCATCGAGGCAATCGGCGCGATCGACGAATTGAACAGTGCCATTGGCGTCGTTCTTGCCGAAGCCGTCCCTGAGGCGATCGCAACGGTCCTTACCAGGGTTCAGCATGAGCTGTTCGATCTGGGGGGTGAATTGAGCATTCCCGGCTATACGGCCATTGACGACGGGCACGTCGAACAACTGGAAAAGAATCTGGACGCGTTCAACGCGGATCTTGCCCCGCTCAAGGAATTCATACTGCCCGGCGGCACGCGCGCCGCTGCGCTTGCGCACGTTTGCCGTGCGACCTGCCGGCGCGCCGAGCGGCGCCTGGTAAAGCTTGCCCAGTCCGAGCAGATTTCACCACAGCCGCAGCGCTACGTGAACCGGCTATCGGATCTGCTGTTCGTGCTTTGCCGCGTTCTTAACCGCAGCGCCGGGCGTGAGGACGTCTACTGGCAAAAAAGCCGGCAGCCGAACGGATGACCAGTCCCGGCAACGAGGAGCTGGCGGCATTGCTGGCGCGTTGTGCCCTGTCGGACCAACGCGCGTTCGAAGCCCTGTATCAGGCCACATCGGCGAAACTGTTCGGCGTTGCCGTGCGTATAACGCGAAGGAAGGACTGGGCCGAGGAAGTCTTGCAGGAGAGTTTTGTCAAAATCTGGCACAACGCCGGCAGTTACGACAGGGACAAGGCTGCGCCAATGACATGGATGACGGCCATCGTGCGTAACCGGGCGCTGGACTGGCTGCGGCGTCCGCGCGAAGTGCAGGCTTCAGACGAAGTGGAAGCCCTGCTGGCCAATGTCCCCGATGAAGCCCCTGGCCCGGAAGACCTGGCGGAGCTGAGTGCCCGCTCCGGGAGGCTGCACGAGTGTCTGGAGCAGCTGGGCGAGGACCAGAAACGAAGCATTACGCTGGCATTCTTTCAGGGCCTGTCTCACGGCGAACTCGCGGTCAGGACAGGCAAGCCGCTTGGAACGGTCAAAACATGGGTGCGGAGAGGATTGGACAAACTGAAGCAGTGTCTTGACGGCCTGGATTTGAAATGAACTACACGAACCCGAAAATTCGAGATGGACTCGCTGCCGAGTACGTGCTGGGGACCATGCCGGAGCGGGCGAGACGGCGCTTTGAAGCACAGCTCAAGACAAGCCCGCGCCTGCGGGGTGCGGTGTCCGAATGGGAAAGACGTCTGACACCCATGGCCGCCGAAGTGCCCGAACTGAAGCCGCCGCGCCGCGTCTGGCAGCAAATACAGAGACGCATCCATGGCGATCGGGCCCCGGCTCGTGCAGTGAACTGGTGGGACAACCTGGGATTCTGGCGAGCGGCGACGGGCATGATGACGGTCGCGCTGATTACGCTCGGTTTTTTCCTGACGCCTGCAGTAACGACTCCCGTTGCCGAAACGAGCATGATGGTGGTCGTCATGGATGACATGCAGACCCGGTCGCCTGCCATGACGGTGTCATGGGAGGCGGGGGAGGCAAAGCAGAAGTTGTTGCGGTTGCGGGTGATCGGCCATGCTGAAATGGCGCCCGATACGGCGTGGGAACTGTGGATGCTGCCCGGCGGCGACAAACCGCCGGTGTCACTCGGCCTGATCACCACGCACGAACTGCAAACCCTGCCCGTGCCGGCGCAACTCGGGGATTCCCTGGACGAAGCCTGGGGTCTGGGAATGACGGTGGAACCGGCCGGCGGTTCGCCGTTGGGCAAACCGACCAATCCCATGCTGTACATGGGGCAGTGTGTAAAGACCTGAGCTCGCGGAAATACCGGCTAGCGGGCAGCGTCGCCGCTGTGGCAGGCCCTGTCGCGCAAGGCGTCGAGTCGCGCGCACAGGATATCGATGCCATCGAGCATGCGCGGCCCGGACCTGACCAACAGCTCGGGCGAGATCGAAACAACCGGCACCGGACGGCCTCCCGGTGCCGGCAACAAGCCATCCCAGCGTGCCTGCGCATCTTCCTCGCTGCTACCCGTCACTGACAAGATTACGTCTGCGCGCGCCGTGAGAACGTCTTCGAGCGGGACCGGACCAGCCAGAAGCGGGTAGTCCCGAAGCGCGTTGCGCGCCCCGCAAATCCGCAGGGCGTCGCTCAGCGGATGCGCTGCGCCAACCGTGAATACCGGCTGGTGCCAGATCTCCACGAAGACGCTGACGCCACACGCGTCGGCATGGCGCTGGCGCAATTGCGCCAGCGCCTTCTCGAGTTGCAGCGCCGCACGCTCCGCATCGTCATCGGTTCCGGCAAGGCGGCCGATGATTCGCATGTGACGCGCGATGTCGTTCACGTTTCGCGCCTCCATCACCACGACCGCCACGCCAGTGCGCGCCAGGCGGTCCAGATCGGCCGGCTTGTTGCCGCTTCCCCAGGCCAGCACCAGGTCCGGTTTCATCCGCAGGATCTGCTCGAAATCAAGCCCCGCGGCGTCGCCCACACTCGGCAGCCTCGCGGCGCCGGCCGGGTAATCGGCTCCGCGTACCGAGGCAATCAGCCACTGCCCTGCCCCCGCCGCATAAGCCAGTTCCGCAAGGTTGGGGGCAACGGCAATAATGCGGCGAGCCGGTCGATCAATAGTCACCCGGTGGTGCGCGTCGTCGATTAGCGAAATCTCCGCACGGCAGAATGCCGGCACAAGAAAGATGCAGGTAAATAGCGCGAACAGCTGCAATATTGCCCAGCCAGCCCGCACCTTAGGCCGCCTCAACAGACCTGATCAGTTTTCCAGGTATTGCAGCAAGTTGGAACTGGTGGCCCTCAAGCGCTGCGACAAGAGCGTCACGAGCTTGATCAGTATCTTGGAACCCAGGGCAGGTTCCTCGATAATGATCCTGACCATGCTGTCGCGCGACAACACCGCAAATGTCGTCTCCTCGACGGCGATACATGTCGCGAAGCGCGGCTCCCCGTCGATCATCGACATTTCCCCTAGCGTGGCGCCAGGGCCGACCACCGTCATCGGGCGGCGATCGCCGTGTGAATCCGTCTTGGTAATCTCGACCCGGCCCTCGACGATCAACAACAGATTGTCGTCAACATCGCCTTCCTGAATGATCGTTTGTCCGACTTCCGCGCGATAGATCTGCATGAACACGGCCAATCGCTCAATTTCCTCCCGCGTAAAGTCCGAAAAGAACTTCGAGTGCCCGATCATTTCAAAAATGCGTTGCACCATCGTCTCGCCGTGGTCGACACGATGGATTGTCTTCAGCAACGGTTTTTGATCTGACTGATTCTCTTCTTCGATCATGTTGTTCGCATACGGGAAATAGGCCGGGTTTGCGTCATTCGCCATACTCAAGCGCTCTGCAGCCGCGGGTAATTATGCGCGAGCACGCAGATACGGTAAAGCCGCCTCATTGACGAGCAAGAAACGATCTCGCCGCCTCGGCCCGCTTCAAATAGGCCTCGCGCGCGATCGCCACGTCGTCGAGGAAGTACGGCAATTCGTCCAGGCGCAGCGCCTGCGCTCCGTCTACCAGCGCGGTGGGCGGATCCGGATGAAAATCGACCAGCACCATGTTGGCCCCGGCGACAATCGCCTGCGCCGTGACATGGAATGTGTCCATGATTCCGTCCGGCGAGGCGCTGCGTGTGCCAACAGAGTGGCTGGGATCGACGCACACCGGCATGCGCGTGAGGCGTTTTACCACCGGCACATGGGCGAAATCGACGAAATTTCGATGCGGATCCCCGAGGTTGGTCTTCATACCGCGCAACGCGAAAACCACCTTGCTGTTGCCTTCGCTGGCCAGATACTCGGCGGCATTGATCGACTCGTCGAGCGTAATACCAAACCCTCGCTTGATAAGCACCGGAAAGTCGGTCTGACGGCCCACCGCTTTGAGCAACTCAAAATTCTGGGTATTGCGAGTGCCGATCTGGAACATGACGCCGGTGGGGTTTCCGGTCTTTTCCAGCGCTTCGCGGATTTCGTTGACATGCGACTCGTGGGTAACCTCCATCGCGATCACCTTGATCGCATACTTGCCGGCAAGATCGAAAACCCACGGCAGGCAGCTCTTCCCGTGGCCCTGGAACGAGTACGGGCTGGTTCTCGGCTTGTAGGCCCCCATGCGGGTACAAACCTGCCCGTTGTCCCGCAGCGCCCGCATCATCTGTTCAACGTGTTCGGGCGTATCTACCGCGCACAATCCGGCAAATACGTGCAACGTGTCCTGACCGAAACGCAATCCCTGATAATCGAAAAATGCCGGGCGAGTGTCGTCTTTGTGACGCCCCAGCACACGGTATTCCTCGGAGACCCGGATCGCCCGCTCGACCAGCGGCATTGCGCGCATGTCCTCAAGCTGCAGCGCCTTGGTATCGCCCAGCAGATAGATCTCGGTGACGGTCCGCTCGGTGCCCCGGATCTGGTGCACGCGCGATGTGATGTTGGGGAGCGCAGCGAGCCGTTGCGTGAGTTCCCGGAACTCGGCGGAGTTCTGTTCCGCGCCTTCGGTCAATATCAGAATCATTACCAGCCTCCCCTGTTTGCCCGGGCACCTGACGCCCGTACTCCCGATTGTGGTTGGTCAAGCACCCGGCCCACTATTCGGCGCTGGTGCCCCCAACCGTCAGGCCATTGATGCGCAATGTTGGCTGGCCGACACCGACCGGCACGCTTTGACCGTCCTTGCCACAGGTACCGACGCCGGGGTCGAGCGCCATATCGTTGCCAATCATGGACACCCGGGTCAGCACATCCGGCCCGTTGCCAATCAGGGTCGCGCCCTTGACCGGCCGGGTGAGCTTACCGTGTTCTATCAGGTACGCCTCCGACGCCGAGAACACGAACTTGCCGCTGACGATATCCACCTGACCGCCGCCGAAGTTGACCGCATAAAGACCCTTGTCGACCGATTCGATGATTTCCCCGCTGTCACGCTGGCCGTTCAACATATAGGTGTTGGTCATCCTCGGCATGGGAATGTGCGCATAGGACTCGCGGCGACCGTTGCCGGTCAGCCCCACCTTCATTAACCGCGCGTTCAGCGTGTCCTGCATATAGGTGCGCAGGACACCGTCTTCAATCAACACGGTGTTGTGCGTCTGATTGCCTTCGTCGTCCACTGTCAACGACCCACGGCGACCCTCGATCGTGCCGTCGTCGACCACGGTTACGCCCGGCGCGGCGACCCGCTCGCCGATCCGCCCGGTAAAAGCAGAGCTTCCCTTGCGGTTGAAATCCCCTTCCAGTCCATGCCCGATCGCTTCGTGAAGCAGCACGCCCGGCCAGCCGGGACCCAGAACCACCGTCATGGTCCCCGCCGGTGCTGCCGTTGCATCGAGATTGAGCACCGCCTGGTCGACCGCCTTGCGGGCGTAGTCCTCGAGCACGGCGTCAGTGAAGTAATCGTAATCGAAGCGCCCGCCGCCGCCGGCAGAACCCTGCTCTCGCCGTCCCGACTGCTCGACGATGACCTGTACCGACAATCTGACCAGCGGGCGCACATCGGCGGCAACCATTCCGTCGTGTCGGGCGATCAATATGACATCGTATTCTCCCGCCAGACTGGCCATCACCTGCGTCACGCGCGGGTCCAGTCCGCGCGCCAGCCGCTCGAGCCTCTCCAGCAACGCCACCTTCTGTGTGTCCGACAAGCTGGACAACGGATCGGTCGGCGAATACAGAACGCGGGACTGCCCCGGGCGGGCGAGACCGGCTTCGCCCGCACCGCCCTGGCGCGCAATCGCCCGGGTCGCCGTGGCGGCCGATTCGAGGGCATTGAGGCTGATATCGTCCGAATAGGCAAAAGCGGTCTTTTCGCCACTGATCGCCCTGACGCCAACGCCCTGATCGATATTGAAGCTGCCGATCTTCACGATACCGTCCTCGAGGCTCCAGCCCTCGCTCCGGCTGTACTGGAAATACAGATCGGCGTAGTCCACATCGTGGGTCATGATCTGGCCAAAGACGTGCGACAACCTGCCCTGGTCCAGACCGTTGGGCACCAGCAGCGTATCGCTTGCCGTCGACAAGAGTTGTTCCGTCCGTATTGCGGAAAGTTCTTTCAGTGACACGATTTCTTCCCCATCTTCCTTTCGTCTCGAGGCGACACGGATAATCCGCACCGCGTTACCAACACCCGTATCCGCTCACTTGCCCGGCAAGGATGTTTCAGCAGCGACCGGCTGACGCTCGATGCGCGCCACCTGCGGGTCTTTCCATGTTCCCGTCACGCGATAATTGCGCGACGCGGCTTGCTCAACCGGATCGCCGAGCGCCTTCTGGACCAGCAAGGCTGCCACGCCAACCAGCGGATTGACAACGGCGGCCCCGGCCACTGCAGCGGCACTGGTCAGCATCGGCCTGACATGGACCTCCAGATCCTGTGATTCGGTCACCAGGTTTACCTGCCCCTGCATCGTCACATCGGCAGCGACGCCGTCCATCCGGAAGTTATCGGTTCGCGCAACGCCATCGGTGATCGTGACATCGGCATCGATCCGGTCGAAGCTGAAGCCGGTCGAGAAAACATCCTTGAAGTTGAGCGTGATTCGGCGCGGAAGCGCCTGCAGGCTCAGGATACCGATGAGTTGTGCCGCGCCGGGATCGACCTGCGCAAACCGGCCGTCTGCCGCTTCGAGTTTCAGCTTGCCATTCAGTGTCGGCAAGTCCGGCTCGAACGGTCCGCCCAACCAACTCACCGGACCGCTCAACAAGCCAGTGCCGCCGACAATCGTTTCGTCATAGCCAAGGCGTTTGAAAAACTTGCCGTTATCCTTTGATTCAAACCGGACCGCGTATTCCGCGTGAGGCCGCCCGGCGATTCGCCAATGCCCCTTGACGTCGATCCTTCCATCCGGATTGGCAACGGCAAGGCGCTCCAGGCGCCATCCATCTTCCATTGGCTCGGCGAGCAACTCGAGCCGGCCGAGGTCCTTGCCTTCGTACTGCAATGCATCGACGACGACATTCAGCGCGGCCGGTATCCGCTGCGGGCGTTGCCGGCGCTCCTCGGTAACCGGCGCGCTGACCGTAGGCGGGTTCGCGTCCAGCACCAGCGACTGGAACCTCGCATTGATCCGTTGACCTTCCGCGTCCGAGGTGCCGACAAGATTGCCCTTTACCTGCGGTCCGGCAAGCTCGAGTTGCCAGGAGTCCTTGATACGCCTGCCGGCGATCTGCAGCTGGCTGAATGATCGCCCGCCGAACAGGAAACGTCCGACAGACAGGTCCAGCACGCGCAGACGGTCCTCGAAAGCGGTCAGGTTCCCGGCACGCGTTTCAGCGAAAAGCTCCCGCCAGCCGTCATAATCGAGCGAGCCGAGCCGGCCCCGGGCACTGACTCCCGCCTCTTGCGGCAGGCGCGCCTCGCCTCCGAAGACGATTGCACCGCGCTCGAGCGCATCCCCTTTGCTCGCGAACCTTGCACTGCCGATATTCTCGATGCTCGCTGCATATTCGTTCTCGCCCTTGCCTTTTATCCACACATCGGCCCGGACAGGCAGGGACGCGGACTCCAGTTTGCCCAGTGGCGCCGGCAAGCGCGAGCCCAAACCTACCAGCGTCGATTCGACGCGCAGATGCGCCACCGACTGCGCAAAATCGAGACGCCCTTCCCACTCGGCATCACCGTACAACTGGCGCAAAGCGGGCAAGTCTGAAAACGCGGCCAGTGCATCGGCCTCGGCCCGCCCGACCATAAAGATGTCGTTGACGCCCTTGCGCCTGGAGTCGGACGCCGATCCGAAACGCACCGCTCCGCCGAGCGCGTGCGCGCGACCATTGCGCAACGCCACGGCGCTCTTGTCGAACTCGATGCGCACGGCGTAGTCGTTCAATTGCGGAACCGCTGCAGAAATATCGAATTCGGGCCCGGCAATGTCCAGATGTCCAGCAACGGCGAGTTCCGAGGGCTCGAAGAAAGGCAGTTCCAGTTGCAGCGCAAGTGCACCGATCCCCTGCCCGCGCATGCCTGCCGTGACGCCATTGGTATATCGGTGGACAGGGCTGTTCGCTACGAATCGCAGGTATTGCCCGACCTCTGCCGCCGCCTTTCCGTCGACCTGTAGACGGACCTCGTGCTTGCCGATATCGAGGATCGAGACCCGGGTTTTCGAAATATCGGCGCCCATGATGGTGGCCTTGCGCGATTCGATGTCGATGCGGTCGCGGTCGAGCCTGAAATCACCATTGATTCCCTCGATCAGCGGCCAGTCATCGCCAATACGCACGGTCCCGCCGCGCACTGCCGCCGTCACCTCGAAAACGCCGTCGCGCTTGTCGGTGTAGGGGAACCGGTCCAGAGGGCCGGCAAACTGCAGCCTGACGTCGCCCGACCGCCCGCCTATCAGCCCTTGCTTCAGCCAGTCGCGCGTATTCGCGAGCTGGTTTGGAAAGTAGCGCCACACGTCCTTCACCTCGGCCCGCACCAGCACTGCGCGCACATTGATGTCGCCACGCCCCTTGCCCGGGTATACATAGGTGCCGCTGGCCTTTCCGGCGGCATGTTCGTTGGTGAAAGACAGGCTGCGCACGTCCACCCTTAACCGCCCGTCCGCATATTCCCAGCCGGCATCGGCAGCGAGGTAATCGAAGGGGATTGGTTCGGCGAACAACTGCGGGTAATTCAGTGCGGCGATACCGGTATTCAAGGCAACCGTGCCGCCGCCATCGGCGAGCGTCAACGAACCGCTCAAACCGCTGAAGCCGGGAATATTCCCCGACGCATTGGCCGCCACCTCCCGGAATTGCGCCTCCAGCGCCAGGTTCTGCAAGGCAGGTTCCCCCGCCAGCCAGCTCGCCGTGAGGTTTTCAATCACCCCGGCCGGCTGCAAGCTGGCGAGCTTTTCCCTTGTTTGCGCGCCAAGCGGCAGAAACTTGCTCATGCCGGCTAACGGCGACAGATCGAGCGAACGGATGCGAAGCTCTCGTCTGGACGGCTGTGCGCGGGGCATCCGGATCGAGATATCGGTCGGCGGCAGGCGCAGGCCATCGGAGGTTACGAGCGTCAGCCCCGACAGCGCGACCTGGCGAGCGCTAACATCCTCCTCCCACTGCGCCCTCCCCGACAGACTGGCCAGTTCGAAGGCATCGACATCGGTATCGAGGCGCCCCGCCACGTTCACCAGATTTGCCTCGGCGATCACGCGCCGCACGGCGCGGTTCTCGACGTCTATCCACATGCGCATGACGCCAAGACCCGAGTGCATGTCCAGCGGCAGTGAAACCCACTCGCGGGCAAATGCCAGATTCGCATACTCGAATTCCGCATACAGCCGGCCACGCCCCGCGAAATCCTCAATACTCTCGCCAAAGAACTCGATATTGACCGACACATCCGACGCCAACTCCGCGGGTGGCGTTCCGGTGACACCCAGACGGTGGCGAAGTCCGTCGTTTTCGATACGCAGCCCGATGTCCTTTACCTGGAGCACCGGCGCCGACCGCATCTCGTCGATCCACGTCACTCCCGCGCCGCGAACGACAATCTCCTGCTGCGCGAACAACCATTTCATCACCCGCGAGCGGGCGCCGGCTTCACGCCGCTGCAAGGCTTCGCCAGCCACCCAGAGCGTTCCCAGCGAATCGCGGCGTATTTCAACGTGGGGCCCGGTAAACTCGATCAGCTTGAATACGATCGTCCCGCTGATCAGCGTGCGCCATGACAAAACCGTATCGACGCGATCCAGCGCCAGCGTTCGCTGGCCGCCGACCTCATGGACCTGGACATCGAAAAACGTCAGGGATGGGCGCAGTCCGCGCCAGTCACCGGCAATGCGGCCCATCTCCACCGTCTGGCCGATGGCCTGGGATATCGAGCGCACGATCGGCTCACGGTATTCGTCGATCCGGGGAAGCAGGAAGTATCGCAGCCCGATCACCGTCACGGCCGCGGCCACGCCGGCCGCAAGCACCGCCCAGATTACCAGGCGGTAGGCCCAGTACGAGCTGTACTTCAAGACTCTGAAACCGTATCTGAAAGGCACTGTGTGTCAGGAGAAAGCCATAAGTCGCCGCAAGAAAGCGGGTTCAGTTAAGATGGGGCAAAGCCGCTAAAAATTCCGGATCACGCAATTTTTATTTCCGCCCAGCGCAAAACGCGAAAGCGTGAACATGTACAAGCCCGCCCTGCCATCAGTCAAAACGCCTCTGACGCGGCCCTGCCAGAAGACAGCCACGACCGAAAAATACAGGATGCGAATGCGGCGATCAGCCCGACCGGTCCTGCGCTGCAAGAGCCGGACCAACGGCCCTGTCACGAGCCAGGATGCGCGCGACCACTCGCCATCAGATAACCCGTTATTCTAACCCACGATATGGACAAACTACCGCCCTCGCAGGACCTCGTCGAGCATGCGAAGAAGCTCTCCCGTTATGTCCGCGGGCTGATTGACTCGGGAGCCTGCCCGCCGGACTCGGTGCAACTGGGCTCACCGATCACCCAATCCGCAATGCGTGATGCGCTCGTGGTGGATGCCGGAGACGAAAAGACTTTCCTGCAGAAACTGCGAAAGCTTCGCCAATTCACGATGCTGAGCATCATCAGCCGGGACCTCGGCCAGCTCGCCGACCTTGGGGAAGTGGTCACCACCGTCACGCAACTTGCAGAACAAACGCTTGCGGCGGCCCTCGATTTCTACCAGACAGCGCTGCGCGAGGCCTATGGCGATCCGAGGAACGGGGCCGGCGAACGGCAGCTCCTGCACATCGTCGCAATGGGAAAGCTCGGTGGCCGCGAACTCAACGTCTCGTCCGACATCGACCTGATCTTCGTCTATCCCGAAGAGGGAGAAACCGATGGCAAGCGCCGGATCGACAACCACGATTACTTCACCCGGCTGGCCCGCAAGATCATCGGCGCCCTTGCCGCGTTTACCGAGGACGGATTCGTCTTCCGCGTCGATACCCGGTTGCGGCCCTATGGAGACAGCGGCCCCCTGGTCGTCAGCTTCGACATGCTGGAGGAGTACTTCTACACCCAGGGCCGCGAGTGGGAGCGCTATGCGTGGGTCAAGGCGCGATCGCTGACGGGCGATCAGGGCGAGGCTTTGCTGGAAATCGCGTCGCCCTTCGTCTATCGCCGGCACCTCGACTTCTCGGCGCTGGACAGCTTGCGCAATCTGCATGAGCAGATTGCCATCGAGGTCCGCCGGCGTGAATCCGGCGACGATATCAAGCTCGGCCCCGGCGGCATTCGCGAAATCGAGTTCGTGATCCAGGTCTTTCAACTGATTCGTGGCGGCAAAGAGCAGGCGCTGAGGGAACGTTCCACGCTGGGCGCGCTCGATCAGCTCGAATTTCGCGGACTGCTCGGCAAGCAGGCTGCCGGCGAATTGCGCGACGCATATGTGTTTCTGCGCAATCTGGAGCATCGTATCCAGTATCTCGACGACCAACAGACACAGAAACTGCCGAAATCCGCAGCAGACCGGCAACTGATCGCGGAGGCCATGCTGTTCGCGCGCTGGGAGGAACTCGCGACGGCACTCGGGCGCCACCGCGTCAACGTGCAGAAGCAGTTCGACGCGATCTTCGCGGAAAGCCAGCAAACGACCCCGACGCCCTGCGCCGACATCTGGCGGCGCACGATTTCCGACACGGAGGCGGTTTCACAGCTGGACTCGCTCGGGTTCTCCGATCCGCAGGCCACGCTGGAACGGCTGGTGCGCTACCGCGAGAGCAGCCGCTTCACGCGCATGGCGGCCTCCGGCCAGGCGCGGCTCGAGCGTTTGTTGCCCGAAATGATCCAGGCCGCGGCAAGCGAAAACAGGCCCGACGCCACTTTTGACCGGATGCTCGGGATCATCGAATCGATCGGCAGGCGTGAGTCCTACCTCGCGCTGCTGCTCGAATACCCGCGCGCACTATCGGCGGTTGCGCGGCTCGCCTCGGCCAGCCCATGGGCCGCGGAATACCTTGCACGCCAGCCGGTACTGCTCGACGAACTGATTGCGCCGCAGACACAGAGCCTGCCGGACTGGGCACGGTTACAGGCCGAGTTGCATGCCGAGATGGAAGCCAGCGCCGGGAACCAGGAACGGCAAATGGACCTGCTGCGCAATTTCAAGCATGCACAAACCTTCCGCCTGCTCGCACTCGACCTGGCAGGTGGCATCGATCTGGAGACACTCTCCGACCACCTGTCCGATCTTGCCGCCTTGCTGCTGGACGAAACGCTGCATTTCGTATGGCGCGGGCTGCGCAAGCGCCACCGTGACGTACCCCTTTTCGCCATCGTCGGTTACGGCAAGCTCGGCGGCAAGGAACTGGGCTACGCCTCCGATCTGGATATCATTTTCATGCACGACGACCCGGATGACGATGCCGCGGAGAACTATGGGCGACTGGCGCAACGCATCAATACCTGGCTCACCAGCACCACGGCTGCAGGGGTGCTGTATGAAACCGACTTGCGTTTGCGTCCCAACGGCGCCGCCGGTCTGCTCGTCAGCAGCGTCGAGGCGTTTCGTGACTACCAGTTCGGGCAGGCATGGGTCTGGGAACACCAGGCACTGACCAGGGCGCGGGCCGTATGCGGCGATGCGGACATCGCCGCGGCATTCGAACAGGTTCGCATCGACGTCCTGTGCCAGAAGCGGGACCTCGATGAATTGCGCCGCGAGGTCATCGGCATGCGCCGGAAAATGCGCGATGGGCATCCGAACAAGAGTGAATTGTTCGATCTCAAGCATGATGCAGGCGGCATCGTCGATGTCGAATTCATCGTCCAGTATCTGGTCCTGGGTTACGCCGCACAACATCCGCGCCTGACCGGCAATATCGGCAATCTTGCGCTGTTGAATCTGGCGGCAAGCCTCGAGCTGATCCCCGCGGAACTCGCCCGGCAAACCGTCGACGCCTACCGGCTTTTTCGCACCCGCCAGCATGCATTGCGCCTGCAGGGAGAACGCTATGCCCGCCTGGAGCAGGAAGAAGTTGCCGACGGGATTACCGCAGTCCGGGCACTGTGGTCATGGGTATTTGACGACGCGCGCGCCTGAAAGCGGCGCGAACTTCCCGCGCGAACACCTGCGCCGTCAGAGCCTGCCTTCGAGACTGTAGACGCTCATCACGTCCTTGCCCTTGACCTTGACCTCGCGTTCATCGCCAAACCTGTAGCGTTGGCAGATGCGGCGGTACGTTGTTTTGTCGACAGTTATGGTTCCGTTCGGCGCCTCTCCGGTGAGCCGGAACGCCACGTTGACGGTGTCGCCCCACAGGTCGTAGACGAAACGCTTGGAACCGATCACCCCGGCGACGATGGGACCGGTGGCGATGCCCACATGCAGCTCCAGGCCATATCGCCGCAAACCCGGATCGTTACGCGAGATCTCGATCATGTCCAACGCCATGTTCGCGGTTCTGTCGACGTAGTCGCTAACATCGCCAACCAGCCCGCCAGCGACCATGTAGGCGTCGCCGATGGTCTTGATCTTGTCCAGCGAGTACTTGTCGACGAGTTCGTCGAAACGGGTAAACACCTCGTCCAGAAAAGCGACGACCTGTTTTGGCGTCAGTTCTTCGGCAAGGCGGGTGAAGCCGGAAATGTCGGCAAACATCACCGAGACGTCGGGAAAACCGTCCGCGATCGTGCCGGAATTGTGCTTGAGCCGGGTAGCCACGTGCTCCGGCAATACGTTATTGAGCAGGCGGTCCGATTTCTGCCTCTCGTCCTCGACCAGGCGGTGCTGGCGCGACAGTTCCGACTGGAAGCTGTCGCGCTGTTGCACAAAATAGCGCAGCAGCAACCACATCATGGTCGAAAGGATGGTGAAGTTGAGCACGAAGAACACGGCAACCGTTCTCATCGGGATGCCGTAATCCTCGCCGCTTGCCAGATAGTAATCAAAGAAGCCCGAAACGACCGTCAGGGTGACGAACGCGAAAAACCACGGGATGGATTCTCTCGGGCCATAGCAAACCATCGCCCCGATTGGCGCAAGCAACGCCAGCAAGGCAATACCCGAGGAACTCACGAAGCTGCCGATTGCCCACTGGACCACGAAAGGAAAGAACAGAAACAGCGCCAGCTGCGCGAACCGGAAAAACTCGAAATTCTGCGTCCTCAGGTAGATATAGACGACCAGCGCCGACAAGACCTGGAAGCCGAAAGGTATGCTGGTCGGCAGTTTCAGCCCCATCCACCAGTAAATCAGCAGCCACACGATCGCAGCCACATTCATCAGGCCGCTGGCCAGCAGCAGCAGCGTCTTGCGCAGGCGCGTGGTCTCGTCGTCGTTTACATCAACCGCGGCACTGGCAAGTCTGCCAATAAACCCTGTAGAAGTGACTGCAGCAGTGGTCTTGGAGTTACCCATGGGGTCTTCGGGAGTTATCTTGCAACGGGCGGTTGATGAGGGAAACTCGCGAAATTCGACGCAACAACCATACCAATTTTCCCCGATCGCCAGTTATCATTACGCCCTTGCGGTTCGGTGCAGTTTACGGCAAACAGGCCTGGCGGAACGATACCGACGCGGTTGCGCTAAACTTGCGCTCTTTTTTCTTCTGTGAGGGGTAGCTTTAATGTCGATGGCCGACCTTGACGGCGTCATCTGGTACGACGGAAAAATGGTGCCATGGCGGGATGCGACCACGCACGTGCTGACGCATTCCCTGCATTACGGCCTGGCGGTCTTCGAGGGCCTGCGGGCGTACAAGACCTCCGACGGGCCGGCCATCTTCAGGCTGAAGGAGCACATAGACCGGCTGTTCAGTTCCGCGCACATTTACATGATGAAGATTCCCTATGAACGGGATGTCATCCTTCAGGCGTGCCGCGACGTGGTGAGGGAGAACCAGCTGGAATCATGTTACGTCAGGCCGATCGCGTTCTACGGGTCGGAAAAGATGGGGGTTTCGCCCAAGGGGGCGACGGTGCACGTGGCCATCGCGGCATGGCCGTGGGGCGCCTACCTGGGCGACGACGGCCTCGAACAGGGTATCCGCGTCAAGACGTCCAGCTATGCCCGGCACCACGTAAACGTGACCATGTGCCGCGCCAAGTATTCCGGCACCTATGCCAATTCGATCCTGGCAAACCGCGAGGCGCTCGATCACGGTTACGACGAAGCTCTGCTGCTCGACGTCGACGGGTTTGTCGCTGAAGGTGCCGGGGAAAACCTGTTCATCGTCAAGAACGGGAAACTGTTCGAACCGGAACTCACCTCAGCCCTGATGGGGATCACCCGCAACACGGTCATTACCCTTGCCCGCGAGGCGGGACTGGAAATCGAGGCCAAACGCATCACCCGGGACGACGTATACATCGCCGACGAAGCATTCTTTACCGGGACCGCAGCCGAGGTCACTCCGATACGCGAACTCGATAACCGGCAGATTGGCAACGGCAAACGCGGCCCGATCACGGAAAAACTGCAAGCCATGTTCTTTGACGTCGTCAACGGACGTTCACCAACCCACAAGGCCTGGTTGACCCACATCTAGCTGACGGAAATGCCCACGCAGAACAATCGCCCGGCCAATCATTCGGCAAAGCCGGATCGCACGGTAGAAATCACATCGGCTGATCTGCCGCTGCATTGTCCCACTGACGCGCAGATGGTCTGGAATGCGCACCCGCGGGTATTTCTTCCGGTAGAGGATAGCGGCGAAGCGTTGTGTCCGTATTGCGGAACGCGTTACGTACTCAAAGGCGGTGCGGGCAATCCCGGCCATTAGTGTCGCACTGGTCGCCGGCGCCGGGGGCGCGTTTCGGAGCAGTCAAGTGGCCGTGGCGTCACGAGGCCGCAGCACGGGCATAGCTACCCGGCCATGACAAACGGCGCGCAGGAACCCGTGCATCGCACGCTGATCGTCGCCCCCTCATGGATCGGCGATGCCATTCTTTCCCATTCGTTGCTGGTGCCGCTTGCAACGCGGCACCCGCACTCCGCAATCGACGTGTTCGGGCCGGGTTGGGTATTGCCCGTCTACCGGCGCATGCCCGAGGTCAGGGACACGATCGAGAATCCGTTCGCTCACGGAGAACTCGCACTCGGCCAACGCCGCCAACTCGGCAAGCGTCTGGCCCGGCGGGGTTATTCGCATGCCTACGTCCTGCCAAATTCGCTCAAGAGCGCCCTGGTGCCGTGGTTTGCCGGCATCGCTTCGCGCACCGGTTACATCGGAGAGATGCGTTACGGGCTCCTGACGGACAGGCGAAAGCTGGACAAGCAAGCGCTGCCGCTGATGGCCGAACGTTTTGCCTGGCTTGCACAGCAACCGGACACCGAACTCGAGCGCCCGATCACGCACCCGCGCCTGCAGGTTGAGCCGGGGGAGTTCGCCGGGACCTGCGAGCGCCGCGAACTACCGCTGCCGCGCCGCCTGGCGTGTTTCTGCCCGGGTGCCGAATATGGCCCGGCGAAGCGTTGGCCGACGGCGCATTTTGCCGAACTCGGGCGGCAACTGGCTGCCCGCGGGTTTACCGTGTGGCTACTCGGCTCCGCGGCCGACAAGCCGGCCGGCGATGAAATCGTCCAGGCGAGCGGCAATGCGGCGACCAACCTTTGCGGGCTCACCAGCCTGGACGAGGCCATCATACTGCTGTCGGCCGCAAATATCGTTGTCACCAACGACTCGGGACTGATGCACGTTGCCGCCGCGCTCGACCGGCCCACGATTGCGATCTATGGATCGAGTTCACCGGCATTCACGCCACCGTTATCTGCGGCGGCACGGGTGGTTAAAATGGACATCGCATGCAGCCCGTGTTTTGCCCGCAAGTGCCCACTCGGACATTTCGACTGCATGACGAAACTCCTGCCGGCGACGGTGATGGAACGTATCGAGACACTTGAAATCACCACATGATCCTCACCCGTTTTGCGACTGCGCTCGAAGCACAAAACACGTTTTACACGGCGTTTCAGAACGCCGACCTCGCCCAGATGATGGCGGTGTGGGCCGAGGAAGAAGACATCCTGTGCATTCACCCCGGGGGAACCCGTCATACCGGTATCGCCGAAGTGCGCGAGTCGTGGCGCCAGATCTTCTCCGCCGGCCCGAAACTGCGATTCCAACTGGTGGCCGCGCGGACATTTCCCGGCCGCATGACCTCGATCCACAGTGTTTTTGAGCGCATAACCCCTGCCGAAGGCCCGATCTCTCCGACGTCCGTTGTTGCCACCAACATCTTCACGTTGTCCGATCGTGGCTGGCAGATGCTGGTGCATCACGCCTCGCTGGTACCCGATCATCCGGACGCGCCTGACGATCCCCCCGGTTTACTTCACTGATGGCGAAGCACCGTCCCTATCGAGCCCCCTGGTGGCTGCCGGGCGGCCACTTGCAAACGATTTACCCGTATCTGTTCATGCGCTCACCGGTGCCGGTTTACCGTCGCGAACGCATCGAGACGCCCGATGGCGATTTCGTTGACCTCGACTGGGTCGACGGCGACCGCGATGCGCCAACCGTCGTGTTGTTCCACGGCCTGGAAGGCTGCTCGCGCAGCCACTACGCGCGCAATCTGATGCGCGCTGTCGCCGCCCGTGGCTGGCGCGGCGTGGTCGCGCATTTCCGCGGTTGCAGCGGTGAGCCAAACCGCCTGCCCCGCGCCTACCATTCCGGCGATGCCGATGAAATAGACTGGATCGTGCGCCTGATAAAAGCACGCACGGCGAACTGCCTTTTCGCCGTCGGCGTATCGCTCGGCGGCAATGCCCTGCTCAAGTGGCTGGCGCGCGAGGGGCAGGCTGCAGCAGCCGTCGTCGCAGGCGCAAGCGCGATATCCGCGCCGATCGATTTGATGACCGCCGGCCACCGGCTCGGTGCCGAAGTACCAGCCATAGGCGTAGGCGCCCGCCAGCCTGTCATCGAGGTAGATGGGGCTTCCGCTCATGCCCGCCACCACCGAGACCCTCTCGAAGACCGGGTGCGCGGTGCGAATCAGGATCAGGTCCTGGTCGGGCGCGAAGTTCCGGAGCACGTCGATGACCTCGACCTCGAAGCGTTCGGGCTCGACGCCGCGGAATACCGTCAGTCCGTACCCCTTCATGCCGGGACGGATCTGATCCACCGGTATGGTGCCCGTCCGGATCGGATCCAGCGCGGCCGCGGCCAGCGGCACCGCGCAGAGAAAAAGCAAAAGGCTGATCTTTCGTGCCAAGGCTCTGTCCGCAAACCCGTTTCCGGGGATGCGCTCCGAATGGTTCGCCCTGAGTTTACCCGCAGCTTGCAGGGCCGCGCCAGCGCTATT
>Ga0209536_100002325_pt1 | contig 30925 bp, 27 predicted proteins | sample DeeMarSeWOR28_12_FD_187461 | JGI IMG/M metagenome (GOLD analysis project Ga0209536, IMG submission 187461) | Marine sediment microbial communities from White Oak River estuary, North Carolina - WOR-2-8_12 (SPAdes) (version 2) | ecosystem: Environmental > Aquatic > Marine > Intertidal zone >... | reverse complement strand
CGCCAACGCGGGACACAACCCGCCATTATGGTTGACTCATGCTGGCAAAGTGGAACGCCTGACGCGCACCACCATGGCTTTGGGGGTTGTAGAAGGCACAGATGTGGAAGAGCGGACAATCAAGTTAAAGAAAGGCGACAACCTGCTTCTATATACAGACGGCTTGAGCGAAGCCTTCTCATCTGATGGTGAATTGTTCGAAGAAGAGCGCATCATCGCTGTGTTGCGGGCCAGAAAATCCGAATCTGCTGAAAAAATATTGCAGAGTATTGAAGCTGAGTTGGATAAATTTGTGGGCGATGAAGAACAATCCGATGATTTGACCATGCTGCTATTAAAGCGGGAATAAATATAGCGGGAATAAATATAAGGATGCTCTTGCTGCTAAATTCGGCGTTTTTTGAATTAGATTTTACATAGAAATTACAAAAACTTTGATCTTTCCCATTAGTTCGCTTAGAATCAAGGTACCAAAAACAAAGGAGCGTACCATGTATACAACCGAAGGCAAAAAAATCATCCACACCGACAAGGCGCCAGACGCCATTGGCCCCTACTCGCAGGCCGTCCGCACAGAGAATATGGTCTACACCGCCGGGCAGATCGCCCTGGACCCGGCCACAATGGAAATCGTCAGCGGCGGGATAGAAGCTGAAACGCGTCAGGTGCTGAACAACCTGAAACAGGTGCTCGAAGCGGCCAATTCCGGGTTGGGCTATGTGGTTAAAACCACCGTCTTCCTGCGCGATATGGCCGACTTCCCCAAGATGAACGCCATCTACGGCGAATTCTTCCCTGAGAATCCCCCCGCACGCTCCACAGTGGCCGTCAAAACCCTGCCAAAAGACGTCGCCGTAGAGATCGAATGTATCGCTTTGGTCGCCCCCGCTCACGGTGAGTGATCCCTCATTGACCGTAATTGATGGTATTGTAGTTTTTTTAAAAGCATCACCTTGCCCTCTCCCACTGGGAGAGGGGTGAGTCATTTTGAATTATTGGGGCGATGGAAGAGTGACTGGCCTAGGCAATCCCTGTCAATGCGATACCGCACATAATGGTAGAATTACCGTTCGAAGCCGGGAGGGGCTTGGAACAACATTCACAGTTCATTTGCCGCATGTTGAAGCAGCAGCAACTACCCTTCTGCGCCGAAAAAAGTAAACACATTACAGATTGCGTAAAGCCTGTATAATTTGATGCGGGTCCGTAAGACATCTATGTCACCACGTGTATCGATCATTGTTCCCTGCTATAACGAACAAGCAACCATTCATGAACTGTTGGAAGCCATCTACCAGCAGACCTATCCACGCGCGGAAATGGAAGTAGTGATAGCAGATGGCCTTTCGGAAGATGCAACACGCGAGAAGATAAAAGACTTTCAAAATGAGCATCCTGATCTAGCCGTGCGTATTGTGGATAATACTGCGCGCACAATTCCATCGGGCGTCAATTGCGCCATTCGGGCTTCAGTCGGTGAGATCATCGTTCGCGCAGACGCCCACTCTCGGCCCTACCCCAATTATGTCGAACGCTGCCTTGCAGCCCTCGATGCGGGCCTGGGCGATAACGTCGGTGGCGTGTGGAACATCCAACCGGGCAGCAAAAGCTGGATGGCTGAATCAATTGCAGTCGCGGCTGCACATCCGTTGGGTGTTGGAGATGCCGGCTATCGTATTGGCGCGCAGGCTTCGGTAGTGGATACCGTCCCGTTCGGCGCGTTTCGTTGTGCGTTGATCGATAAAATTGGATTGTTCGACGAAAGCCTGCTTACGAATGAAGATTATGAGTTTAACACGCGCATCCGTAAAGCTGGTGGGCGCGTCTGGCTGGACCCGGAAATTGTCACCGTCTATTATGCTCGTTCTACGCTGTCAGATCTAGTCCGTCAATACTGGCGCTACGGTTACTGGAAACTCCGCATGCTGCGCCGCTACCCGGACACACTGCGCTGGCGTCAGGGCCTGCCGCCGCTATTTGTTACCAGTCTGCTCGGGTTGATTCTGCTGGTCTGGTGGCCGCCCGCCAGTTGGCTGCTGACGCTTGAAATCATATTGTATGGTACAGTACTCTCGCTGGCGGGTTTGCAGTCCGCTCTGCGCCACCGAAGAATATATCTTTTCATAGGATTACCACTTTCCATTGCCGCAATGCACCTTGCCTGGGGCGCTGGTTTCCTGTGGAGTATGATCTTGTCAATTATGGATAACAAAAAGAATGGCTAATCACCAGACTACGCCCTTGAGACTTCGGCCTAGCGAACATCGTACGCTTTTGTTCGTTGGCGATTTGCTGATGGCTGTTATTTCTGATGCTGCAGCAATCTATACGTGGCGGGAATACCAGCGGTACGTGTTATTAGCAGATGGTTTTAAGCTGAAAGTCGTCGAACAGTTACTGCAAAATATTAACATTCCGTTCTGGTTTTACCTGCTCCCACTGGCTTGGCTATTGTTGATGATTGAATTGTACGAGCCACACACGGCTGCAAGCTGGCGCAAAACTTTACGAGGCATAGCTATTTCTGCTTTTGTAGGGATTGTGATCTATTCTCTGGTCTTTATTATTCGAGCTGAACCGAACTCGTTGCCACGTGTTGGCGTTGGTGCTTTTTTGCTCTATTCATCAGTGCTGACCTTGCTGTGGCGTTCACTGTATATCCGTTTTTATTCTTCTGCCGGGCAATTGCGTCATTTTTTGGCGGTCGGCGCCGGAAAAGCCGGCCATACACTTGCAGAAGTCTATCTTGCTCAAAAGCCACCGCCTTTTAAACTTGTTGGATTTGTAGATGATGATCCCCAAAAATTAGGTAATTCTGTTTTTGGCCTTCCTATCATCAGTCAGAGCTTTGATTTACTTGATATCATCGAGAAATATAAAATATCAGATATTGTCGTTGCAGTCAGTGGCTTAATACAGGGCACAACTTTTCAGACGATATTAGATGCGCAGGAACAGGGCGTTGAAGTCACGCGTATGCCCACCCTCTATGAGGAAATGACTGGGCGTGTTCCCATTCACCACCTGGAATCAGATTGGATCATCCGCTCTTTTACCGATCAGGCGCGAGTCAGCGGGATGTATTTACTGGTCAAGCGCTTACTGGATATCATAGGTGGGTTGGTCGGATTGCTAATTTTTTTCATCTTATTTCCTTTTGTAGCGCTGGCAATTCTTATCGACAGTGGCTTACCGGTTTTTTACTCTCAACCGCGCTCAGGGCAAGGCGGCAGGGTGTTTAAGATTTATAAATATCGTACGATGCGTCAAGATTCAGAGGAAGATGGACAAGTACGTCCAACTGAAGAAAATGATCCGCGTGTTACGCGTGTTGGTAATTTTTTGCGAATAACCCATTTAGATGAGTTGCCACAATTTTGGAATGTTTTACGAGGGGAGATGAGCCTAGTTGGGCCGCGCGCTGAGCGTCCCGAGTTAGTGCAGTCATTTCAAAAGAAAGTACCCTTTTACCGCGCACGCCTGCTTGCAAAACCAGGTTTGACAGGTTGGGCTCAAATCAATTATGGTTATGTTGCAACGGTTCGAGATACCGAAGTAAAGATTGAATATGATTTGTATTACATCAAACATCGTACATTAGCTATGGATTTCAATATCGTTTTACGAACAATCAGTACAGTGCTAAGGCGGAGTGGCAGATAATGAGATGTCTAGTCACTGGCGGCGCCGGATTTATTGGTTCTCATATTGTGCGTAGCTTGCTCGAGCAAGGTGCAGATGTGCGCGTACTGGATAATTTCTCAACAGGAAAACGGGAAAACCTGGCAGGCCTGAGCGAGCGATTTGGCGGTAGCAGTTTTGAAGTCCACGAAGGAGACTTGCGGAATCGGACCGTCATTGCGCAGGCGGTTCAGAATGTGGATGTGGTTTTTCACGAAGCAGCCTTTGTGTCCGTCCCCGAATCAATGGAAAAACCCCAGGACTGTTTCGATGTCAATGTAGTCGCGACGGTTGGTTTGTTAGATGCGGCCAAAATTGCTGGCGTGAATAGGGTTGTTGTGGCCTCAAGTGCAGCGTTATATGGAGAATCGGATGTGCTGCCATTGAAAGAAACCACGCCCACGCAATCTCTTTCACCTTATGCTGCTTCCAAACGGACGAATGAGATCTATGCCCAGTTGTATACGCAGGCCTTTGGGCTGGATGTGGTCGCGTTGCGCTACTTCAATGTCTATGGTCCGCGCCAGCGACCGGATTCGATGTATGCGGCGGCTGTGCCGATTTTCGTGCAGCGCTTACTGGATGGCAAGCCCGTGACAATTTATGGCGATGGTGGTCAAGCGCGGGATTTAATCAGCGTGCGGGATGTTGTGCGTGCCAACCTGGTGGCGTCAGAGCATCCAAATGCACCCGGACAGGTTTTCAATGTTTGTACGGGGCAGGAGACACGTTTACTTGATTTGCTGGAAGTGCTATACGATTTGTTTCCTAATGTGATGGAGCCCATTTTTACCGAACCTCGTTTGGGTGACATCTATCGTTCAGTCGGTAGCCCGGATTTTGCATCGCAAACAATTGGTTTTAAGGCAGAAATATCGCTTGATGAAGGCTTGAAGGAGACGGTTGCATGGATGCAGGCGTAAAGCCGCGGCCGCGTATCAATATCCGCAACCGCTATGTGCTCTTGGGTGATCTAGCGCTCATCATCGTTTCGGTCATGGGCAGCTTTGCCTTACGCCTGGACGCAGAACAGTTGCCATTTTATTTCCCTGCAATTGCGATTATGCTGGGTGTGGCTTTACTGACGAAGGTGCCAACCTATTATGCCTTTGGGTTATACCGTCGCTTATGGGTGTATGCCAGTACGAGCGAATTGCGCTTGATCACTGTAGCAGTCAGCACGGCTTCAGTGGTGACATCCGGAGTGATGCTGTTGCTGATAAGTTTTGGTTGGGTTGTTCCCGGAATGCCTCGTTCCGCGTTGGGCATTGACTGGTTGCTCTCACTGGTATTGATTGGCGGTTCGCGCTTTGCCTTGCGAATTTTATCTGAACAGTCCTCATCTGTTCGAAATGGGAAGAAGAGTAGGGTTCTTGTTATTGGTGCGGGTGATGCTGGCGCATTGGTTGTGCGCGAACTCCAGAAATCTTCTCAAATCAACCTGCTCCCCGTTGGTTTTTTGGATGACAATCTGGCCAAGCAAAAGTATGAAATTAATGGTGTGCCTGTGATTGGAAAGGTATCAGACCTTTCCAAGGTGCTTGAAAACCAACTCGTGGATGAAGTCATTATCGCGATCCCTTCCGCGCCAGGAAAAATATTACGCACAGTGACGGATGTTTGCCGCCTAAAGGGCATTCCCTCGCGGACAATGCCGGGTATTGTTGAATTGATAGGTGGCAAGGTCAGCGTCAGCCGCTTGCGTGAAGTAGACATCACCGACTTATTGCGCCGCGAACCTGCGAAAATTGATGACAGACTGGTTGGTTCCAGCCTAAGCGGCAAACGCGTATTGATCACGGGCGCGGGGGGTTCGATAGGCCGGGAAATATCCCGTCAGGTGGCGCGCTGGGGCCCCGCTGAACTTGTCTTGCTGGGACACGGCGAGAACAGCATCTTCGAAGCCTTGCTTGAGTTGCAGGAAGATTATGCTACCCTATCCATTCACCCGGTCATAGCAGACATCCGCGACATGCCCCGGTTGCAAGCTGTTTTCCAAGCGCATCATCCGGAAGTTGTGTTCCATGCCGCAGCCCATAAGCATGTCCCCTTGATGGAGTACAACGTTGAGGATGCCATCACGAACAATGTGGTTGGAACGCGCAATGCAGTGCAGATTTCAACAATTTCTGGCGTTGAACGCTTTGTCCTGATCTCTACGGATAAGGCAGTCAAACCGATTAACGTTTATGGTGCAACCAAACGCCTGTCTGAGATGATCGTCATTGATGCAGCCCAGCGCACTGGCCGAGCTTTTACTGTGGTGCGGTTTGGGAATGTTTTGGGGAGCCGTGGCTCGATTGTGCCGCGTTTCAAATCCCAGATTGCGCGCGGCGGCCCCGTGTTGGTCACACATCCAGATATGGAACGCTTTTTCATGACCATTCCAGAAGCTGTGCACCTTGTCTTGCAGGCCTCGGCCATGGGACAAGGCGGCGAAGCCTTCATCCTGAATATGGGCGAGCAGGTGCGCATCCTTGAACTGGCCGAAGATTTGATCCGCCTGTCAGGGCTGGAGCCTGGACGTGATGTCGAGATTGCTTTCACGGGCATCCGACCTGGAGAGAAGCTAAGCGAAGACCTGTGGGAGCAGGGCGTGAACTTCCAGCCGACAGCGCACTCCGAAATTTTCCGCTCCAAGGAAGACGAAGAAGTAGATGGACAGCAACTGACCAAAGCTATCGAACAGCTTGAGCGTCTGGCCCGCCAGGGCGAAGTCGAAACCATCATCCGCGTGCTGGACGAAGTCATTCCCAGCGCGGCTGTCCGCTCGACGCCACCACCGGATATGACCTCCATCGTATAACGGAGGTTGAGTAGCGACCTGAACTGAGCCTGCCGAAGTTAGCGTATCGAGACCATGCCTGAAATATCCCTCACCGATTGGAACAACTTTCTGACGAACTATCCTGACGCACACATTCTCCAGACGGGGGAATGGGGCGAATTGAAATCCGCCTTTGGATGGGAACCCGTCCGCGTCACCCTCGACGATGGGCTTGGTGTGCAAATCTTGTTCCGCCGCCTGCCCCTCGGCCTGACTCTGGCATATCTGCCGAAGCCAGCGATGAGCGATCAGCAATTGGCTCTTAGCGAACAATTCTGGATCGAAGTGGATGTGGTTTGTAAGCGACGTCGAGCAGTGTTTCTCAAAATAGAACTTGATATTTGGGGCGATTCCCTTCCCCCTATGGGACATGTGTCCGAAAGGGTAGAGGGGAGAGGGGTGAGGGTAAGCCCTCACAACATCCAACCTCCTCGAACAATCATTGTAGACTTACGAGAAACGGAGGACAACATCCTCGCCCGCATGAAACAGAAAACACGCTATAACATCCGGTTGGCTGCCAAAAAAGGGGTGACCGTTCGCCCCTGGGACGATCTGCCTGCCTTCCATCAAATGATGCTGGTCACAGGCGGACGGGACGGGTTCGGCGTTCACAGCCGGGAATATTATCAGCGGGCTTATGATTTGTTTCACCCGACCGGGATGGTTGAATTGCTAGTGGCCGAATTTGAAGGAGCGCCGCTGGCTGCGTTGATGGTCTTTGCACATGGCAAACGTGCCTGGTATGTTTACGGTGCATCCAATGACCAGGAACGCAACCGCATGCCGACTTATCTCCTGCAATGGGAAGCCGTGCGCTGGGCACGCTCCAAAGGCGCAGAAGAATATGATTTGTGGGGGGTCCCCGATGCAGACGAAGAAACCCTCGAAACACATTTTACCGAGCGTAGTGATGGTCTGTGGGGCGTCTATCGCTTCAAACGTGGATTTGGCGGTGAAGTAAAGCGCGCTGCCCAGGCAATGGACCGTGTTTACAATCCCATGCTATATAAGTTGTATCTCTGGCGAATGGCTGGTCGGGAGATTGGATGATGCAGCCATTTCACGGTGACGTAAACGAGTGGAACAATCTAATTTCTAAGTTACCTAATTCCCACTTGCTCCAAACCTGGGAATGGTCACAGATTAAAGCTAAATACGATTGGGAGCCGATGCCAATTGTTTGGTTTAAGAAGTCCAACAAGTCTGACCAGGTAGACCTGTTAGACAAGTCAGACTTGTCGGACACTGTCGCCGCCTCAATGGTGCTCAAACGCCGTATTCCCATTCGTGGGATGGCGGCAAAGTTGAGCATTCTGTATCTTCCCAAAGGTCCGCTGATGGACTGGTCAGATGAAGTCTTGCGGGAGCGTGTGCTGGACGATTTGCAGGCTTTTGCGAAACGTCAGGGTGCGATCTTTATGAAGATTGATCCGGACGTGAAGCTGGGTACGGGAGTTCCCGGAGATGAGGCTGATGTGATTGATAACGGTGGACAGGCTGTGATGTCTGTTTTGAAGCGCAGGGGGTGGAAGTTTTCATCGAATCAAATCCAGTTTCGAAATACCGTTATGATCGACCTGTCCGAATCCGATGATGAGATGCTGGCGCGCATGAAGCAGAAGACGCGTTATAACGTGCGCCTGGCGGGAAAGAAAGGCGTCACGGTGCGCATAGGCACATCGGATGATTTACCCATGCTTTATAAAATGTATGCCGAAACTTCGGTACGTGATGGATTCGTGATCCGTGATGAAGGTTATTATCGTACGGTCTGGGAAAGCTTTATGGGCGAGAAGTTGGCTGAGCCATTGATCGCCGAAGTAGATGGGGAGCCGGTGGCGGGGCTGATGCTTTTCTGGTTTGCCGAACGAGCTTATTATATTTATGGTATGTCGCGGAGTGCTCACCGTGAGAAAATGCCGACCTACCTGCTGCAATGGGAAGCCATGCGGCGGGCGAAGGCGGCAGGATGCACGGTCTATGACCTGTGGGGCGCTCCAGACGAGTTTAGCGAGAGCGATGGTATGTGGGGCGTGTTCCGTTTCAAGCAGGGCCTGGGGGGACAGGTATTGCGCACACTCGGTGCCTGGGATTTTACACCTAAACCGATGATGTATAAACTATATTCGGAAATTCTCCCACGTGTGTTGGGTGTGATGCGTTCGCGTGGCAGGTCACGTACGCGGCAAGCTTTGGAGTAGAATCCACGAAGAGTGTGTAGGGTATTATTGCTTTCGGAAAACAGTGCTCTTCGTGTCCTTTGTGGATAAAGAAAGGAAACTCATGATTAACCGTTTGAATTTCGCCCACCTCCCAACGCGGGTAGAAGAATTACCTCGTCTATCAGAGTTCCTGGGCGGGCCGCGTTTACTCATCAAACGTGACGATCAGACAGGTCTGGCCTTTGGCGGCAATAAGACTCGCAAGTTGGAATTCCTGGTTGCAGAAGCGCAGGCACAGGGTGCAAAAATGTTGATTTCAGCGGGTGCGATCCAGTCGAACCATTGCCGGCAGACAGCCGCTGCGGCGGCTCGTTTTGGTTTTGAATGCATACTTGTGTTGACGGGTGATCTGCCTGCCCAGCCTTCTGCCAACCTGCTGTTGGATGAAATGTTCGGAGTTGAAATTGTCAATGTGATCGACCGTGCTGACCGCGACCGTATCTTGCAGGAAACCTATGACAAAGCTACCCGGGCCGGGAAAAAGCCGTATCTGGTCCCGTATGGCGGCTCAAGCCCGGTTGGAGCGCTGGGATATGCCTATGCGGTAGAAGAGTTGGTAATGCAAAATGTCAAAGCAGATTGGATCGTATTCGGCACATCTTCGGGTGGCACGCATGCCGGGCTTACGCTTGGAAAGCGAGTGTTTGGCTACAAGGGGAAAATACTGGGTATCAGCATTGACGAACCCGAAGAGTGGTTGAAAACGCATGTCTCTGCTTTGGCTTCTGATGCGTCACGACTGCTAGGAGACCGAATCGAATTCTCCCCGGACGATGTCATGGCGACTGACACCTATTGCATAGCAGGGTACGGTGTATTGACAGATGCAGAACGCGAAGCCATGAAGCTGTTTGCGAAGTACGAAGGCATGCTGCTTGACCCTGTCTATACCGGGCGCGCTGCGGCGGGAATGATTGACTTGATTCGCAAGGGATTCTTCAAGAAAGACGAAAAAGTATTATTCTGGCACACAGGCGGACAGCCCGCCCTGTTCGCGGATAAATATACATCTTTGCTCTAAGTAGAATTAGCTGGATAAATAAAGTGCCCCGAATAGGATGAGGGGGGCATCCTAAACGAGGCACGTATATTGTCACATATTTTTGACAATTTTGCAAGTGAAATTTGCACTATTCGATGCAAGTTCGCATCGGGGAAGTGGGGTCGGTATAACAGCCTTTAGATTCATTCTGCTCTTTTAGCAAATCCAAATACAACCGCGACAAGGTTACAGGTTGTATGTTGCGCGCAGCTAACTCTGGCAGCGCATCGGACGTCGTGTCCATATCTTCAGGGCGTGTATGCAGTAACACAATATCACCCCGTTGGATTTTTGGAACAGTGTAGGTGATTACGCTTTCGGTTGGCCCGCCCCAACCAGTGGACCACATCGTGGGTACAAGTCCGCGCTGGGCGCACATATACAAAAAGGATGGGCTGGTGTTGCCAAATGGCGGGCGTGCAAAGCGCACCACTGGTTCGTCCCCCAGCACTTCGCGTAGCGCATTCAGCCAGCGGTCGTAGTCAGCTATGACATTCTCTGCAGAAACGATTTCCGGATTGGTGTGGTCGAAAGAATGGTAACCGATCTCGTGCCCCTTGTCGACAAAACGCTTCCAAATGCCATTGTCCTTACTTTGATTGTTAAGCAGCGCTTCGCCGACCGGAAACAACGTTATCCGTACTTCAGGGTGCTGATCCAAAATATCTTCCAGCCGGTGCATCATAGTAACCAGATAGCAGTCGTCATACGTCAGGGCAACACGCTTGTAGTGTGCGCTGCCCCGGTAGATGATAGGTTGTTCCTGATAGGTGGTTGAAGCAGGCTCAAATGGCAAAAAAGCTGTACTCAACAAGGATAGGCTGCTAAGCTTGAGAAAATCGCGGCGCGAGATGGAAGTCATAGGAAGGATTTAACCACACTTGAACGCAAATGAAAAGGAATATCTGGAGTTGCATATTTATTCCCTGTTAGACAGGATTTCCACGTTCATGCCAAGCTCGAGTTTGCCCTCGTTTAACGGGATCACATTTTGCCCGAACATGGCCCCGCCCGCCTGCGTCCGGTAGGAGGTCAGGGTTTTGAGCGGTTCTTTGCTTTGCTCAAGCGTTTCCTTGTCGATGGTTATGACCACGCAGCGCGCACACGGCTTGACGACAGCCATTTCAATTTTCCCAACTTGAATACGACTCCACGTATCCTCGGTAAAAGGCTCACAGCCTCGGACAACTATATTTGGGCGAAAGCGGTTCATCGGGACAGGTTCATCCAGACGCACGTTCAAATCTTCCAACGATTCTTCTGACGTTAGCAAAATCGGGTAGCCGTCTGCAAATGCTGTATGGTCATCTGCATTGACCGCGTATTTCTCGTTGAGCTTACGCAGATAACCGTCTGCAATATGCACCAGCCGCACGGAGGTTCCCAGCCAATCTGAGAACCATTTGGCAGTCGGCTCACCCTGATCTACGGCCTGAACGCCTTTGCTGCGCCAGATGTCTACAAGGCGGGTTGGCCCGGATTTCTGGATGTCGATGGTCAAGATGTCTGCGCCGGGGGCGGAGAGACTCAGATTTTCGTTGGAAATAGATGGGGTGACGAGGGCAAGTTTGGGGTAGTCCCGCTGCGTAATGAAATATCCATCAGGCGTGACAATCATCATACGACGATCGTGTTCAAGTCCACTGCGCTCCACGTTTGAAGCGTCCACTGTATGCCCCCGACAGGCCTTGATGGGGTAATAGATTAGTGCAGATAGCTCTGGCATGGCGGCAATTGTACCGCAACACCTTCCCCCGTCCTATCAGGCTTTTTCGATTTTGTTGCGTCCCTTATCTTTGGCCATGAAAAGAGATTTGTCTGCCCGCCGGTAAATATCATCAAAGGATTTGTCTGCATGATTGGCTTCTGTTACTCCGGCACTAAAGCTGATCTGTACCTGTCGTTCATTTGGTAATTTTAAAACGGTGTTTGTGAGAACATTTTTTATTCGCGACATGACTTCCAGGGTTTGTTCTGGGCTTGTGTTAGGGAGTAGTAAGCCAAATTCATCGCCAGCCAATCGGCCGGTTGTGTCAGTAGAGCGTTTCTCTTGTTTGATGATCTCTACCAGCCTTTGGATGGCCCGGTCACCGACAGGATGTCCGTGTGTGTCGTTTATGCTTTTTAATTTGTCAAGGTCAATGATAACGAAAGAAAATGTTTCCCCATAGCGTTTATAGCGATCAAATTCAACGTCGGCCATCTGAAGAAAACCCCGACGGTTGAGAATGCCCGTCAGGCTATCAGTGATTGCTAATTCTCTCAATTGTTCACGACCAGCCAGTAGAGTTTTTTGAATTAAATATTGATGATAACGCTGGGCATCGAACTGAAGCGATGAAAGAATGCCAATCAAGTTTATGGCAACCACGGTGATGAAGTTAAAGATCAAATTGAACTCCGTAATACCCTGGACGTTCATGCTGCCGTAGTTGAGCAAAATGTAAATGATGACAGGAGAAACTGTCAGCGCGGGGATCATCTTGAAAAGTTGCCGATTTGGGATTAACAAATAAAAGCTGAGCACTAACAAGTAGTTGAAGCTAATATTCTCAATAGAAACGGAGTTTTTACTCAAGCTGGCAAACAAAGACAAAAACACCAAGGACATATTCCAGGCCAGAATGGAGTAGTCAGCAATTTTTATGTTTTTAGTTTTGGCTAAATAGAAGGATAGCCAAATAGATACGCCGAAAAAAGCACTCCGGAGCACCGCTAAAAGATAAAAGAGCGGATTTGATTGTAGGGCCAGATAATCAACGTAAATATATCCAAAAACCATAAAGGCAGCAGCTATAATGAAAATCCGCGCCTGTTTTACATCATCCTGTAGAAAAGCTTTTCTGTACTCAGGGTTGCTACTGCCAAAAATAGCATCTCGCCAATTCCACCAAGGCTTCAAGTTCTCTCCCAATCTCAAAGATGTAAGTAATCATACCATTAGCCAAGATTTTTGTTTTATGGAATTAAGAAGCCAGTTATCTTTTGCTTCTGACGTCGATTGCTACAACACTCTTAGAGAGCACTCGTAGCGGATTTATTTCGATTTCAGCAAATTCGGGATGTTCGTTTGCCAGATGCGACAACTTGATGAGCGTATCCACAACAGCAGATTTGTCAGCAGGGAGGATGTTGCGATAGCCATCCAATTTGCGGCCTGCCCAGGTTTTACGTATCATGGCCTCGGCCTCGGTCTGTGTCAATGGCCCCAGGGCGAAGGCCACATCCTTGATCCCTTCCACTTCGACGCCCCCGGATCCGAACATGATCAGCGGCCCAAACTGCGGATCGCGCACCATGCCTACGATCACTTCTTGCCCTTCAGGGATTTGTCGCTGCAAATGCACGCCTTCGATTTGCGCATCTGGCATTGCGGTTTTGACGCGTTGCATGAGTTGTCTAAATCTGTGTTTTAGCACCGTTTCAGACTTGATATTCAGAACTACCCCGCCAACATCTGACTTGTGTAGGATATCGGGGCTGGCAATTTTCATCACAATAGGAAAGCCCAGCTCTTTTCCAATTTTCAGTACTTCCCTGACATTATGTGCCAGTTTCATCGGTGCGGTTGGAATGCCATAGGCGGTGACGAGCTCTTCGGGAGATTTGTAAAAAGTGCTCTCGTCGCCCTCCCCGGCGGCGAGGACGCCGCCTTGAGCCTTTGTATTATCAGAAGTTTTCAGGTACTCTGCTCTTCTCGCCAATATTCCCAACGCGGACGCAGCCTGCTCGGGGAAAGTATAGGTCGGGATGTCCGTTCGCTGGAAATGTTTGGCGGCTTCCTTTGTCAATTCCGAGCCGAGTAACGCCATCAGCACCGGCTTTTCGGAAGCTTGAATAATGGGAATGAGCACATCAGCCACTTCTTCGGTGTGATACATAGGTGGCGGCGGCAGGATGATCAGGGCCGCATCTACGCCGGAATCCGCCAGCAGCGCGGACAGACAATCCGCGTATTGAGTTGGAGATGCGGAGGCCAGCATATCTACCGGGTTATGCACACTGGCAGCGGGGGGCAGCATATTGGCCAGAGCATTTTCGGTTTCTGCGGACAAATCTGCAATCTGCAACCCGTTGACCTCCAGCGCATCGGCGGCGATCACGCCCGGGCCGCCAGCGTTGGTTAGTACAGCGACATTGCGTCCACGGGGGAGGGGGCAAGCCGCCAGCGCCTGGGCCCAGTCGAACATCTGCTCGGCAGAATCTGCGCGGAAGACGCCGCATTTTTCGAAGGCGGCCTCATAGGCCACGTCAGAGCCAGCTAAGGCCCCTGTATGCGAGGCAGCAGCCCGTTGTCCGGATTCGAAGCGTCCGACCTTGAGCGCGATGACCGGCTTTTTGCGAGTCACACTTTTGGCTACCTCAACAAAATGTTTCCCGTCTGCTACCCCTTCCAGATACAGCACGATGACGCGCGTATGGTCGTCTGCGACCACGACTGGTAGCATGTCCGTCTCGTTGACGTCGGCCTGGTTGCCCAGGCTGATCAGGCGTGAAAAGCCGAAGCCCTGGTTGCGTGCCCAGTCGATGATGGCGGCGCAGAAGGCACCCGAATGCGAGATGAAGCCGATGGGACCCTGCGCGGGCATGGGCGGAGCCAGGAAGGTGGTGTCGAGCGGCAGGTGCGTGTCCAGGCTGCCGATGCAGTTGGGACCCACCATGCGGATGCCGTGCGCCCGGGCGACTTCCAGGCAGCGGGCTTCAAGCGCGGCGCCTTCCGGCCCGGCCTCGCGAAACCCGGATGCGACCACGATGGCCGCCCGAATGCCACATTGACCGCAGGCTTCCAGCGTTTCGGGCGTGGCGGGCGCAGGAACGATCAGAACCGCCAGGTCGACCGGGTCGGGCACCTGCGACAGGTCCGTATAAAGCGGACGATTGAACAGCTCGCCGGTTTTCTGACTGACGAAATGAATCGCGCCCTTGTAGCCGCTGTAGACCAGGTTGCGCGCTGCGCCATAGCCCAATTTTTCGGGCGATGTGGAGGCACCTACGACGACCACGCCACGCGGGTTGAAGAAGGGGGTGAGAGAGGAGGACATGGGGGGATTATAACCAGAGATGGACAGAGATGAACGATGATGGTAGTTTTTTAAATAAAACCGCCCGACGATTATTTTCAGGCGGAATGCGAAAACGAACTGCTTTTAGCCGTCTTCAGACGGCTTTGTAAGAATAGCCTTTGGGTTTACCCATCGGCGGGCTTGCGCAGTTACCACCTATCCCAATGCACCACATCCTCTAGCTTGTTCCGTCCCCCCTTTTGCGGCGGGGCGGTCAACACATTCTCATCCGCAGGATACCCAAACGACAGCGCGATCCGCAAGTGCCACTCGGGTGGGAACCCTAAAATCTCGCGCGCCTTCTCAGGCTCGTAGATCGAAGCTGGGACCGAGCCCACGCCCAGTTCCCAAGCGACCAGTTGCATATAGGCCGCGGCCTGCCCGGCGTCGAACATGATTTGGAATTTCTCGCTCGGGTCAGGCGTCAGAATGGCGACGCCCAGCGCCGCCCCGGCGAGATGTCCCGCCCAGGTGCCGCATTCGGACAGGGCCTTCAAGATGTCTTTATCCTGGATAGCGACGAATTGCCACGTCTGTGTGTTCTTTGACGACTGTGAGCGCCGTCCCGCGTTCAGGATGGCGTGGATGATTTCTTCCGGCAAGGGTTTGTCTTGAAATTGGCGCACTGCGCGCTTCATACGGATAGCTTCTGAGACTTTCATTAGATCCTCCATTGTTGAACCGCGAAACACGCGAAGAACGCTAAGAAAAACTTTTTAAACTTCGCGCGCTTCGCGCTCTCCCTGGCACTGCCCGCCAGGGCAAGTGTAGCGGTTTAATTATCTACACAGAGTATAATTCATTCGATGTCCGAAAACACCTCCTTTCGCTCATTCATCCTTCCAACCCTGCTGCTGATATTTGGCGGCTGGGGCGGCGTGGCGGCACTGGTCTATTACATCGAACCGCTAGTCTGGATGAACTGGGCACTCTTCGCGCTGCTCTTCCTGGCGCTCACCGGCACTGCCCTGCCTATCGTCTACTTCTTCCACCTGCGCTTTCCCTCCATTCCGCCCGCCGGACCGCGTGTCATCGTGCGACAGGCGCAATGGGTCGGAGTCTACGGTCTGGTGCTGCTCTGGCTGCGCCGGGGTAACCTGCTGACCCTGTGGCTCACACTCGGATTTGCAGGTGGCCTGCTGGCCATCGAATGGCTTATCCGTCTGCGCGAGCGCTCCCGTTGGAGCCCCCCTGAATCTGATGACTAATCTGCGTAACTTACCATCCGTTGAGCAATTGCTTCAGATGTCTACGGATTTGATCGATTCCTACGGACGTCCGCTGACTTTGCATGCGCTGCGTGCCTCACTGGATGACGTCCGAGCGCGCTTCAAGCTCCACCCCGATCTTGCTCTACCCTCAGAAGCAGAAATCCTATCCCGAGCAACATTCCGCTTATCCGCCTGGACGCAGCCGACCCTTATCCCGGTCATCAATGCGACGGGTGTGATTCTGCACACCAACCTGGGTCGTGCCCCGCTTTCCAAAGCGACCATCGTTGCCATGCAGACCGTCTCGCTGGGTTACTCCAATCTGGAATATGACCTTGCCAAGGGCAAGCGCGGCTCGCGCTTGTTACATGCCGAATCCGTGCTGCAAAAGCTGACCGGCGCCGAAGCCGCGCTGGTAGTCAACAACAACGCCTCCGCAGTCCTGCTCACGCTGGCGGCGCTCTCGAATCGCAAACGCGCCATTATCGCCCGTTCGCAACTGGTCGAGATCGGTGGCGGCTTCCGCGTGCCGGATGTGATGAAGCAGTCTGGTGCCAAGCTGGTCGAAGTGGGCACCACCAACCGCGTGCACCTGCGCGACTACGAAGAAGCCCTCTCCGAACCGACCGGCGTGGTCATGCGCGCGCATCGTTCCAATTTCAAGATCATTGGCTTCACCGAAGAACCTGAACTGAAAGACATTGTAGATGTTACACATAAAGCTGGTGTGATTGTTGTGGACGATCTCGGCTCTGGCTCATTCATTGATACGGCCAAATATAGATTAGTTCATGAACCGACCGTGCAGGAGATTCTGTCTGCGGGTGTGGACGTGGTTACCTTCTCTGGTGACAAACTGTTAGGCGGGCCGCAGGCAGGCATTATCGTTGGCCGGGCAGACTTAATCGCCAAGATAAAGAAGCATCCACTGGCGCGCGCTGTACGGGCGGACAAGGTGGCGCTGGCCGGTATCACCGCCACGTTACTGCACTATCTCAAAGACGAAGCTGAGCGCGAGATTCCCATCTGGCAAATGATCTCGCTGGAACGGGAGCAGGTCAAAGCCCGGGCTGAAGCGTGGCGAAAGGCGTTGGGGCAGGGAGATGTGGTCGAGTCTGAGTCCACAGTTGGCGGCGGCAGCCTGCCAGGCGAGTCCCTGAAAACCTGGGCGCTGGCGTTGGACGTCAAATCCCCGGACAAATTCATGTCCAAACTGCGTGCCTCCAATCCACCGCTCATTGCCCGTACAGAAAACGACCGCATCCTGCTCGACCCACGCACGGTCTTGCCAGAACAAGAAGAAACACTGATCTCTATTCTCAAATCTCTATTTTCGGAGTAATAATGAAATCTGATCTTGACGCTCTCATGCAAGAGAGAAATTTGGATGCTATCGTAGTATTTGGCAATGCCGAGAACAATCCCCCCATGTACTACCTGACTGGCGGCGGGCACGTCAGCGCTGCCACATTAATCAAGAAGCGTGGTGAAGAAGCGGTCTTATACTGCAATGATATGGAGCGTGACGAAGCTGCCAAGTCGGGGCTGAAAATTGAGCTTTATAGTAAATATCCTATGCAGGAGTTGATGAAGGAAGCCGGGGGAGATATGGGGCAGGTGATGGCTTTGCGTTTCCTGCGTATCCTCAAGGATATGGATCTAATGAGCGGACGGATAGGCGTTTTTGGAAAAGTGGAAGTTTCAAACCTCCTGACCACCCTCACGTATCTGCGAGAGTGGTTGCCAGATGTGAATTTTGTGGGCGACACAGCGATGGATTCGATCTTCTTGCGGGCCATGGAAACCAAGGAAGAAGCTGAGATCGAACGTATCCGAAAAATGGGCGCTATCACAGTCGAAGTTGTAGGATTAACGGCTGAATACCTGACTTCCTGCGATGTCCGCGAGGATGAAGTTCTCCTGAAGGAAGATGGCACGCCGCTGTTGCTTGGCGAAGTCAAGAGTATGGTCAATCTGTGGCTGGCGGAGCGTAATGCTGTTCCATCCGAAGGTTTTATCTTTGCGCTAGGAAGGGATGCGGGTGTTCCGCATTCGCAAGGCAATCCCGAAGATTTAATGTGCCTGGGGAAAACGATCGTCTTTGATCTGTATCCGCAAGAGCAGGGTGGTGGTTATTTCTATGACTTTACCCGTACCTGGAGTTTGGGTTATGCTTCCCCTGAAGCCGAGGAATATTACGGCCACGTGCAGGAAGTGTATAACATGGCCATTGAGAACATGGACTTGAACGCACCCTTCAAAGACTACCAGCGCATGACCTGTGAATACTTTGAGGGGAAGGGTCACAAGTCCATCATGAATACACCTGGTACGCAGGAAGGATACATCCACAGCCTGGGACATGGCCTGGGAATCAACGTGCATGAGCGTCCGTTCAGCAGCTCCTATGCAGGGGATGACCATCGCTTAGTTCCCGGTGTTGTGGTTACGGTTGAGCCTGGGCTATACTACCCTGAGAAAGGCATGGGATTCCGCATTGAAGATTCCTACTGGGTGCGCCCGGATGGAAAGATGGAACTCCTGGCCGAATTTCCGTATGATTTTGTGTTAGAAATGAAGAAGTGGAAGAAGTAACCGTTGGTTGAGTAGTCCTGAGTGTTCTTCGAGGGGCTACTCAACCAACCTTGAAACTAAAAAATTATGACTGACCTAAAACCCGCCCGAATCCTCGCTATCGAAACCTCCTGCGACGAAACTGCCTGCGCCGTGATCGAAAACGGACGCGAGTTGTTGGCATCCACGGTCGCCTCGCAGATGGAAATCCATGCCCGCTTTGGTGGCGTCTTCCCGGAAGTGGCTTCACGCCAGCATGTGCTGGCGATTACCCCGGTTATCGAGCAGACGCTGGCAGATGCGCATTTAAGCATCGGCGAGGTAGATGCCATCGCTGTCACGCGCGGGCCGGGCTTGGCTGGCTCGCTGGTGGTGGGCGTCAATGCCGCCAAAGGACTGGCTTTGGGCACAGGCTTGCCGTTGGTGGGCGTAAACCATCTAGAAGGACATCTATATTCAGCCTGGGTATATAAAGCCGGCGAGGCACTGCCGGAGGAGCCTAAGTTCCCTCTCATGGCATTGCTGGTCTCCGGCGGACATACCGAACTCAACCTGATGACCGGTCACCTGGAATACAAACGCCTGGGTGCTACGCTGGATGATGCTGCCGGAGAAGCTTTTGACAAAGTCGCACGCATGCTGGGGCTGGGCTATCCCGGCGGCCCGTCTATTCAAAAAGCGGCTGAAGGGGGCGATCCTAATCGTTTCAACTTTCCGCGTGCTAAACTGGACACCCCCTGGGACTTTTCATTCAGCGGCCTGAAAACCGCTGTTCTGCGTGAAGTGCGCGGGTTGGAAACGAGGAGTAACACGCTGCCTGTTACAGATCTGGCAGCCTCATTCCAGGCAGCGGTAGTAGATGTACTTTATGAAAAAACGATGGAAGCAGCCAGAGAATACAAGGCCAAAGCGATATTGGTTGCTGGCGGCGTTTCGGCCAACCAAGCTTTGCGGCAGACTTTTCTAAATCAAACAGAATTCAAAACACATATTCCTCCCCTTTCCCTGTGTACAGACAACGCAGCCATGATTGCTTCTGCCGGTTATTACCGCTTCGCGCATGGGCAGACCTCATCGCTGGATATGGATGTTCAGGCCACCTGGCCGTTGTCATAGAAAACAGAGAGTAGCGAAAAGAGAGTAGTCCAATATCACAAGTGGACTACTCTCTTCTTATCTGTTCTCTTATCTCGGATTTTTAAAACCCAAACCCCGCTGAGGACTGGCCCTGTCCCTACGGGGTTCGTTTTTGGGGAGAATGTACCTATATTATCTCCCTGTTAGGTTAGAGAAAACTGAATTCAACCTAAGAAGTTCATGAGAATTTTGTACCTTGTCATTTAAAACCCAAACCCCGATTGGGATGGCCCTATCCCTACGGGGTTTGCTTGGGGAGAATGCTTCTGTATTATCTCCCGGGCAGGTTAGAATAACCTGAACAAAACCTAAACATTAGATTAGAGAAATATTTCTCAAGCCAACGCGAATTGGATGTCTTTCAGCGTGACCGGACCTTCTCGCAGGATGACCGGTTCCGTCCCCAAACAATTTACCACCGTAGACGGAACGCCTCCCGGCGTCTTGCCTCCATCCAGGATGAGGGGGATGCGTCCGTTTAATTGGCGGCTCACTTCCTCAGCCGTTTTCGGGCTGGCGTGCCCGCTGATATTGGCCGACGTCACGGCCATCGGGCCGGCGGCGGTGAGAAGCGCCCGTGCCACCGGATGATCGGGCACGCGCACCCCGACGGTTGGCGAAGCGGAAACCACTTCGGGCAGATTCGGATGCTTTGGCACGACCAGGGTCAACGATCCGGGCCAGAAGCGAGTGGCTAGTTTGGCGGCAATCGGTGGAATTTCAGTAGTAACCTGATCCAGGTCTTCTGGTCCACTGATCAAAATGGGGATGGCTTTTTCTACGGGACGATCTTTGGCAGTGTAAATACTCTCAATTGCATCCGCATCAAACGCCAGGGCACCCACTCCGTAAACAGTATCAGTGGGAAAGGCAACCAGACCGCCATGCTTTAGAATTTCAAGAGCATGTGAAATGGCATCGTCTTTGTCTGTGGGGAGAATAATAGTTTTCATAGAATTTACAGCATGATTTCTATCAGCCTGTCGTGCCCGGCCAGATCCTGGTGCAGGTGGATTTCGGCTTTGTCAAAAGCGTCATATGCTAACGATACTGCGGACATGCCCTGAGAAGCTTCAATTTCTAGCATGATCATGCCATTGGGCGCCATCCACTCAGGGGCTATTTCTAATAACTGACGGACAATGTTAAGCCCATCTGCACCGCCGTCTAATGCCAGGGTTGGCTCTCGGCCATAAACATCCAGCTCTTGAAGTGTTTCGGTTGGGATGTAGGGCAGGTTGGCGCAGATCAGGTCGAAGTGAAGGTCGGTGGGAAGCGAGTAAGGGTGCGAGGGTAGCAGATCGCATTGGACGAAGGCAATATGATTTTCGACGCCATGCTTGCGCACATTTCGATACGCAATTTCCAGGGCTGGGAGAGAGATATCGGTGGCAATAACTTTCACGTCTGGAATGCTTTTAGCAATTGCAACTGATATGCAGCCGGAGCCTGTGCCAATATCTGCCACGGTGCGGCGCTCAGGTGCGGCGTTGAGCCATTTAATGGCGCGCTCGACCAGCAGTTCCGTTTCAGGGCGCGGAATGAGCACATCAGGGGTAATTTCAAAGTCGAGACCGAAGAATTCCCAATGTCCGAGCACGTAGGGCAGTGGCTCTCCCGCTTCAAGCCGAGTGATGGCTTTTTTTGCGGCGGCAAGCTGGGGGCGGGTCAGAAGCGTTTCAGGGTGAGCTTCGACCCAGATGCGCGGCTTGTCCAGGATATTTGCCAGCAAGACACGCGCATCCAGTTCCGGTGAGTCGCTCACGGATGAGAGTCGTGAAACAGTCTGTTCTAAAAATTCTGCGAGGAGGGGCATGCTTGGCCCATTTATTTTTTTAGTGCCAGAAGCGACAGGTACTCGAAGACGATGTTGGAAGCCAGCACAGCGGTAATGTCGCTGTGATCATATGGTGGCGAAACTTCGACCAGATCAAAGCCAACCAGGTTCAGACCGTGCAGTCCGCGCACAAGCTGCAATAACTGGTAGCTGGTGAGTCCGCCGACTTCGGGAGTGCCGGTGCCAGGCGCGTAAGCGGGATCGGCTGAGTCTATGTCAACAGTTACATAGACCGGCCCTTTTATGCGTTGTTGAACATCTTTCAGGATTGCAGGGATGCCTTTTTCAAAAACTTCGTGGTTGGTGATGATATGTGCGCCAAGTTCGGTAGCTTCGGCATAGTCATGTTTGTGGCTGACAGGTCCGCGAATACCGATCTGTACATATTCGCCCTTGCGGATCAGCCCCTCTTGTATAGCGTAACGGAAGGGTGTGCCGTGGCTGTAAGGAATACCCTCGAACTCTTCTTCCCAGGTGTCAAGATGTGCATCAATGTGGACGAGGGAGAGCGGGCCAAATTTTTCGGCGTGCGCACGCAATAGAGGTAGGCTAATCGAGTGGTCGCCGCCAAGGGAGATGAGCGTTGTACCCGCGTTCAGCACTTTGCTGGCCGCTTTGGTAATGGCGGTCATGGTGAGTTCAATGGATGTTGGGATGACGGACACATCCCCGTAATCCACAACTTTGAGCGTTTCAGTAGGGGTAACTTTCATGGTGGGGTTGTGTCCCCACAGCGTCAAAGAAGCTTCGCGGATTTTGCGTGGCCCAAAGCGTGTTCCGCTGCGGTAGGATGTTCCACTGTCGAAGGGTACACCCATCACAGCGATATCTATGCCAGCCAGGTCATGCGTAACGGGTAGACGCATGAAGCTGGGGATGCCCATAAAGGGCTCAAGGTCAGCGCCAAAAGCGGGATTGTTGTTCATCATTTCTCCGTTTTAAAAAATCCGCAGATTATGCTGATACACAAATTTTAATCAGCATAGTCTACGGATGACTTCGCGGTACATGAGAGGCTACGCTTCGTCTTCTTCGAAACCGCTGCTTGCTAAGCGCTCAGCTTCGTCACGCTGAGATAGCTCATCGATGAACTCGTCGATCGCGCCTTCCATGACGCCTGGCAAATTATAGGACGATACGCCGACGCGATGATCTGTTACGCGGTTTTGGGGATAATTGTACGTGCGGATCTTTTCGGACCGTTCACCTGTTCCGACCTGTGAGCGGCGCGCTTCTTCCTGTGCGGAGCGCCTTTTTTCTTCCTCGGCTTCGTAAAGACGGGCACGCAAAATGGACATGGCGCGCAGCTTGTTCTGTAGCTGTGAGCGTTCGTCTTGGCAGGCCACCACCATTCCGGTAGGGATATGGGTAATACGGACGGCTGTAGAGTTCTTTTGTACGCTCTGTCCACCAGCGCCAGCAGATTTGTAGACGTCGATACGCAGATCAGTATCGGGGATGTCAATGTCTACATCCTCCACTTCGGCCAAAACGGCCACAGTGGCCGTGGATGTGTGAATACGCCCGGACGATTCGGTCTCTGGGATGCGCTGCACGCGATGTACACCGGATTCGTATTTGAGCTTCGAGTACGCGCCTTGCCCTTTGATTTCAAAGATCACTTCTTTAAACCCGCCAATCCCGATTTCATGTTGAGAAAGGATTTCCGACTTGAAGCGATTATTTTCGGCATAACGCGTGTACATGCGGAAAAGGTCAGCTGCAAAGAGCGCGGCTTCATCTCCACCTGTACCGGCGCGGACCTCAACGATTACGTTTTTATCATCACGTGGATCTTTTGGCACAAGCATGGATTTGAGCTCATATTCAAGCTGTTCAATGTTTGGCGTAAGTTCTTCGATCTCCATCTCGGCCAGCGAGAGCATTTCTTCGTCAGTTTCACTTTCGAGAAGCCCACGTGCTTCTTCAAGCCTGCTCAACGACTTTCGATATTCAGCAGCTTTTTTTATAAGCGGCTCTAGATCAACCCGCTCTTTGTTAATTTCACCAGCGCGTTGATAATCACCGCCTACCTGTTCCAGGTCGCGACCAAGCTGTTCGTAATGTTGTTCAATTCCAGCAAGTTTTTCTAGCATAATTTTCCTGCGTTTCAAACATAGATAAGCGCGGCTATGTGCTGCCGCGCTGCGAGATTATACCACTGGGGATTCATTAGATGTTGATTGCTGACAATATCATGGATAGAGCTAATAAAATTGAAATAACAACCACTACAATTTGTAAAGTGCGCTGATAACGTGTCGGTTTTCTTTGCGAATTCTTCTTTCCTTTTGCCATCTTACAATTCTAACCTTTCTGATGTTTTTGGAAGGCTGTCTCAATAGCCTTATCCAACTCTTCGAGCGTAACCGGCTTCATTACATACCCATCTGCGCCCAGTTCCATCGCCTCATCTACCGTCACATCTGCGGCTTCGGATGAAAGCATCACAACGGGCAGATCCAGCCATTCCGGACGGCGACGGAGAAACTCCAGCAAATCCAGGCCGCTCACTTCGGGCATATTAATGTCGAGCACCAGTATATCGGGGCGTTCGCCGGTCAGCAGAGTTTGCGCTGCGCTGCGGGCGTTCAAGAATCCGGTTGTCTGGCAATCCAGCAACTCCAACATCATGCTTATGGCATATGCCATTTCCTGGTCATCGTCAACAATCCATACTTGTTTCATTAATTGGGTTACTCTAAATTTGCCTTAATTGATTCGGCTGTATTTTTAGGGACGACGTTTGTCAGGTCGTCAATGCTGGCTGCTCTTATCTTATCAATGGAGCCAAAATGTTTCAAGAGGGCTTTACGCCGTGTTGGCCCGATGCCGGGGATGGAATCCAGTTGCGAAGCCAACCCCAGCTTGGAACGCCGCTTGCGATGTGCGGTGATCGCAAAGCGGTGCGCCTCGTCACGGATGCGCTGCACAAGATAGAGTCCCTGCGAATGACGTGGCAATAATATCGGCTTGGACTTATTGGGAAAGAAAATTTCCTCTTCTCGCTTTGCTAACCCTACAATGGGGACTATATCAGATAAATCAAATTCTTCTAAGACTTTGACAACGCGACTTAGCTGACCTTTACCGCCATCAATAATGATTAAATCTGGCAAGAAGGAGAAAGACGCATCTGGCTTAGACCCTGGATCTGCTTCTGTTTCTTGAGCCGATTGCCACCTGCGAAAACGTCTTGCTAAGACTTCCTCCATCGATGCGAAGTCATCCGGCGCGCCAGGCACAGACTTGACGTTGAAACGCCGATATAGTTTCTTGCTGGGCACACCCTGTTCGAAGACCACCATACTGCCAACCGTGGCCGTCCCTTGCGTGTTGGAAATATCGTAACATTCGATGCGATTGGGCGGCTCAGGCAGCTTGAGTGAATCCTGCAATTCAGCCAATGCCTGTTCCTGCTTATGCGTATCAGCCTGCCACTGCGTGCGCAGCGCGGACAGGGTCTCTGTGGCATTTTCGGCGGCTAGGTTAACTAAATCTTTTGATTGTCCCCTGCGAGGAACGCGGATTTCTACTTTTTTACCGCCACGTTTGGAACGCAACCACTGACCGATGATCCTAGCTTCTTCGATTTCTTGCGGTAGCATGAGTTGCTCTGGTACATTAGCAGCCTCGGTATAGAATTGCTTGACAAATTGCTCTACTACTTCTGTGTCGCTCGTTTCCTCGGTGCCTTCCAGGATAAAATATTCCCGACCGATCATTTTACCGCCCCGAACAAAGAAAATTTGCACGCAGGCTTCGCCATCTTCGCGCGCCATGGCGATGACATCTGAATCGAGATAATCAGTGTTGAAAACGATCTTCTGTCTTTCGACAATAGTCTGGATGGCTTTGAGTTGGTCGCGCACTGCGGCTGCTTTTTCGTAGCGTAATTCATCAGATGCTTTCTGCATCTCTTTTTCCAGGCGCTTCACGATTGGGTCTGATTTTCCATTCAAGAAACTCTGTAAGTCGGCAATCATTTGACGGTATTCGGCCTGGTTCACAGCTCCAATGCAGGGTCCTGTGCACAGCTTGATGTCATAGTAGAGACAAGCGCGGGTATCGTTCCCAGTGATTTCGCGGTCGCAGGTCAGGTAGGGAAAGATGCGGCGCAACACGTCCAGGGTCTGATGCACTGCCCAGACGGAGGTATACGGCCCGAAGTAGTGCGAACTGTCGTCTGTCATCTGGCGTGTTACGGTGACTTTAGGATAGGGGGCGGCCCAGTGGATTTTTATGTAGGGGTAGCGCTTATCGTCTTTGAGTCGCACGTTGAAGCGCGGACGATGGCGCTTGATCAGATTCATCTCCAGGATGAGTGCTTCGAGTTCCGAGCCGACCACGATCCATTCGATGTCTGTGATCTCGCGCACCAGACGGCGGGTCTTGTTGTCGTGACCGGAATCGCTGTGGAAGTAGGAACGTACACGCGCACGCAAATTGACGGCTTTGCCAACGTAGATGATCTTGCCGTCGGCATTTTTCATCAAATAGCAGCCGGGTTTGGTGGGCAATGTATCCAAGATGCCCTGCAAATGTTCGGAGACTTCCATGCCGGCAATTTTAGCATATGGTTATGACCCATTTTGGCCCTTGTAGCCGGAATCTGGATGTGCTATAAAAGTACATACCATTTTAAGGAGATTGCCATGTCAGAATTTTCTAATGAGCCTATGACTCCCAGCAGCAGTTCTACTTCATTTTTTCAAACCTGGATTACAGCCTTGACCAAACCAAACGAGCAAACCTATGCTACTTTGGCAAGTTCGCCCACAGCGAATGCGAATAAGGCATACTTGTGGATTTTCGTTGCGGCTCTGGTGAATTTTTTCTTTGCCATGCTTGTGCAAGGGGCTGTAATGCAAAATATGCTCCAGCAGTTTGGAGAGGATGCCAGCAGCATAAGCGGGCTTTTTGGAGGCGGCTTTATTGCAGCTTTGTGTGGGGCGCCTGTCAGCGCTGCTTTTTCTGTGTTGTTTTTTGCTCTTGGTGTGGCAATTACCCAATGGATAGCTAAAATGTTTGGGGGGCAAGGTACTTATAACCAGCTTGCTTACGCTTTCGGGGCAATTCTGGCTCCTTATATGTTGGTAAGTAGCCTACTTACATTGTTATCTGCTATTCCGTTTGTAGGCTTTTGTTTTGCAGGGATAGCTGTAATTGCCGGAATATATATCCTTGTGCTGGAAATTATGGCAGTTAAGGGTGTCAACCAGATCAGTTGGGGTGGCGCTATCGGTTCACTACTGATTCCAGTATTGGTGATTGGGTTCGTTTGCGCGTGCCTGGTTATTGGAACGCTAACATTATTAGGCCCGGTGATTGGTGATGTTTTTGATAGCATCAATCAGAGTCTGGGTGAATTCTAATTCGTTGCATAAAAAAACGCCCGCGCTTTGCGCGGGCGTTTTTAGCTGAAAACGAGAAACAACTTCCTATTTTATAACCAGGACAAAAGTGCCAATATACCTGGTCAGAACCTCAACCCGTTCAAACCTCTTCTTTATTCCATCCAATTCAACCCATTCTGAGCCATCCCAGTAATATATCGTGAATTCCTGGTCAAGTTCTTCATCTGAGATTGGGAATGATAGCACAATCTCAGATGTTGCTGGCACAGTGCTTATTTCGATATTGTTCTGTAATAAGGTTATGGTGACCCCGCCGCGGTAAGGGGCACTTATTACCGGGAGGCGGCTGATAAGATCATCCTGACTTTCATCGATAACAAATACCTGATAACCACATAAGTTTTTAAAGGTTGCATGTATATCTTTAGGAGTGATCAGAGTAGTGATGGGACCGTCACATGATAGAGAAACCAGTTCTCCGCTAAAAATCGTGCCGGTGGCCCCAGTTGTTCTCGGCTCATCAACTTTGGGCGGTTTAGGAGTATCGATGAAGCAAGGATCCAAATGTTGACCAATAGCTCCGAGAAAATTATTTGAGAAGAAAGGTGAACCACTTTGCGATACAAGGCTGTTGTCTACCTCCAGGCCGTATCCACCAATTGTAAATCCATTATTTGTATAGGTTCCATTTGTGACATATACATTTGTGCATTGACCATCAACATACGCGCCATCCCATCCATTGCTGTCAACAGAAATATTGTTCAGATAGACGTTGGAATTCGTGCTGACTGCAATACCATCGTCTTGATTTGAGTTGGCTGTTACGTTCGATAATGTTGCAGTTCCCGGAGACGAAACTTCAACGCCTGCAGCATAGATTGGGCCAGAGTTATTATTGAATGTGCTGTTTGATACGTCAACGCTTGTGTTGCTTTCAAGAATTGCGCCACTGCTCCCATTGTTGGAGGCGGTTACCATATTCAATGTCAACATACCAGATGAGGTGGCATAAAGACCGCTATCGGTTTGGTTGGATGAGAAACTGCCAGTTTGGAGGTTGAACGTGCCGGTTGTAGAAGTAACATCAGCGCCGAAAAGATAGTTGCCATTCGCAGTGACGTTTGTCAGGGTTATATTTCCATTTGCGGTGGCATCTAACCCATATCCCTCTGCGATGGCGTGAGATGTGAAAGCGTCATTGTTGCTGAAGGTGCTGTCAGTGATCGATAATGTTGTACCTGCGGTCAGGTCTGCACCGAACAGGTAGTTACCATCAGCGTTTACATTGTTCAAGCTGACACTGGTTCCTGATTGTACTTCCAGACCCGAACCACCAAACACATCTCCACCAGGAGTATTTGTGAAAAAAGTGTTGTTATCAAATGCACTGTTGACCAGGGTGGTACTTCCTGGAGCTCCAAAATAGGCACCGCCTTCTGCATTTCCTGTGGCTGTTACGTTGGAAATAAAAACACTCCCATTGGTTTGTGTCTCGACGTTCAAACCCATGCCGTAGGCGGTATTGGTTAAGGTTTCTAATCCACCGTTATTATTGAAGGTGCCATTTGTGATATTAATATTGCCATTTGTTGTGGTTATGGATACCCCATTTTCAGAATTGGTAGAAGAATCAATATCATTTAGACTGACATCTCCACCGGCCTGAATCCCAATTCCATTATTATACGCAGTGTTTATCACTTGTACGTTATCTAACGATACAGCCCCGCTTGTGTCAATTGCCAGGCCAAAATCAGTATTAGAGAAAATCACATCATTGATCGTAACTTGACTGCCCCAATTTATGATTTCCAGAGATACTCCAAATGTTGATGTACCAACAATATTGGCATTCGCCCCCCCTGTGACACCATCCCAGCCAGCTTGAACAGTTAAAGCGCCCAGGTTGGTGAATACCGTTCCATCAATTGAAATATTATCCGGTTCCAGGCTGCTGTCGTATGTATCCGCAACATATATTGTACCGTCGCCTGAAAAAGATCCCATAACAGCCAACAAGGCGTCAAAAGTGGTGTATGAAGTAGAGCAACCAGCTCCTCCAGGAGGGGTGTTGCCCGGGCACCACATCGGGTCGCCGCTTGTCACAATTTCGGCAGCTTCCTGGCTGGCTAGAGGCTCTACATCTCCTTCACTGTCAAGAACAACAAGTTGTGTTCCCTCGGGTGCCTGTTCTAGCACTTCCGAAACAGAGGGTGTGCTAGTTTCTTCAGATTCTTCTGGCTGCTCGACAGCTATCTCGTTTTGATCAGGAGTTTCGGAGATTTCTTCTGGTGATTCTGGCTGCTCAGGAGTTGCTTGGTCTGGTTCGGGGGTGCTGACAACTTCAGGGACTTCCGCTGTCCCTTCTTCGCTGGGCGAATCAGCCCCCTCACTTTGCTCAGTTTCGCTGACTGTTTCTGTCCCTTCATTATTTTCTTCAGGTGGAGGCGTTTCCTCGACAAGTGTAGATTCACCAGTGGTTGGCGTTTCACCATCTGCAAATACAACTTGCGGCTGGCTAGTGAAAACCATCAGAATTATCAGGGTTACTGTTGTCAGTGTAACGAAGCTTTTCTTCATCGAGTATCCATACCTTACTAACCAAAAAATAATATTCTATACAATCACTTTAATACTACTAATTATTCTTTACTAAGTCAATCTGAGTTCGCTATGTCGTTGGTACCAGCACATTATAATAATACATCTTCTTGAAGGAGCAAACTATTGCAACAACTTATCGAAATTACAATTGGTGATATGCTGCGTCAGCGCAAGCTTACCTTAGCAACAGCTGAATCTTGCACGGGGGGGCTCATTGCTGACCGCGTCACCAACGTGCCCGGGGCATCCGAATATTTTCTGGGTGGAATTGTTGCATATTCATACGAGGCCAAAGTGTCCTTGCTCGGCGTATCCTGGGATACATTGCATGCCTATGGAGCTGTTAGCGAAGAGATTGTGATCGAAATGGCGCGTGGTGCGCGTATGGCGCTAGCCGCTGATATTGCCGTTTCTGTTAGTGGAATTGCCGGCCCAGGCGGCGGAATGCCTGATAAACCAGTTGGTACTACCTGTATCGGTCTTTCAACGGCTGATGGCGATTGGGCGCGCAAGTTCGTCTGGGAGGGTAACCGCGTGCAAAACAAAGCCCTGTCCGTTGAGGCCGCGCTGCGATTTATTGCGGATTATTTAGAAGGTAAATTGTGAAAGTTGTTGTACTTATCTCAGCAAATACTGAATGGGGGGCGGTTAAGGATGTACTCTCTCCCAATAAGACACAGGATAGCCCTTATGGCGAATGCTTCAGTACAATGCTTAATGGAATGGAATACACCTTCTTTCATGCGGGGTGGGGCAAAGCAGCCTCTGCGGGTGCAACGCAGTATGTGATCGATCATTTTTCTCCAAACCTGGCTGTCAATTTGGGGACTTGTGGTGGGTTCAAGGGGGTAGTTGAGCTAGACGATGTTATCCTAGTAGAGCGTACTTTTATGTATGACATTGTTGAACTGATGGGGGACTTTGGCGCGGTGCCAGACTATTATGCCTCGAACCTGGACTTGAGCTGGCTTCCGGAGCCCTATCCATATCGAGTCCGACGTGGAACACTGGCTTCGGCTGATAGCGATCTGCCGCCAGAGAGAATCTTGCAACTCAAAGAACAAGGCGCTATCGCCGCTGATTGGGAGTCAGCTGCGCTGGCCTGGGTGGCGCAAAAGAATGGAGCGCGGTTGTTAATATTGCGTGCCGTGAGCGACCTGGTCAGCGAGGAGGGGGGCGAGGCGTATGACAATATCGCATTGTTCAAAGAACGGACAAAGGGAATTATGCGTTGCCTGATCGAGCAGCTACCAGGCTGGGTTGCCAGAATCGATTTATGAAACGAGAGCAGGTTGAGGGTCTCGGAAGAGGCGAAATTCACCTGTCCATATATAACATTTGGGGGATGTGTGTTTTTTGAAAGC
>Ga0209536_100002324_pt1 | contig 30926 bp, 26 predicted proteins | sample DeeMarSeWOR28_12_FD_187461 | JGI IMG/M metagenome (GOLD analysis project Ga0209536, IMG submission 187461) | Marine sediment microbial communities from White Oak River estuary, North Carolina - WOR-2-8_12 (SPAdes) (version 2) | ecosystem: Environmental > Aquatic > Marine > Intertidal zone >... | reverse complement strand
AGAGTAACAGGCGTTTTTCATGTGTCAACTGTTCACAGGAAGAAGTTTCCAACCTTGCAGTATCCCTGGGAATCTTAAATGCAGACCTGCCGGATGGGTGGCAAGAGTTGTGTATAAAGAAAGAATGAACTGTACTTTGGAATCAGTCACGTTACGAGCCCTCCCAATACTATGCCTTTGACAACTTTCCTTGTGGCTTTAAGCAGTTTTTGGGGGAACCGTAGTGAACAGGGACCTGGCCGCAGACACCAGAGCTGGTTGAACCATGACTCCCCTGTATTCAGTATCAGTGCCAGCTTCCAGCAAGATTTTACCATCCGGCCCGACAATCATTGACTGACCGCCGAAGGAGGTATCACCGGTTGTGCCGCATCGGTTTGCTGCAACAACAAACATCTGATTTTCTATGGCACGGGCTTGGAGCAGGATACGCCAGTGATTGATCCTTGCAGCAGGCCACTGAGCTGCAACCACAAGGAGGTCGGCCCCAAGAGCTGTCTGGTCCCGGAGAATTTCCGGATAGCGCAGATCGTAACAAACCATTCCGGCAAGAGTTGCGAAAGAGGTATGCACAGGTTCGGTAAAGTTGCCAGGTGAAAAAAAAGTGTCTTCAGCCATGGGAGCAAAGAGTCGCTGTTTCTGAAATGAACCAACAACCCCTTCAGAGCCTGAAATAAAAAGCGTATTGTAATAGCTGTTGCCCGAGTATTCAGGTAAAGAGCCAGCGATGAATACATTATATTTTCCGCTCAATTCCTGGAGCTGCCTCAAAACATCAGGGATTGTTTCAGCAAGCCGAGGAAGTTTTTCATAGGCAAAACCCGTGGCCCAGAGTTCAGGTAAGACAATGATACCGGGTGATATCTGCCGGTGGGATTCAGAAATTTCTGCAAGCCCAGCCCTTACCAGGGCAAGGTTTTTCCCGATTTCGCCGCTTTGCACATCAAATTGCAGAAACCCTGCAAAAAAAGAGGCAGTATGTGAAATGATTTCAGTCATGACCCTTGATGCTATGATGCTTTTTTATGTTGGCAAGGGCTTTTTCTGCCAGACTGCCCACAGTTTCATCGACAATAGTACGGTTAAGGTAGTGCCTCACCTGGCCAGGATCTGAGAGAAGTTGTTCCAGGGCTGGAATGGCCTCTTGTGCATGGAGCAGGCCAAGTGCCCAAGCGGCTAGGCCGCGAACTCCCCCATCGGAAGAAGCAAGATAGGGCAACAGGTAAGTTACGGCATTTTTTTCCTTAAGCAGGGAGGGCCTAACCTGGGCAAGCCTGCCAAGTCCCCACATGAGACCACGCTGCAATAATTCAAGTTCAAGAAAAAAACCTTCTTCCCGCATGAATGCAACAAGGATATGTCCATATTCCTGGGCAAGTCCGGAGTGACAGGCCATGATCTCCCCCATGGATTCTGGCGCACCCCAGCCGATACCGCCGGATTCATCATTCAGGCTCCACATGAACCTGCGCATCACCACCCGGGCTCCTTCCATATCCCGGTCGGCTAAGGAAGCAACAATCTGTCCCAGGGCTGTGACGGCATGCCAGCGTACTATCTCATCATTGCTGCATAAGGCGCCTATAAGCGGATTTATGACCCTGGATGGTGGAAGGTGATAGAGCTCCTTGATGACAGATTCAATATCGGAAGACTCCAATAGTTTGCTGATGCGTCGTTTTTCCCGGATGCCCATCTGCTGAGGGAAATGTCAAGTTCATTCCTCGGTCTGGGCGATTACAGCCTGCCCAATCCTTTTGCCCATTTCCACGCATTCCTGTAGATCTGTGTGATCTGGAACGTATTTGACCCGCATCCCAGGTTCGATTATGTCAAACTTCATCTCTTCCATGGCAGCATTCATAAGCTTGACAGCTTCTCCGGACCAGCCGAAGGATCCAAAGGCGGCCCCGATTTTGTTGGTAGGCTTCAGGCCCCGCATATACATTAAAAATCCTGCCATCCTTGGCAGCATGCCATTATTTAAAGTTGCACAGCCGAGAATGACGGCTTTGGCATTGAGCACATCAGTCATAACGTCACTGCGGTGACTTTGGGCCAGGTTGATGAGCTTGACACTGACACCGGTCATGTCAATCCCGGTGGTGATGGCCTTGGCCATTTTTTCAGTGCTTGCCCACATGGTGTCATAAATAACCAGGGCCTTTCTTTTGCCCTTGTTCTGGCTCCAGTCAGCATAGGCATGGAGAACATCATTGATATGCGAGCGCCAGATAACACCATGATCAGGGGCAATCATGTCAATCTCGAGCCCCATTTCCTTGACCTTTGCCAGGAGCTTCCTGATTAGAGGAGAATACAGGGTCAGAATGTTCGCGTAGTATTTGGCTGTCTGTTCCATTAATTCCGAGAAGTCAATCTGGTCATCAAAGCGTTCACTGCTTGCCAGGTGTTGTCCGAATGCATCGCTGGAAATAAGTAACTTGTCTTCCTGGAAGTAAGAAAACATTGAATCAGGCCAGTGCAGCATCCTGGTTTCTAGAAATTGGACAGTTTTGCTGCCAAGACTGATGGTCTGGCCGTTATCAACTGCAACAAGAGGCCAGTCTTTGGGATGGAAGTGCTCCTCAATGGCCTTGAGCCCCATTTTTGAACAGAAAATTTTTTCCGGCTTAATCAGTTCAACTATTTCGGGCAAGGAGCCTGAGTGGTCCATTTCCACATGATTAACGATCAGATAATCTATATCAGTGGGGTTTACCAGCTGCTTGATATGGTGGATCAATTCATTCAGATGGCTTTTCTTGACCGTGTCGAAAAGGGCAATCTTCTCATCCTTGACCAGGAAGGAATTATATGTTGTTCCTTTGTAGGTGGAATAGCCGTGAAAATCCCGGACATTCCAGTCAATGGCTCCCACCCAGAAAACTTTATCTTTAATTTCAGGGGTATTCATGTTCTCTCCTTGTTACATATTAGGTATCAGGATTTAAGGCCTGCTTCAGGACAGAAAAAAATCGGAGCCACAGTAACTGCGATTGCAATTCTGACCGTGCAGACAGATCCTAACTGTAATAAACCAGGCGCAGTTTTTACTCTTTTGCCGGCATAGTAAAGGTTCGTTGACCCAGTTCCGTATCAAGCATGAACAGGCCATTTGCGTCTTTGCCAATCAGTTTCAGCTTGTCTGCCAGAGTCCCGGCAGTGTCTTCCTCTTCAACCTGTTCAGACACGAACCATTGCAGGAATATATTTGTGGCATGGTCCCGCTCATCCAGGGCAAGATTGACAAGATCATTGATCAAGCCGGTCACCTTTTGTTCATGGGACAGGACATTCTCAAAGGCTTCCAGCGGTGAGGCCCATTTAGAGGGCGGGCCGTCAATGGCTTTAAGGATTACCCTGCCTCCGCGTTCACAGACAAAGTCAAACATTTTCATTCCATGAAAAAGCTCTTCCTGGGCCTGCTGTTTCATCCAGTTGGAAAAACCGCCAAGGCTAATCGATTCAAAATAAGTTGCCATGGACAGGTAAAGGTACGAGGAGTAAAGCTCAGCATTGATCTGCTGGTTGATAGCTTTTTCCATTTTTTTGCTCAGCATACTAACTCCTTTTATAGTCTTTCAGCTTTCAGCGTTAAGCTTTCAGCCAATAGAAAAAAATTAATAGAACAGGGCAGTAATGAAAAATTTGCTGTTGACTGCTTCAAGCTTGTTTTAACTCTTCCAGAGGCCATGAAGATTACAGTATTCCCTTGCATTAACTGTGGTTGCTTCGATCTTGAATACCGCTTCCGGAGCTCCGCCTGGTTTTAAAAATTGCCTATATGCATTTTCACCTGCAATAAGTTCAATCCACTCTATGTAGTGCTTTTCCTCCATGGGATGCGGAACCGAACCCACGGAAACCTTGTAGCCTCCATCGATTTTTTCAATGACAGGAACATGTTTTTCTTTTGCGGCATCAACGGTATTCTCAACTTGCAGGGTCATATCCTGTCCACAGCAGACCAACGTACCCTGGCCTGCATGAACGACCTCGACCATGTTGCCGCAAACATCACACTTGTACACTTCCAGTTTCTTTGCCATGATAAACCTCCTTTGTGTTAACCTCTAAAACTGCACTCATGCCAATGGTTTTGTGCATAAAATTATTCACCTAATGGAACAAACCTCTATTAATTAATAGTTCTCGCCCAAGAGTTCAAAATGAGCCCTGGCGTGGGCACAGGCAGGACATTCATCAACTGCTTCTTCTCCTTCATGCAGGTAGCCGCAGTTGCGGCAGCGCCAGGTGACTTTGGACTCCCGTTTAAATACGCGGTCGGCTTCGATATTGGCTGCCAGGTCTTTGTATCTTTTCTCATGCTGCTTTTCTGCAACCGCTATGGCCATAAATATGGCGGCAATGTTCTTGAAGCCTTCTGCCATTGCTGCTTTGGCAAAATCAGGATACATTGTGGTATGCTCATAATTTTCACCTGCTGCGGCTTCCTGGAGGTTTTCAAGCGTGGTTCCGATTACACCTGCCGGAAATGTTGCAGAAACCTGTGCTTCTCCTCCTTCAAGGAGTTTGAACAATCTCTTGGCATGCTCTTTTTCCTGGTTAGCGGTTTCTTCAAAAATGGCACTAATCTGGACAAATCCGTCCTTTTTAGCCTGTGATGCAAAGTAGGTATAACGGTTGCGCGCCTGTGATTCACCTGCAAAGGCGGTGAGAATGTTTTTTTCTGTCTGGGTTCCTTTAAGTGTGGTCATATTCCCTCCTCACGGAAAATCGGTTGTATTGAAATATGTTCTTGAGAATCATTCCTAATAGCAAATCAATGTCATTCTTGGCAAGAAAATAAAAATTTTACCTTCCTAAACCTGAGCGTTATGTGTACCTGCCCACTGTTTTAAACCTGTCCAAGAAAAAAGGTGAAAGAATACAGCTTATATATAATAGAAATTAAATTTAAAATATTGTTGTCAGCCTTGCAAAACAATACTGCCTCACCAGGTATTGCGTTGTCACCAACCTATCGTATCAGACCCGTTTGATGGCAGCGGAATTTTTCCGTTAGCGCCGATTGTTGATCGCTGTGTAATAAGCAACTCTGGGATATCAGCAGGCTCAAATGCCAAAAAAGAAAACATCCTTTTTTCCAAATCCTGGCAGCGGGCATAATTTCTTCTGATTGCCCGGCAGCGGATTTCATTGTTCATGCCGTATCGTTCGAGGATATAAGCTAAGCGTTCCTCCAGACTGACTACTTGATCATGGTTGACTCTTTTGTCTGCATAATAGACTATTTCTTTTTCAGCAAAACCGTTTTCAGGAGTGTAATTTTTCAAGATTACATGCTCGGCAACAATTTCTGCTATTGTCTCGAATTTGTGGGTCAGGCAGATTTCAAGCCCTTTGGCTGCATGGTCATCATCATTCGCCAGACAGGCTGTCTTGCCGATATCATGTAAAAGGGACCCCGCAATAACTGTATCAAAAGATAAGTCATGACCGGCAGCGATCAAGCCGTTCGTGATGATCCCCGCAACGCCGGCCACCACAATGGAATGATCTTTAATATTTGGCAGCATGTGGTACTGCTCCATGAGTTCCAGACACTCGTTAACGTCCGGGATTATGCAAGGTGCGTCATTCATAATTTTCAGCTGTCTTTGTTGCTCAATTCATGTACAGCATCAATAAAGAGCTTGGCCTGTGCAGGGGGGGTGAACTGATGAATGCCATGCCCAAGATTACATATGTGACCACGCGCCTTACTGCCTCCAGAGAGAATTTCTGCCACCCGATCCCGCAGTTCTTTTTCCGGGAGAAGCAGGGCAATGGGATCCAGGTTGCCCTGTACCGAAATATCCGGACCAAGCTGTTCAACAGCCTTGGCAATATCAATGCGCCAGTCAAGGCCAAGGACATCGGCCCCTGATGTTTTGGAAAGATCAAGCAGGGTCGCGCCGTTGTTGGCAAAATAAATTATGGGCACATCGGTGCTTTCTTTCAGTTCGGCGATGATGCGTTGTACATAGGGAAGGGCAAAACGTTTAAAATCCACCGGTGCTAAAACCCCGGCCCAGGAATCAAAAATCTGCAGGGCCTGGGCTCCGGCAGCTGCCTGGGCCTTAAGGTAAACGCTGGTGCATTCCGTTATTTTTTCAAGTAGGGACGTATAGAGATCCGGTTCGGCAAACATCATCTTTTTGGTGTCAAAAAAGAATTTTGAAGAGCCTCCTTCTATGAGGTAAGTGGCAAGGGTGAAAGGCGCGCCGGCAAAGCCAATGAGCGGGACTTTTTTCGCAAGCTCGCGCCGCAGGATACGGATGGTTTCCAGAACAAAATTCAGGTGTTCTTCAGGATCAGGTATGATTAAACGGTCAACAGCCTGGCGGTCGCGCACAGGATCAGGAAAGACTGGTCCGATTTTTTCATGGAATTCAAGGGTCAACCCCATAGCTTCCAGGGGGATGAGAATATCTGAAAACAGAATTGCCGCATCAACACCAAGAATATCCACAGGCTGAATTGTGACCTCGGCTGCAAGTTCAGGCGTTTTGCAAAGTTCCAGGAATGTTAGCTTATTTCGTACCTGCTGGTATTCAGGTAAATAACGCCCAGCCTGGCGCATCATCCATACCGGGGTATAATCTACCTTTTCGCCTCTGCACGCCTTCAGAAAAGTGTCATTCATAAAAAAATCCTCAGTTGTCAGTTAGCAGCAATTTGCAGGAGTGAAGGAATTATTCTTTTTTAGAAAACACCCTTTACTCCAATATTTTCATTTAGGCTTTCACTTTCTCCCTTGGGGAATAATTGCAGAAAGGTTCTTCGGCCAGGTAGTCACCGGTCATGGAGTAGGACCGTGCCCGGCAGCCCCCACAGACATTGAGATACTCGCAGTGGCCACAACTGCCCTTGTAGATCTTGAAGTTTCGCAGTTCTTTGAACAGTTCAGAATTTTCCCAGATATCCTTGAAAGATTGCTTGCGGACGTTACCGGCGGATTTGGGAAAGTAGCTGCAAGGCAGCACTTCGCCGTCGACATCAATCAGGCAGATCAATTGGCCGGCTAAACATCCCTTGCTGCCGCCGGTAGAAAACTTCAGGGAGCGCCGTTTGAATTTTTCACCCTCCTCCTTGGATTTCTGCAGGATAATCCTGTAATAATGGGGGGCACAGGTTGGTCGCACAAGGAGTTCGTCTTCCTCTTTTTCCATTTGATAATGCCAGTCAAGGATATCTTCGTATTTTTCAGCTGAGATCAATTCATTCATGATATCCTGGCCCCGCCCTGTCGGCACAATCATGAACATGTACCAGGCCGTGGCACCGATCTTTTTGGCAAGTTTGTAAACCTTAGGGATTTCCTCCTGGTTACGTTTGGTAAATGAAGAGTTAACCAGGAATGGGATTTCGTGCTGCCTGAAAAGAGCAGCAGCGCGGAGGGTGCCATCAAACGCACCGGTCTGGTTACGAAAATCATCGTGCACCGCGGCAGTGGAGCCGTCAAGGCTCAGAGAAACCATCCTGATTCCCGCTTGCTTTATCTTTTTGCAAATAGCTTCTGTCACCAGGGTGCCGTTTGTTGCCAGGCACATGCGCAAGCCCTTATCAGTACCATAGGCTGCAATATCAAAAACATCCTTACGCAGGAGCGGTTCACCGCCGGAAAGAACTATCACGGGCTGCGCATAGGAACTGATGTCATCAAGTACCCTTTTGGCCTCGTCAAAAGAAAAATCCGGATGCTCTTTGACTTCCATTTTAGAGGAAGATCTGCAGTGTACACAACTTAAATTGCAACGCCTGGTTATCTCCCAGGCTATCCATTTCACGTCAAATTCCATTAAGGTCTCCTAAAAAAGATAGTTCAAAAAAAGAACTGAAATTATATGGTTATATCGACTCTACTATATTGCCGATGAGATGGCAGGTCAATGTTTAAAGGTTAAAAAAAAAGTGATTTATTAATATTTAAGACCTCGTAATAATGAGGCTCGACAGCTTTGTAACATTTATTTCATATGGGATAAAGGAGGCAGGTGACAGCCGCAGGGTCTGGTAATAGCTCAGAGCTTTTTAAGGGTTCCGCAACGTGGATAATTTTACGGGGATTCTGATTGCATAAATATTGTTGCATTCCGCTAAGCTATATGGGAAATAGTAAATATTATTTTTAAATATAAACTCTTGTGTCGCTTGCGTTGCTGCCCGTTTTTAGTAACAGATCAGAATGAACATACAAATAAAAAAGGAGGAGGATAATGGAAATAAAAAAGGTTCTCGTACCAGTTGACTTTTCGGAAAATTCCAGAAAAATTCTTGAAGCAGCCGGCTATTTTTCTGGTATGTGCCAGGCCCAGCTTCATGTTGTGTTTGTTGTCCAGAGCTTTGACGACTACTCAGGGTTTTTTGTCCCCCATATGCCGGTGGCCAAATTTGAGGAGGAAATGGTGCAGGCGGCTGAACAGAAAATGGAAAAATTTCTTGAAGGCCATAAAAATGTTGAGGCTAAGGTTCTTGTCGGGGATGTATCCGAAGAAATTATCCGTCATGCAGAAGAAAGTGGCATGGATCTGATCATCATGGGCACCCATGGCTACAAGGGACTTGAAAAAGTTATGTTCGGCAGCGTGGCTGAAAAGGTAGTTCGATCTTCTCCCTGCCCGGTCCTGACCATAAATCCTTATAAAAACCTGTAAATCAAAAGGGTAGGTATTTATATATTGAGAATTGCCAGGACAGCAGTAGGGTTTTGCCGCTTATTTGAGGAGACCGGCCCTTGTATGTGAAAAAGCCGCTGAAACACTCGCGTAAAAGAGATGCCGGGGAGACAATAAAAATCAAGTTTTTTAAAGCCTCTTTCCTTGCTTGGATAATGGACTTTCACCACTTTCTCCCAAACGGATACGTTTTCCGCAAGCAAGGTGGTTGTTTTCCTGTTATCTGTTGCTTGTTCAGGTAAATCAGCAGTTTCCCGGAGGAACCTTGCAAAGGCTGCAATGTTTTTTTGTGCGGCCTCTTTGAATGTGTTTCGGGTAGAAAGGTACTGATCCCAGCCTCCTGCAAAGTCTGCTATGCTGAGATCAGGGATGGAGAGGGAAAATAATTTTTCCGGATATCTGTGCAAGAGAGTTTCAGAGGCGTCAAGGAGTATGGCACCACTTTCTGCGTTGGCTGTTGCAAGTATCGTGGGGGGTGGGTCCTGCGGGTCGGCCAGATATAGTTCAGCCCATGCCTGTACCCTCAGTGGCATGAGCATCCCTGATGTTTCCAACAAAGAGCCATCCGGCAGATTATCTTCAACTTTTGAATACTGGAGTTTATTGAGGCTTCTCAATTCTTTCAGGTCAGCAGTTTCAGCTTCACCAAGTCCTTCAAGGGATGCAAGCACTTTTTTCTCAACTGAAGAAATCCGCGCCAGTCCCTGTCGGACCTCTGCCTCTCTTCTGTCCAGCATTTCAGCCAGCTTCAGTATCAACCTGGCCTGCCACAGGCGCTCTTTATAGCGAATGCTGGTTTTCATTGCAGCATCCTTGTGCATGGCGGAAAATACATTGGCTGCAGATGTTTCTTCCTGGTCTCTGCCCTGTCCAGGGGACATGGGGGCCATGGCAGCAGAGAAGAGGCGGGATAACTCATCAGGCCTGCTTGTTTCCATCTCACGCAGCAGACGGTTGAATCGTGAAAGGTCATCGCCAAGCGGCGCAGGAGTATAACCCCTGCACATGTTTATTATTGTATTGTTGGTGCCGCTTTTTACGCTACCTGGTTCAACCGCTTGATAATAGGATAATTCAGCAAAAAAAATGAGAAGTTTTGCCAAACCTGGGTTTGCAGGGGCTGTTTCAGGAAAAATAAGTGCGGAAGGTGTATGGTCCATATGCGTGCATTAAAAAGAAATATTTCATTGGGACTGGTTGTCTGTGTCTATCTGCTCTTTAACCTCAGATATACACCGGAAAGCCTGTCCGCCACTGTTAAATCAAGCCTGATGCAACTCCTGATGACTGCACCCTTTGTGGTGGGCTTGACAATCCTGGTCGTCTCCTTCATACAGCGCTCTACTGGTGAGCGTCTCCCCTGGGACCGGATTGCCAGAATTTACTGTACCTTGGGGATAATTATCGGTTTTTTTTACGCCTTAAGCGAGTATTGGCAAAAGGCGCAATAAATCGTTAATGTTCAAATTCTCAAATTTCCAATCTACCTGATCAGCGAACTGTCAGGATGGTATCCCGATAGTACGGTGGTATTGGGGATGACCATGGATTTCTTACCCAGGAGCGTGCCTGGATTGGTAACAGAATTACACCCTGTCTGCACGTGGTCGCCCAGTATAGCCCCCAGTTTGTGCAAGCCGGTCTTCACCGTAGTATCCGGGGTAACTATAGAAATATCGCCTCGTATAAAGCGGAGGTTTGCCAGTTTTGTCCCTGCTCCCAGGTTTACCTGGTTGCCAAGAATGGAGTCCCCCAGATAGGCAAAATGCCCGGCTTTGGCACCATCAAGGAAAATAGTATGTTTGACCTCGGTAACGTGTCCCACCACACAATTTCTGCCGATTAAACAATTGCCTCTGATGTAGGCACCATGGCGTACTTCCGTCTGGTCGCCGATTATGGTCGGAGACTTGATAAAGGCACCCGTTTCGATAAGCACACCTTTGCCTATGCGGATTTTGCTGCCTTTGAAAATGGCCCCGGCCATTATTACTGAGGCCCCGATAAGCTGCTTTTCGCCATGGTAGACGGTGATGCCCCCCTTGGTGGCATCACCGTATTCAATGATTAATTCCCCGGCTTCCAGCAGGTTGTCATTGTAGTATACAAGGGTCTTTTGTAAAGGTTCGCCGTCCTTAACCAGTACCGGTGATAACTCATGATAACTCTGGATTTCCAGGTAGTCCTTAAGATTTTTCAGGGCAACCCAGACTTGATCATCAGGCCGGATGAGTTCCGGGTGTTCACAAAAGGAAAGGTCAAAAAAAGAGCGCGCCGAAAGCATAATTATTAACCCTATGTGTTTTTAATAATTAAGTGTTGACCGATTACATAAAAAAGAATATCGCATTTAAGCAACAAAAAAACGAGCAGGTGTGGAGGGAGTATGCAGAGCTTGACTTCAGTCTCCCCAGTGTTTAGATTCACAACACCATAACAGTATAAGAAGAAAACAGCACTACTGAATGCTTAACAGTTGCAAGTGTCAGACATAATGTTTCCAAGGGGAAACTTCTACTATAACAGGAGGGAATACCGGTGGGTTTTGATGATTCGATTCATGCCAATCTTGATGATTTTGCAGAGAGGCAGGATATTGATATACCAGATGAACTGCCATTGATGGCTGTTCGTGATGTCGTAGTTTTCAACTCCATGATCATCCCGCTTTTTGTCGGCAGGTCGTCTTCGGTGGCAGCAGTTAATGAAGCGCTTTCCAGAGATAAACTCATGGTTCTCCTGACCCAGAAAGATGCCACCCAGGAGGATCCGGAATTTAAAGACCTTTACGAGGTCGGCATGGTCAGCATGATCATGCGGACCCTGAAACTGCCCGACGGACGTCTTAAGGTCCTTGTCCAGGCTCTGACCAAGGCTAAAATCAAGAAATTCCTGCAGAAGGAGCCATTTTTTAAGGTAAAGGCTGAAGTGGTGGAAGATAAGGAACTCTCCGAGATCACCGTTGAAGTCGAAGCACTTATGCGTACTGTACGCGAGCAGACCGAGAAAATAATGTCGCTCCGAGGCATCCTGTCCTCGGACCTCATTATGATCATGAATAATATCGATGATCCGGGCCGCCTGGCCGACCTGGTTGCCTCGAACCTGCGTTTAAAGATTCCGGAAGCTCAATCTATCCTTGAATGTTTTGATCCCGTCGAAAAACTTAAATTAGTGGCTGAATACCTGAACAAGGAGCTTGAGGTATCGACCATGCAGGCCAAGATCCAGACCGAGGCCAAAGAGGAGATGACACGTTCGCAGCGGGAGTATTACCTGCGCGAGCAGTTGCAGGCCTTAAAAAAAGAACTGGGTGATGTGGATGACAGAGCCCAGGAAGTTGAGGAACTGCAGGAAAAAATCCGCAAGGCCAGGATGCCTATTCATGCCAGGAAGGAGGCCAGCAAACAACTTAAACGACTGGAGATGATGCACCCTGATTCGTCTGAGGCAGGCATAATCAGGACTTATCTGGATTGGCTGATAGAGGTGCCTTGGAGCAAGGGCAGCCGCGACAGGCTTGATCTTAAAATTGCCCGGGAGGTTCTCGATGCCGACCATTATGGACTTGAAAAGATAAAGGAACGAATACTGGAGTACCTGGCAGTCCGTAAGCTTAACAAGTCGACAAAGGGACCTATTCTTTGCTTTGTTGGCCCTCCGGGTGTTGGAAAGACCTCGCTTGGTCAGTCCATAGCCAGGGCGCTGGGCCGCAAGTTCCATCGCATCTCTCTGGGCGGCATGCGGGATGAGGCGGAAATACGTGGCCATCGGCGCACCTATATTGGTGCCATGCCCGGACGCATCATCCAGGGGCTGAAAACCGTGGGCACTAACAACCCTGTATTCATGATGGACGAGATTGATAAGGTGGGTTCTGATTACCGGGGTGATCCTTCATCTGCCCTTCTGGAAGTTCTAGATCCTGAGCAAAATTTTTCCTTTTCAGATCATTACTTGAATATACCCTATGATCTCTCCAAGGTGATGTTTATCACAACAGCAAACCTTACCGATACCATCCCCTCTCCGCTACTTGACAGAATGGAGATTATCCGTCTGGCCGGATATACTTTGGAGGAAAAGCTGGAGATCGCCAATCGTTATCTCCTCCCCAGGCAGTTAAATGAAAATGGTATCAGCGAAAAGCACATTCGGCTCGATGACGAGACCATCAAACGTATTATTTCTCACTATACCAGGGAGTCCGGCCTCCGGAACCTTGAGCGCGAAATTGGTAAGGTATGCCGCAAGGTGGCACGAAAAATTGCAGAGGGTTCCAGAGGGCCGTATGTCATTTCCAAGCAGACCCTCCACAAGTATTTGGGTCCCCCAAAGTTTCAACCGGAGTGTGATGTTGAGACCATTGACCAGCCCGGGCTGGTAACCGGTCTTGCCTGGACAGAAACAGGCGGTGAAATTCTCTACGTTGAAACAATTATTATGAAGGGCAAAGGCAGTCTCATACTGACCGGTCAGCTGGGCGATGTTATGCAGGAATCAGCCAAGGCGGCCTTGAGCTACTGCAGGTCAAGAATGGATAAACTAAAGTTAAGCGAATCATATTTTGAAGAGGTGGATATCCATATTCACGTGCCTGCAGGAGCTATCCCTAAAGACGGGCCATCTGCAGGCGTCACCATGGCCACTTCGCTGTATTCAGCTCTTTCGAGGAAAAAAGTGGCCTGGGATGTTGCCATGACCGGGGAGATAACCTTGCGGGGCCGTGTTCTCCCCATTGGAGGGCTTAAAGAGAAGGTACTTGCCGCTCTGCGTTCAGGAATGAAGAAGGTAATTATCCCGGAACAGAATAAAAAGGATCTCGTAGAAATTCCCAAAGACATCCGTGATGAGATGGAGTTCATACCGGTTAAGAACATGGACCAGGTCTTAAAAGTTGCCTTCCGGGAAACGAAAAAGAGCAAAAGGGCATGTAAAGTGTAATAGACAGGCTCCAATGGCAAGGGAATTGAGGTTTTAAGGGGAAAAAAGTATAAAAAATGCAAGGTGAACTGCGAGAAGAGGAAGCTGTCAGCAGTGAGTGTATTTATCTATTTCAATAAAATACAAGCGCATATATGATATATGACTCCTCGTTTATAAAAAAATGTCTGATTTGCCCAAGGACCCTTCAAAGTGAAAATCCAAGGCTTACATAATTAGGCTATTTAACAGGATAAATTAACCACTTCAAAATCATGCCTTTTGTCGGTTCCCGTTTTACTGTTTTGCTCTTGATTTTTCTTGGCGTACCGTTTCTGTGGCTTCTGTGGTTGGTGATGTATGCCATAACTCCGGGGCCGCCTTCAGACGCAAAGCGGATTGAAGTGGTAATTCCCAGCAGCAGGAGTCTTCCTGCAATAAAAAAAATCCTGGCTGAAAATAAAGTCATTGCAGATGATCCCCGTTTTTCCATGCTGGCCGTACTGACCGGAGCAGCTGCAAAACTGCGGGCAGGAGAATATGCATTTGAGCCAGGTATGAAGCCGCTAGAAGTTCTTGAGCTCCTTGAAAATGGCAAGGTATTGTATCGGGCAGTTACTATTCCCGAAGGGACTGAAATGGCACAGGTTGCCGAGATACTGGCAGCTGACGGCTGGATTGATTCACAGCAGTTTCTTGATCTGGCGCAGGACCCGGAAGTGCTGGAAAGCATGGAAATAGATGCAGATAGCCTGGAGGGGTATTTGTTTCCTGACACATTCTATCTGTCAAGGGGGCAGCAGGATGAAGTCGAGATAATACGGATGATGGTAAACAGGCATTTTCAGGTATATAATGATATTGTTAAGAACTCAGGGCATGATCTTCCAGCACTATCACATCATGAGATTATAACCCTTGCTTCCATAGTAGAAAAAGAAACAGGAAATCCTGACGAACGGCCTTTGGTCGCCAGTGTTTTTATGAATCGCCTTGCAAGAGGTATGCGGCTTCAGGCAGATCCGACAGTCCGATACGGCCTGAAAGAACCTGCTGGCTCTTTGACCCAGAATGATCTTAAAAATCCGACACCTTATAATACCTATGTCATATCTGGTTTGCCGCCAGGCCCCATCACTAATCCCGGAAAGGCTTCCATTGAGGCTGCAATATCACCAGCCCCATCGGACTATCTCTATTTTGTAGCAAAAGACGAAACAAGTCACTATTTTTCACGCAGCCTCAAGGAGCACAACAGTGCCATTACAAAATATAGAAAAAGCAAATAGCAACACACCAGTATGTGCTTCATAGATAAATCTATTTTTGTAAAACCTTAAGAATTTACTTCCAACAGATCTTTCAAGACCGCACTTTTCATCTTCTGTTCGGCTTTGGCCTTGATGTCCAGCCAGATTGAGCTGGGGATTCGGCCCCGATTCACTAACGCTTCAGCCAGAGGGCCGAAGAGTTTCTGGCTTTCGTGCAGAGATTTTTTCAGGATGAGTCTGAAATGTTTGATGTCTTTTTCGTTGACCACAACATTGGCGCTGTTGGATAACGCCTGAAGGTCATACAGGGTTTGGAATTCAGGCCCGATAAGGGTATAGTGGATATTGCGGCGTCTGATCATGGCCATTTTTTGCATGAAAGCATGGAGTTTGCTGCGATTGAGTGTTTCTCCCTCTAAGCGGCTGTGAAGAAGCACAGCTGCAAATTGGGTAAACTGCATACGGTCCAGGGCGTCATCAGAACTTTTGGCAGCTACAGGTAGAAAACCTTCGTCCTCATAGGTTTCAAGGACTGTATCCATCCCGGAACCCTTGTCCATCAGGATAAGTGCCATGGGTATGTCCTCAATCACTTCTTTTTCCTGCATCTTGCCGCTCGATAACCACCCGAGCTCAGGGGGCGGCGGTGGTGCAATTGTAACTTTCCTGGCACCTTTGGGCCAGCCGGGCACATTTTTCTGAGTCTTCCTTTTTGGCAGACTGCCATCGGATTCCAGTTCAAATGGTTTCTGGCACAAGGGACAGCCGAGCTTCAACAGATTTCCTGGAGGCAGTTTGTCCAAGGCTGTTTGTATTTTTGCCTTTTGTGAGTCTGTAAGGTTGAGCGGCTCTTGGCAATGCGGGCAGGTATCTATCATGGGAATCTCCTGGATAGCTGGTATTGTGAGCAATATTTAATGTATATCTTTCTTCTTCATGGCCAGGCCGGTAATGCCGGAGGTTGCTTCACCGCGAGCTGCCTTGATTTTGTCCAGACCGCGGTTGATGGCGCTCTTGCGTGAAGCATAAATCTTGGCAGTTTCCTCACTGATGAGACCATTTTCGTAGAGTTCAAGAATATGCTGATCAAAAGTCTGCATGCCAAGAGCGGAGCCATCTTCGATAACATCGTAAAAGGTACGGTCTTCGGTCTCACCGTTCAGAATGAGATCACGGACGCGCAGATTGTTGGCCATGATTTCAAAGGCGGCAACCCGGTCACCTCCCTCCTTGGGCATGAGACGTTGGCTGATGATATAACGGATTGTGTCGGTAAGGCGGTTTCGGATTTGTGGTTGTTCATCCTGGTCGAAAAAACCGAGGATTCGGTTAATGGTTTGCCCCGCATCAACAGTATGCAGTGTACTCATCACCAGGTGGCCTGTCTCTGCTGCTGAGAGGCCGATCTCCATTGTTTCACGATCACGCATTTCACCCACCAGGATAACCTTGGGCGCCTGCCGCAAGGCGGCACGCAACCCGTTGGCAAAGGTATCAAAGTCATTGCCCAGCTCCCTCTGGTTGAAGGTGCATTTCTTGTGAGGATGCACAAACTCGATGGGATCTTCCAGGGTTACCACGTGAACCATTCTTTCTTTGTTGACCTTATCACACAGGGCTGCCAGAGTAGTCGACTTACCTGAGCCGGTAGCACCAGTGACCAGAATGAACCCATTGATTTCATTGGTCATTTTGTTGAAAACTTCTGGCAGGTTGAAAGACTGAATCGTCGGGATAGCGCTTTCCATTTTACGCATGACAATGGAAAGATGCCCCTGCTGCGTGAAAATATTAACTCTGAAACGGGCTCTGTTGCCAAGCGTATGGGAAAGATCGCAGGATCCGTGATGCGCAAGATCATCAAGCAATCGTTTGTTCCCCTGGATAAGATTTAATGCCGCAACCTCGGTCTGAAAAGGAGTCAATTCCTTGATTTCCGGGGTTACGTCAATCGGGACCAACTGGCCGGAGGTCTCAACCTGAAGTGGCCTGGCCACTGTAAAGTTGAGGTCAGAAACCTTTTCATAGGATTCAAGCATGTTGGTTATCCAGTAGTTTACTTCGGGTCGCTTCATTGCATCACCTCAAGCAGGAGTGGCTAATTTATGACTTTCGGAGATAATTGTAATAAAGAGATGAAATGAAAGCGAGTTTTTTTATTCAAGCTCTCTCCAACTCAGGCTTCCTGATCTCCTTTTAATTTTTTCTGTGCAAATACCTCATCAAATTTCTCGAAAAAGAAGTCTAGCTTTTCATGGGGTAGAGAATTAATGCCTGCTGCCGCTGCCCTGCCTCCACCCGTTATAAAGGAGCGACAGAGAGTATCAGCACCCTGTTTTTTATTAAGCGGTGCCCGAATGTTTATCCGGTAGGTCCCATCAGGATTACGTGTAAGAAGACCAACGGCCAGGTTTGGCATCTCCTGGGCTTTCAGATTGCTGAATACACCTGAAACACGCCGGGCCCAAGGTTCAGGGGGAAGTTCAAAAATTCTGCCTGCCTGGGTGATGCGAACAGGCTTATGCTTTAATGCGGAGTCCATATCATTCTGGTATCCACTACGTAAGTGCGAGAGAATATCGGAATGTTCCGAGAAATCAAGCGGGTCAGTGTAGGGCATTATTGCCCTGAAAAGTTCTTGGGGATGGAAGAAGAGATCTGAAACAGAAAGGCCGTAGCCATTATAGTTAAATAGTTCTCCAAGCTCTTTTAGTCTGGCAACTGCAGAATCATCCAAAAAGAGAGAATCTGCGGCCTGCTGGGCAGAAGTGTGCAGGTTGTCCCCGAAAGCGCCGACAATGGCCCAGGCACGATATTTGCCCGAAAGCAGACGATCTACAATAAGGGAAGTGCAGGTATCCGGGCTCTGATCTATATATGCTGTGAGATTTTCAGACAAGGGGATCTCTCCTGCAAAATGATGGTCAATGTACAGGATTTTTGACCCTGTTTGCAGCAATGTCAGCAGAGCATCGCGGTTGGTATCCAGCGAAACATCAAGTACCGTGATATGGGCATCATGGATGCTGCCGAGTTGTTGTAATAAGCGGATATCCCGCTTTACCCCTGTTACGAGTCTGGCTTCAGGTCGCGGTTCCGCTAAGCGTAATTGGTGCAGGGCGCAGATGCCGTCAGCATCACCATTGAAAACATCGAAGTACATTTTTATGTGTTTTGAGTTGAAGGTTGACAAAATCTGGCAATCGGCGGCAGTGTTTTGTTGGCGGAAAACACCAGCGATTGCAACAAATGCCTATAAAGTTATTAATAAGTTGTCATCTGACACAATGCACTATTTGGTTTTGAATTCATTTGAACTCTTTCTTAAAACTGCCAACTGGCTGTTGTAAACTCCATCGATTTAATTTTACCCTTTGTACTGTAAGTTTATTTTTCCTGCGTGTGACTCCTAAAATTCCGGCAGACTTACATCAATGGGGGTGCCAATGCCTGCAAGGGAAAAGAGGAGATAAAAACTGGTGTCACCGACATTTCTGGTGGCAGCAAACTCAAGCGACCAGCATGGGTTATGATAAATAAGGCTGAAGGTCGAATCCACTGTACTGTCCGAGGACATTGAGTAGGTTGTATCAAACTTGATTGAAAAGAGCTGCGACAGCCTACTAGTCAAATTGCCCCTTATTTCATGCAATGATTCACCTTGGGCATCTGTGTAAAAGTATGGCGGGTCTATTTCCGGGTGCAGTTTATAACGGTAATCAAGGTTTATGCTGTCACCCCGTGTGTTTTTATAGCGTGTTTCCAGGCTGTATGTTGTAACTCCTTCACCGTAGACGCTGAGTGTGGTCTCATAGCGGAAAAATAGATTCTGAAACCCCCTGACGATGAATTCAAAGTAAAGGTCTGACAAGGGGTGGTCTTCTGCATCAATATCATAAACCTGGTTTATTTTGAATGAACTGAAATTGCTGCGGAAAAGAGCAATTTCATCCAGACGTATGGCCCGGAAATAATTATTTAGTCCATACTGCAGCCAGTTCTTTTCAAGGATACGGTCTTCATTGTCCAGTATCGGCAGTTCGTCCTGATCAGTTCCCTGCACAAGTATATATGAAAGTTCCGGCCGTATAGCGTGTCGGAATGTTTTATACTTTTTTGTGGAGATAGCATAGTCGCGGCTCAGGGTTGTAGCACCTGTCAGCAGGACATTGTAAAATGTCCTGTGCTCAAAACTCCCGTCATTCCAGATTTCTTCTGACGCGCTGTCGTGCGGTTCAATGAAATAAAGAGTTTCGCGCAGCCCAACAAGATAGGAGGATTCCAGGTATGGGGTAAAAGCGATGGGCCCGTTCAACTGGGGAAAAAGATCGATCCGATGGGCGCCAACCCCCTCATCCCGCCAATAGTATACATACTCAGTGCCCCAGGTCAGGTCCAGCGGGGTCTGCAGAAAAGGCAGAAGGCCGGAATAGGCAACTCTAGGAACTGCCCATGGCGGCGTAACATCCTCCGGATCATCCCTGAGATCATTAATAATGTTTATCTCTGTCTGCAGGTCGGTTGTAGCCCATATTTTAGAGAGCTGCAGGGTATTCTCGCGCAGATGGAAGGTTTCAGCCTGAAAACCCCTGTTATAGAGGGCAAGGAAATCACTGTTGCTCTGGTCGAACCCGATTATCCCCTTTTTAAATTCCTGCAGGTAGTCCCGGTCTGAAACTACATCAATATCCAGCTTGGCAATCAGCCTGTTGCCAAAATCATGATCCGCTTTCCCTCTGACCCAGTAGCGGTTTGTGTTAGTACGTAAAAGACCGTCGTTCTTGAAATCAGCCTCAGGGGTATCCACCAGATCGTCATCAAGATAATTGAACATAAATGTGCCCCTGGAGTTGAAATCAGCAATGTAGCGGAACTCACCGGCCAGTAATGGGCCTCGATCAGAGTAATACCCAGGATAGAGTGTCATGTCGTAACTTGGCGAAAAATTGATGAGAACTGGGGCAATTATGCCTATGCCATCACGGTCCGAGGATGAATATTCTGGAAAGAGGAACCCGCTTTTCTTCTCATTGCGGAGGCCAATCCGGAAGTATGGCAGGTAAAAAACAGGCACATCCTTGACCCTGAAAGTGGCATGCTGCAGCTTGGCGTAATCGTCTAGGGTGATTTCCACATCGCGGCCCCAGATAGACCAGTCGGGAGTTTTATCCTTAGCCGGGGGGCAGAAGGTGAGCTTGCCGTTGACAAAATGGTAGGATTTTTTGTCGGTTTTCTCGATCAGGTCAGCATATGCCGATAGATTGGTATCCTGCCAGAATATGGTTGCCTCTTTGAAAAAACCGGTCTGGTTTGTAAGGTCGAACTGAGCTTCTGAAGCCTGCAGTTTATCGGTTTTGTCGTGGAAAAGGAGGTTGCCCACAGCATATACAGAATTTTTACCGAAATTATATTGAATTCTGTCTGCTTCGACCTCAAGCCCGGTGGGTGTATCCTGCTTATACTGCTGGAGAATAACCCTGCCTTCTGCAGTGATTTCTTCCGGTTCCTGCTGGTGTGTGATCTGGTCGGCGGAAATTTTCCAGGGAAGTGTATCTTCGTTAGCTCCATAGGCGAAGGGCTGATGCGCCAGGATGAATATAATGACAAGGGCGAACTGTATGGTCCAAAAATGGTGTAAAACGGGTTTCAAACCCATTGCTCCCTGTTTCATGCATCAAATAATAACTTCGCAGCAGTTGGTTAGTCCTTCAAAATCGCTCCTGTACTTCCGGAGGTTACAAGCTTGGCATAGCGGGCAACATAGCCTGAAGTGATATTAGGTTTAGGTGGCCGCCATTCCTGGCGGCGTTGTTCCAGTTCCGCATCAGCAACCTTGAGCTCAATTTTTTTCGCAGGAATGTCGATGAAGATGATATCGCCTTCTTTAACCAGTGCAATGGGGCCGCCTTCCGCGGCCTCAGGGGAAATATGGCCAAGGCAGGCGCCTTGAGTCCCACCGGAAAAACGGCCATCCGTGAGAAGGGCGACACTTTTCCCAAGGCCCATACCGATAATGGCCGAAGTTGGTGAAAGCATCTCCGGCATGCCAGGACCGCCTTTGGGGCCGCAATAACGGATGACGACAACATCCCCGGACTGTATTTTTTTACCCAGGATGGCAGACTGTGCCTCGGCTTCTGAATTGAAAACACGTGCCGGTCCTTCGTGGGTCAGCATTTCGTCGGCAACGGCAGATTGTTTTACCACGGCTCCGTCCGGCGCCAGGTTGCCGTAGAGAACAGCGATGCCACCTTTGGCGTGATAGGGATTGTCAAGTGAACGGATAATCTGATGGTCGCGGACCTTGACCTTGGCGAGATTGTCACCCAGGGATTTACCGGTAACAGTCATGACATCCGTATGGATGATACTATTTTTCGCCAATTCAGAAATGACAGCCGGGACTCCGCCTGCCTCATCAAGCTGCTGCAGGCTGTGAGGACCTCCCGGTATAAGGGAACAGAGATGAGGGGCCTTTTCACTTACTGTGTTGAAAAGATCAAGGGTCAGGTTAACTCCTGCTTCTTTTGCAATGGCAGGGACATGTAAAACTGTATTGGTGGAGCAGCCCAGGGCCATGTCTACGGCCATGGCGTTTTCAAAGGCCTTGACAGTTGCGATATCCCGCGGCTTGATATTTTTGTCCAGCAGATTCAAGACCGCCATTCCTGCCTGTTTGGCAAGGCGGATCCTGGCAGAGGCAACAGCAGGGATGGTCCCGTTACCCGGCAATCCAAGACCGATGGCCTCTGTAAGACAGTTCATGGAATTGGCAGTGAACATACCAGCGCAGGAACCGCAGCCTGGACAGGCAGAGTCCTCAAGCTCACAAAGTTCCTCCTCGGTCATAGTGTTTGCCTTGACGCGACCGACACCCTCAAAAACACTGACTAGGTGAACATCCTTTCCCTGAAAGCGTCCGGTCAGCATGGGCCCACCGCTTACCATGACTGCCGGAATATTCACACGCAGCATGGCCATAAGCATTCCCGGTGTAACTTTGTCACAGTTGGGTATCATCACCAGGGCGTCAAAGGGATGGGCCTGGGCCATGATCTCCACCGAGTCTGCAATGATCTCACGACTGGCCAGCGAGTATTTCATGCCGGTGTGGTTCATGGCAATACCGTCGCATACCCCTATGGTGCCGAAGGCAATGGGGGTCCCGCCGGCCATTCTGACACCCGCCTTAACAGCTTCCAGTATCTTGTCCAAATGGATATGCCCTGGGATGATTTCATTGTGGGCGTGGGCTATGCCGATCAGAGGCCTGCTTATCTCTTCATTGGTGTATCCCATGGCTTTCATCAGGGAGCGATGGGGGGCTCTTTCAATTCCCTTTTTGATAAGGTCACTTCTCATTGTTCCTTTCCCTATTTTTACGGTTATTTTAGTTACTAAATGTATTACCCTGTCAGAATGACTTGATAGGGTAATACATTTCCACACTGTATGGTTGCGAGTAATTTAGTCAAGTAGGAAATAAATTGTTAATGTTCTTGTTCTGTTAAGTGGTGTCTAGTGTCAGTGGAGGAATCTACGCAGAGCGGTCCCTGGTGTCAAGAAAAATGAACAAGTACTTATTATGATGATTTTTTCTCTTTTCATGACTCTGTTTATGTGATGAGGTTAAAATAGCCTTGATTATCACAATTGTATGAATTAATTTGCAAAATTATAAATTCATTCGGTTAGTTTTATGAATAACAAACTGGTTCAGCGAGCTGAAACAGGACAACGGACTACATTCACCATATGAAACATCTATTTGGCCCGGTCAATTCGAGACGACTAGGACTTTCCCAGGGGATTGATCTGCTGCCGCCAAAAACCTGCAATTTCAATTGCATATATTGCGAAATAAATAAGGCTCCTCAACTTTCCTGTGAGCGCGGCGAGCATGTTCCTACCGAAACAATACTTGCGGAAATTGACGCTTTGCTCGAAGATGAGGGAAGGGTCCGTGACCTTGATGTTTTTACCATTACTGCATCAGGAGAGCCGACACTGCACACCGGTATAGGCAAAATTATACGGCACATCAAGGAGAAGACGGATAAGCCGGTTGCCATTCTGACAAATGGTTCCCAGCTGCATCTTAAGGAGGTGCGGCAGGACCTGCTGGCTGCTGACATTGTTATTCCTTCCCTGGATGCAGCCAGGCCGGAAAGTTTTCGTAGGGTAAACCGGCCGGCAAAATGCAGTGCTGACCTGGAAACAATCATTCAGGGGATTGCTGATTTCAGCCTGGAATTTGCCGGTGAGGTCTGGCTGGAAATTCTTCTTGTGGAGAACATCAATGATTCACCGCAGGATATTGCAGCATTGAAGAACGCCATTGGTAGGATCAAGCCTTCCAGGGTACAATTGAATACCGTGGCCCGGCCTCCCTATGAAGCATTTGCCAAACCCTTGACCTTCAAGAGGATGGAAGAGGTTAAAAGGGAGATTGAAAAAGGGTATGACCGCCCCGTTGATATCCTGGCAGGAAGCAAGAACAATGAATTAAATGATTCCGGTAAAGGAAGAAAAGATTCAGTAGAGTCAACTTCACCCAATAAAATTACTGAAGAGATCATGGAAATGCTCCTACGGCGCCCCTGCACAGCCACAGATATTGCGGCCACAATGAATTTGGACATGGAGTATGCCTCTGAGATCCTGAAGAGTATGGAAAGACGCGGCATCCTGACAGTAAAAATACATGGGGGCAAGAAATATTATAGAACGCCAGCAGGTAAGAAAACAGAGAATGAGTAAGCTTGTTAATAATTTGCTGGGGAAACTAGGACAGCTTAAAAGGAAGGTTATGACAGACACCGAAACAAATAATGACAAACCGGTAGAGTCTTCAAATGACTCTGAAGTAAAAGAAGAGCTTGGAGACGCCAAGGATAATACTTCGGCAGTTGCTCCCAGAAAATACAAGTCCAAACAGGGGCGGCCCAAGAAGAGAAATACTAAGGAAAAGAGTAAAGCAACCGGGGCTTCTGCTGTGAAAGAAAAAGCGCAAAAACCCCAAAAGGCGCAGAAGAAAAGCCTGGCTGAAAAAAAAGCAAAAGATAGTAAAAAGATTGAGAAAGAACCTGTTATAAAATTACTCATCAATGCCGAAGAACCTGAAGAATGCAGGATCGCCCTTATTGAAAACGGTCGGCTTGAGTCCTTTCATGTAACCACTGTTGTCCATGAGCAGACGAAGGGTAATATTTATAAAGGACGTGTAACCGCCATTGAGCCGAACCTGCAGGCAGCTTTTGTAGATATCGGTACAGGCAAGAATTGTTTCCTGCCGTTCAGTGAGATCCATCCGGAGTATTATGCCAGTGACAAGGCATTACAGAAGCACTGGAAGGATCTCAATATCCAGGAGGTCATCAAAAAGGGTCAGGAAATGCTCGTGCAGGTAGTCAAGGAGGCAGCCGGCACCAAGGGGGCAAGCGTCACAACCTATCTTTCCCTGCCTGGACGTTTTTTGGTAGTTATGCCTGGCAGTGACAGTCATGGCATTTCAAGAAAGCTCGAGGACGAGGATGAGAGGGCCAAGCTGCGTACCATGATGAACTCTTTGAGCATCCCCGAGGGTATAGGTTATATCGTCAGGACTGCCAGTAAGGATATTACCAAGACTGCCCTTAATAAGGATCTGGGGTACCTTCTGAGGTTATGGAATGAAACCAAAAAACGTGGACAGGCAGTTCCCTCTCCGGCATTGATCTATAAAGATCAGAATATAATCGCCAAGGTCCTTCGCGACTATTATACTCCGGATATCCAGGAAATTTTAGTGGATACCCAGGAATCACAGAAGCAGGTGATGGATTTTCTCAAGCTCCTGCCGAGCAAGCAGCGTAAGACAACGGTGCGGCTGCACCAGGGATCACGCCCGATTTTTAATCAATACGCGGTGGAGGAACAGATTGAGCAGATTTATCAGCCAGTGGTCAAGCTGCCTTCAGGGGGTTCAATCGTAATAAATCCGACAGAGGCGCTAGTGGCAATTGACGTGAATTCGGGGCGCACGGCCAAAGATAAAAATTTTAATGAAACCATTTTTCTGGCCAACATGGAAGCAGCGGCAGAACTTGCCAGACAGCTGCGCTTGCGCGATTTGGGTGGACTTATTGTCGTAGATTTTATTGATATGCGGAATGCACGGCATATAAGGGAGGTTGAAAAGCAGGTCAAGGCGAGCATGAAAAGGGATCGGGCCAAGGTGGATATAAGCCGGATATCCAAGTTCGGCCTTATGCAGATTTCCCGGCAGAAACTGGGGCGGCCCATACAAATGGGAAGCTACCACGTCTGTGAATATTGCCAGGGAAGGGGAGTTACCCGATCCGTGGAGACCCAGTCGCTTTTCTATCTGCGCCGCATCCAGACCGGAGTGGTCCACAAAAACGTTGTTGGGGTAAAGTGCAGACTGCCTGTAAAAGTTGCCCAGTACCTGCTGAATAAGAAACGTGAGGAACTCCTGGAAATGGAAAAAAATTACGGGGTGCAGATCAGGATAGAGCCTGCCCCGGAAATGACGCCGGCCGATCACCAGATTGATTTTGTTAAGGCTGAAAACGGGTTAGAAAAGTGATTGATTTGAAACCTTACTGTTACTCTGATTTATGGTAGAAAACATTCTTGTAGATTAGGTCATTTTAGGGTATAAGAGCACGCTATAAAAAAAGCGCCTGTAGCTCAGTTGGATAGAGTGCCGGACTACGAATCCGTAGGTCGCAGGTTCGAATCCTGCCAGGCGCGCCAGTAATAGAAAGGGTTTCAGCGTTTCAGGTTGAAGCCCTTTTTCTTTTTAAAGAAGGTATCCCAAAAGCCATGTCCTCATCAGCGGTAAATTAATAGAAATAAACTTCGAGGCAAAAAAAATACTCCAATACCACTTGTCATATAAAATCTTTTCCAACTCTTGATTATGAAACTAATTATTTTTTACTTACGGCTTAATTCGGTGACCTTTAAAACTGGGCACTGTCATTTATTATGCGAATAGATGAATTTACTTTTCCCATCTGTTCTTCTGTAATTTGATATTTTTCCGGTGTAGATTGAGCCATCCGGATAAGAAAAATGACCTTGCCCACCTACAATTTTGTCGTCTTCCCATTCACCTAAATATATCCCACCATCATGTAGAACAATTTTCCCTACTCCGTGTCTTTTGTTATTTTTCCAGGCACCAATATATGATCCACCCTTATAGTAATTAAATTCTCCCAAACCATTTTTTTTATTTTTCTTCCAATAACCCATATATATTGAACCACTTGTGTAATAGAAAGTTCCAAAGCCATCTTTCTTGCTATTCTTCCATTCTCCTTCATACTTGCTGCCATTAGGATATTTTATGATTCCCGCACCGTTGACACAGTCACCTTTTATACATTTTCCTTCGGCCCCAAAGGTTAAGCTTGGAAGAAGGCAGATGGCAAGGAGTATTATTGAAAAAGCAAGTCTTTCCATTATGCAGCTCGCATAGACGTTAAGGAATATTTCCTTCTGGTTTTATGTAATAATAGGATAATAATGCAAAAAATGAGCCAACGTTCAGAAAAGACAGCAATTGTTAATAATTACAAGTTGTTTTTGTAATATAGTCACTTTTTTAATATGAATTATACATTACAGACTTGGGGATATAACCAAATGTTATTTAGGATTTTACCTATTTGTTGTAAGTCTAGATTTAAGTTTTTCAAAAAAGTTGTTAAACGCCTTCAAATCATAATACCTGTTAGGAATTGAAACTAACTTGTTTCATTACTTTGTTATAATGGATGCCTCAGGAAAACTCTAGTTTCCCCGCAAGGAGTTCCTATTTTGAAAAAAATGAAAGTATTGTTCATACTTTAAAAAATAATATTCAAAATTTTAGCAGGAGGGAGTTGAAGATGCCACAACTTAGATTTAGTAAATATTTCATTTGTAATTTTCCTGCTTTTGATGCCGATAACTATCAATGCAAAAAAGGGAAGGGGTGACTGTGAGCGCAAGACTTTTATTGGTATCATACACTCAATGCCATCTGATAGACTTTATGGTGACCGGGAAATAGAATATTTCACTGTCTCTACTGATTCAGAAACAGAATTTGACCAAACTGAGGGGCGCTGGCGGTAAAAGGATGTGCAAAAGTAGAATTGAGAATTGACAAGGTACATGAGATAGATAGTGAATCCATTGCAGTTTGTAGATAAATGTATAACAGATCTGTTGGCTAAGGAACTGGGATTAATAATAAACAAAATAGAAAGTAAAGAAACGTATTATAGTTATTGCTGGCAACAGGGACCATATCCCTCAAATGTATTTGATTTCTCTAATTCCGATGAAATTCTCTTTAGAATACTTCGGTGCGTGTTGGTTTCTTTGGTGTAATGCTGTGATTTATTTTTTAATTGCGAATAATTTTTATTTCAAGAATTTCTTGGGAGGATAATTAAGAATTTAATGTGTGGAATAGCCGCAATTTATAATAAAAAACAACAAAAGCCATTTCTCAAGGATTTAATAATCCGGATGATTTCATGCTTAACGCATCGTGGTCCGGATGGAAGTGGAATCTATATCGCAGATAATATTGCATTAGGACAGAGAAGGCTTTCTATAATTGATTTGGCAGGCGGTAATCAACCAATGATTACTGACCGATATGTAATTATTTATAATGGAGAAATATTCAATTACATAGAACTCCGTGAAGAATTGAAGCAGAATGAGGATATTCATTTTAATACAACATGTGATACAGAAGTAGTAATCAGGGCTTTCGAGGTGTATGGCCTGGATGCTTTAGCAAAATTCAACGGACAATTCGCCTTAGTTTTATGGGACAAAAAAGAAAAGAAGCTGATAATTGCCAGAGACAGATATGGTGTCCGGCCCCTTTATATTTTACACCACAACAATAGTTATTACTTCGCCTCTGAACTTAAGGCATTTGATACAATTGAAGGGTATGAACGAAGATTTGATACCGAAAATCTTTTCGAACATGCCCTTATGTGGAATACTCTCGATGATGCAACTGTTTATGAAAAAATACGAAGTCTTCCCAGTGGAACCTGTGAAATTTATCAGGAAGGGCGTTGTATAAAAAAAATCCGTTATTACGAAATCGGAGAATCCCTTCCCTCCCAGACCACAGATTTCAAGACTGCCCTAGATGAATTCACTTCTCTCCTTAACGATGCCGTCAAACTCCGCCTGCGAAGTGATGTGCCGGTCGCAACTTATTTGAGCGGGGGTATTGACTCATCGGTAATTACTTACCTCACATCGCTGCACAACAAAGAAACATTTAAAACATTTTCCGTTTCCTTTGAGGATAAAGATTTTGACGAGTCAGCGTTTCAACAGGAAATGGTAAAGCGTCTTAACTCAGATCATTTTGAACTTCTCATCAACTACAGCATGATTGATGAGAATTTCTTAGAAGCAGTTTATCATTTAGAAAGACCTGTTTTCCGCACCGCACCGGTACCATTGTTTCTTCTCTCAAAAATGGTGCATGATGAAGGGATTAAAGTTGTTTTGACCGGGGAGGGTGCAGATGAAGTGCTTTTTGGCTATGATTCCTTCAAGGAAGTAAAATTGCTTGATTTTTGGGCAAAACACCCTGAGTCAGCAATTCGTCCCTTACTGCTTAAAAAACTTTACCCTCATCTTCAGCATTATAAGGACCCAAGACAATTCGGTCTTATCCGTCTTTACTATGAAGGTTTTCTCAACGATTACAACAATGAACTGGTTGGCCTGAATATCAGAATTTACAACAATAAAGCCTTAAGCAATTTCTTCAATAAAGATTTACACATTTTTTATAGCAAAGAAAAAATTCTGGAAAAAACAAAAAAAATATTGCCCTCTAACTTTGACAATTGGACATTACTGCAAAAAAATCAGTTTCTGGAATTCAAAACTTTGTTATCGGGCTATCTGCTTTCCTCCCAGGGAGATAGAATGTCAATGGCCCATAGTGTTGAGGGCCGCTATCCATTCCTTGATCATAGGTTGATAGAAAAACTCTTTTACTATCCAGACAATTTCAAGTTAAGAATCTTTTCTCAAAAATATCTCTTGGGCAAGGCTTTTCAACAAGTCATCCCGGAATCTATCATTAATCGGCCCAAGAGGCCTTATATGGCTCCTGACCTGAAGTCTTTTTTCAGCAAAGGAAAATTGACTGAGCATGCTGCCTATTTTTTATCGGATAATCTACTGGATCAGTATGGTATATTTGACAAAAAAATAGTATCAATGCTCATAAAGAAATTTGAACGAAAAATGCCTGATGAAATTGGTTACCGGGACAACATGGCCTTAACTTTTGTTCTTTCATGTCAGATGGCAAATTACTGGGCACGCAATCCCAAAAAAAATTGTCTAGCACTTAAGCAGTTAAAAATTTACGAAGAATAATAATACATTCGATGATGCCCGAAAGAATTCAGGAGCAGCTTCTCGATTTTCTTACCCGCAATTTCCTTGTCTCAAGGGAGGAAATAATATTGGATGAGTCACTGATTGATCAGGGAATTATTGACTCGTTTGGCCTTATTGAAATAGCCTCGTTCCTGGAAAAAGAATTTGCCATTGCTGTTACAGAAAAACAAATGACAAGACAAAATTTTGGTTCTGTTTATAAAATTGTCAATTTTATAAAGAATGAAATGAACAAATGATCAATTCACATTTTCAGCGCTGCACAAAATGTATTATCTCCTCCTCTTTCCCCAACATTGAATTTGATGAAAAAGGTGTCTGCAATTTCTGCCGTGATGAAATTTTTTTCACAACAGCTGATGACGTAGTTGATAGAGCAAGAAAGAAAATCCATCAGCTTATTACAGAGTCGAAGGGGAAGTCAGAATATGATGCGGTTATGTGCTATAGCGGTGGAAAAGACAGCACATATACATTAATGCTTGCAATACAGAAGTATGGGCTCAATGTTTTGGCATTAACGGTAGATAATGGCTTTCTTTCCCAGATGGCGATGCAAAATATCCAAAGAACAGTGGACCATTTGGGTGTCGATCTCATCACTGTTCGTCCTTCCTTAAAATTTTTTATCCCCCTTATAAAGACAAGCGCATTTGAACAAATTTACAACCCTAAAACTCTGGTGAGGATATCATCAGTCTGCAATTCCTGTATTTCTCTGATCAATGTGATGGCTTTAAGGCTTGCACTGGAGAAAAAGATCCCTTTAATCATAGCTGGATTTACACTAGGTCAAATTCCGGCAAACAGTATATTGTATAAAAATAATTACAAGTTTTTCGAAGAGAGCCGTGAACCCATCTTAAAAAAATTAAAAAAACATCTCGGCAGTGAAGTTGACCATTATTTCCGCATAAAAGAATCCTTGCTTGAACAGACAGAAAGCTATCCCTACAACATTAACCTGCTTTGTCTTGAAGATCCTACAGAAGAGGAAATTGTTAAAAAAATTCAGGAATTCGGCTGGCAAAGCCCTTGTGATGTCGATGGATGCTCTTCTAATTGCAGGCTCAATACCTTCAATAATTTCGTCCATCAGCAGAGATTTGGCTTTAACCCCTATGAACTGGAACTGAGCCATCTGATAAGGAAAGGAAAAATTTCAAGAAATGAAGCCATTGAAAAAATAACTAATCAGGCAGATAAGATGATTCTGGAACCAATTTTAGCAGAGCTCGATATCGAGCAAAAGGAGCTTAAAAAACTATTAGAGAGCTGAAGGCTTTATTCATAAAATGAAAACAGCAAAAGGATGGCTCCCGAATAGGAAATCCATAAATAACTAAAACAATCAAAGGGTTTCTTAATCTTCATGTATAGAAGAAGTATCCCTGCAATATCTAACTGATAGAATCTTGACCCATTTGGGGTGGCTTGTGCTTACGGTGAAAGAATAGAGAGACCAGCACCCCAAGGGCAAACCCTATGAGAGTCGTTCCCATAAGCAGGATGGCCCGCGGCATGGTAATGCTGAGAAAAAGAAGTTTTGTTTCTACGGGTTCGGTATTCTGAAGAATAATAACGACACCAAGCA
>Ga0209536_100002323_pt1 | contig 30927 bp, 29 predicted proteins | sample DeeMarSeWOR28_12_FD_187461 | JGI IMG/M metagenome (GOLD analysis project Ga0209536, IMG submission 187461) | Marine sediment microbial communities from White Oak River estuary, North Carolina - WOR-2-8_12 (SPAdes) (version 2) | ecosystem: Environmental > Aquatic > Marine > Intertidal zone >... | reverse complement strand
GACGTTCGCCTACAACGATCTGGTCGAGTTGCCGATCACCCGCTCGGCGCAGTTCTGGCTGTTTTCGGCGTTCGCGCTGGCCTTCGCGATCAAGGTGCCGTTGTTTCCGCTCCATACGTGGCTTCCCGATGCGCACGTCGAGGCGCCGACCGCCGGCTCCGTGATCCTGGCGGGCGTGCTGCTGAAAATGGGCACCTACGGGTTCCTGCGCTTCGCGATGCCGTATTTCTCCTATGCCGCCACGAGCGACGTGGTCGTATATACGATCATCACGCTGAGCCTGATCGGGATCGTCTACGGCGCCTGGGTTGCCGCGGTTCAGCCCGACGCGAAGAAGCTGGTCGCATACACCTCCGTGGCGCACCTCGGATTCGTCATGCTGGGGCTGTTCGCCTTTACCTCGGAATCGGTGCAGGGCGGGATCCTGCAGATGGTCAACCACGGGATCTCCACGGGGGCGCTCTTCCTGCTGATCGGGATGCTCTACGAGCGGCGACATACGAGGATGATCGAGGACTTCGGAGGCATTGCGAAAGTGATGCCCTTCTTCGCGTTCGCCTTCGTGGTGGTGGCGCTGAGCTCTATAGGACTGCCGGGAACGAACGGCTTCGTCGGCGAGTTTCTGATCCTGATCGGAACCTTCAGGACGCACCCGATCGCCGCCGTGGTGGCGGCTACCGGGGTGGTCTTCGCGGCGGCCTACATGCTTCCGATGGTCCAGCGGGTGCTGTACGGACCCGTGGACGAGGAAGCCAATCGTGAACTGACCGACATCAACCTTCGCGAGCGGATCGTCCTGATTCCCGCACTCGCGATGATCGTGCTGATCGGCGTGTACCCGGGGCCCTTCCTCGAGAAGACCTCGGCGTCGGTAAACGCACTCCTGGAACAGGTCGAGATGCGCGCCAGCAGGGCTCCACTGGAGCCCCTCGCTGCCGACGTGCGTTTCGACCACATGCCGATCCTCGGCGTGGACGAGGATTGAGAGGGTTGACGAAGTGATCCTGGACTTCAGCTCGCCGGTCGACATCGTCTGGGCCCTGCTGCCGGAGATCATCGTTGCCGTAACGGGCCTGTCGGTCCTGCTGCTGGACGTTTTCCAGCGGGGCAGACGGAGCGCGCCGAGCGGCTCGTGGGTCGGGCCGCTCGCGATTACCGGACTGGTCGCCGCCGTGTTCGCCAACGCCTGGCTGATGACCCTGGAGGTCCCGGCGCAGAACGCGATGATCGCCGTCGATGGATTCCGGATCGCGATGAACTTCATCGTGCTCGGGGTCGGAATTTTCGGCCTGCTGTACTCGTTCGACTGGCTGTATCGGGAGGGACAGTTCACGGGCGAATTCGTCTTCCTGCTCCTGATGGCGCTGGTCGGAATGATGATGCTGGGCGGAACCCGCGACCTGATCGTCCTGTTCGTCGCCGTGGAACTGATGTCCATCTCGGTGTACGTCCTGACGGGCTATGACCGCCGCGATCGAAGGTCGTCCGAGGCCGCGCTCAAGTACTTCCTGATGGGCGCCTTCGCCAGCGGTTTTCTGCTGTACGGGATCGCCCTGATCTTCGGTTCGGTGGGCAGCACCAACCTCAGCCTGGTCACCTCCGAGATCGCGAGGGGCGCGGCGGCCGACAATCCGATGCTGTTCGCGGGCGTCGCGCTGCTGCTGGTCGGGTTCGCGTTCAAGGTCTCGGCCGTGCCGTTCCACATGTGGACGCCCGACGCCTACGAGGGCGCCCCGACGCCGGTCACGGGCTTCATGGCTGCCGGGGTCAAGGCGGCCGGGTTCGCCGCCATCCTGCGGTTCATTACGATCGAGCTGGCGCCTGCGACCGATTTCTGGAGCGGCATCATCTGGTGGCTGGCGATGCTCACGATGATCGTGCCGAACCTCGCCGCTCTGGCGCAGGACGACGTCAAGCGCATGCTGGCGTATTCGTCGATCGCGCATGCCGGGTACCTGCTCGTCGGTGTCGCCGCCGACAGCCCGCTCGGTCGCTCGGCCACACTGTTCTATCTGGCGGTGTACGCGCTCATGACGCTTGGATCGTTCGCCCTCGTCTACATCGTGGCCGGCAAGGGAGACCGGCACTCCAGGCTCTCCGACTTCCGGGGACTGGGCTGGAGAAGGCCGCTGCTCGGAGCCGCGATGGTCGTTTTCCTGCTGTCGCTCGCCGGGTTCCCGCCGACGGCCGGGTTCATCGGCAAACTGTACCTGCTGAGCGCGGCAGTGGATTCGGACGAGTTCGTGCTGGCGATCACGCTCGTGCTGACCAGCCTGGTCTCGTACTATTACTATCTCCGCGTGATCTGGAAGATGTACTTCGAGCAGGCACCGGAGTCGCTGCCTGCCCCCGCTCGCCCGGGCCTCGCTTTCCGGTTTTCCGCCACGGTCGGAGTGCTGGCACTGCTCGCGGCGGGGCTGTTTCCGGGGCATGCACTCAGAACGGCGAGCGCCGTCGGAGAGCAGCTGGTTCCCCGATCGGCCATCGTGTCCCCCGGCACGGGACCGGCGGCGCGCCCCGCTGTCCCCGCGCCGGTCGAGCCGGCCAGCACGAGCGCTGCTTCCGATGCCGTCGACACGGAGCGTTGAACTCGGTTTCCGGTCGAACCGCCGCGGGGCGGATGCCGCGTCGGACCCTCTGATCGTGATTTTCCACCGTTCGAACTGCGGCCTCTGCCCGGGTCCGGGCCGACCTGCTTCTTGAAGAGGTTCTGATGAAGGTATCGCCGACCATATTTCGTGAGTACGACATCCGTGGAATCGTGGGCGACGATCTGACCGAGGACGTGGTCCGGTCGGTGGGGCGAGCGTATGCCTCGCGCCTGCGGGAGACCCGGGGTGTGGTGCGACCCCGCATCGTGGTCGGGCACGACAATCGCCCGAGCTCGCCGGTGCTTGCCCAGGCTATGTGCGACGGCCTCAACGCATCCGGCGCGGATGTGATTCTGGTGGACACCGTCCCCACGCCGACCCTCTATTTCGCGGACCGCGAGTTCGGCACCGACGGCGGCATTCAGATCACCGGTTCGCACAATCCGCCCGAATACAACGGGATCAAGATGGTCGCAGGGGGGAACTCGCTCTACGGTGACGCGATCCAGGACCTGCGTCGGCGGGTGGAAAGCGACTCATGGCTCGACGGCAGCGGAACGACCGAGCGTCGACCGATTCTGGCCCGGTACGCGGCCGCGGTGGCCGAAGCCGTGGATCTGCCGGGCCCGATCCGCGTGGTGCTCGATTGTGGCAACGGAACGGGAAGCGTCGTTGCGCCCGAAGCGCTGGAAGCCGCAGGGATCGAAGTCATTCCGCTTTACTGTGAGTCCGACGGGAGCTTCCCCAATCACCACCCGGATCCAACCGTGGATGAGAACCTGGTGGACCTGATCTCCCTGGTGAAGGAGTCGGGCGCCGCGCTGGGGATCGGACTCGACGGCGACGCCGACAGGATCGGTGCCGTGGACGAGAACGGGAAGATCGTCAGAGGCGATCACCTGCTGCTTCTGTATGCCCTGGACATCCTCCCGGGCGATCCCGGTGCAGAGGTCGTGTTCGACGTGAAGTGCTCACAGGCGCTTCCCGAGATGATCGAGGCAGCCGGAGGTGTCCCGGTCATGTGGCGCACCGGGCACTCGTTGATCAAGGAGCGGATGAAGGCCGGCGGATCTCCCGTCGCAGGCGAAATGAGCGGACACATCTGTCTCGCCGATCGCTGGTTCGGCTTCGATGACGCCATCTACGACGCGGCGCGCCTCGCCGAGCTCGTGGCGCGCAGCGGACGACCGCTGTCCGAGCTCGCCGCCCGCATTCCCTACTACCCGTCTACGCCCGAGATCCGGGTGGACTGCCCTGAAGAAGAGAAATTCGAGATCGTCGCACGGACGGTGGATCACTACCGGACCATGTACGAAGTGATCGATATCGACGGGGCGCGCGTCCTGTTCGACGATGGCTGGGCGCTGGTGAGAGCCAGCAATACCCAGCCGATCATCGTCTGTCGGTTCGAGGCGGACACTCCGGAGGCGCTGGTGCGGATCCGCGACGACGTGGCCGGGTGGCTGTCGGAGCAGGGCGTAAGCGTGCCTCCGCTGACCTGACGACGACCCATGAACCCCGGACGCAGGACGGTCGTGGTCGCGATCGGAGGGAACGCGCTGTCGCCATCCGGCGAAGTGGCCTCCGTGGGGAATCAGTTCCGTCACACGCGGGAGAGCCTGGTACCGATCGTGGATCTGGCGGTCGAAGGCTGGCGGATCGCGATCGTGCACGGCAACGGTCCACAGGTCGGTGACGAGCTGCTCAGGAACCAGGTCGCGCGTGAGCGCGTCGAGCAGCTGCCCCTGGGCGTGCAAGTCGCCGAAACGGCCGGCTGGATCGGCTACATGATCCAGCAGTCGCTGCAGAACGCGTTGATCCGGGCCGGAAGCGAGCGGAGAGTGGTGACCCTGATCACGCAGGCACGGGTCGAGCCCGACGACCCCGCGCTCCGTCGACCGACGAAGTTCATCGGAAGGGGGCTGTCGGACGAGGCGGCCGAGGCGCTGCGCGCCGAGGGCGTGCTGATCGAGAAGGACCCGCGCGGAAACCTGCGGCGACTGGTGGCCAGCCCCGTGCCGGTGGAGATCATCGAATCGGACATGGTACGGGAGCTCGTATTCCGCGGTGACATCGTGATCGCGGCCGGTGGCGGCGGGACCCCGGTCTATCTCGACCCGGTCCTCGGCCTGGAGGGTGTAGACGCTGTGGTCGACAAGGACCGGGCGGCGGCGATCCTGGCCCGGGAGATCGGTGCGAGCATACTCCTGATCCTGACCGACGTGGACGGGGTGTACGAGAACTGGGGCACGGATGGGGCGCGACGGATTCCCCGGCTGTCGATCGCGGAAGCGGAACGGCTGGTGTCGGGAGAGTCCCTCGGGGCGGGAAGCATGCGGCCGAAGCTCGAGGCGGCGCTGCAGTTTCTGAATTCGGGCGGCGACCGGGCGATCATCGCGTCGCTGGATGAAGGACCGGCGGCGCTCGCCGGCGAGGCTGGAACGATCATCGAACCCGGCGACTGAACGATCCGGGAAGGCGTTTCTTATACGGGACGAAGGCGACGATGAACATCCACGAATACCAGGCGAAGGAAATTCTCCGGGCGCACGGGATCCCGGTACCGCCAGGCGAGATCGCGACGACTCCGGATCAGGCGGAGAAGATCGCCGCGAAGTACGGAGGGCCGGTGGTGGTCAAGGCCCAGGTGCACGCCGGGGGACGGGGAAAGGCGGGGGGTGTCAAGCTGGCCGCCGATCCCGCGGAGGCGAAGACAAAGGCCGCGGGCATTCTGGGCATGGAGATCAAGGGACTGACGGTCGAGAAGGTACTGGTGACACCCGCTGAGGAGATCGCATCCGAGGCCTACGTGGGTGTCGTGATGGATCGGGCATCGCAGGCCGACGTGTTCATGGTGTCGTCGGAGGGCGGCGTGGACATCGAGGAGGTGGCCGCGACGAACCCCGACGCGATCCGGAAGCTGCGGGTCGATCCACGCTACGGGCTGCTGCCGCACCAGGCCATGAGCCTGGCCTGGGACCTGTACGACGACTTGAAGCTGGTCCGCCAGGCGGCTTCGATCATCACGAAGCTGTACGCGGCGTATCGCGCCGCCGGCGCCACGCTCGCCGAGATCAATCCGCTGATCACCACCCCGTCGGGCGAGGTGAAGGCGATCGACGCGAAGATGAACATCGACGACAATGTTCTGTTCCGCGTGCCGGAAGTCGCCGGGATGCGGGACACTAGCGACGAACCGGCCGCAGAGATCAAGGCGCGCGATGCGGGACTCAGCTACATCAAGCTGGACGGGGATGTCGGCTGCGTGGTGAACGGCGCAGGGCTGGCGATGGCGACGATGGACATGGTCAAGCATTACGGTGGCGAACCCGCCAACTTTCTCGACATCGGGGGGTCGTCGAATCCCGACAAGGTCGTGGCGGCACTCGAGATCATCACCGCCGATCCGCGCGTGAAGGCGATCCTGTTCAACATCTTCGGTGGCATCACCCGGTGCGACGACGTGGCCAACGGGATCGTGGAGGCGACGAGCAGGATCGACATCGATCTTCCGATCGCGATCCGGTTGACGGGGACGAACGAGAAGGAAGCGGTGGAGATCCTCGAGCGGGCCGGGTTTCCGGCGATGACGGACATGGAGGAGGTGGTCAAGGCGGCCGTGAGTCTCTCGCACGGCGACGTTGCCTGAGAGCCGGGACTTCAAGGAAAGAAAGCAAGGGAGACAGGTCGGAATGAGCATATTCATCGACAGTACCACGCGACTCGTCGTCCAGGGCATCACGGGGCGGGACGGCTCCTTTCACACGCGCCAGATGATCGAGTACGGGACGGAGGTCGTCGCCGGCGTCACGCCGGGGAAGGGCGGTCAGCAGTTCGACGGAACGGTCCCCGTGTTCGATACGGTGGCCGAAGCCGTCGCTGAGCAGGGCGCCAATACGAGTGTGGTGTACGTTCCGGCGGCGTTCGCGGCCGATGCGGTGCTGGAGGCCGCGGATGCGGGCATCGAACTGATCGTCTGCATCTCCGAGGGGGTGCCGGTCCAGGACATGCTGCGGGTGCTGCCCTTCGTCAGGGAACGGGGAGCCCGACTGATCGGTCCCAATTGCCCCGGTCTGATCACGCCGGGGGTCTGCAAGGTGGGCATACTTCCCGGACAGATCGTCGCGCCGGGACCCGTGGGGGTCGTGAGCAGGTCGGGCACGCTGACCTACGAGGTGGTATTCCAGCTCACTCGAGCCGGAATCGGGCAGACGACCTGCGTGGGAATCGGCGGTGACCCGCTGATCGGAACGGACTTCGTGGACTGCCTCGAAGCGTTCGAAGCGGACCCGGAAACGAAGGCCGTCTGCATGATCGGCGAAATCGGCGGAACCGATGAGCAGGTGGCGGCCGAGTTCGTGCGGGATCGGATGACGAAACCTGTGGCAGGGTTCATCGCCGGCCGGACCGCTCCTCCGGGACGCCGCATGGGACATGCCGGGGCGATCATCTCCGGGTCGGAAGGAACGGCGGACGAGAAGATGAGGGCATTCAGGGATTGTGGCATCGAAGTGGCCGAGCTTCCGGCGGATTTCGTCGGGCTGGTGCAGGCAGCCCTGTGAGCCCGGTGATCGACGAGACGAACAAGGCGCGGTTCGGGGAGCCACGGGGGCGACTGTCGATTCGCGGCGAGAGAGGATTCGAGGCATGAGTCAGGAAACCACGCTGGCGATCATCAAGCCCGATGCGTTCGGGTCCGGTAAGGCGGGCCGCATACTGGCGCACCTGGAAGGGGAGGGATTCGAACTGGTAGCTGCCCGGGTGGTTCGACTCGGAGCGGCCCAGGCCGGTGAGTTCTACGCGGTGCACCGGGAACGTCCCTTCTACGGTTCGCTCACGGCGTTCATGACGTCGGGGCGCTGCATGCCGCTCGCCCTGCGTCGCGACAATGCGGTCGCGCACCTTCGCAGCGTGATCGGAGCTACCGATCCGGCGGAGGCGGAACAGGGAACGGTCCGGGCGCTGTACGCGGAGAGCAAGGAGCGAAATGCGATCCACGCTTCCGATTCCCTGGCGAACGCTGCGGCGGAGGTCGCGTTTTTCTTTCCCGGGACCGAACTGATCTGATCCGGGGTCGAGCGGGTCGTACAGGTACGCTATCACGTTGACAGAAATTGCGAAAACGGCTATGAATATGGGCTTCCCGCACGGGGTACTGGCGCTCGGCCGGCTCGCTGCGGGCCCCGTGAGATGGTCGGGACGGCTGGGAGCGGACCCGGCGACATGGGACCTCGGCGAGTTTCGTCTCGCCGAACAACCGTACGTCGATCTGAGGGTCGAGTCGCTCGGCGCGGCGGGAGCGCGAGTGACAGGTCGGCTGAAGGCAGGCGTAGAGCAGCAATGCCGGCGTTGTCTGGATCCGGTCGTGAGCGAGGTGGACATTCCACTGGATCTTCGATTCGATCCGGAGATCGAGCCGGAGGACGAGACCGAAGGTCTGTACGCGCTGGATCCGGAGGCTGAAGAGCTGGATCTGCTTCCGGCGCTTCGAGAGGAGCTGCTGCTCGCGTTGCCGGACTATCCGGTGTGCCGAGAGGATTGCAGGGGGCTCTGCCCGATCTGCGGTGCGGACAGGAACGTGACCGCCTGCGACTGCCGGTCCGACGCGATCGATCCACGCTGGGCGGTGTTGAAAGAGAAGTTCCCGACGAAGCCGGACGCCGCGGAGGGCTCCGGGGGCGGGATGAACGACGGATGATAGAGGTGTTCGATCATGGCCGTACCGAAGAGACGCACATCGAAGCAGCGAAAGAGGAAGCGCCGCGGGCAGGACGTGGCCGCCAGTACAGCGCATCAGAGCTGCCCGCGTTGCGGCGACCCCAGGCGTCCCCACCGGGTCTGTCCGACCTGCGGACACTACGGAGACCGCGAAGTCGTGAGGACAGAGGAGTTCTGAGAAGTTTCGATCCCGCGCGCGGAGGAACGCCGTGAAGCGGTTGACGGTGATGATGCCGGGTCAGGGCTCGCAGTTCGTCGGGATGGGACGTGATCTGGCGGCGGCGGACGCCCGAGCTTCCGAGTTGTACGAGCGCGCGGATGAGGCCCTGGGGTTCCCGCTCAGCCGAATCTGCTGGGAAGGTCCGGAAGACGAACTGCGTCGCACCGAGAACGCCCAGCCGGCCATACTCCTCCATTCCATCGTCACCTGGAACCTGCTTCCGGAAGTCGTCCGCGACAGCGCCGTAGCCGGCGCCGGGCACTCGCTGGGCGAATTTTCCGCCTACGTGGCGGCGGGCGCCCTGAGTTTCGAGGACGGTCTGCGACTGGTACGTCGACGCGGCGAGCTGATGGCGGAGTCCGGCAACGAACGGGCCGGGACGATGGCTGCGGTGATCGGGCTCGAACCGGAGCTCGTGGCCGAGGCGTGCCTCGCCGCTTCCGGGGCCGACGGCGTGGCGGTGCCGGCCAACTACAACGCGCCCGGCCAGATCGTGATCAGCGGAGACGTCGCGGCCGTCGAGGTAGCCATGCGGGAGGCCGAGAGTCGCGGCGCCCGGAAGGTCGTCCCGCTGAATGTCAGCGGCGCCTTCCATTCCCCCCTGATGGAGTCCGCCCGCGCCGGCCTGGCGACGGAGCTCGAGACGGTCCGACTGCAGGATCCCCTGTTCCCCATTGTCGCGAATGCGTCCGCGGCGGAGGTCCGCACGGCGGAAGATGCGGCCGGGTGGCTGGTGGAGCAGTTGACCTCGCCGGTGCGCTGGGTGGAGTCGGTGGGCGCCCTGGCGACCGAGCAGCCCGACCTGTGGGTCGAACTGGGCCCGGGTCGGGTACTGTGCGGCCTGTTGAAGAGAATCGATCGGTCGCAGAGTTCTGTCGCGGCCGGAACGCCGCAGGAAATCGAACTGCTGGTGGAGAGCTTTGATGCCTGAACTCGACGGAACCGTCGCGATCGTGTCCGGGGCCTCACGCGGGATCGGAAAGGCCATCGCCGAGTCCCTCGCGGCCGGCGGCTGCACCGTCGCCTGCGTCGCTCGCGATGAGGCCCGCGCCTCCGCCGTGGCAGGTGCGTTGCCCGGTGCTGCGCGGGGCTACGCCTGCGATGTCTCGGTTGCCGACGATTGCGCGGAGCTGGTGGCCTCCGTGGAGACCGATCTGGGGCCTGTAGGCGTGCTGGTCAACAACGCCGGAATCACCCGGGACAACGTGCTCGTCAGGCTGCGGGATGATGACTGGCAGGCCGTGATCGACACGAACCTGAAGGGCGCTTTCAACACGACCCGCGCCGTGGCCCGCGGCATGATGAAGCGACGCGCGGGCAGGATCATAAACATCGCCAGTGTGGTAGGCTTGACGGGGAACCGGGGGCAGGCCAACTATGCGGCGTCCAAGGCCGGTCTGGTCGGTTTCTCGAAGTCCGTGGCGCAGGAGCTGGCGTCTCGGGGCGTGCTCGTCAACGTGGTGGCGCCCGGGTTCATCGAGACGGACATGACGTCCGAGCTTCCGGACGAGGCGAGGGAAGCGCTGTTCGAGCGCATTCCGCTCGGCCGGTTCGGCCAGCCGGAGGACGTGGCGGGAGTAGTGCGGTTCCTGGCGGGACCGGCTGCAGCTTACATGACCGGACAGGTCCTGGTCGTCGACGGTGGAATGGTGATGAACGGCTGACCTTCGGGTCGGCGCACACGAGGCACCCGAGCGCGGTCGCGTGCCCGATATGGAACCCGCGAAAACAAGAGGTGAACGACATGTCGGATGCGGCTGCGAAGGTCAAGGAGATCATTGCGAACGAGCTGGGCGTCGAGATGGAGAAGGTCACGGACGGGGCGTCCTTCGTCGAGGACCTGGGGGCTGATTCTCTGGATACCGTCGAGCTCGTGATGGCGTTCGAGGAAGAGTTCTCCATCGAGATTCCGGACGAGGATGCCGAGAAGATGCAGACGGTCGGCGATGCGATCCGCTATCTCGCTTCGAAGCAGGACTGACCTTCGGTACTCTTCGGAAAGCGTCCCTGAAATGAGCGACCGCCCGCGCGTGGTCGTGACGGGCCTCGGGCTCGTCACGCCCGTAGGCCTGGATGTCGAGTCCTCGTGGTCCGCCCTGCTGGCCGGCGACAGCGGGGCGGGACCGATCACCCAGTTCGACGCCTCGGACTACCCGGTCCGTTTCGCCTGCGAGGTCAAGGGTTTCGATCCCGAGCTCCACATGGACCGCAAGGACGCACGGCGGGCGGATCGATTTCTCCAGTTCGCGATGGCCTCCGCGGCGCAGGCCGCGGAACAGGCCGGGCTGGAGGAGGCGATCCGATCGACCTCTCCGGAGCGGGCGGGTGTGATCGTCGGCAGCGGCATCGGGGGGCTCTCCACCCTGGAACAGCAGCACGAGAAGCTGCTCGACAAGGGACCGGGGCGCGTTTCTCCCTTTTTCATTCCGATGTTCATCGGCGACATGGCCGCCGGGATGATCTCGATGCGCTACGGCGCGCAGGGACCGAACTACGCGACGGTTTCCGCCTGTGCATCGAGCGCTCACGCCGTCGGGGCAGCCCTCCGGGCGATCCGGGTGGGAGAAGCGGACGTGATGATCGCGGGGGGCACGGAAGCGACGGTGACGCCGCTGTGCATGGCCGGTTTCGCCTCGATGAAGGCGCTCTCCGAGCGGAACGACTCTCCGCAGACGGCATCCCGTCCGTTCGACGCGACCCGGGACGGCTTCGTGCTCGGCGAAGGATCTGCGATGCTGATCCTCGAGACGCTGGACCACGCGCGGAACCGTGGGGCCCGCATCATCGCCGAACTGGCAGGATTCGGGCAGAGCGCGGATGCCTATCACATGACGGCACCGCCGCCCGGTGGGGAAGGCGCCCAGATCGCCATGCGCGCCGCCATGCGGGACGCCGGTCTCGAGGCCGGCGACGTCGACTACGTGAACGCGCACGGGACGTCGACCCCGGCCAACGACGCTACGGAGACCGCCGCGCTGAAGGCCGTGCTCGGGGACCGGGCGTCCGAAATCCTCGTCACTTCCACGAAGTCGATGACCGGCCACACGCTCGGGGCTGCGGGAGCACTCGAGGCGGCGATCTGTGCCCTGGTGTGCGAGCGGGGGAAGATCCCCCCGACGATCAATTACGAGACTCCCGATCCGGCCTGCGACCTCGACTACGCGGTCGACGGTGCGGTGGATGCCGAGGTCCGGGCCGCACTGACGAATTCTTTCGGATTCGGCGGACACAACGTGTGTCTGGCCCTGAGACGCTGGGACGAAGAGTGAGGATGGCTGCATGGCGAAGGTGCTGATGCTCATGGGGTCGGATTCCGACATGCCGATCATGGATAAGGGCGCGGCCGTTCTGCGCGAAGCAGGCGTCGAGACCGAAGTGATCGTGAGCAGCGCGCACCGCGACCCGGTGCGCACGGCGGAGCTCGCCTCGACGGCTGCCGAGAATGGATTCGATGTGGTGATCTGCGGAGCCGGCCTGTCCGCAGCCCTGCCGGGTGTCGTGGCCGCCCACACGCATCTGCCGGTGATCGGTGTTCCAATTTCCGCCGGGAGTCTCGGTGGCATCGATGCGCTGCTGTCGATCGCCCAGATGCCTCCCGGGGTACCGGTCGCGGCGGTCGGTATCGACAACGCCCGCAACGCGGCGCACCTGGCGCTGCGCATCATCGCCGGCCGCTCCGGCGACTGACCGGACCCGCCAGGAGAACCCGGTGCGCGTCGGCCTGGGCTACGACTCCCACCAATTCGATGAGTCGCGCACCCTCGTTCTGGGCGGGGTGCGCATTGCCGGAGCCCCCGGCCTCTCCGGGCACTCGGACGGCGACGCGGTCGTTCATGCCATCATCGACGCTCTGCTCGGCGCCACCGGGCTCGGCTCGATCGGCGGCAGGTTTCCCGACTCCGATCCGGAATGGGAGGGCGCGGATTCGCTGGATCTGCTGGAGCGCACGATGCGCTGGGTGGAGGAGCGGAACTACCAGGTCGTGAACGTCGACGTGACGGTGGTGACGGAGCAGCCCCGCATTTCACCGCACGCCGCCATGATGTCCGAGACACTTGCCCGCTACCTGCACATCGCGCCCGCCTCCGTTTCGATCAAGGGAAAGTCGAACGAGGGAATGGGGTGGATCGGCCGGTCCGAAGGACTGGCCGTTTCGGCCGTGGCCCTGCTCGACCAGATCGGCGACATCGACGCGTTGCATGCCAGCATTCGCGCCGGGGGCTAGGCCCCGGTGCGCGAATCGATCGAGGGCCTGCTGGAGCTGGTGTCCCAGCTTCCCGTCGAGGTGCTGTATCTGCTGGTAGGCGCCGGAGCGGCGATCGAGAATCTGTTCCCCCCGATTCCTTCGGACATGTTCGTCGTCGCGGGCGCGATCGCTGCCGACCGCGGGTTGCTGGATGGCCGGCTGGTGTTCCTGGTGGCCTGGGTAAGCAATCTGCTCCTGGCGCTGGTGGTCTACGCTGCCGGGCGCCGGTACGGCGGGGGCTTGTTCTCGACCCGCTGGGGGCGCTGGCTGCTCCGTCCGGAACAGCTGCACAGGATGTCTCTGTTCTATCGCGAGTACGGCACTCTGACGATCCTGGTCAGCCGCTTCTTTCCCGTGTTCCGGGTGCTCGTGCCGGCCTTCGCCGGAATCAGCAAGCTGGGGTTCTGGCGGACCGCCGTGCCCCTGTCGCTCGCTTCGGCCGTGTGGTACGGCGGTCTCGTTACAGCCGGCGTGCTGTTCTCGCGCAACATCGAGACACTGCTGGGTCCGCTGCGCACCGTGAACACGACCTTCGCGGTCCTCGCCGGTCTGGTAACGGTTCTCCTCCTCCTGCTCTGGTGGCGAAGTCGTCACGAGGGAGACGGGAAATCCTGATGGCCGCCCGACCCGGGGCGAAGGTGGTCGTCAGGCACGACCCGGATCGGGATCATGCCTTCATGCTCGATCTGTTCGAGGAGCATCTCTGCTTTGAACGAAATCTGTCGGACCGCACGGTAGCAGCCTACATGCATGACTGCCGCGGTTTCGCCGACTTCGCCCGGGATCGGGGGTTCGACGGTGCCGGGCAGGTGGAGTATCGGCTGCTCAGGGACTGGATGGCATATCTTGCAGACCTGGACCTGGCGCCGAGCTCGGCCGCTCGCTCCCGGTCCGCGCTTCGCACCTGGTTCGGATTTCTCGTGGCCGAAGGGCACATCCCGGCCGATCCCACCGACCGGCTGGAAGCACCGCGCCGGGGACGCAGCCTTCCGGTGGTACTGACCGTGGAGCAGGTGCTGTGTGTGCTCGATACGGCGACGCGGAGGGCGGAACTCGGGAGGGAAACCGCCGACCTGTCACCGCGTTCGAGGGCCGCGGCCTTCCGGGACCTGGGTATGCTCGAGCTGCTGTACGGGTCGGGGCTGCGGATCTCGGAACTGACGGGCATGGCTGTCCGTGACGTCGATACCGACGAGGGATTCGCAGTCGTGCGGGGAAAGGGAGGCAAGACGCGGATCGTGCCCGTCGGCGGTGGTGCGACGCGCGCTCTGCGCCGGTACCTTGAATCATGGCGGGAGTGGCTGGAGCGCCCGAAGATCTCGCAGGGTGCGCTGTTCCTGAACCAGCGGGGAAGTCCGCTCAGCAGGACCGGCGCCTGGCAGATCGTGAAGGACGCGGTCAAGCGGGCGCGAGGAGAGGGCTGCGAGATCCGGATCGAAGTTACGCCCCACACCTTCCGGCACAGTTTCGCCACGCACCTGCTGGATGGCGGTGCCGACCTGGTCGCCGTGCAGGAGATGCTCGGGCATGCCGACATCTCTACGACACAGATCTACACGCACGTCGATCGGAGCTATCTGCAACAGGAGCACAGACGTTATCACCCGAGAGCATGAGCGAGCGTGAGTCACCTCTCCCGAGTCTACAGCCTGTCGCGAAACCGGCAGACGGTGCGTCGATTTGCCGATCGACCGGTGCCGCAGGAGCTGCTCGATCGAATCGTGGACTGTGGCAGGTACGCCGTGTCGGCGGGCGAGGATCAGCCATGGCGATTCGTCATCGTGCGCGATCGACTCCTGCGCCACCGGATGGCGGAGGTGGCGTTCAACAGCACCCTGGTGAAGACCGCCCCGATCGTGGTCGCCGGGTGTGCCCGGGTCCATTCGCGGATCAGCGGACACGGCAAGGCGGCCTGGCCTCTGGATCTCGCTGCGGCGGGACAGGCCATGTCGCTGTGCGCGGCGGACCTCGGACTCCAGTCGGCGTGGATCACAGGTTTCCGCGAACCGGACCTGCGCGCGCTTCTGTCGATCCCGGCCGACGTGCCCGTCGCGATCCTCGTCGCGATCGGGTATCCGGACGGATACGATCCGTTGCCGGCCCGACGTCCGCTGGACGAAGTGCTATCCTGGGATCGCTGGGGAGGAGGCTCGTGAGCCGGGTCCTGCGCCTCGGTGCGGTGCTGGTCCTCATGTCGCCCCTGCTTCCCGCGGGGACACCGGGTACGGAGCGGCTGCTGGGCCAGCAGATCGAGTTCACGCCGCGTGCCGACAGACCGGTGGAGCGGCGCCTGGATGAGTTCCTCGAAACGGGGCGCTACCAGCTCATCAGCACCGACAGCGTGCTCCGGGACGCGGCCTCGCCGGTCGGAAACCTGCTGGTTCTGGATGCCGCTCTGAGGGTGGCCACCACAGTTCCCGGTACGGTCTTCGTCGTGGATGGGGACCTGTTCCTGCGGCCCGGAGCGCGGATCGAAGGCGACGTCGTGGTCCTCGGGGGCGGGTACTACGCTTCGGAGCTGGCCGAGGTCGAAGGGAATGTCACGTACCTTCCCAACGATCTGTATTCCGTCGTACCGACGGACGTCGGGTGGAAGGTCTATCCGGTAAAGGAGCAGCCGGAGGCGGTCAAGCTGCACGGGCTGTACGGATTCGGGTTCCCCTACTACCAGCGCGTGGATGCGGTGACCCTCCGCTGGGGCGCCACGCTGCGGGCCACCGGCTGGGCCTGGCAGCCGAGCCTCGAGGGTGAGCTGCGCTTCCGGACCGAGCAGAGCGAATTCGAGGGAACGCTGAAGCAGTACTGGTATCCCAGCGGCTTCTTCCAGTTCGGGTTCGAGGGCGAACGGGTCACGCGGACCAACGAGGACTGGATCCGCGGCGACATCTCCAACTCGCTCTCCTACTTCTTCGTGGGAGACGACTTCCGGAACTACTACCGGGCAGATCGCGCCGCCTTCGTGATGCGCGGCAGTGAAGCCGCTGCCTGGCGACCGTTGCTCGCCTTCCAGTGGGAGGAGGCCCGGAGCAAGGTGGCCGCGAAGCAGTTCGTTCTGTTCGGGGACGACGAGCCGAGTCCCAATCCGGCGATCGACGAGGGCGAGACGGTCAGCCTCATCGCCGGGATGGGATTCCACCGGCGCTCCTCCCGCAGCCGATTCGAAGGGTCCGTCAGGGTGGAAGTGGCCGACTCGTCCGTGGCGGGGGACTTCAGCTTCATTTTCGGCGAGGCCCGGCTCTACTGGCTCACTCCGGGATTCGGATCGCACGAGGTCGAGCTGTTCGGCATCGCCCGCGGCGACCTGGACGGAGACCTGCCCGGGCAGCGCTGGTCGGCCTTCGGTGGTCGAGCGACCCTTCCGACCTATGACCTGCTCTCCTTCCGGGGCCCGAGGCTGGTGTATGGTCAGGCCTCCTATCTGATCCCGATCACAGCCCTGCGGGTCACGATGATCGGCCCTCCCAAGGTGCTGCTGCGAGTCGTGGCGGGGTCGGCCTGGCAGGAGCAGGAATCAGCCGACTTCGAGGCGAACCTGATCGCCGGCCTGCGCTGGTCGATATTCGAGGCCGGCGTCGCCGTGGATCCGGGTGGGTCCGACCCGAAATCGAAACTGTACGCGATACTGCGCTTCCCGGGGGATCTCTGAGACCGGTATGGCGGCGGCCCGCCGGCGCCGTGTGGCCCGCCTTTGACAGCTTCTTCGCACAGGCCTTACGTTGCGGGGCGTGAACGGAACCAGCCCCAGGACCGGATCGCGCGCCTGATGTCCGTGCTCTGCGTGCTCCCCGCGCGGATCGCCAGTCAGCGTATCCCCGGAAAACCCCTGCAGATGCTGGCCGGCAGGCCGCTCATCGAATGGAGCTGGAGAGCGGCTTCCGCAGTTCCCGGCGTGGATGCCGTGCGGGTGGCGACGGATGACGCGGAGATCGCCGCACGGGTGCGTGCCTTCGGTGGAGCCGTGGTGATGACGTCCGAGTCACACCCGTCCGGGACGGATCGGGTCGCCGAGGTGGCCCGGTCGGGGGAAGGCCGTGAGTTCGACGTGATCGTGAACTTCCAGGCCGACGAGCCGTTTCTGCCTCCGGAGCACGTGGAGGTCGCGATCGGTCCAGTCGCCGGGGGGGCGGCGGACATCGCAACGCTGGCGACACCTTTCGCTTCGGCCGCGGAGTGGAACTCGACGGCGGAAGTGAAGGTAGCCCGGGCGGTGGACGGCCGCGCGCTGTATTTCAGCAGGGCGGGCATCCCGTGGTCGGAAACGGGCACTCCGGAATTCGTTCGGTCCGGGGTGGGCGACGCGCCTGCCAGTCCCTGGCTCCGCCATCTCGGACTGTACGTGTACACGAGGGCGGCCCTCGAGAGCTGGGTGACGTTGCCTCCCTCGCCGCTGGAACGACTCGAGCGGCTGGAACAGTTGCGGCCACTGGAGGCCGGATTCCGGATACACGTGGCCGTCGTGGGCCCCTGTCCAGGGGCAATCGAAGAGCCGGAAGACCTCGTATGGGCCGAAGCGCTGCTTCGAACCCTGAAACCGGATTGAAAGTGAGGCGCGAGCCCATGCCCGAGCCGTCGGAACGACAGACGAAATACATCTTCATTACCGGCGGCGTGGTCTCGTCGCTCGGCAAGGGAATCGCCGCCGCCTCGATCGGTCGGCTGCTCGTCGAGCGCGGTCTGTCGGTGACGATCCAGAAATTCGATCCGTACATCAACGTCGATCCGGGCACTATGTCGCCGTTTCAGCACGGCGAGGTGTACGTGACCGACGACGGTGCGGAGACGGACCTGGATCTGGGCCACTATGAGAGATTCATCGACGAATCTCTGTCCCAGTCCAACAACGTCACGACCGGCAGGATCTACCAGAACATCATCACCAAGGAACGGCGCGGCGACTTCCTGGGCGCCACCGTGCAGGTGATCCCGCACGTCACCGACGAGATCAAGTCGTACGTCAGACGCCTCTCCGCCGGGCACGATGTCGTGATCACCGAGGTCGGAGGAACGGTCGGCGACATCGAGTCGCTGCCTTTCCTCGAGGCGATCCGGCAGTTCCGCCAGGACGTGGGCCGCAGGAACGTGCTGTTCATCCACCTGACGCTGGTTCCGTTCATCGCGGCTGCGGGGGAGCTGAAGACCAAGCCGACCCAGCACTCGGTACGTGAGCTGATGGAGATCGGGATTCAGCCGGACATGCTGATTCTTCGAACCGAACTTCCGCTCACCGAGGAAGTCCGACGCAAGGTGGCCAGGTTCTGCAACGTCGAGTTGCGACACGTGATCGAATCGAGGGACCTGGACACGATATACGAGGTGCCGCTTCGCTACCATGAACAGGGGCTGGACGCCTCCATCGTCGAGGCATTGGGGCTGGAAACGCGCGAGCCCGATCTTTCCGCCTGGGAATCGATCGTCAAGCGGGTGAAGCGCCCGAGTGAGCCGCCGGTGCGGATCGCCGTGGTCGGGAAGTACACGTCACTGGTGGACTCCTACAAGTCCATCCAGGAGGCCTTGATCCACGGAGGCATCGCGCACGACACCGGTGTCGAGATCGACTGGCTCTCCTCCGAGGCGATCGACGTCCAGGGGGATTCGTTTCCCGGACGCTACGACGGCGTGCTGATCCCCGGAGGCTTCGGTGGTCGCGGGGTGGAAGGAATGGTCGACACGGTGCGGCGCATTCGACAGGATGATGTGCCTTTCCTCGGAATCTGCCTCGGACTTCAATGCGCGATCATCGAGTTCGCGCGCAACGTGTGCGGACTGGAAGGTGCCGATTCCGCGGAGTTCTCGCCCGGTACGCCCCATCCGGTCATCTCGTTGCTCGATTCGCAGCGCAAGGTCACGGACATGGGGGGCACGATGCGCCTCGGCGCGTATCCATGCCTCCTGCAGGAGGGAACGAGCGTGCGGGAGATCTACGGAGAAGCGGAGATCTCCGAGCGCCACCGGCATCGGTATGAAGTGAACAACGACTACCGGGACCGGCTCGCGGCCGAGGGGCTGAAATTCGCCGGGCTGTCGCCGGACGGGGGACTGGTGGAGATCATCGAGCTCACCGATCACCCCTTCTTCGTCGCCACACAGTTCCACCCGGAGCTGAAGTCGCGGCCCACGCGGCCGCATCCGTTGTTCGCGGCGTTCATCGGCGCTGCGCGCGCGCGCCGTCTGGCGGCCCGCGGCGAGTCGGCCGGGGCGACGCTGGAACCGGCGGAATTTTCGTGAACCCGCTCGTCCGGAGCAGGGGATGGCTCCGGTCCGGAATCCTGGCGGGCCTCCTCTGCCTGGCCGCCGTCGGCTGCAACGAGGAAACGCCCGTTCCGAACGGGACCGTGCCCGCCGTTTTCGTCGAAGGGGCGGACCAGGTCATGGTCGGGGTGGACAACTTCATCACCCGGGAGGGAATCCGCCGGGCCCGCTTGAACGCCGACACGGCGTATACGTTCGAAGCGGATGGCCGACTCGATCTTCGTATCGTCACTCTGACGTTCTTCACGGAGCAGGGAGACTCGCTCGGCGTGCTGACCGGCGAGTCGGCGGAGTACCTGCTCGAGGCCGGCGACGTGAAGGTCCGCGGAGACGTTGAAGTAGATCTCAGCAATGGCGAGCGGTTCGAGGCGCCCATGATCGAGTATATCTCGGCAGCCGGCGAGCTGCGGGCGGATTCGGGCTACGTTCAGACTGCCCCCGACGGCACCGTCGACCGGGGCAGCTACGTCGTGGTGGACCTGAACACCGACGAGAGACGATACGGACCGGGGCGGACGACGACCCCGGAGGTAACGGTTCCGCAGTGAGTCGACCAGCGCGGCCGCTGATCCTCGGACTGCTGATGCTCGCTTCCGTGCCCCTGCTTCCCGAAACCGCGCCTGCCCAGGGAGTCAGCCGCTGTCCGATCAACATCAGGCGGGCCGGGACGCGGGTGGAACGGCCCGACCCGGAACAGGCGGGGGCGATCAAGGCATTCATCGGGGGGCCGGTGACGGTGACCTGCGGTGACGCGACGATGACCGGCGACAGCGCCGAATGGCGCCAGGTGGCCGAGACGGCGTTGATGATCGGGAACGTGCGCTACCAGGACACGACCCGTACGCTGAATTCGAACCAGCTCACGTTCTACGGTTCACGGGACGAGGTCGTCGCGACCGGGAACGTTCGCCTGATCCGGACGGCCAACCGCGCGATGCTCGAGGGACCGCGGGTCAGCTTCACGCGAACTCCGTTCGCCGGTGCGCGAACTGTCGCCACCGGAAGGCCGCGGATGACGCTGCCGGCCACGCGTGGCGGAGGCGCCGGGCCCGAGACCGTAGTCGATTCGGACGTGGCCGAGTTCGTGGGGGAAAGCGAGGCGTCGGCCACCGGGAACGTGGAGATGGTCCGCGGCGACATCACGGCGATGGCCGAACGTGCGCGGTTCTCGGAGGCGGAGGCCCGGGCGGTCATGTACGACAGCGCCTTGATCCGCGGGCAGGGGTTCGATCTCGCCGGCGACAGCATCGTGGCGGGCTTCGAGCTCGGAGAGCTGCGGTCCATTCACGCGTTCGAAGGGGCGACGGCGAATGGCGAGGGTTTCCGGCTGAGTTCCGATCAGATCCGGGCGCGCCTTACGGCCGACCAGGTGGACGTGATCTGGGCGTTCGGGGACGGCCGCTCCCTGGGCTCCTCGTCCGAGTTCACGCTCGCCGGCGACTCGATCGAGTTCGCATTCCGGGATGGAGTGGCGGACTCGGTGTCGGCCGTGGGAACGGCTGCCGCCGAGCAGACGCCGGCTGCAGGCCGGGCGTCGGCGGCTCCCGTCGCCGACTCGGCGGCGGCCGACTCGATCGCGGTCGACTCGGTGGCGGCAGCGGTGCCTGCGCGGGGTGCCGCAGGGGGACTGGCGGAGCCTTCGCTCGGGCTGGACCCGGGGGCGAGCTGGATCGCCGGTGATACGGTGCGTGCCTGGTTCGAGCCGGACCCGTCGGCGCCGGCCGCAGCGGCGGCTTCCGACGACGGTGCTGCCGGCAACGCGCGGATCAGGCGACTGCGGGCCGTCGGCGATGCCCGTTCGTACTTCGCGGCAGTGCGCGATACGACGCGGAGCGGCGAGGCGTCGCGGAACTACCTCCTCGGCGGCACGATCGAGATCGACTTCGAGGGCGGAGAGCCGAAACAGCTGACGGGCACGGACGCGATCGGCGTCTATCTCGAACCGGCCGAGGAAGGTGACGGTGGTTAGCATCCTGCAGGCGAATGACCTGGTCAAGGTGTTCGGCAAGCGCACGGTGGTGGACGGCGTGAGCCTGAACGTGCGGCAGGGGGAGATCGTGGGGCTGCTGGGGCCCAACGGGGCCGGAAAGACGACGACCTTCTACATGATCGTCGGACTTCTGAGGGCCAACGGCGGCGAGGTGCTGCTGGACGATCAGGACCTGACGCAGGTGCCGATGTATCGGAGGGCCCGGGCCGGAATCGGCTACCTGTCGCAGGAGCCGTCGATCTTCCGGCGCCTCACGGTAGAACAGAACGTGATGGCGATTCTGGAAACCCTGGACCTGACGAAGAAGCAGCGTGAGCGGCGGCTGGATGAGCTGCTCGACGAATTGTCGATATCGCATCTTCGCAAGAGCAAGGCCTACAGCCTGTCGGGCGGCGAGCGTCGGCGGCTCGAGATCACCCGGGCACTGGTCACGCAGCCCAAGTTCATGCTGCTCGACGAGCCGTTCGCCGGCGTGGACCCGATCGCGGTCGATGACATTCAGAGGATCGTCGCCGATCTCCGCACCCGGGGGCTGGGAGTCCTGATCACGGACCACAACGTCAGAGAGACGCTGTCGATAACGGATCGCGCGTACCTCCTGTTCAACGGCAAGATTCACATCGAAGGTCCGGCCCAGACGCTGGTGGAGGATCCGGAGGCCCGTAAGATGTATCTCGGCCTCGATTTCGAACTCTGAGGCGGACCCCGGCTGCAAGGGGCGTGCCGTAGCGCTTCGAGCCCTGTATGGTTACCATTCGTGACGGGTGACGGGCATGCTGCGGCGGCCCGTCTGAACGGAAGCGAACGCGAAACCGGGGGCCGATGGCTAACATGCGACGGGGGCTCAGTCAGAGCCTCGGTATGCGGCAGGAACTCAAGATCAATCCTCGCCTGTACCAGGCGATGGATCTCCTCTACATGCCGCTTCTGGACCTCCAGCAGCATCTCAAGCAGGAGATGATGGCGAATCCTTTCCTCGAGCTCGCCGAGCCGATCGACGAGGAAGAGGAAGAAGAGCAGGAGAAGGAGGAGGAGAAGGGCGAGGACGAGATCGACTGGGAAGAAATTCTCCTCAACGGATTCGAAACCGGCGGCCGCCGGAGCGAGTTCGAGGAGAAGGAGGCCTATCTTCCCACGCCGGCAGCGCCTCCCGATCTGTGGGACCACCTCCGCGATCAGCTCAATCTGACCCGTCTGGATCCCCGGATGCGCTTTCTCGGCGAAGAGATCATCGGGAACATCGACCGGGAAGGGTTCCTCAGCTGCCCCCTCGCGGAGATCGTCGATTCCGCGAACCAGTGGTTCTCCGCGGCCGAGCCCGAACTGTGGGAGGAGCTGGAGCCTTTCACCCTCGAAGAGGCGGAGAGCGTGCTGGCCGTCGTCCAGTCGTTCACGCCGAGCGGCGTGGGAGCGCGCGACCTTCGCGAGACCCTGCTGCTTCAGATGCGGGATAGGGACGAGATGAACACGTTGGCGTGGCGGATCGTCCGAGACCATTTCGACCTGCTGGTGAGCCATCGCTGGAGCGAGCTGTCGAAGGAGCACGGCATCTCGCCCCAGGACGTCCAGGCGGCGGCCGACGAGATCGCGAAACTGGATCCGAAGCCGGGCCTCAAGCACGCCGACATGAGCGACAATTACGTCACGCCCGACCTGACGGTCGAGAAAGTGGACGGCGAATACTACGTCTTCCACAACGACTCGACACTTCCGCGGCTCAAGCTGTCGCGCGCCTACCGTGAAGTCGCGGCGGACAAGAACCAGTTTCAAGGTGACAACAAGGCGTTCATCGCCAAGAAGCTGAACAGTGCGCAGTGGATGATTCAGGCGATCGAACAGCGCCGGCAGACCATGCTCAAGGTCATGCACTTCATCGTGGATCGTCAGCGCGAGTTCTTCGAGAAGGGAGTCGAGCACCTGCGGCCGCTGACCTTGCGGGAGGTGGCGGAACACATCGACATGCACGAGTCCACGGTGTCGCGGGTGACCAACGAGAAGTACGTGCAGACCCCGCGAGGCGTGCTCCCGCTCAAGTATTTCTTCTCCAGCGGACTGTCCACCGACTACGGAGAGGATGTTTCGGCGCGTGGAATCCGGGCACGGATCCAGAAGCTGGTCGCCGACGAGGACTCGAAGAAACCGCTCACAGACCAGGCGATCGTGGACATCCTGAAGAAGGAAGGGGTTCAGATCGCCCGGCGCACGGTGGCGAAGTACCGAGATCAGCTGGGGATTCTCTCGGCGCGGATGCGAAAGCGCGTATGAGCGCGAGGCGGGGCCCGTCGTCGGCCTCGCGCGGGGACTCTCCCGCCGCCGCTCCGCCGTCCGCGGCCCGCCGTCCCGCGGCGTCCTCGTTTGCCGTCCTCGTTCCCGCGTTCGACGAGGCCGCCAACATGCCCGACCTGTTCCGGGAACTGGCGGCGACTTTCCGACAGCACGAGCTCGATGGCGAGATCGTGATCATCGACGACGGCTCGTCCGACGGCACGCTCGAAGCCGCTCGAACGGCGGCTGCCGAGGCCGGGCTCGACCGGACCCGGTTTCTCCGGCACCGGGCCAATCGCGGCAAGACCTCCGCGCTGGTCACCGGCGCGCGCGCCACCGAGGCCGACGTCCTCGTCCTCTACGATGCGGACCTCCAGCACTCCACGGAGGAAATCCCGCGTTTCCTGGCCGAAGTGGAACGGGGCCTGGACGTCGTCACCGGCCGGAAGGTCGGGGACTACGACAAGAAATTCGTCTCGGGTGTCTACAACGGGCTGGCGCGACGCCTGTTCGGCGTTCCGGTCCGCGACATGAATTCGATGAAGGCCTTCCGGCGCGAGGTCCTGGACGATCTCCACCTGCGGGAGGACTGGCACCGATACCTCGTCGTGCTCGCCGATGCCAGGGGCTGGAAGATCGGCGAGATCGACATCGACCTGCTGCCGCGCCGCCACGGGGAATCGAAATACGGTGGCAGCAGCCGGATCATGGTAGGCATGCTGGACCTGGTAGCGGTCTGGTTCCAGCTGGTGTTCAGCCGCAAGCCGCTGATGTTCTTCGGGACGACCGGCCTGGCACTGCTGGCCGCCGGCGGAATCGTCGGACTGATTGCCCTGTGGCTCCGATTCGTGCAGGGAGCGGGCTTCCGTCCCCTCCTCAATCTCGTGCTGCTGCTGGTGCTGCTCGGCGGACTCCTGTTCGTCGCGGGGCTGATCGGAGAGCTGATCGCAGGTCTGCGATCGGAGGTCGATGATCTGCGTCGTGAGTTGCGTCGGGACCGCCGGTCCTGACCGGCAGGCCTCGGCATTCCGGCCCGCGCCCGCAGATCCATGAGAGTCGTTCACGTCGTCACCGCGTTTCCGCGCACGCCGCAGGACCCGATCACCCCCTGGCTGGTCGAGCTGATCCGCAGGCAGCGCGCAGCCGGCATCGACGCCAGGGTTCTGGCACCGGCGTATCGGGGCGGGCCCGCGACCGAGGCCTTCATGGACATTCCGGTCCACCGGTTTCGCTATGCGCCGCCGTCGCTGGAGACGCTGACGCACGACGAGACCGTGCCCGATCGCATTCGGCACCAGCCGGCCACGGCGCTCCTGGTTCCGCTCTACCTCGCCGGCGGAATCCGCGCCGGGCACGACGTGGGGCGACACGACCCGGATGTGGTGCACGTCCACTGGCCGATGCCCCACGCCTTGATCGGCGCGGCCGTGCGCGGCGGTTCGGGGGGGCGGACGGCCATGGTCTGCAGCTACTACAGCGTCGAGCTCAACTGGGTCAAGCGCAGACTGCCTGCGCTTCTTCCTTTCCTGCGCTGGACCGCCCGGTCTGCGGACGCGGTGACGGCGATCTCGACTTCCACTGCCGGAGCCGTCCGGGAACTGACCACCGCAGCGGTTCACGTCGTCCCCTACGGGGCCGCGCTGCAAGATGATCTGGAGCCGGTCGTGCGGCCCGCGCTGAGCGGCGGATCACCGGTGCGCCTGCTGTTCGTCGGCCGACTCGTGGAGCGCAAGGGAGTCGAGGTGCTGGTGCGGTCCCTTTCATCGCTGACCGATCACCCCGATGCGACCCTGACCGTGATCGGGGCAGGGGAACGGGCTGCGCTCATCGAACGAACGGCCCGCGTGCACGGGATCTCCGACAGGGTCCGGCTTCTCGGCACGGTGTCACGTGAGGAACTGGTCGACAACTACGCCAGCCACGACATCTTCGTGCTGCCCGCGGTGTACGACGCGAAGGGAGACACCGAGGGTCTGGGCGTCGTGCTGCTGGAGGCGCTCCGGTTCGAGCGGCCGATCGTCGCCAGTGCAGTGGGAGGAATCCCGGATATCGTGGACCACGGCCGCACGGGCACACTCGTGCCGCCCGGCGATCCGGAGGCGCTCGCCGCGGCCCTGGATTCGCTGATTCGCGACCCGGAGCCCGCCCGGGCCATGGCTGCCGAGGGCCGCAGGCTGGCGCGCGACCGCTTCGGGTGGGAGCGGATCATCGATTCCACCAACCGGGTCTATCGCCTGGCCATGGAGAGCCGTCGTGGCACGTGAGCACGCGACCGACGATCGATACGGGCAGCTGGTCATGTCGGAGGACTACCGGCGCGGACGGGTCGCCAAGGCCGAAGTGATCTGGCACCTGTGCGGCGACCATCTGTGCCTCGCCGGGCGGGCGGCCGATCTCGGCGCCGGAACGGGCATCATCCGGAAAGTGCTCGAGGAGAAGATGGGGAAACCCCTGTATGGCTTTGAGATCGACGTGTCGTTCGTCGAGTGTCGTGACCACATGGTCGGCGCGGATGTGGAGCGATTGCCGCTGCCGGACGGAGCCTTGAATTTCGTGATCATGAACCACCTCTACGAGCACGTTTCGAGCCCGGCCGCGCTGTTCCGCGAGGCCTTCCGGGTCCTGGCACCGGGAGGGCGCGCGTACGTAACGGCGGGAAGCCGCCTGGCGCTGATCGAGCCCCACTACCGGCTTCCGTTTCTCAGCTGGCTGCCCCGACCGCTGGCCACGGCCTACCTTCGCCTGTCGGGGCGGGGAAGCAGCTACGAAGGCATCCGATTCTTGACCTACCGGCCACTCACCGCGTACATGCGCGCGGCGGGGTTCCACGTCCACGACATCACGGAACGCGCGATCGACGAACTGCTGGACAGGACGTGGGGAGCTCCCTGGACTTCGATCTGGGACCGCAGCGGGTCTGTGGGCGGCAGGGCCAGGAGCGCGCTGCTGCGCGTCGCATCGCCGCAGTGGTTCTTCCTGCTGGAGAAACCGGCGGAGCAGGGCAGGGGGCAGCGAGATGACTGACCGGACCAGCCGGCTCCCTCCATGGCTGGCGTTCGCGGGCCTCTGCCTGCTCCTGTCGCTGCTGTTCTATCGCCACTTCGTGTTCGGGCCCGGAACCATGCTGTACGGAACGGACATGGTCGACCAGGCGTTCCAGCTCCGGCAGTTCGGGGTCGATGAAATCCGGAGCGGACGCGGCTTTCCGTTGTGGAATCCTTTCGTGTACGGTGGCCTGCCGTACCTGGCCGTCCTCCCGGGACCCGTATTCTATCCGACCAGTCTCCTCTACCTCGTGCTTCCGCTCCACCGGGCGATCGGGTGGACCTTCGTGCTGCACACGGCGCTGAGCGGAGTCTTCGCCTACGCCGCCGCGCGCTCGATTCGACTCGATCCGAAGTCGAGCGCCGTCGCGGGTCTGTCGTTCCTGTTCACGGGGATGGTCCTTTCGACGCTGTACGGCGGGCACGACGGCCGCATGTTCGTCATGGTCCTCGTGCCGCTTGCCTTCGCGCTGCTCGAGCGGGGTCTGCAGACCGGACGGCCCGGTTGGTTCGCGGGAATGGGTCTGGTGGTCGCCCTGCAGATCTTCACGCCGCACGTGCAGCTGATGTACTTCTCGTCGCTCTGCCTGTCGCTGTATGCGGCGCTGCGAATCATCGGGATCTGGCGCGGCGAGGGGGGGCGAGAGACCGCCGTGCGCCTGTCAGGACTGTATGCCCTCGGGTTCCTGGTCGCGGCGCTGGTCGGCGCCGCGCAGCTGATTCCGACCTGGCGAATCCTGGAGATCGCGGTGCGTGGCGGAACGGGAGAGACCGGATATCCGTTCGCATCTTCCTGGGCACTGCCGCCACAGGAGCTGACGGCGCTGTTTCTTCCGGACCTGATCGGATCGCTGCAGAGCTACTGGGGCACGAACCCGTTCAAGCTGCACACCGAATACCTGGGTGCAGTTCCGTTCGCCCTCGCGCTCGCGGCGCTCACCGGACTGCGCACGGATCCGAGGGTGAGGATCTTCGCGGTCATCACGCTGCTGTGCATCCTGTTCGCGCTCGGAGCCGCGACTCCGTTCCACAAGCTGACGTACTACGTCGTACCGCTGATTTCCCGGTTCCGGGCGCCCTCGATGATGCTGGGGCCCGCCGCGCTGTTCGTCGCGCTGCTGGCCGGCATCGGCTGGGAGCGAATATCGGGATCGGCGGTGCCGGGAGCGCACGGGAGGGACACGGAAGCCCTGAAACAGCGGCCTTCATGGATGACGCTGCTCGTCCTGATCGGACCTCTCGCGCTGTTCGGATTCCTGGCGCTGGCGAATCCGGAGGGCCTGGCGAGGTGGACGCACACGACGATCTTCCCCGCGGGCTGGGATCGATTCCCCGGACGGGAGGGACTGGCCGCGCTGCGGGGCAACGGTCTGTTCCTGCTCCTGGGCGCTGCCACCGTGCTGGCGGCCGCATGGGCCGCCCGGCTGGGCGGTGCGAAGGCGACCGCCGCCGGTGCGCTGGTCGTCGCCGTCCTCGTGGCGGACCTGTGGCGGGTGGACACGCGGTACCTCGAAACGGTGCGACCCGAGCAGGTGTTCCCGGCCGACGCCTCGATACAGCGCATGCACTCGCAGCTGGAGCCGGGCGAGCGGGTGTTCCCGGTGCCCGGACGAGCGGGATACCGGCCCAACGAATTGATGGGCTACCGGGTGCCCGCGGTCACCGGTAGCCAGAATTTCCGGCTGGAGTGGTTCGAGCGACTGAGCGGGGGGCTATCCTACCGGAACTTCGCGAGCCCCGCGGTCTGGGATCTGCTGGACCTGCGCTTCGTGACGACGGATTCTCCGGTGGATACGCCACTGCTGGAGGAGACGGAGCGGGGGGGGCGAGGCGTGGTGTACGAGGTAGCCTCGAATCCTCCGCATGCCTGGTTCCCGGCGACCGTGGAGGCCACGCGTGACACGGCGGAGGCGCTGCGACGTGTCCTGGCCTTCGAGGATCCGTTTCGAGTGGCCGTCGTAGAGGCGGACGAGGCGCCGGACGCCGGAGCAGGTACTGCGCGAATTCTGCGGGCCGAGCCGGATGAACTGGTGCTCGAAGTGATCGCCGAGCGCCCGGGACTGCTGTTCGTCAGCGAGATCTGGCACCCTTCCTGGCTCGCCACGGTGAATGGCGAACCGGCCGAGGTGCTGCGAGCCAATGTCGCCTTCCGGGGCGTGCGGGTTCCCGAGGGAACACACGAGCTCCGGTTTCGCTACTCCGCGGCGGAATTCCGACTCGGATTCGGTCTCTCGGCCCTGGGACTGCTGCTCGCCGCCGGCATTCTGGCGCTGAGTGCCCGAAGCCGGCCGCCGCGAGCGCCGGAGGTCCGATCCTGAAAGCGTCCGGCGGAACCGGGGCGGAGCATCGGGGCACTGCCCGCTGGAAACGAGCAATCGGCTGGAGCTTCGTGTTCGTGTCGCTGGCGTTCGTCGCACTGCTCGTGAACCGCCAGGGAGAGGCACTGGGGCGCCTGGGGACGGATCTCGAGGGGTTCGGGTGGGGACTGCGGCCGGGCTGGCTGACGGCGGCCGTCGGAATCGGGACCGCCAACCTGTTCCTGATGGGGGCGGTCTGGGTGAGACTGTTTCGTGCCCTGGGCGGAGACGTCGGCATGCGGGAGGGCCTCGCCGTGTGGATGATCACCAACCTCGGCCGCTACATTCCGGGCAAGCTGTGGCAGCTGTCGGGGCTCGCCCTGTACATGCGGGAGCACCGACATGCGGGAGCGGCGGCGCTGACGGCGGCCGCCCTGTTCCAGGTGCTGGTCCTGGGGACCGGGGTCGCCGTGGCCGCCGTGACGCTGGGCGCGGAGCTGCTGCGCGGCAGCGCCGCGTGGCCGATCGCCGCGGCCATCGTCCTGATGCTGGTCGTGCTGCTTCGCCCCTCGCTGACCGGCAGGGCGGCGGAGGTCCTGGCGCGCAGGTTCGGGGAAGCCGCGCCGCTCGAGGCGCCGGGAGCCGGGGCGCTGTGGGCCGCGACGGGAGGGCTCGTACTGGCGTGGCTGACCAACGGAGCCGGACTGTGGTGCGTGTGGAGGGGCGCCGGAGGCGGAATCGAGCCCGGTGTGTTCACGATGGCCGGGATCTTCGCGGCTTCCTACGTAGCCGGCTACCTCGTGCTGTTCGCGCCCGGCGGGCTCGTGGTGCGTGAGGGAGCGATGGCGGGCCTGCTGGCGGCGACCGCCGGCGTACCCGTGTCGGTCGGGGCCGCGGTCGCGGTGCTGGCCCGCCTGTGGGCCGTGAGCACCGAGCTGCTGGCGACCGGAATCGCGTGGGTGGTCACGGCAGGGAGGGGCGATCGGAACCGGCCCGATAAGGTGTCAGGACCCAACGCAGACAGAGGTGAGGGGTGAGCGGAGAACCCGCAGCTGTGCCTGAGAAGCGGACCGAGAACCGGGGACGTGCACTGGTCGTCCTGCCCACCTACGACGAGGCGGAGAATCTCGCCGGGATCGTTCCGCGCATCCTGGCCGCGGATGATCGGCTCGACATCCTGATCGTCGACGACGCATCTCCCGACGGAACGGGCGCGATCGCGGATCAGATCTCCGCGCAGGAGCCCCGGGTCGACGTGCTCCACCGGGAAGGCAAGCAGGGACTGGGTTCCGCCTATCTCACGGGCTTTCGCATCGGGCTGGAGCGCGGGTACGAGTGGCTGATCGAGATGGACGCCGATTTCTCGCACGATCCCGACTACCTGCCGGAGATGCTCGACACCGCTTCCGGCGAGGCCGACCTGGTTATCGGATCCCGCTACGTGCGCGGGGTGAACGTGATCAACTGGCCGATGAGCCGGCTGCTGCTGTCCTGGTTCGCCAACAAGTACGCGCACTGGATCACGGGCCTGCCGCTGAACGACGCGACGAGCGGATTCAAGTGCTTCCGACGGGAGGTCCTCGAAGCGATCGACTTCGATCGGGTCGGAAGCACCGGATATACGTTCCAGATCGAAATGGACTATCGGGCCTGGAAGAAGGGCTTCCGCCTGAAGGAGATTCCGATCGTGTTCACGGATCGGGCCGAGGGGCAGAGCAAGATGTCCGGATCCATCGTACGAGAGGCCGTCTGGCGGGTGTGGGCGCTGCGGCTGAAACATCTGACGCGTCGGCTCTGACGCGAGAGGTCTTCCTGCGGGCTCCCCTCGAGTCCGGATCCCGACCATTCCCGAAAGTCGAGCCCCCACAGGCGGGGAAGCCACGGTTGTGCGGGCCGAGGTGCGGCGGAGAGGCTATCCCGCAGCGCTACTTAACATAATATATGTTATGCGCCACTATTGCCGGCCGGGGCGATCGGTCTCCGGGCGCGGAGCCCGCGCGCCGGTCAGCTGCCCGGATCCGCTTCGGTGCTTCCGGCCGCCGCCTCCTCACCGGCAGCGGCCTCCTCCGGCGCGGCGCCGAAGTCCTCCACGCTCGGTCGACCGGCCGGCGCGCTACCAGCGGCTCCCGGCTCGACCAGTCGCAACTCCGGAACCGGCGGGACGCTGCCGCCCGCGGCCCGCAGAGCCTCTACTTCTCCCAGGCGCACGGCCCAGATCGACGCTTCGTCCTCGGCCTGCGGCGTTTCCTCATCGAGAAGCTGCCGGTAGAGGGATTCCGCCCGGGCCAGGTCCCCTGACCGGGCGTA
>Ga0209536_100002322_pt1 | contig 30930 bp, 25 predicted proteins | sample DeeMarSeWOR28_12_FD_187461 | JGI IMG/M metagenome (GOLD analysis project Ga0209536, IMG submission 187461) | Marine sediment microbial communities from White Oak River estuary, North Carolina - WOR-2-8_12 (SPAdes) (version 2) | ecosystem: Environmental > Aquatic > Marine > Intertidal zone >... | reverse complement strand
CATATATTGTAATTTCCAATCTTTCTGCTCCAGTATATTTTCAAGATGATTATACAGATGATCAAAGCCAATATTATATTGAAAGCGTTGCGAATATTTCTGCGGGAGGTTGCGTACCAGTATCAATTGCCATGCTATTTATCGGCCTCTATAACGAATTCGGTCCTTCCCATGTACCTGTTGATACGTCGGAATACTCACAAAATTCAATAGATTTAATGGATCAGATAGCCGTCGATCTTGGTACTGCAATCGGTGAGGAAGCAATATTTGACCTAATGGAAAATTATACCTTTACATTTGAAGGTGTTGATAGCTTTGTGGAAACAACTTGGCAAATAGTAGCAAGTCAGGATGCAAATTTGATTAGCAATGACCAATTAATAAATGATATAAAGGACAGACTTAACAACAAAGAACCAGTCTATTTTTCGGCTTACATTCTCCCAAATGATGGAATATACACAGACCATTCATCCGTAATAACGGGTTATATAAAGTTTGGTGAAAATGAATATTTGAGAATTAATGATACATATGACCGTGTGCCTTTTTGGTATAAAGTAGAGAGAGACGGTAGAAGCAGCATTGATCCAGATACAGGTGTAACACTCTATGAACCAATACGATTATATGGGAAAGGTAGGGAATGGTTTTTATCATATAGGTTCGGTTGGCCTGTTTCCATCAATTTTCAGGTTTTGCCTAAGTTATAAAATATTTTTTGAAATTCATATAAGCATATAATAATTTGCCATCCTAAAAGTGTAAATACCTCCAACAACACACAACTTTCGATGCATCAACAATCTTGCGATACTCTTTTCGTATCTGTAAAATTTCGATAGTTGGTAGTTTCTCAATATATCACCACTTTCAGAACCCCTGATAATGATTGACTAAATCCCTTCGATTTGTTTATTAATATTAAATACGCTATTCCACCTGACCTGAAGCTGATCTGTAATTCCTGAGTCGACTCTTGCTGCTCATCCGATAATGCCTGTTTCTGATTTATCCACATCCTGAGTACCTTAGTTTGAAACCTTTAACAGAGGAGGTGCCATATGGCAGAAGAAGGTTTTAAACGCAAACTCGCCGCCATCCTCAGTGCCGATGTCGAAGGTTACAGCCGTCTTATGAGTGAAGACGAAGGCGCGACCGTCCGAATGTTAACCGCCTACCGTGAAGTGATGACCACGCTTATCCAGCAGCACAACGGCAAGGTATTGGACTCCACCGGCGATAATTTGCTGGCCGAGTTTGCCAGTGTCGTGGATGGGGTGCAGTGCGCTGTTTCGGTTCAAAAGGAGATTCAATCCCGCAATGCCGGGCTGCCGGAAAATCGAAGGATGCAGTTTCGCATCGGCATCAATCTCGGGGACGTGATTGAAGAAGGGGAAAGAATTTACGGTGATGGCGTCAATATTGCGGCCCGGCTGGAAGGATTGGCGGAGCCCGGCGGTATCTGCATCTCCAAGACGGCTTTCGACCACATTGAGAGCAAACTTCCTTATGGATATGAGTATATCGGCGATCAAACCGTAAAGAACATCCCCAAGCCGGTAGGCGCGTACAGGGTTCAGATGGAGCCGCGGGTGACCGTGCCCGAGTCCGACGAAGCCAAACCGGCCCGCCCTGATCGGCGCAGGACGTATTTCATTGGAGCGGCGTTGGCGGTGTTGGTTATTTTAGCAGGGTTCTGGTATTTCTATAGTCGTCCTTCTTTTGAGCCTGCCTCTGTGAAAAAAATGGCGTTTCCGCTGCCGGCTAAACCCTCCATTGCCGTGCTGCCACTTGAGAATCTGGGTGACGATTCTGCAAAGGACCAGATGGTTGACGCGATCACCGGGAACATCATCACGCTGCTGTCGAAGGTGCCCACGCTGTTCGTGATCTCCAGCAAATCGACCTTTGCCTATAAGGGCAAGCCGGTGAAGGCGCAGCAGGTGGCCGAGGACCTGGGGGTCCAGTACGTGCTGGAAGGCAGCGTCCAGAGCTCAGGCGACCAGCTGCGGATCACAGCCCAGCTCGTCGATGCGCTAAAGGGCCACCATCTCTGGACCGAGCGTTACGACCGGCAATTCAAGGATGTTTTCGCCATTCAGGACGAGATCGCGCTGAGCGTCGTTTCCGCGCTGCGCGTCCTGTTGAGCGAGGGTGAGAAGGCGCGCGTGGTTGGCGGTGGGACGCGCAGCGTCAAGGCCTGGGAGCTTTACCTGCAGGCGGATGCACGGATGCGCCTCTACAGCAAGGAGAGCGAGGCCAAGGCCCGCGAATTGCTGATGTTTTTGGTTAAAAAGGAGATACGAAATTTGCAAGTGCCCGTTTATGCGTACCTGTTATCGGTCAATTATCTGAGGGAAGAAGGTATTGGCCGTGAAAAAAAAGAAAGGAGGATGAAATGAAAGAGAATGGAAGAATGCAACGACGGAGGTTTCTTCGTACGGTGGCTTTAGGAGGTGCGGCGGCTACCTCAACCCTGACCTCCATAATCCCGCGCAAGGCCTTTTCCCAGAGCAAAGAGGAATGGCGAGTGATTAACGCATGGTCACAGAAACCTAACTCCCATATGGAATTGTTCGCGAAGATGGTTTCCGAGGGGACGGAAGGACGCATAACCATCGAATTCTACGGCCCCGGAAAGATCGTCCAATTCCCTAAAACTTTAGAGGCAGTCGCTGACGGAACGGTGGAGATGGGGACAGGTTCTCCAGGTTTTTGGACAAAGATAGTTCCGGCCATGGCATACCTCCACAATACCCCCTTCGGGCTGACGGCTCAGGAGCAAAACACATGGTTTGAGTTCGGTGGCGGGCAGGAGCTTGCCGATAAAGTTTACGCCGAAGTCGGCTGTAAGTTTTTCCCGTTCGGCAATACCAGTTGCCAGATGGGTGGCTGGTTTAATAAAGAGATCAATTCGATGGGCGACCTTAAGGGCCTTAAGATCCGGATCGGCGGCTTCGGAGGTGAGACCCTGAAAGCCGCCGGAGCAGAAGTGGTTTCCTTACCATTTCGCAAGATCGTACCGGCGCTGAAAGACGGCACAATTGAGGCCGCCGAACTCACCGGACCATACCACGATATGCTCTTAGGTTTCCACAAAACGGCGAAATACTACTACTATCCTGCCTGGCACGAGCCGGCAGGAGCCTTTGATCTGTTCATCAGCAAAGCCAAGTGGGATGCTCAGCCTGCCAACGTTAGAGCAGTCATCACGGCGGCGGCGGCGGCAATTAACAGCCGTATCCTCTGCTTTCGTGCCGCTCGCAACTGCACTGCTCTTGCAAAGCTCACCGGCGAGCACGGCGTCCAGCTCAGAAAATTTCCCGACGAGTTGCTCAAAGAACTGGCATTTTTATCTGAGAAGGTGGTCAGGGAACACGCATCAAAAGACAAACTCAGTGAAGAAATATTGAACAGTATCATCGAATTCCGAAAGGGCGCAGCCAGTTTGGCAGCGATCTCACTGCAGCCCTATCTCACGGCACGCTCCGCCATTTTATGATGCCGACCAAGGCCTTAAATTAGGTTGATGGTGGCAGATTATAGTTTGACTGCTCCGCCGGTCGATATGAGAAAGATGTTGAGGCTCAGCAGGCAGAGTCAGGAATGGCTCTGCCTTTTGCATTTCCAGGTTTTAAATCCTTCCCTATAACGAAAGTTTCCTGCATCCTATTCCGGCAGAAGCCGATATATTCTGATAAAGCATGGTTTTTTAGAAGCAGGGTCGTCTCGGCCCTGCTTCTATTTTATTGATTGCAGTGATGCAGCAATAAAACCTGCGATAGCTCCAAAGTACCAATATCATCACGCTTAAATTCATGTGATAGCTTTTACATATCTGCAAAATTGCAAAAGTTTTTTTCTCCCAATGCATTTGCAATGGACGATATTTGGCTTTCGGACAAGATACCGCAAATCCTAAGCATTAAAACCGCTAATCCCTTGACCCATCCCCTTAATTCATGTATTAATTTTATAACTTGCTTAAATTACATCTGATCTGGTTCTGACTCGGACAATTTGCTGCTGATCTGGTTTCATTCTTGAAATTACAATTTCTTTCCAATATTTAACAACCCATCTAAGCCCTTAATTACTTTAAAAAACTGTAGCCAAAAGCCCTCGAAGCCTTACCAGGCATGAGAGATAAATTCTTTAGGTAAAAGGAGGGACAATGAATCGAAGAACATTTTTAAAGGGTCTCGGTTTTGGTGCTGCAATGGCTGGAGCAGGAGCTTTTCAAAAAAAAGGTGCGCATGCCGAAAATGAAAAACACACCTGGCGTATGGTGACATCGTGGTCCAAAACCCTTCCCATTATTCAAAACGGTGCAGAACAATTTGCAGAGAACTTAGCCATCATGAGTGGAGGTCGATTAAATATTCAGGTATTTGCAGGTGGTGAGTTGGTCAAACCACTTGAAGTTTTTGATGCTGTGTCTTCTGGAACCGTTGAATGTGGTCATGCTGCATCCTATTATTGGGCCGCGAAAGTACCGGCAGCCCAGTGGTTTACAACAGTACCATTTGGGCTCAAGGCGGCAGAGTTGAATACATGGCTCCACAAGGGAGGTGGACTTGATCTGTGGCGCGAAGTATATGCGCCTTATGATGTAATTCCTTTCCCTGCAGGAAATACGGGTATTCAAATGGGCGGATGGTTCAACAAGAAGATTTCAACGCCAGAAGATTTCAAAGGTTTGAAAATGAGAATGCCCGGTCTGGGGGGAAGGGTTTTGGCCAAACTTGGCGCAGAGGTTGTTCTTCTTCCAGCAGCTGAAATATATCCGGCTTTAGAATCAGGAAAAATAAATGCCACGGAATGGATAGGTCCTTACGATGACATGCGTATGGGGTTTCATCAAATATCGAAATATTACTATGCTCCAGGTTGGCATGAACCAGGTACGGGTTTCGAGTTTATAGTTAATCGTAAAGCCTTTGAGGCGCTGCCGTCTGATTTAAAAATTATTCTAAAAACGGCGACTTTTGATCTTGCGACCCAAATTTTTACGGAATATGAATTCTTCAATACCAGAGCAATGCTCAAGATTGTCGAAGATAGAAAAGTTCGGCTTCGTCTTTTTCCTCAAGCGGTTCTTAAAGAACTGGAAGTAATATCTGCCAGGGTTTTAGAGGAGGAAGCTTCCCGCGATACAATCTCTCGCAGGGTACACGATGCCTATACCAGTTTTAAGAAAGATATAAGAAAATTCGCTTTGCTTAAAGGGGCCAAAATGAGAATTTAATAAACTGGTTAATTCATCAATCGACAATCCTTATAGTATCCGTATGAAATTTACATTTAATAATACGATTATTTTGCCTATTATTGCACTATTTTTAAGCGTATCGGCAGGTATTGCGATTATAGCTTACAAGGTCAATGTAAGGTCACTTGAACGTATTCAAACCGAAAAAGAAAATGAGAAATCAGAAAGTATTAGATTTACAATCAATGCAATTATCGAAAACCATGTTAAAGCACTTCAGGCTCTTGCCAAAACACTTCAAGAGAATAAAGAATTATCAGAGGGTTTAGCATACTTTAGTGCATCTGGATATTCTAACCCGATCAATGATGTGGTTACCAGTCTCTTCCCAACTCTCAATGTCGATTTACTCCTCATAACCGATCGCGATGGTCATGTTGTCGAAACGGATACGGCAAATATTGATGGATATTATTCAGTGCCAGGTCTGCAAGAAGCACTCAACGGTCGGTTATCAATAAGGGCAGAGGATGGACCTGAAGGGTGGGCAATTCGTGCAATAGCACCAATTTACTGGCCGCTGTTTGCAGACCTTCATGGAACAGTCATCGTTGGTATTAAAATTGATGATAAATTTGCCAAACAGATTGCAGATTCCGTTGGCGCTCATTTGTCTTTTTCTTACGCAGATGGCAATCTTCTTGCCAGTTCAGCAACGGAGGATTACCAAGAATTAATAGATTCAAATTCAATATTGCAAAATGTCAATACTGGACAATCTATCTATCAACATGCTGATTTTCTCCCGATTTCTACAATTTACTCTCAATTAATAATAGCAGACAAAAAATTCTGCCTCATTACTCAACAAGATATAAGCAAAAGCTATGAACAATTACAAAAAGAACGTAGAAACCTGTGGTGGATGCTATTGACAATAGTTGGGCTGGTTCTGGCATGTGTCTTTTGGTTGATTTATTTTGTAGTAAGACCCCTTAGAAGCTTAGAGTCCAAAACACAGGTAATGATAAATGACTTCTCAGGTAATTATAAATATACTGGACGCGGTAATGAAATTGACCGACTAACCAAATCATTTGATTTCATGATGGCAACCCTGAAAGAAAATGTGGATGCTTTGCGTAAAAGCGAAGAAAAGTACCGTACAATACTTGATAGTGTTGAGGCTGGCTATTATGAGCTTGATTTGTCTGGCAATGTTATCTGGTGTACGGAAATAAGCGCGAAAATACTGGGTATGACCACAAAAAAAATAATTGGGAAAAATTACGAAGATTTTTGCGAAAAGGAAAACGCCCGGCGTTTAAAGCAATCTTATAAAATGGTGCTTGATACAGGCAAGCCAGCTACGGACTTGGAATGGGTAATTGATAATCCAGATGGGTACAGTATATCTGTGGAAGCCTCGGCAGCCTTGATGAGCAACGACAAAGATAATCCCATTGGTTTTCGGGGGATTATTCGAGATGTTACCGAACGTAAGAAGGCCGAAGAGGCACTCAAGAATTCAAGACGTCGCTTGGAAGAAATTATCGACTTCTTACCAGATCCTACCTGGGTTGTGAATAGCCGTGGTCGTGTTACAGCCTGGAACCGTGCCACCGAGAAGCTTACCGGGATTAAATCTAATGATATTCTCGGTAAAGGCGATTATGAATATTCTATTCCTTTCTACGGTGAAAGGCGGCCTATTTTGATTGACCTGGTTCAAAACTGGGACGATAGTTATAAAAATAAATATACTTCTTTAAAGAAATCCGGAGACGATTTAATATCGGAAGAAGTTTTTATACCTCTGCTGGGAGAATCAGGCATATATTTAGCTTCTTCCGCCCGAGCTCTATATGACTCCGATGGAAATCCGGCTGGAGCAATCGAAACTGTTCGTGATATTACAGAAAGCAAAAAAGCCGAAGCTGCTCTGCGTGAAGAGCAAGGCAAGGTGGAGAAAGCTTATAGGCTGCTCTCTAAATATGTTGCACCACAATTAGTAGACACAATATCAGATGGAGAAATTGATCAGATCTGGAAGCATAATAGGAAAAAATTAACGTTATTTTTTTCTGATATTAAAGATTTTACGAGCATCACTGATACGTTGGAACCTGAGGATATGGCCGATGTTCTAAATGAATATCTAACAGAAATGAACATTATCATAAACAAATACAAAGGTACTCTCGCTCAGGTGATTGGTGATGGATTATATGTCATTTTCGGAGCACCTAAAAGTTCCAGCGATAGGGATCATGCCATTAGATGTGTAAAAATGGCGATTGATATGCAACGAAAAATGAACAAACTGAACAAGAGATGGTTTAAACAAGGCGTTGATGAAATTTTACAAATAAGGTGTGGGATAAACACGGGTATGGCAACAGTTGGTGGTTATGGATCATCCGAGAGAAAAGAATACACGGCTATGGGTATGCAAACCAATATTGCTGCGAGGTTAGAGCAGACCTGCACACCGGGAGGGATCTTTATTAGCCATACCACCTGGGCTCTTGTTAATGATGAAATTGCTTGCTCGGAACACGGAAAAATTAATGTGAAAGGACTTAATAGACCTATAAGAGTCTACAGCGTTGATGTTCTGTAAGATAAAAACCTAATTCTAAGTGCCCATGGCTGCGTTGCGGCTCGGCCCAAAATGCTCAAAATATCAACCCGCTTAAATTTTTGTGATAGCCACTACATATTTACAAAATTGCCAAAGTTGTGTTTTTCCCAATCTATATCACCATCCACCGGTATTCTCGATTATAATTGACTAAACCCTATCCAACTGGGTATAAATATATTTTTGATAGTCCTGATTTTCCCAATTTTATCTGACTCGAAGCATTTCTCCATTTACTGAATCGAATCCTGTTTCTCATCTGATTTCGTGTTCCTTTGCATGGCTTATATTTCTGAGTCCCTCTGTATGGAAACAAAAAAAGGAAGTGCCGCCATGGCAGATGAAGGTTTTAAACGCAAACTCACCGCCGTCCTGAGTGCTGACGTTGTCGGATACAGCCGTCTCATGGAAGAAGAGGATATGACGACTGTTCGCAACTTAAGGGAGTACCAAAAGGTGATTGCCAGCCTTATATCGCAATATCGAGGCCGGGTGGTAGATTCGCCGGGTGATAACCTTCTTGCAGAATTTAAAAGTGCGGTGGATGCTGTTCAGTGCGCAGTGGAGATACAGCGAGAGCTGACCGAGCGAAATGCCAAAATTTCGGAAAGTCGTAAGATGGAATACCGCATCGGAGTCAACCTTGGTGATGTAATCCAGGAAGGAGAGAAAATTTACGGAAACGGCATCAATGTGGCAGCACGCCTGGAGGCGTTGGCCGAGCCCGGCGGCATTTGTATCTCCGGAATTGTTTACGATCAGGTAAAGAAAAAGATAAATCTGAACTATAATTTTGTGGGTAGAAAAAGCGTAAAAAATATTGAGGAGCCGGTGGATGTTTATCAGGTGATCTTCGCAGCGAGTCCCAAGCCCGACGGGATCATCAAAGCCAAAGTAGATAAGATGGCATTTCCGCTGCCGGAGAAGCCTTCCATTGCCGTTCTGCCCTTTACCAACATGAGCAGTGACCCTGCACAGGAATACATCGGGGACGGCATCAGCGAAAATATCATCACTGCGTTGTCAATGGGCTCCGCCATATTCGTTATCGCCCGCAACTCCACCTTCACATACAAGGGCAGGGCCGTAAAAGTACAAGAAGTAGCCCAGGATCTGGGGGTCCGGTATGTGCTGGAGGGCAGTGTCCAGAAATCCGGTGACCGCCTGAGGGTCACGGCCCAGTTAATTGATGCCCTGAGCGGGCATCACCTCTGGTCTGAAAAATATGACCGGAAAATGGGGGAGCTTTTTGACTTGCAGGATGAGATCACAAAAAAGATTGTGGTCTCGCTGCAGGTGGAGTTAACCTCCGGAGAACAGGCCCGCGTGTTTGCGAAATCCACAGACAACCTGGATGCATGGTGTTATGGGGTTAAGGGAAACTACCTTCTGGATAAGTTTAACAAGGAGGATAACATCAAGGCGCAAGAGCTTCTGGAGACAGCGATAAGGATTGACCCCGGACATGCGAGTGCTATCGTATGGCTGGGTGCCACCTATTCCGTAGGAGCGGCCTACGGGTGGAGTGAGTCTCCCGCTGATTCTTTCAGACGAGCACATGAACTTGCGCAAAAAGCCCTGGCCATAGATGACAAAAGCCCTAATGTTCATATTTTATTGGGAACCATATATCTGGCCCAAAGACTTCATGATAAAGCCATTGCTGCAGGAAACCTTTCCATCTCCCTTGCACCCAACATGTCAATTGCACATGCCCACTTGGCCGCAACGATGTTCTTTGCGGGACGGTTCGGGGATGCGATTGCGCTGACGGAGAAAGCCATGCGTCTCAGTCCGTGGTATCCGGCTTTCTATCTGAGTCCTATGGCCAGAAGTTATGCGTTTAAGGGGCGACTTGAAGAGGCAATTGAAACCAGCAATCAGCTTTATGACCGCAGCCGAGTAGGTGATTATCCACAAGAATGGGCATTGATGCACCTGGCCGGACTTTATATTGCTGTCGACAGGCAGGATGAAGCCCGCGCGCTTATGGCTGAAGCGCTCAAGATCAACCCCAGCTTATCGGTGGTGTTTTTTAAACAAACCCAGCCTTTTAAGAATCCGGCCCACATGCAGCGCGAACTTGAAGCCCTCAAAAAGGCGGGGCTGAAATAATAACGACGGCGAGATACCGCGCATTTCGATATGAAGCCCTATGAAGTTTGGAATACATGTGGTTATTCTCATCGCCAGTTGACGCTAAACAAGGAGGTTTAGATGAAAACGCCCGACAACGTCACTGTCGCCCGAACCTTTCACGAAGCATGGGCTGAGCGAGATCCTGACAAAGGGGCTGCTGTGATTGCAGATGATTGTAAATTTGTCGATGTTCCAAGAGGCGAAGTTCAGCGCGGACCAGAAGGTTATCGGCATGATTATGAGCGATGGCGCACTGCGTTTCCAGATGGTACAGTGGAGATCAGCAACGTCATCGCTGAAGGCGATTGGGTCGTTGTTGAGTTTACAAACAGCGGCACGAATACTGGGCCTCTGCGAACCGCAGTTGGTGATTTCCCTCCGACCAACCGCAAGATTGAAGTTCAATACTGCAGCGTCATGCAGATCAAGAACGGAAAAGTCATTAGTGGCCGTGATTACTACGACGTAAGTACAATTTTACGTCAACTCGGACTCACATCCTGACCGGATATACGCAACTCATTAGGTCATTAGACCTCCAATCGGAAGCTTGCCTGATAGAAGAGGAGTAATAAAATGGGAAATTTTAAGGATTTAAGGGATTGGCTGAAAAAGGCAGAAGCGCTCGGTGAATTAAAGGTGGTCAATGAAGAGGTGGATTGGGATGAGGAGCTTTCCGCCATTACCTATATGGCTGCAAAGCAAAAGGCAAGCCCTGCACTTCTTTTTGAGAAAATCAAAGGGTACCCGCAGGGATTCAGGGTCCTCAGTAACATACTCGGTTCCAGCCTCAGGCGGATCGCCCTGAGCATGGGTCTCTCGACGGATCTCTCTACCATTCAAATGATAAAAGGAGCCAGAGACATTTACAAGAATCCGATTCCTCCTGAGGAAATTGCTCAAGAGGAAGCTCCGGTTAACGAAAATATTGTTTTGGGGGAAGACGTCGATCTTTATGCCTTTCCCGCACCGAAAATGTGGCCGCATGATGGTGGCAGATACATCGGGACGGGAGATGTGGTTATTACCAGAGACCCGGAGCACGGACATCTGAACCTGGGAACCTATCGCCAGATGATCCAGTCTAAAAATGAAGTGGGTTTTTATGTGTCACCGGGGAAAGATGCCCTTCTTCATCGCGAGCACTACTGGAAAAGCGGAAAGCCCTGTGAAGTCGCCGTTGCCTATGGCATCGACCCCGCACTTTTCATTGTGGGGGCCATGGGTTTTCCAAAGAACGTATCAGAATATAATCAGGCCGGAGCGCTCAAGGGGGAGCCTGTCCGGGTGGTCAAGGGGGAGGCCACGGACCTCCTTATTCCGGCAGATGCGGAGATCGTTGTGGAAGGTGTCAGCTATCCCGACCGCTTTAAGAAGGAGGGGCCATTCGGGGAATTCCAGGGATATTATGGTCGGCCGGAAGACCTGACGCCCTGTATCGAAGTAAAATGCATCCACTACCGCAACAACCCGATTCTGACCGCCGCCCTGATGGCCGATCACCCGTCATGTGAGCAAAATCTTTTCTTCAGTATCGCCCGGTCAGCGCGGATATGGGATGACCTGGATGCGCTTGGGATTCCGGGAATAAGAGGCGTTTATTCTGTGCCCGCCGCAGCGGGCGGCTTTGGGATGATTGTCGTTTCCATTGAACAGCTCCGGCCAGGGCACGCATCCCAGGTGGCCACTCTGGCAGCACAATGTCCCGGCGGCGCTTATAACTCTAAATGGATCATTGTGGTGGATGAAGATGTGGATCCGACCGACCTGGATCAGGTAATCTGGGCGATGTGCACCCGATGCCATCCTCCGGATGATATCGATATTCTTCGAAATACATGGTCAACCTATCTGGATCCTACAAAAAACCCACCCGAAGAAAGACCTTATGGTGCAAAAACACTAATCAATGCCTGTAAAGAACATAAACATCTGAAGGTTTTTGCCAAAAGAACGCTTCTCCGCGAATCTGTCTATAATAAAGTCAAAGAGAGATGGAATAAATTCGGATTTGATTTTCTGCCACCCGAGTTGCACACTTTCGAACCTCAAGACAGGCAGGGTTAAATCCTTTTATATCGAATCCCAGTGTGTTTTCATTCAAAGCACTTAAGTTTTCGTAATAGCCATTACCTACCTGCATAATCGGCAAGACTATGTTATTCGCTGGATATTGCGCCTGTTTTTAGTTTATTATTGACTAAAGCGCACCCATCTGAATATAAAAACATTTAAAATATTCTTGATTTTCTTATTCCAACTGATCTGAAGCGATTTCCCATTTTCAAGACCGTATCCGCTTTCTCACCTGATTTCTGCGCTCCTTCATACAATTCATATAAAAAATTTTCCAAAACTTAACATGAAACCAAAATACAAACCGCATACGCCCCGGCTGAAACGCGTGGACGAATATATCAGGTCCCTGTTTAAAGATGAGCTGCCGGACGGAATTAAATTTCATGATGCCGATCATACCCTGCATCCTGAAAGAGGCGTGGTTGCGATTGCCAACCGGATTGCCAGATCCGAAAAAATTTCCGAACATGACAGAGAATTGCTAATTGCCGCGGCCTATTTTCACGACACGGGTTACATCCGAGAGTATCGGAAAAATGAGCCGATTGCGGCGCGGATGGCCGGCAGAATCCTTAAATTGATCGGTTATAAACCCGGCGAAATCAAAACAATTCAAAAAATGATACTGGCAACCGATCTCAGGTGTGAACCGCAGACGCATCTTGAAAAAATCCTCTGCGATGCCGATCTCGACAATCTGGGCAGAGAAGATTTTTTTAAACTGGACGCAAAATTAAGGGAAGGGCGGCGGGCAAGAGGACTGGATGTCAGTGATGACGCCAGATGGTACAAAGAGACCCTCGAAATTGTAAAAAATCACCAATATTATACCGATTCTCAGATAAAGCTGAGAGAAAAAGGCAAACAAAAAAATATCAAGGCGCTCTTAAAGAAATTGGAAAATATTGAAAAAAAGAAACAAGATCCAATATAATCCGTCATACAACTTCTTATCCAAAAGAGGGACGTCCGTTCTATTTATATATTTATATGAAAAATAGAAATATAGAACGGACGTCCCCCTCTTCTTTTACTTTCGGCAGCACTCAAAAAAACCTTGGCTTGTACAAAAAGACCCTGTAATGTATGCCCTTTGAGAAATAGGGTTGCCCAACATGCACTATTGTCACAGAGGGGTGGATACGATGAATTCTTTCAAGATTACCAACATTCGGGCACGGGAAATTATTGACTGCCGCGGCTGGCCTACGGTTCAGGCCGACGTGTGGGTCGACGGCAAATTGATGGGCAGGGCCGACGTTGCCTCGGGGAGATCTACGGGAAGCCACGAGGCTTATGTTTTGCTGGATGGAGATAAAAAGCGGTACAAGGGGCTCGGTGTAACCAAAGCGGTTGAGAACGTTAACAAAAAAATCGGGCCCGCTTTAGCCGGCGCGGATGTTACCGAGCAGCGCAAGATCGATATGGCGATGATTGCCCTGGACGGCAGCCCGAATAAAAAAAATCTGGGTGCCAATGCCATTCTGGGTGTTTCCCTGGCGGTTGCCAGGGCGGCGGCAGCCGTGTGCGGCGTGCCGTTGTATCGATATATAAACCCGACGGCGCACGTGCTGCCGGTGCCGCTGATGAACTGCATCAACGGCGGCAAACTGACGGCCAATGACCTTGAAATTCAGGAATTCATCATCATGCCGGTCGGTGCCAAATCTTACGGCGAAGCGCTGCAGATGACCACCGAGATAAACGAATTCCTGCGGGATCTGGTGATCGAAAAGTACGGGCTTCTGGCGACAAATACCGGAGACGAAGGCGGCTTTGCAACCCCCATGAAAGGTATCTGGGAGCCTTTTGAATTCATCTCAAAAGCAGTGGAGCAGGCCGGATACAGCGATGGTATTGTCTATGCCATGGATCTGGCGGCCAGCTCCTGGTACGACAAAGACAAAGGTGTCTATGAACTCGACGGGAACCAATATGACCGGGATGCGCTCATCGATCTTTACAAGCAGGTTGCCGCAAAATATCCGATCGCATCGATGGAGGACCCTTTGTACGAAGATGATTTCGAAGGCTTTGCGATTCTCACCGGCGAACTCGATACCCAGATTGTCGGCGACGATTTGTTTGTGACCAACGTGGAACGCCTGAAGACAGGTGTCGCCAAGGGCGCTGCCAACGCGCTGCTTTTCAAGGTCAATCAGATCGGGACCCTATCCGAAGCCCTGGATGCGGCCGAATTTGCCTACCGCCACAACTACGGCGTACAGGTTTCGGAACGATCGGGCGAGACCGAGGATCCCATCATCGCCGATCTGGTTGTTGCCCTGAACAGCGGGCAGATAAAAACCGGCATGCCGGTAAGAGGCGAAAGAACCTCCAAGCATAACCGCCTGCTTCAGATAGAGGAGGAGCTCGGTTCCACGGCAAGCTATGCCGGTAGAAATTTCAGAAAACCGAATTAGCTTTAATCCCAATTCCATATTCGCACGAACGGTTGGCAGGCAGTCCATGTCATACCTGAAAAACAAAAAAAGCCTACTTTCCCATGGAAATACAGCGGCGCGCCGCTTTGCCCTGGATATCGTCGATTATGCCCTGTCGCTATCGGACCCCTACCGGGCCGCCCGGCAACTGCTAAGTTATCATAAGGATGAGCTTACAATTGACACGCTGCGGCTCGACCTTAACCGGCATAAGCGAATTTTTCTGATTGGCGCCGGCAAAGCAACATTTCCAATCGCCAGCGCATTGGAGGATTTATTGGGGGACCGAATTGCCGACGGCGTAATTATCTGCAAATACGGCCAGGAGGGCTCCCTGTCGCGCGCGAGGCTGTATCTGGCCGATCATCCCATTCCGGATCGTGCCGGTTTTGACGCCGCCCGGCAGGTTTTGGACCTGGTCAAAAGCACACAGCCTGGAGATCTTGTTTTTAGCTGCTTTACCGGCGGCAGTTCGGCTTTGCTGCCCTACCCGATACCGGAAGTGACCTTTGAGGAAAAGCAACGGGTCAACCATCTGCTATTAACCTGCGGCGCCAACATCATCGAAATTAATACGGTCCGCAAGCACTTAAGCCGGGTCAAGGGCGGAAGACTTGCCCGGGCAATCCACCCCCAGGCGCATCTGATTAATCTCACGGTGTCCGACGTGATTGGCGATCCCTTGGATTATATTACCGACCCCACCGTACCCGATACGTCTACGTTTGATGAATCCCGAGCGGTTTTAACGAAATACGATCTGTGGAACCGGATGCCTGCAAGTGTCTCCGGATTTCTAAAGACCGCCGGCCCGGATCGGGAGACCCCCAAAATGGCGGACCTTTCCGATCGCAACCGGCACGATTTTATTCTGGTTGCGGGTGATGCGGCCTGCGAAGCGGCGCAAAGGAAATCAAAGGAACTGGGCTTGAACACTTTGATTCTATCAACCATGCTGGAAGGCGAAAGCAGAATGCTGGGCGGCACGTTTGCCTCGATCGCCAAGGAGATCTTAATCAAGGGCCGGCCGCTGGAGCCACCGTGCGCCGTTATCGGCGGCGGTGAGACCACGGTGACAATCTCGGATCGGGCAAATGGAATTGGCGGGCCCAATCAGGAGTTTGCCCTCAGTGCTGCCACCGGCATCGACAATCTCGGCAGCATTGTGATTGTCGGGCTGGATACGGACGGCACCGACGGGCCCACGGATGTGGCCGGGGCTGTTGTTGATGATAAGACAGCCGCACGGGCGCGGGAAAGTAACATTGATCTGCTTGAAAGCTTAAACCGTCATGATGCGACCGCGTCGTTTCTAAAACTGGGAGATGCGATTGTGACCGGCGCAACCGGGACAAATGTGAATGATTTAAAATTGATGGTAATATTGGCGCAAAAGGAGTCCGGATGACCACTGCAGTGAAATACAAGTCTGACCTCGACACACCCTGCCTGGTGCTGGATGTGGATGTCCTCGAACGCAATCTTCAAAGGATGCAGGCCGCTGCCGATGGTGCCGGCAAGAACCTGCGTCCGCACGTCAAGACGCACAAGTGCGCATCCCTGGCGCGGAAGCAAATCCAGGCCGGGGCAATCGGTGTCTGTGCGGCCAAGGTCTCCGAAGCCGATGCATTGGCAAAGGCCGGCCTTGATAACATCCTTATCACCGGCCCGGTGGTGACGCCCGCCAAGATAGAAAGGCTCGTCGATCTTCTGAAATTGTCTCCTAACCTGATGGTCGTGGTGGATCACCCCGACAACATTGATATGCTCGATACGGCGCTGGGCACAAAAGGCCTGTCCATGGGCGTGCTTCTTGATGTGGATGTCGGTTTGAATCGGACCGGTGTAAAGCCGTCGGATGCACCGGCACTGGCAGATCAAATCGTTTCCCGCACACACCTGCATCTTCGGGGAATTCAGGCCTATGCCGGTCATGTCCAGCACATTCGTTCCTATGACACGCGCAGGCAAACCTCGCACCGGTGCCTGCAGGACGCTGTGGGCGCTTTCCGCGAAATTCGGGCCGGCGTGCCGACCTGCACAATTTTCAGCGCTTCGGGCACCGGAACCTTCGACATCGATCTGGCTGTTGCCGAGCTAACCGAGCTTCAGGTCGGATCCTATGTGTGCATGGATGCCGAGTACCTTAATATCGGATCGGCCGATGACGATGCCCGGTTTACAGCATTCCCCCCGGCCCTGAGGCTGCTCACAACGGTTGTCAGTGCCAATCATAAGGGATTTGTTACGGTAGACGCGGGACTTAAGTCACTCTACAAAGATGGCGGCACGCCGGAGGTTATCGTACCCGAAGATTCCGCATTGGTGTACGACTGGTTCGGCGATGAATACGGCCGGATCAGCGGCACGGACAATTCAGAGCTTCCCGCGCTCGGCACCGTCCTGGAACTGGTGGCCTCTCATTGCGACCCCACCATAAACCTGTTCGACAAATTCTATCTGACAAGAGGCGAAGAAGTGGTCGCCACCTGGCCAATAGATCTTCGCGGTTGCTCTCAATGATCGTTTCTGAACCTGAGTTATCTAAGCATCACTGATGCGTTCGAAAACTTTTTTTACGGCCGCAAAATCCTGCTCGGCCAGACCCTGACCCATGCTCTGGCGGTAGAGCTGGAACACCGTGTGCCCGATGGGTGCCATGGCGCCGTTTTCATCGGCGGTTTGCAGCGCAAAGCGAATGTCCTTGGTCATGTGCTTCAGGGGAAACTGGGCCGAAAAGCGGTCATCGATCAGCATCGGTTTTTTGAACTCGAAAAGGGCACAGCCCATGGGCCCCGCCAGCATGGTCTCCAGCATGGTGGCGGTATCCAGGCCGCATTTCTGGCCCAAATTGACGGCCTCGGACAGGCCGGCGGCCATAATGCCCAAAAGCAGATTGACCGCCATTTTCATACTCGCTCCCTGGCCGGCCTCACCGCAATAGACCACTTTTTTGCCCATGCACGTAAACAGGGGCTCCAGCCCGGTTACTCTATCCTGCGGGCCGCCGGCTAGGATAACCAGGGCACCTTCCTCGGCCGGTTTGCGGGAACCTGAAACCGGTGCATCGATGGCCACCGCAGATTGGGCGGAGAGTTTATCGGCAAGCTGTCTGGCATATTGCGGTGAAACCGTACTCATATTCACCAGGGTCTGGCCCGCCTGCATAGCGGCCATCAGGCCGTCGGGTCCCTCCAGAACGGCATCGATGGCCTCCGGTCCGGCCAGCATCAAAATGATCACATCGGATGCTTCGGCCACTGCTTTTGGGGTTGACGCCACGGTTGCCCCGGCGTCGGCCAGGGGCGCTGCTTTTTCACTCGTACGATTAAAAACGGTGAGTTGAAAATCGCCTTTCGCAACGTTCCGGGCCATGGGCTGGCCCATGATCCCCAATCCGATAAATCCGACTTTTAAAGCCATTTTTCCTCCTCCCTAAAAATAATTATATTAGGTGTCAGGTGTTCCGCCGCAGGCGGATTCAGGTGTCAGGATTCTGGCCGCCTGCTGCTTGCTGCTGGCTTCTCGCCTCTGACTAATTGCCAGTAACCAGTAGCCAGTGACCAGAAGCTTTTTAGCTTTTGAGGCCCGCCATTTCCTCCATCAGGGCCGCCATGCCGAAGTAGTCCAGATCCCCTTTTCCGGTGGCCTTCATGGCCCCGTATAGCTGGCGCACCAGGGCCGTCAGGGGCATGGGCGTATCGGTCTTGCGCCCGCTATCCAGTGCCAGGTCAAAGTCCTTGGCCATTTGCGCGGCGGTAAACATCGGGGCATATTCGCGCTCTTTGAGTAACTGCACTTTGAATCCAATCAGCGGCGAGGCCACCACGCTATTATTGATCATATCGATCATCTGGTTCCATTCGATCCCGCCGCGTTTTCCGAAGACAAGGGCCTCGGCGGTCATGGCCGAAGTAATGCCCACCATCATGTTGACCAGGAGCTTCAGGTAGCGGGCCTGATCCCCCGGGCCCACGTAGAAGACTTTCTGGCCGAGTTTGTTAAAAACAGCCCCGCATTGGTCGAATGCCTCCCGGGGACCGGAAGCCAGAATGGTCAGGGCAGCGCTCGCGGCCGAATCGGTGCTGCCCGACACCGGGGCGCGCAGATATTGAATTCCTTTTTTTTCGGCCGCCTCCGCGACACGCGCCGATGTGGCCGGCGAAACCGTGCTCATGTCGATGTAGATCATCCCAGGCCGGGCGGTTTGAAAAATGCCCTGTTTTCCGGTGGATATCTCCTCCAGCGCCGGGTCATCGGGAATCATGGAAATGATGATATCCGCCTGTTCGGCGACTTCAAGCGGAGATTCTGCCGGGGCGGCGCCCTGATCGACCAGGGCCTTCATGGCCGCCGGCACGATGTCAAAAACCGTCAGCCTATATCCGGCCTTTAGCAAATTGGTTGACATGGGGGTTCCCATTTTTCCCACTCCGATCCATCCGAGAGATTGTTTTGCATTCATAGACTTGTCCTTATTTTCGAGATAGGTTCTAGTAGACCCACACTGATGAATTACTCGACAATTTCATAGCCGGCCGAGGCAAGGGAAGATGCTGCATAAATAAAAAGAATTTCGCACGCTTCATCAAAGGGATTATACAACCAGTGGACGGCGCCTTTCGGCACCCATACCGAATCACCGGCAACGATTTCGGTTTCTTCGCTGCCATCGCCGACGCCGCCGATGCCTTTGCCGGACAGGATGTAAAAGACTTCTTCGGCATCGGGGTGGATGTGTTTTTTATGATACGATGTTCTGGGTTCAAACCGGGCGTAGCCAAAGGTCAGATGCTCGGCGCCGCCCATCTGCTCGTCCACCAGGACGCGGCGCAGCGCAAATTCCTTCTCGGATTTCATCAGATCCTTGATGGGTTCGACCCTGCCGTCTTCAAGTTTGAGAATATGCTTCATCTTCCATTCCCTTAGAAGTGGTTTCAAAAAAATGTTGTAAAAGGCATAATCAATATGGTGTCAGGTAAATAACTCATAGGCTGGGAAGCTGTAAGGCCAGGAAGCTGGAAAGCTATATTATTTGCGATCCCTTCAGCCTTATAGCCTCCAAGCCTCCAAGCTTCCGAGCCTCCCAGCCGATCCGTTTTTTTAACCCTGAACCTTTGACCCTCAGAACCGTGTTTTGCAAATTACCTGCAGGCCGCAACCCTAAACATTGGGATGCACGATAACCTTTACGGCCCCTCCGATTCTTTCAACGAAAGTCTTAAAGGCTTCATCGATTTGATCCAGGGGGAAGGAATGCGTGGCCAGCGGTTTTAACGAGATGCGCCCCTGGGAAAGCAACGATACTGCTCTCGAACAATTGGCCCAGCCTTCACCCCGAATCGAAAAAATGTGGATGTTGCGCGAGCCCATGGTCGAAAAATTGGCCGAGACCGGTTTTTCAGGATATCCGACCAGCAGGATCTTGCCCATGCGTTTGGACATCTCGATGGCGGTTTGAATACCCTGATCGGAACCGGATGATTCAATCACCAGATCGGCGCCGATCCCACCGGTTTCCTCGCGGACGACCTTGACGGCATCCTCCTTTTTAACATTGATCAAACGGTCGGCCCCCATTATTTTGCCCACCTCGAGGCGGCTGTCGCGGGTTCCGGACAAAAATATTCTGCTGGCACACAGGGCCCTGGCCACCCCCACCGATACCAAACCCAGGGGCCCCGGTCCGATCACGGCCACATTGTCGCCCACCACATAACCGCCGGTGGTTTGAAAACCGTAAAGCACACAGCCCAGATTGGTGATCAAGGCGGCTTCATTAAATTCGATGCTGTCCGGAATCCTGTGGACGGTATTGATGTGGTTCAATGCGTACTGGGCAAAACCGCCGTTGGTGGTAAAGCCGTTGGCGCGATGGCCTCTTTTGAGATTGCCGTAATTCAGACATGCAGTATAGTTGCCGACCCGGCAGTTGCGGCAGCGGCCGCAGCCCAGGCTGGCCTCCACCGCCACGCGGTCTCCGACCCGAAACTCGTCTACGGTTTCGCCCACTGCCGCGATGGTTCCGGCATATTCGTGACCGATAATAAAGGTTCCGTAGGGCGGCTGTGCTTCCCAGGGCTCCTCGATGAGGGCCACATCGCTTCCGCATACGGCGGTGGCTTCGACTTTTACCAGAACGTCAAGCGGCCCCGGTTGCGGGGTGGGCATCTCTTTGACCTCCAATTGATTTTTGCCCATCAGCACAACGGCCTTCATTTTATCCGGAATTGTCATGGCCTAGATCTCCTTTCATTATATGTGCGGCTTTCGCTTTACGGTGATTTTTCCCACAGATAACCCAAGCGAAATTTAAGGTGTCGTTTTCATCGAAAAATTGCTAACTTGCAGTGCGTTACTTTTTATTGTATTGATGCATTTGTCAATACAAAATTGCACTCCTTGCTCATATGAGCAGCCGGTTAATTTAATGCAAACCGATCAAATTTAAACGGGGGACAGAATTATGGAAAAATTAGGTCTGATTATTCTCACGATCTTCGCCGGGATGAGCAACGGTTTCCAGGCACCGATCAATGCCGCTCTAGGAAAATTCGTAGGTGTTTTTCAAAGTTCCTGCATCTCATTCAGTGTGGCCGCCGTGTTTCTGCTGGTTGTGTCCCTGATCATCGGACAGGGCAGCTTTGTAAAAATCGCCGATGCGCCGCCCTATTTATGGATAGGCGGATTCCTGGGCGCCTTCTTTGTTACCACCGCCCTTTTTGTGGTGCCCAAAATCGGTGCGACCGTAATGATTGCTTCTGTTTTAACGGGCCAGATGGCGGCGGCTTTAATTATTGATCAAACCGGTTTGCTCGGAATTCCCAAAAACCCGGTCGATCTGTATCGCCTCGGAGGGCTGGCCTGCCTTGTGGTCGGTATAAAATTGTTATCAAAATAGGATCAGAACGATTCCTTGAGGAGCATAAAAATGAAAGTAACCGAACGTATCCATGCCTTAAAAATACCCTTTAAACTGCGGATCGGCCCGGACAAAACCGTGGACCGATTTGTTTTTGCCTATCTCATCTTCGGTGAACATATATGCTTGATTGACGGCGGCGTTGCCGGCTCCGAGGCCATGATTTTCGATTATATCAAACAGGCCGGCCGGGATCCCCGGGAGATTGACTGGCTGGTTTTTACCCATTCGCATCCGGACCATATCGGCAGTGGTAGGGAGCTTAAAAAGCAAACCGGATGTAAGGTTGCCGCGCACATCGATGCCAGACCCTGGATCGAAGACGTGGACCACCAGTATGCGCAGCGGCCAATCGGAAATTTTTATGATCTGGTCGGGGGGTCGGTGGAAATCGATCGGGGTTTAGAAGACGGCGATCATCTGGATCTCGGTGACGGCCAGACACTTGAGGTATTCCACACCCCCGGGCATTCAAAAGGCGCTATCTCTCTTCTGTATAACAAAGACAGGGCCTTATTCACCGGAGATGCGGTTCCCAAGTCAGGCACCGTACCGATTTATGAGGATGTGGCGACTTCAGTTGCGTCCATAAAAAAATTAAAAGAGATTAAAGGACTGGAGATCCTGATCGCCTCCTGGGATGATCCCCAGTTCGGCGCCGGCGTATATCCAGCAATGGATCAAGGATTGCAGTGGTTTCAACAGATCCACGAGGCGGTTCTGGCCGAAACGGACGGGCCCGGTGACGCAGACCCCAAGGACCTCAGCGCCCGGGTTTTAAAACGTCTGGGCTTTCCGGAAATCCCCCTGGTCCCCATTGTGGTCACCTCCATCGGGGCGCATCTGAAGCTGCTTGACCACAAGGATATAATTACGGTTTGATTTTCTTTGTAAATCTTGACAAAGGAATTAGCAGGTGTCAGGAAAACACAGAGGACAGTGAACAGAAAACAGATGACAGCAGACAAAATGCAGACCATTTCTGTCTTCTGCAATCTGTAATCTGACATCTGACTTCTGTCATCTGTTATCTGAAGCCTGGAACCATGATCTTTAGGTTATTTGGTGCTTGAAATTTGGAATTTAATCGACTTTATTTATGAAAAAGGAGATTACCATGGGTACCGAAAGTCCTTTGACGGATAAGATGATCCTGGCTGTTGATGACGAACCCGATGTGCTCGAAACACTGGCGGAGCTGCTGGGCATGTGCCAGGTCATCACCAAAACAAGGTATGAAGACGCCGTTGTGTACTTGAAAAACAACACCCCGGACCTGGCGATTCTGGATATTATGGGGGTTAACGGTTTCGACCTGCTGGAGCAGTGTGTCGAGAAAAAAATCCCTGCCGTAATGCTGACCGCCCATGCTTTCAGCGTGGAGTCGCTTAAAAAATCCCTCGAACTGGGGGCCAGCGCCTATCTGCCCAAAGAGAAAATGGCCGATATTGTTTCTTTTCTTGAAGATGTGATCACGCTGGAACATAAAGAAAACTGGGAGCGTTTATTTAAACGCCTCGGCACTTTTTTAAATACCACTTTTGGGGAGCGCTGGAATAAAGATCTGATCGAAATCGGGCCGTTTATTGTACCCGAATAAGCACGGCCCCAAAGGAACCTTCCATGACCCACATTCTGGGTGTCGATATTGGAACCACCGGCATGAAAATGGGCGTCTTTCGCGAAGCGGAGGGCGCCCTGACATTGTGGGGTCATTTTTCCCGCACCTATGAAGTCCATACCTACAACAACGGACTGTGCAGCGACATAGAACCGCGCAAATGGCAGGAAGCCTTTATTGCCGGTTGCCGGCACATGGAGGTGCTCATGGGTGATATCGATGTGATCGCGCTGTCCGGCACCACCCCGGGCCTGACGCCCATGGATCAGGAAGGCAATGCGCTCCATCCGGCAATTCTGATGCTCGATCAGCGCTCGCGTGAAGAGGCCCGGGCGATTATCGATACCGTCGGTTTAAAAACCCTGCTGGCGGTCACCGGCAACATGCCGGTTGCCGGCGGGTGCTCACTGGCCAGCATCCTGTGGCTTAAAAACAACCACCCCGACCTGTTTCAGAAAACCTCCATTTTCGGGCACTGCAACACCTTCATGGCGAAGTGGCTGACCGGCGCCTTTGCCGTTGACCCCTCCTCCGCTTCGCTTACCGCCTTGTATAACACCGCTGAAAACAACCTGACCTGGAATGCAGACATTGCCCGGAGCTTTGATCTATCCCTTGATCGCCTGCCCCCATTATTGCCTTCCGATGCAAGTGCCGGCCGTGTGAGCGGTTCGCTCGTTTCAGAACTCGGCCTGACAAAAAGGCCGCCGGTTGTTATCGGCGGCAACGATGCGGTGCTGGCGGCCTACTCTCTGGAAATCAAGGAATCCGGCGACATCGTTAACGTCAACGGCACCTGTGAAATTACGCTGGTGTGCCTGCCGAAATGCATCGGTTCCCCGAATTACAATATCCGTACCCATGTCATCCCCGGGCGCTGGCTGACCCTGTACGTCATGAACGCCGGGGGCACGGCCCTGGAATGGTTTAAAAATCTGTTTTGCGGGGAGCTGGATGCAGACGAATTTTACGACCGATTTCTGCCTGCTGCCCTCGATCAATGGCTGGATCAGGAAAGCGAAGTCCGTTATATTCCCTACTTGATGGGCTCGCGCTATTCTCTGGAACCGCTGAAGGCGGAATTCAAGGGCCTGACGGCAGAGACGTCCCGTGAAGAACTGCTGGCCGCCTTGATTCGGGGCTTGTGCCACTACCAGCGCGAGCATTTAGATGAAATCGGGCGCCAGGTTAAATTAAAAGACAGGATTCACATCACCGGCGGCGCGCTGAATCCGGCCATCATCCGCGCCAAGAAAAAATGGATGCGGGCCGGTGAATACCTTCACGAAGAAGAATCCTCCATGAAAGGTGCCGCGCTTCTGGGGCTTAGGTATCTTAATGAAGGTAGAAGTTATTAGTTATTTGTTATTAGAATGAGAAACCTGACCAATCGCCGGGGTAGGGAAATGTTATTTGTTAATGGTTATTCGTTATTTGAGCGAAATACCTGACCAATAACCAATAACAAATAACGAATAACTAAAAAGTGTCCTCCGGACACTTTTTAGACGTGCTCCTTTTTAAACTTCTCCGCCACCGCCACGAAATCATAGGAGGGGTAGATTTCATAGCGGAAGGCGCCCCAGGCCTTTTTTTCAAAAAACAGATTCACATTGCGAATGGCGTCCGGTTCCACCCTCAGCTGGATAATAAAACCGAAAGACATCGCCACCACCCAGGAGACCAGTTCCGCCCCTTCGGGGGGAAAGTCGCGGTAAAATCCGGTTTCCTTGGTATGGGCCAGGATTTGATCCAGGTTCTTGGCCTGGTCATGATGTAGAATTACCGTTAAGAGTATTTTTTGATCGGATGCCATTTTCCCTCCTTCCAGGCAAGTTTTCGCAAAAGCCTCAAGCCGCCTTTAACAACTCGCTGATGAACTGGCTCATATTATAGATTTTAAATTTTTGCCTTCTCAATTTGGCATTGGACAGATTGTGAACGCAGGAATTACACTCGGTCAACACGATCTCGGCCTTGACCGCCTCGGCCTCGGCCAGCCGGCGCCGCGCCATGGCGATGGAATTTTTGGCATAGGCTCCCCGGACGCCGCCTCCGGCCCCGCAGCAAAGGGCCTCGGCATGGTGATGCGCCATCTCGACGAAATTCGGGGCGATCTTTCTGATGATGTCACGCGGCTCCTCGTAAATTCCGCAATGTCGTCCTAAATCACAGGGATCATGATAGGTCACGCGTTTGTCCGTCTGAACACCGAAATCGAAATCTTTTAAAAACTGGCTGAGATGGAAAACCTTCACGCCGTTGTCTTTGAGCGCCGCAAACTGGGTTTTATTGTTGAACGTTCTGGAGCAATACGGGCATCCGGTGATAATGGCCCCGGCACCGGTGTCAAGAACACGCTCGATATTTTTACCGGCCAAATCCGTGTTGATCTGATAGCCGACATCTTCCAGCACGCCGCTGCAGCAGGCTTCATCGATCAGGGTATAATCCACCCCCAGCTGGTCCAGCAGTTGGAGTGTTGCCGCGGTGGCTTCTTCTTCGCGATAGGCCCCCACGCAGCCGATAAAATAAACATATTGAGCCGTTTCTTTGCGCCGGCCTTCAATATCTGCAGGCTCATCTTCAGCATAAATGTTTGTATGCTTTTGAAGAACTTCGTGCATCCCTTTAAAAACCGGATGGCAGGAGCCGATATGGACCATGTCCTGCCGGGCCTGCTTGATTATTTCGGGGACTTCCACACCCGACGGGCAGTGTGTTGAGCAGTTGGCGCAGGTGGTGCACTGGAAAAGGGTTTCAATCAACTCGTCATTGAGTTCGACTTTTTTATCCATGACCTCCTTGAGCAACAGCATCTTGCCCCTGGCATTATATGACGAACGCAGGGTCGCTCCGAATACCGGGCAGTCCGAACGGCAAAATCCGCAGGCTGAACATCGCAGCACCTGATTGCGATATTTTTTTTCAAATTCATATTTCTCCGTCATGTCAAACCTCTTTGATGCGCATCTAAACTTCGAGCCCCAGCTTTCCCGGGTTGAGAATGGCATTGGGATCAAATAAATTTTTGAGGCCGTTCATCACCTGCATAAACACGGGATCGTGTTCCTGATTCATGTAGCTGGCTTTAGACATGCCGACACCGTGCTCGCCCGTAAGGGTCCCGCCCAGATCGAGCGCCAATTTGAACAAATCGGCCTCAACTTTCTTGACACGCTCAACTTCATCCGGATTGGTGCCGTCGTAGACCAGAACCGGATGAATATTTCCGTCACCGGCATGCGCAACGGTGCCGATCAGGATATTGTGGCGCTTGCCGATATCCAGAATGCCGGCCAGCATCTCGGCCACCTTGCTGATGGGAACCACGAGATCTTCAGCCAGAACATTATTGTTCAAACGGGTCAGAACGCCATAGCTTGCCTTGCGGGCCGCCCACAGCTTCTCGGCTTCCTCCGCCGATGAGGTTTTGACGATTTCACCGGCATGGTTGTTCTGCAGCGCTTCGACAACCCTGTCCATCTGACGATCCGCCTCCTCCTGGGTGTAGCCGTCGGTTTCCACCAGTAGCATGGCCGCCACTTCGGGCAAATCGAGATCGGTGGCCTGGTTGACGGCTTCCAGATTGGCACTATCGATAAGCTCCAGTACGCTGGGGACAATTCCGGAGCACATGATTTCACTGACCGCTTTGCCCGCCTGGGGCAGATCATCGAATGTTGCCGTGCAGGTGGTGGTGGCTTGAGGTTTGGGGTTGATTTTCAGGGTAATCTCGGTAACCACGCCCAGGGTTCCTTCCGAGCCCACGAAAAGCCGGGTTAAATCATAACCCGAGACACATTTCATGGTGTTCGAGCCGGTGTGCAGCACCGATCCATTCGGCAAAACAACTTCCAGATTCAGCACATAATCCCGGGTCGTGCCGTATTTAGCACCTTTAATCCCGCCGGCGTTGGTGGCCACATTTCCGCCGATGGTGGACACTTTGCCCGAGGCAGGGTTGGGCGGGAAAAAAAAGCCCGAAGGGGCCAGGACTTGATTCAGGTCATCAAAAACGACGCCGGGCTGAACGACCACCTGGCGATCCTCGATGCTGATTTTAAGAACCCGGTTCATGCGGCTCATATCCAGCACCAGCCCGCCTTCCTGGGGTACGGCGGAACCGGTCAGAGAGGTGCCGGCGCCGCGCGGGGTGACCGCTAATTTATGTTCATTGGCCAATTTCATAACATCTGCTACCTGCTGGGTGTTCTCTATCCAGACCGCCGCCGCCGGCCGCCGGCTCAGGCCGGATGAGTCATAGCTGAAACTGACCCGGTCAATCAGCCTATCCGTGAAGTTATCCGGACCCACAATTTTTATGAGCGCTTCTTTAGTTTTTGAGTCCATGGCGCCTCTCTTTCACCTTACTTGCTACCGGCTTCCGGCTGCTCGCTGACCCAGAGACAGGCAGCTAGAAACCAGAAACCCGATTACGACTTTTATCCTTTGACGGTTCGCACTATTTCGACAAACTCATCCTCGGTCAGCACCCGCTTCAGGTCATGGGACGTTTGCTTTACCTTTTTAAGAACGGCCATCTCCTCGTCTTCGTTGAGTTCGAGGTTCAGTTTCTGAGTCCATATCCCGATGTTATCGAGTCCGCTTTTTTTGCCCATGAATATGTCCGGGGGTTCGTGGCCCACAAATTCGGGATTTACGGGATACACAATCGTCGGGTCGGCTTGAAAAACGTTTTTATACCATCCGGTCACGATTCCGGATTCGATGTTATAGGCCCAGTCACCGATAAAGGGCCGATTCTTGGGCACTTCAATGCCGGTCAGTTTCTGCACCAGTTTGGACAGTTCGTTGAGTTTGCTAAAATCGATACCCACGTCGATCCCGTAAAGGGTCAGCAGCGCCAGGGCGGTTTCTTCCATGGGGGTGTTGCCCGCCCGTTCGCCGATACCCAGAACCGTGGAGTGAATCACTTCCGCACCGGCCAGCACCGCATTGATGGTATTGGCCACGCCCAGCCCGAAATCCGAGTGGAAGTGGATCTCCACCGGTGTATTGACGCGCTCTATCACTTTCTGGGTGAAATAGGTTGCCGCATGCGATGACAGCACGCCGAAGGTGTCGACCAGGGTAAAGGCATCCATATGACCTTCGGTGGCCACTTTTTCGACCAGGTCCAGCAGCCAGTTCATGTCTGAACGGGTGGCATCGATGGTGAAAAATACCGTATACAGCTCGGCCTTTTTGGCTGCCTGGGTGGCGGTGATGGACAGCTCGATGGCTTTTTCCAGCGGCCATTTATAGCCCTGCTCGATCAAATGCTTGCTGGACGGAATTTCAATGACGATGCCGTCCACACCGCAATCGGCTGCCAGCTCGACATCCGGGACCATACAGCGCGCAAAACAAAAGATCTCGGCGTCCAGGTTGCGTTTGACGATTGCCCGAATGGCGGCCTCGTCATTGGGAGATACCGCCGGCATGCCGGCTTCGATACGATGAATACCGACTTCGGAAAGCTTTTCGGCAATCTGGATTTTATCGTCTTTTTTCAAAATGACACCGGCCTGCTGCTCGCCGTCGCGCAAGGTGATGTCATGAATCTTAACGGTTTTGGGCGGCCTAAAGCCCCGGGTGACTTCCTCCAGATAATTCCAGGAACTGACATACCAGTTATCGGTTTTCCAGGGATGTTCGCTGTTTTTCGTATTTGCTTGGCTCATTTTTTTGCCTCCGCTTTTAGGTGTTTATTCAAGGTTTTCAAATCGGCGATGAAACTCGTAACAGAGCTCATCCACACAGGTTAAATCGTCCGATCCCGATTCCCGCCCGTATAGCAAACCGATGCAGACAATACCGGATGCCAGCGCACCGCACAGGTGGCCGATCTGGACCAGCGGCAGTTCATCACCGCTGCGGGTTTCCTTGCCCGAGGCCATGCCCTCCAATGTCCGGGTCTAGTCCACATCCTGCTTTTTGCGATGGGTTCCACCGCCTCCATGAAATCCGGTCACCATTCTAACCATGGCCGGATCCGTGATTTTAAAGGTGTCATTAATCGCCAGAAAGACCGACTCGCTGCAATGGAATCCTTTTTTCCGGTTTGCGAGGGCTTTTTTCCCGGCGGCTTTGATGATTTGCCTGTTTGTTGCGTTCAATTTATCTTTCCGATGACTAGAAGGAAGGCGGTGTCAGAATCCACATCACCTCGATGCTGTCTCCATCAATGGCCTGCCAGGAGTGCGGTACATGGGCCGGATAATAGAGGCTATCGCCTTCTTCGAGCCGATACGTCTCCTGGCCGACGCGTAACTCCAGGATGCCTTTCATTACGATGCACAGCTTTTCGCCGGGAGAGTCCAGCATCGGCTCTTCGCCGGAATTTTCACCCCTGGAAACGCGCATGTACATGACTTCCAATTTACGCTTCATGTCCGGCGTCATGAGGTCATAGACCACCTTTGACCCGGGCAGGGCAATGCGTTTACGCTTACCGGCGCGTACCACTGCGACGTCTTTGATATAATAATTATTCCCCGATCTGTTTTCAACGGATCGGTTATTGTAACCCCAGTTTTCTTCCATACCCTGCCCGTTGGGGAACAAATTAACAACACTATAGCCGAACTGGGCTGCGATTTTTTTGAGTGACGTAATCGAAGGTTCGGTATTTCCGCGTTCAATTTGACTCAGAAAGCTTTTTGAAAGTCCGGTTTTTTCGGAAAACTGTTCCAGGGTCCACTGGCGCCCCTGTCTTTCTTCGCGGATCCGTTGGCCCAAATCAATTAATGTATCCGGCATGTAAAAACCTCCGAAGCTTGAATTAAGGGTTAAAACGACTGAGGTTCAAACAGGTCCCAGCCAAAAAATGACCGATCCAATTCCTTTTTTTCATGGGATGAAAAATTGGATGGATCATAAAAAACACAAAACCGTTCATTCGTCAAGGTCCTCTTTTGGATTTCCAACGATAAACACCGTCTTCATAATCACTCAATAATTATAATAATTACAAAATGATAAATTGTTTTTTCAGAAAGCATCCGTTTTCTGAAACCCTAAGGCTTTACAATAAAATCTTAAAATTTCTTATAAGCGACCCCAACTAAATCCTTTGTGGAAAAACAATTTTTCTTGACATCGAATTTCTGCATTGTTAATTGCTTCAATTAGCATCCTGCCGGGCTTGCCTACGGGATCTCTGGGATGCGGCACCTTGTTCAATACCGCCAACCATGCTCGGATAAAGGAGCATTTCAATATCGCAAACGCATTTTTATTTGGTTTCCAGCAATTTTAACCATCAAACCAACAAATTTTCATAAGGAGGATGCCATGGGATACGATCTAGATACCTATTTTATCAAGCAACCCCATCATACCAGTCCGCGGCGCTTATACAGCCAGACCGGTTGCGACTGGCAATACCGCGTTGATTTCGAACGCCTGCGCAAAGACCGTCTGCAGCGCACCCGGGAACAAATGGATGCCATGGATTTAGGCGCCCTGGTCGTGTATGCCGGGGCCAATATCCGTTATGTGACCGGATCCTATCAGGGCAACTGGAAGTATAATATCAATATCCGCTATGTGGTTTTGACCAATGGTGGCGAGCCCATTTTATTTGAAACCGCCGGTTCCGATATGCATTGTGCCCGCATCGATCTGCCCTGGATGGCGGATCGTGTAAGACCGGCGATTACCTGGCAGTGGGCCGAAGGTGCCGTCCCCAAGATGGCCGGCAGAATGGTCGACAGCGTTGTCGAGGTCCTCAAGGAGGCCGGCGTCGAAAAAGAAAAAATCGGAATTGACAATCTGGATATGCCCTCGTTGCAGGCCTTTCAGGAACGCAAGATCAATATCGTCAACGGTTGGCCCGCCCTGTCGAAGGCCCGCACG
>Ga0209536_100002321_pt1 | contig 30931 bp, 27 predicted proteins | sample DeeMarSeWOR28_12_FD_187461 | JGI IMG/M metagenome (GOLD analysis project Ga0209536, IMG submission 187461) | Marine sediment microbial communities from White Oak River estuary, North Carolina - WOR-2-8_12 (SPAdes) (version 2) | ecosystem: Environmental > Aquatic > Marine > Intertidal zone >... | reverse complement strand
CCAGGCGACATACAAAGGCACCAACGGCTGAATCAGGAATGACGGCGTCACGTACTTGAACAGCCTGATGATCGGATCCGTCGAGCGTACGAAGAACTTCATGAAAAAGAAGCTGCTGTCCTGCGGCAGAAAAAATCCCATGGCAAAGCGGCCGATCAGGGTCCACATGACCACGCCCAGCGAATAATCGACAATTATGACCCAGATCGGAAAACCTTCAACCATTGTTCAAATACCCTGACGATTACCAAGATGTGAAGCAGACGTGCGCGGCATGGCAGGCCCTGCACCGCTATCCCACGCTGACGCGATAGCGCGCAGTTTACACAAAGTCGGCAAACCCTTCGACAAAACTTGCCGCGCCGCCCGCGATACCCCGTCGATGCCGACCATTTTCCATCGACGCAGGCTCGTGGCGTCCGCCGTGGCACTCCGGCAGGGCGTCCATTACCGGCAACGCGCGCGTCGGCAGACCGCCTGCACCCGTCCGTGGAAGGCAGGTAACGCGCAGATTGCGCCGTACAGCAGGCCAAAACGAAAAAAGCCGGGGCACGTGGCCCCGGCTTCAACAGGTCCAGCTTTATTATTAGTGTGACGAACCCAGTACCGTATCTCCCGACGGCACTCGAATTTCATCGACCATAGCCTGGGTCTCGGCGTCAGGCTCCGGCGTCATCAGCGATACCACCACCATCAGCACCAGGCTGACCGGCATACCGATCATACCGAAGCGCAGGTGGTCTATGCCGAGCCACGGGGTGTTATTGAGGAATGCCGGCGCCACCCAGTACAGGTAAAGGCTGCCGGCGACGAAACCGCCGACCATTCCCGCAATCGCACCCTGGCGATTCGCGCGTTTCCACCAGATACCCAGTACGATCGGGAAGAACAGGCCGGAACAGGCAAAGTCGAATGCCCAGGCCACCGCACCCAGAATACTGGTGAGTTTCAGGCTCGCGACGAAGGCACCGGCAGCACCGATAGCAAGCAGCAGGATACGAGCCACCAGCAGACGCTTCTTGGTTTCAGCCTGCGGATCGATAATCTTGTAGTAAAGATCATGAGACAGCGCGTTGGCGATTGCCAGCAGCAGTCCATCCGCGGTTGACATTGCCGCCGCCATGCCACCCGCGGCCACCAGGCCGGAGATAACGTAGGGGAGACCAGCAATCTCCGGAGTCGCCAGCACCACGATATCGCCGCGCATGAAGAACTCGTTCAACTGCAGTATGCCATCGGCATTTGCGTCGATGATTTGCAAAAAGCCAACGTTATGCCACTTCTGGATCCACTCCAGCGCCTGCACATCGGCGATCGACTTGCCGATGATACCCGTTGCCAGTTCAGGGTCTAGAATCTGCAACTTGGTGAAAGTCGCCAGCGCAGGTGCGGTGAAGTAGAGCAGGAAGATGAACATCAGCGACCAGGCCACCGATTGACGCGCGGCACGCACCGAAGGCGTGGTGAAATAACGCATCAGGATGTGCGGCAGCGACGCCGTACCCAGCATCATACAGGCTACCAGGGTGACGAACTTCCAGCTATCCATCGCCGAATCGCTGGCCGCGGCAAATGGCTTGGAAAGCGCCGAGAGGCCGCCTGCCGCACCGGATACCGCCGGCAAGGTGCCAAGGCCCCACATGGCTTCGAGCTCGGTAATGCGTTGTACCGCGTCACCGTATACGAACTGCGGAATCAGGCCAAAGCCCTGCTTGTTCGACATCCAGAACACCGGCACCAGGTAGGCGATGATCAGTACGATGTACTGTGCCACCTGGGTCCAGGTTACCGCGCGCATCCCTCCCAGCATCGAGCACAGCAGGATACCGAGCAGGCCGAACCAGACACCGACCTCGAACGGGATCTGCAAGGCACGGGCAGCGATGGTTCCGGTTGCGTTGATCTGCGCGGTTACATAGGTAAACGAAGCGACCGCGAGCACGATGACCCCGAGGAACCGCGGCAGGTTGCCACCGTAACGGGTACCGATGAAGTCGGGCACCGTGTAGCAACCGAACTTACGCAGGTAAGGCGCCATCAGCGATGCAACCAGGATATATCCACCGGTCCAGCCGACGACAAACGCGAGATAACCGTGTCCACCGAAGTAAATACCACCGGCCATCGCCACGAACGAGGCGCCCGACATCCAGTCAGCCGCTGTCGCCATGCCGTTGAACACCGCGGGAACCTGTCGCCCGGCCACGTAGTAGGCGTCGACCGCCATGGTGCGCGACAGCCAGCCGATGCCGGCATAGATCACGATGGTGAAGGCGACGAACAGGATACCGATGGTGTCGGCACTGACGCCCATCTGCTCCAGGATTGCCATTAAAAGAACGAATACCAGGAAGCCCCCGGTATACATGCCGTAGATTTTCGGCAGGTTATCTATGAATGCACTGCTTTTATTATTCGCCATGGTCTAGTCCTCCTCGGCCAGGCCGCAATCGCGGTCGATTTTATCCTGGGCTTTGACAAACCAGAACAAGGTGAGCACGAATACGATTTCCGAACCCTGCGCCGCCATGTAAAAACCGAGCGGCCATCCGAAAAAAGTAACCGAGTTCAATCCATGAGCAAACCAGTGCACCACGAAAGAAAAGATAAACCAGATTGTGAGAGTGACAATCATTAGCCCCTTGGTGCGACGCCAATGCTCCTCTCGTTTGGAAATGTCAATCATAAATCCCCCTAATTGCCAGTGAAAACTACCTTAACGTTTTGGTTGTGTAGAGTTATATTTTTTTGGAATCGCTAATATGCCCAAAAAAAATTGAATTTACTAGATAAAAGCTCTCTTTATGGTGGCATGTTAAATGAAATTCGTGCATATTTTTGCGAACTTTGATTATGGCCGTTACATTCTGGTCACAAAAACGGAACGCTTTTGATAACGAACAGCCTCTTCAAAACCTATATCTCTCCGCTGTTGACCCGCGACTACTGGCAAATGGTGGCCGACTACGTCGGCCTCGGTCGCAAAAAGCAGACGCGGGCGATAACCGACCGGGATGCGCTCGCCGAATTTCTGGGTTCACGCGCAAGCCACGTCGCGCAGACCTCGCTGTACGGTTACCTGCGTACGCGCGCCGGCACCCGCTTCCCGGAGATGTTCGAGAACCCGGCAATTCTCGAGTCTATCAATATTGCCAAATGGCACATCTGGCTCGCCTGTGTTTCCGATCTTTGCCTGTTCACCGGCCAGTGCATGTACCAGTCGGGAAAGATGGATGCGCACGCCATCGGGCAGTTGATGTCGGCGGCACTGCACCATTTACTCGAACAAACCGGAACACCTGACGAGGCCGGCGTGGACTTCGCCGCTGCGCGTGAAAAGGTCATTCAGCGCATCAGCCACTGTGACTGGACCCTGCAACGTGACGACGAATCCGTCTTCAGCCAGAGTCCCGAAGCACTGTTCTACTGGTCGCCTATCGCCGATGATCTCAAGGTCCGCGACGAAACCATCGTCAAGAATTCAATCCGCTTTCGCTGGATCGAGATACGCCGTAACACGCGCGACAGGCTCGACTTCGAAGCGCTCGCCCGGTTAGCAATCCGCCAGCCCTAGCAGTCTTTCAGCGCTGAAAAATCGTGTAGCTGGCAGAACGCGCTTTTCGGGAGTTGCTAGACTCTGACACTGCGGCAACGTTGTTGCAGCCCTCTGCCCAGCTATACCGATTATCGAGTGATCGCGCCGCTTCGGCGGGAATGAACAAGATATTTGAAATTGAAGCTACCGAGTTCGAATCAGTCGCTATACTTGGCTACGATCCAATAAAAGGAAGTCCTTGAGCAGTTATGAAAGTTAAGCCTTACCTGAAAATTCTTGCCGAAAAAGACGGTTCAGACCTGTATTTCTCCACCGGCGCGCGCCCCAGCGCCAAGTTCAACGGCGTGTTGAAACCGCTGGGCAAGGAGCCTGCGCCACCAGGATGGGTGGATTCGCTGGCCCAGGAGATCATGAACGACAAACAACAGGCCGAGTTTCTCGAAAAACCGGAGATGAACCTGGCGATTTCGTTACCCGATATCGGCCGCTTCCGTGTCAATATTTTCAAACAGCGCAACGAAACCTCAATGGTGATTCGCAACATCGTCACCGAGATACCCAACAAGGACGACCTTGGGTTACCGGAAGTTCTGGCGCAAATCATCATGGCCAAACGCGGGCTGATCCTGTTCGTCGGCGGCACCGGTTCGGGGAAATCGACCTCGCTCGCCGCCCTGATCGACTATCGCAACACCAATTCGAAGGGACATATCGTCACCATCGAGGACCCGGTCGAATACGTGCATCCGCACAAGGGCTGCATCATCAATCAACGCGAGGTCGGCGTCGATACCCTGTCCTTCGAAGACGCGCTGAAAAATACGCTGCGCCAGGCGCCCGACGTGATCCTGATCGGTGAGATTCGCGACCGCGAAACCATGGAGCATGCGCTCGCCTTCGCCGAAACCGGGCACCTGGCGATTTCGACCCTGCACGCCAACAATGCCAACCAGGCGCTGGATCGAATCATCAATTTCTTTCCCGAGGAAAGGCACAAGCAATTGCTCAGCGATTTATCGATCAACCTGCAGGCATTCGTGTCGCAACGCCTGATCCCCACGGTGGACGGCAAGCGCTGCGCCGCGATCGAAATCCTGCTGAATTCGGGCCGGGTCGCCGACCTGATCAGGGAGGGCGCGGTCACCGAAATCAAGGAAGTGATGCAGAAATCGGAGGGTATGGGCATGCGTACCTTCGACTCGGCGCTGTACCACCTCTACCAGGAGGGCAAGATCACCCTCGAAGAAGCCCTGAAAAATGCCGACGCCGCCAACAACCTGCGGCTGCGCATCGAACTCGGCGAAAAGGGCAAAGGCGCGGCGGGAGGCAGCGAGGATACGCTTAACGGCCTGAGCCTGCTCGAGGAACCCGAAGAGGCAGACGAGGACGACGAGGACGACTATCAGGGTCCTTCCATTTTCGCGATGCCTGATCTGCCGTCGAAGTCCAAAAAGCAGTAACTCGGCAATTCGCTCGCCGGCAAGGGATTGCCCGGCAGCATTGGCCTGCACGGGGCTGCTGGAGGGGGACTCTGCATCACTGGGTCGACAGCCGATAATCTAACCTCCGAATATTCGCAGCCGGTGCGAAAACCGGCCTCGCCCACTTCAACCGTAGAAATCGCATCGCACCTAAGCCCTGCGGAATCCAGCCATCGACCCTGCCCCGCAAGTCACCGTCGAATTCGACTGGCGGCCCATCCGTGCGTGCAGCGAGCACATCTGCCCGGAGCTTGTCGCGAAGGCGAATTCGTGCAATGAATGCAATTTGTACGGGCCTTTCGCCTGGAACTGTGCAAATCTAGACCGGCCTGATAAAGCTCCTGGAGGGTAATTTACATGCGTGTGGTCGTACTTGGCGCCGGTATCATCGGCGTAACCACTGCTTACTACCTGGCGCGCCTGGGGGCCGAGGTCGAGGTGCTGGATCGCCAGCGCGGCCCTGGCCTGGAAACGAGTTTTGCCAACGCCGGTGAACTGTCGTATGGCATGACGTCGCCGTGGGCCGCGCCGGGCATTCCGTGGAAGGCGGTGAAATGGATGTTCATGAAGCATCGCCCGCTGTTCATCCGCCCTTCCCTGAGCCCCACCATGTGGCGCTGGTGCGCGCAGATGCTGGCCAACTGCAATGCCGAGGCCTACGCGACGAACAAGGGGCGCATGGTGCGTGTTTCCAACTACAGCCGTGACGCATTGACCGAGCTGATGAATGAGTTGCCGATTGAATTCGAGCAGCGCGAACTGGGCACCCTGCAACTGTTCCGCAAGCAAAAACAGCTCGACGCCTCGAAGGCGGACCAGCAAATCCTCGCACAATACGATTCCCCGTTCGAGGTTCTGGATCGCGATGGCTGCATCGCGGCTGAACCCGGCCTGGTGCACGTGGCGGATAAATTCGTCGGCGGTTTGCGCCTGCTGGCCGACCGTACCGGCGACTGCCGCATGTTCACCCAGGCGCTGGCGGACAAGGCCGCGCAGATGGGTGTCAAGTTTCACTACAACGTGAACATCCGCGGCGTGGCGATGGATAACCAGCGCATCGTCGGCGTCGACACCTCGAACGGAAGGGTAACAGGCGATCGCTACGTGTGTTCGATGGGGCCTTATGCACCGATCCTGCTGAAAACCATCGGTGTGCATATCCCGGTTTACCCGATCAAGGGCTACTCCATCACCGTGCCGATCACCGACCCCGACGCCGCGCCGCGCTCGACCATCATGGATGAGACCTACAAGGTCGCCATCACGCGTCTCGGCAATCGCATCCGCGTTGCCGGCCAGGCGGTGATCGCCGGCTACAATCACAAACTGGGGCACGGTGCCACCGAGAGCGTGCGCCACGTGGTGACCGACCTGTTCCCGCGTGGCGGCGATGTCAGCAAGGCCGAGGGCTGGACGGGTCTGCGCCCGATGACGCCTGATGGCACTCCCGTCATCGGTCCGACGCGTTATGACAACCTGTTCCTGAATACCGGCCACGGCACGCTGGGCTGGACCATGGCCTGCGGCTCGGCGCGCATCGTCGCCGATATCGTCATGGGGCTCGAACCGGGTATCGACATCGAGGGCCTGACGATAGCCCGCTATGGCCAGGCGGTTACGGGATGATGCCAGGCCGATCCGACCTGGATCGGCGCTGACTGAAAAATCAACTGGCCCGCAGGCTGGAGCGCAGTGACAGGATCTGCCGCCAGGTCTCCTCCGGTATGGAGATGATGCCGTTTGCCTGGGCGCGGTATTCGCGTTCGCGCTCGCCCGGAATTTCAACGCGATCGAAACCGGGCGCCGGTGGGCACTGGCGTAACTCATCGAGTAACTCTTCGGCAGCGGATTGCATCGCGGAGGGCTCGCGAAATCCCGTGGCATCGAGCGTGATCAACAGCCAGTGGCATTCTGTCGTCGACGGGCCCAGCATGGCCTCGCCAATCAGTTCAGCGATCAGCGCAAGCGCATAACCCTTTTGCTCGCCTGCGGGCAGGATCGCGCCACCGTTGAAATAATCCTCGGGTTCGCGGGTCGGGTTACCCTCGCTGTCGATGACGCAGCCTTCCGGTAACAGGGCACCGGCGCTCTGCGCCGCGTATATCCAGCCGCCGGCAATTTTCGACGTGGCGAAATCCATTACCACCGGACCGCGCGCACCGCCCGGAATCCCGGCACACCAGGGGTTGGTGGGTAACATGCCGCGCGCGCCGCCATACGGGGCTACCTGGCGCCATTTCTGGCGATTGCCTCCACCCGTGCACAGGGTCAGGAACCCCTGTTCGGCAGCTTCATCGGCAAAAGCGCCATGCCGCCCGGTGTGGCCAAGGTTGCGAATCGCGAGCGCCGATACACCTGTCTCCCTGGCCATCGCCATGCCGTGCCGGTAGGCGAGGCGCATGGCTGGAATGCCGATGCCTCCCCCGCCGTTCACTTCCTGCGTGCCGCGTGTCGTGGTGACGATTCGCGGCTGCGCGGCCGGGTTCATATAACCATTCTGAAATTGCGCGGCATATTGCAGCGTGCGCATCAGGCCGTGACTCTCCATGCCGCAGAGGCTGGTATCGGCCAGGTGTTCGGCGACGACGCGAGCGCTCTCTTCGCTGCAACCGAGTTGGCACAGGATGTCGGCAACGATGTCGATCGCCGCGCCCGAATCGATATCGACCCGATCTCCGCGCAAGGTCAGTTTGGAACGAATGGTCCGCATATCTCAGGCCGCGAACGGATCGGGTTGACTCGGCCTGGTTGCCAGCCAGACCGACTTGGTCTGCATGAAACAACGCATACCTTCGAAACCGTTTTCACGGCCGTAGCCCGACTGCTTGTATCCACCGACAGGGGATTGTGTCGCCGCGTTGAAATAATTGTTGATATAAACCGTACCGGCCTCGATTCGATCGGCCATGCGCATCGCCCGGGTAACATCGCGGGACCAGATACCGGCTGCAAGACCGTAGACGCTATCGTTGGCAATGCGAATCACGTCTTCCTCGTCATCCCATCTCTGGGTAGAGACCACCGGCCCGAACGTTTCATTTTGTGCCAGATCGGCGCTGTTGGGTACGTCGGCGAATACCGTCGGACCGATGTAGTAACCCTTGTCGCGGCAGGCATGGCGGCCGTCGAGCAGCAATCGGTGGCCGGCTTTCTGCGCGGCATCGATACGCGCCAGCACCGCTTCGTAATGCGGCCGATTCGCCATCGGACCGATTTGCGTATCCGGGTCGTTGGGATCACCTACGCGGGCCTTCTTGATCACATCGACCAGGCGCGCGGTAAATTCTTCGATAAGCGAAGCATGCACCAGCAGCCGGGAACCGGAAATGCAGCTCTGGCCACCCGCCGGAAAGATGCCTGCAGCGACGCCGTTTACGGCGAGTTCCAGGTCGGCATCGGCTAACACGATTTGCGGCGACTTACCGCCCAGTTCCATGATGATGGGCTTGACCTGGCGCGCCGCAATACTCGCCGCCGCACGTCCCCCCGCGGTGCCGCCGGTAAAGGAAACCATGCGCACATCTGCATGACCGATGAGTGGTTCGCCGGTAGTCGGGCCGAAACCGGTGACCACGTTGAGTACGCCCGGAGGTAAATCCGCTTCCAGCAAAACCTCCATCAACTCCAGCGTCGAACAGGAAGACTGCTCCGAGGGTTTCATGACGACCGTATTACCCGCCGCGAGACAGGGTGCCAGTTTCCAGATCAGGGTGCCGATCGGTGAGTTCCACGGCAGGATCAGGCCGCATACGCCGAATGGCTCCCACTTCATGTAGTTGTGCATATCGGGCATTTCAGCCGGGATCAAACTGCCTTCGAACTTGTCACACATGCCCGCATAGTAGTGCCAGCTGTCGACTTGCCAGGCACCCGGCCTGAGTGAAGGCGTAATGTTTCTGGGTAGCTTGCCGTTGTCGCGGGTTTCGATTTCACCGAGCCGGTCGGCGTGGGCCGAAATGACATCGCCAATGCGGCGCAGCACGCGACCGCGTTCGGCGGGCATCATCCTGCCCCACGGCCCCTGGTAAAACGCCGCTTTCGCCGCTGCCACGGCCCGCTCCACATCGCTTTGATTACAGTCTGGAACCCGCGCCCAGACTTCACCGATAGCAGGATTTTCGCTGTCTATGTAGCGGCCTGATGCCGGATCATGCCAGGCGTTGTCGACAAAATACTGGAAGGTTTTCATGATCATGAATCTCTGTTTTCGTAAAACACGATTACGGCTGGTAGATCGGTATCGACGGATGGCGCAAGTTTAACCTGTGCAGGCCGGAAATACAGACGACGATACCGGTGCAGGATTCTTGCGCCAGCCTTTCGACAGTGTTCCGCGGTCATATTGCCTTCCTCGGATCTTCAGCGGGCAAAGGCGATCGACCCAGGATCATATCCGCCGCCTTTTCGGCCATCGCAATCACGGTTGCATTCAGGTTCCCGGTAATTTGCGAGGGCATCGCGGAGGCATCGCAAACCCGCAGGTTCTCCACACCCATCACCCGCAGCTGTTCATCCAGCACGGCGCCGGGGTCATTGCCGGCGCCCATGCGGGCCGTCGAACAGGGGTGATGGCCGGTGTAGGCGGTCGCGCGAATGGCCTGTATTATTTTCGCGTCGCTTTTCGCATTCTTCCACGCACCCAGTTCGCCGCTCAGGTATTGCGCAATTTGCGGCTGCGCCATGACTTCGCGCATGACTTTCACGCCGCGCAGCAACACGTCCAGGTCCTCCGGCGCGGAAAAATAGTTGGGATCGATCAAGGGATGCTGGTTTGGATCGCTGCTGGCGAGGCGCACGCGGCCGAGCGATCGTGGCCGTTCCAGGTTGATGTCGATCTGCACCCCCGGTCGCGCCAGTTTACGGCCGCGCACCAGCAACCTGCGGCCCAGGCGTTGCAGCACAGGAGTCGCTTCCGCCTCGCCATTGGTCAGGTTTTCGTCGACCACCATCGGCGTCATGAACACCTCGAGCTCGGGCAGCTCCGGATCTTCGAAGGCGTGGAACAGCACAGCGGAGAAGAAGGCCCCGGCGCCCGGCCCCCTGCGCGTCAACAACCATCGAGCCATCAACGCTACGGCACGGTCGAGGCGCTGATAACGCGCCAGGCTCAAATCCATGCGTTCGGATCCGTATTGCATCGAAACGTCCACATGATCGGCCAGATTTTCGCCGACGCCGGGAAGATCGACCACGGTTTTGATTCCGCAGGACGACAAATGATCGGCAGGGCCTATCCCCGACAACATCAATGTCTGCGGGGTGCCGAAGGCGCCCTGGCTGACGATGACTTCGCGGCGCGCGCGAATCCGCTCGCCGGCAACCGTCTCGAGACCGACAGCCCGACGGCCCTCGAGCACTATCCTGGCGATGTGGCGACAAGTCAGAATTGTCAGGTTCGCTGGCGGCTTATCGAGATAGGCAATAGCAGAGGACTGCCGCACTCCGCGGTGCACGGTGCTGTCGGTGCGTGCGACACCCGTACGCTGCGGACCGTTGAAATCATCCAGCCGTCGGTGACCGGCGGCCACCGCTGCGTCGATGAAAGCACGTTCGAGGGTAGCGTAATTGGCTGAAAGCTCGGTCTTCAGCGGGCCGTCCACTCCGTGCCACGGGGCCGCGCGATTGACTGCCCCCTGCGAACGCCTGAAATACGGTAGCAAATCGGCGAAACCCCATCCTGGTAGACCAGCGTCGCGCCAGCCGTCGTAGTCGCGTGCAACTCCGCGCATGTAGATCATGCCGTTCATGATCGAGGATCCGCCCAACGCCTTGCCGCGCGGGAAATAGATGCGCCGTCCGTTCAGCGCTGCTTGCGGCAGCGACTCGAAACCCCAGTCAAGCCGCCGGTTGCCAAAGATGAAGCCGTTGCCGGCGGGCATGCGAATGAACAGATTACGACCACTGCCACCGGCCTCGAGCAGGCACACCTTGACCGCCGGGTCCTCGGCCAGCCGGGCGGCCAGCGCGCATCCGGCCGAGCCGGCGCCGGCGACGACATAATCGAATTCGCTATTCACGCGTCTATTTCCAGCCCATCGACATATTGATTTTTCAATTATCGAATAGCCCCCAGGCCGCGTAAACCCGTCATAAATTGAAGCTTGATCTTTACTTTAATGAATTATGAAAATATCGCCTCGCGCCCATGCAGGCAGACCCGTACATGTTTGCCGACGAACATCATGAACTTTATTTTTCTCTCACCTTAAAGTTTCATAGTTGTTCATTCTCTTGACTTAACTCAACTAGCTCTATTTTCAGGTCGCTTAGGATGTTTGTGACTCCAAAACTAATATCAAAATATCGGGGGTCACCGAACCGAGGATAAATACTATGCAAGTCCGACGATTGGCCATGATTTTCATGGCGACAACCATCCTTGTCAGCAGCCACGGCCTTATGGCCAAAGATCTGATCCAGAACAAGGGCTCTGACACCCTGGTCAACGTAGCCCAGGCCTGGGCCGAAGAATATCCAAACATCAATCCTGAAGTTACCGTGGCAGTTTCTGGCGGTGGATCAGGAACCGGGATTGCGGCAATGATCAACGGCACGGTGGATATCGCCAATGCCAGCCGCAAGATGAAAGACAAGGAAATGAAGAAAGCCAGGGAATCCGGACAGGATCCGGTTGAATTCATCGTGGGGTATGATGCCCTGGCGGTGTTCATCAATAAAAACAACCCTGCCGAAGAATTCTCTTTCGACCAGCTCGGCAGTATCTTCGGGCGCGAAGGTAAAGCCACAAGGTGGTCCGACCTGGGTATCACCGTGCCGGGCTGCGACAGCGACGAGATTGTCGTCGTCAGTCGTCAGAACAACTCCGGTACCTACGCTTACTTCAAGAGTTCGGTGTTGAAGCACGCGGCCAAGGCCGGCGTGATCTCCAAGGGCAGTTTCCGCCAGGGCACGCTCGACATGCATGGCTCCAAGGATGTGGTCGACCTGGTGGAGAAAACCCCCTGCGCAATCGGTTATAGCGGTCTTGCTTATGCGACAGACCATTTGAAAATGGCCTGTATCGCAAAAGAAGACGGGGGCACCTGCGTCTACCCCAGCGTGAAAACCGCAAGCGACCGCAGTTATCCGATTGCCCGCCCCCTGTTCATGTACACCAACGGCCAGCCAAAAGGCGCTATCAAGGACTACATGGACTGGATTCTATCCGATACGGGCCAGTGTATTCTGAAAAAGAAGGGATACGCTCCCGTCCATGACGTCAGTTGTCCGTAACTGGCTGCTCCGCTCGTGGAGAGAAACCCTGAGGACATGGGCTTCTCTCCGATTTAATCAGTTGCCGGTAAAAAGATATGCCCCATCTTGAACAACGACTGGAACATGATCTGAACGAAATTCGTGATCATATTGCAAGCATGAGCTCCAGCGTCGAACGGGCGCTGCAGGGTGCGTTTCGCGCCCTGCACGAAGCCGACGACAAACTTGCCTTCACCACGATTCTGTCCGATCTGCCAATTAACCGGATGATGCGCAAGATAGACCGGATGTGTCATGCCTTCATCGCCGTGCACCTGCCGAGCGCGGGGCATTTACGCTTTATCTCGTCGGTTATTCGCGCCAACATCATCCTCGAGCGGATTGGCGACTACGCGGTCACGATTGCGCGCGAGGCGGTGCAACTCGGCGATGTTCCAGAAGGATATATGTCGACCGAAGTAAGAACCATCAGCGACGAGGCCATGTCGGTTCTCGCCGAATCCATCAAGGCATTCAATTCTGCGAATGCCGAGAGCGCCCGCGCCGCAATTGCCATGGCGGGAATGGTCGAACACGCGATGGACGGTATTTATGCCGAACTGCTCGACGGTGCCGACAGAAAAGGTCGCTGTAATCGCAACACGATGATTTACCTGATCATTTTCACCCAGCTCAAGCGTATTGCCGACCAGGCCAAGAACCTCGCGGAAGAGGCCATTTTCATCAGCACCGGTGAGACCAAGAAACCGAAAGTCTACCGCATCCTGTTTCTCGATGAAGACAACTCCTGCCTTGGCCCCATGGCGGAATTGATCGCGCACAAGATTTATCCCGAGGCAGGAAAGTATACGAGCGCCGGTGTGCACCCGGCCGACGAGCTGAATGCGAACATGGTGACATTCATGGAAGCACGCGGCTTCAACCTGGCCGACCTCGAGCCACGCAAACTGGATTCGAGCCGCGAATCGCTGGCGCATTATCACGTCATCGTCGGGCTGCATAAAAAAGTGCTCAAGGCAGTGGTCAAGATACCTTTTCGCACCTCGGCATTGAACTGGAAGGATGTCAAGATACCGCAAAACGATGACGCGCAGGACTGGGAAGATTTATATAAAACCCTGGCGCTCCATCTCCAGGAACTGCTCACGCTGTTGCGTGGCGACGAAACCGCGTGAAATGAGCCAGGTACGCAGACAACGGGCTGGAAACCTGCCGGACATCAATCAGCGTAACGCTGACTGGTACTTCGATAAAATCGTTCAGTACCTGGTTTTTTTGAGCGGCATATCCGCGATTATCCTGATCGTCGGCATCTTTGTTTTCGTCACCGTCGAAGGCTTTGGATTTCTGCTCGAAGATTTCAGTTTCAAGGAATTTTTCCTGTCGCAATGGTGGGAGCCGACAGACGAAGACGAGCCCACCTATGGCATCCTCGCGCTGATCGCCGGTACCGCCAGCGTTACCGGCCTCGCGATGCTGGTGGCGATTCCCTTTTCGCTCGGCAGCGCGATTTATATTGCCGAGTTTGCAACCGGCAAGACGCGCGAATTTCTGAAGATACTGATCGAACTGCTGGCAGCGATTCCCTCGGTAGTCTGGGGCTTCATCGGGCTGTCGATCATGAACCCGCTGATCATCGATATCTTCAACGTGCCGGTCGGGCTGAATATCCTCAATGCCGGCATTATCCTTGGATTGATGGCCGCCCCGATCATGACCTCGATCAGCGAGGACGCGCTCAAGGCAGTGCCGGACCGCTACCGCGAGGCGGCGGAAGCGCTCGGTGGGACGCGTTGGCAGGTCATCTATAAAACCGTGTTGCCGGCGGCCAAGAACGGCCTGCTTGGCGGTGTGCTGCTGGGTGTCGGCCGGGGTTTCGGCGAAACCATGGCGGTGCTGATGGCAACCGGACACGCGATCAACATGCCCACCAGCGTCTTCGATTCGGTGCGTGCGCTCACCGCGACGATTGCCGCGGAACTGGGCGAAACCGCAGTAGGCTCCCCGCACTACCAGGCATTGTTTACCATCGGTATTTTTCTTTTCTTGATCACCTTCATCATCAACCTGACTGCAGACCTCATTGTCCGCGGCATACGTCAAAGCTAGGCAAACTCATGGCCAGTACAGGTATTAGCGAAAACCAGTTTCATGAAACCGAACTGAACGTCAGCGCAAAACGGACCGAAACCCTGTTCCGTCTCCTGTTCATGATCATGGCGGGCCTGCTGATATTACCGGTGTTGATCATACTGACCACGCTGATCGTCAAGGGTAGCAGCATGATTTCGCTCGAATTCCTGTTCAGCAATCCGACCAATGGCATGACCGAAGGGGGTATCTTCCCTGCCCTGCTCGGCACCATCTGGCTGGTTGGCGTGGCGCTGCTGATATCGGTTCCGGTAGGCGTCGCGGCCGCGGTGTACCTCAGCGAATATGCCCCTAATAACTGGTTCACGCGCACCATCAACCTGGCGATCATCAACCTGGCGGGAGTTCCTTCCATCGTGCATGCGCTATTTGGCGTGGGTGCCTTCGTGATCTTTTTTGGTTTCGGCACGAGCATTTTGGCTGCCAGCATGACGCTCGCGGTGATGACCCTGCCAGTGGTCATCGTGGCGACCCGCGAATCGCTGCAGGCGGTGCCGCATGCTTTCCGCGAAGCCTGCTGGAACATGGGTGCCACGCGCTGGCAAACCATTCGCCGGGTGGTATTGCCCAACTCGGTCAGTGGCATTTTGACCGGCGTCATCCTCGAAGTCTCGCGCACCACGGGTGAGACTGCACCGATCATGTTCACCGGGGCCGCGTTCTTCATCCCGGTGTTACCCGAAAGTGTGTTCGATCAAACCATGGCCCTTTCGCTACATTTGTTCGTGGTTTCAACCCAGGTACCCAATGTCCCCGACGCGCTACCCTACGGGGTCGCGCTGGTCCTGATCTCGATGGTCTTGCTGATGAACAGCGCCTCGATCGCGCTGCGTATGCACCTGCGCGGGAAAAAGAAATGGTAACCGCGGCCGCTAACATGGCCGAACCTGAAATTACCCGCAAAGCGGCGGTCAAGCTCGAGGTTCGAGACCTCGCTATCCGTTATGGTTCGACCACCGCGATTTCAGGAATCAACCTCGACGTCCGCGAAAACGAAATCTTCGGCATCATCGGCCCGGCCAATGCGGGCAAGACGTCATTTCTGAAGGCGCTGAATCGGATGAATGATTTCGACACCGACATGTCCGTCGACGGCGATATTCTATTTGAAGGGACGAATATCCGGGATGTACGCAACGTTTATGCGTTGCGCAATCGCATCGGCGTGGTTTTTCCGCTGCCGGTCGGACTGCCCCTGACCGTCTATGAAAACGTGGCTTTTGTGCCGCGACTGCGCGGCATAAGTGACAAAGCGGAGCTGGACGTCATTATCGAGCGCTGCCTGACCCGCGCGGCACTGTGGGACGAAGTCAAGGATCGACTGGATTCGCTCGGCAGCCTGTTATCCGGCGGCCAGCAGCAACGCCTGACGATCGCGCGCGCGCTGTCGCAGGAGCCGGAACTCCTGATGCTGGACGAGTTCTCGATCGCGGTCGATCCGGTGACCACGATGCGCATCGAGGACGTGCTCAGGGAACTTAAACCGGAGATGAGTATCATCCTGGTAACCAACCTGGTGCAGCAGGCGCGTCGCCTCGCCGACCGTACCGCATTTTTCCTCGACGGGGAATGCGTCGAGATCGGCGAGACCGAGGCGTTATTTAGTGGCCGGGTCGAGGATTCCCGCACCACCGATTACATCGAGGGGCGCTTTGGCTGATGGCCTCCACGAACGATTCCAAAGCAACGCAGTCCGAAGCCAATGCAAAAACCGAGCTGGCGATCAAAACCGCGGCGCTGAATCTCTGGTACGGTACCTTTCAGGCATTGTTCGATGTCAACCTGAAAATCAAGCAGGGCCGCGTAACCTCGCTGATCGGCCCCTCGGGCTGCGGTAAATCGACTTTTCTGCGCAGCATAAACAGGATCAACGAACGCCTCGGATATGTGCGCATCAATGGCTCGATCGACGTGTTTGGGCACAACATCTACGATCCGCAAGTGGAACTGGTGCAGGTGCGCAAGCAGGTCGGCATGGTGTTTCAGCGGCCCAATCCGTTGCCGACATCGATTCGGGAAAATATCCTGTTCGGCCACAAGCTGCACAACCGTGAAAGAAAGTACAGTCGCGCCGATGAGGACGAGATCGTGGAAAATGCGTTGCAGCAGGTACTGCTGTGGGACAAGGTCAAGGATCGCCTGAAGAGCAAGGCGACGGAACTGTCGCTGGAGGAGCAGCAAAAACTGTGTATCGCTCGCCTGCTGCCGGTCAAACCAAGCGTACTGCTAATGGACGAACCCTGTTCGGCGCTCGATCCGAAGGGGACCGCGGCGGTGGAAGAACTGATCTGGGAATTGCGCGGAAAATACTCGATCCTGATCGTAACCCATAACATGGCCCAGGCCAGGCGCGCCAGCGAGGAGTGTATCTTCATGCTGATGGGCAAGGTCATCGAACACACCGATACCGCCGCCATGTTCGTTACCCCGGCCCACCAGGAAACTGCAAACTACATCGAAGGGCGCTACGGGTAAACCCGGGTTTGTCGCCGACTCTCACTATTTGATCGGCGATCCGGAGCCGCGCTTCCAGCCCGCATACCCCACCGACCGTCTGCTGCAGGCTCGAGCGGATTCTTCTTACATTTCAAGCTGACCCCCAATTTTACCGATCCGCTTTATTACCTACCCACATTTCTCTATTTGCATATGAGACATGGGCGCCTAGAATAACAGCATGACATTACCTTTCACTCAGCCCTGCACTTCTGGAGCTACGTGGCCAAAACACTTGTAGAAGATCTCGAGAAAACCCGGATCCCGTTTCTGCGAGGTATCCTCATTCGCAGCCTGCAGGACTCCGGGCTGGATTTCGAAGAAGCGTCCAGTATCGCCTCCGACATTCGCAACAAGCTCGCAAACACCGCGCTGATTACCACCGAAGACCTCAGCCGCAAGGTGATTGAACGATTGACATCGCTTGGCAAGAAGAGCGTTGTCCACCGTTACGAGAATCGCAACAGCCCGATAACGGTAGAGGTTGAGCAACAGTGTGGACGCATAAACCCGTTTTCACGACTTAAATTTCGGCACAGCCTTGAAACCATAGGCCTGAATGCCAACGAGTCGGACGACGTCGTGCGCATGCTGCAGGATCACCTGGCCAACAAGTCCATCAAGATCATTAAATCCAGAAACCTGGCCATGCTGATCTACCGTTACCTGCGTCAATCCAGCAAACTCGGGCCCGCTGTGGCAAATCGCTGGCTGGTCTGGCACGATTTCATCAATAGCGGCCGACCGCTGATTTTTCTGCTTGGCGGCACCGCCGGTTGCGGCAAGAGTTCCACGGCGAACACGCTGGCCAACCGGCTGGAAATTGTGCGCACCCAGTCGACGGATATGCTGCGCGAGGTCATGCGCACGATGATTCCCGAGCAGTTGATGCCGGTTCTTCACCAGTCCTCGTTTACCGCATGGAAGGGTTTGCCGGGTCAGCAGCGAAATAAAGGGGAAGTATCCGACGAACTGCTGGTGCAGGGTTATCGCAGCCAGGCCGATTTGCTTGCGCTTGCAATCGAGGCCGTCGTCGAGCGTACCACGCGTGAACGCGTATCGCTGGTACTCGAAGGCGTGCACATGCACCCCGCCTTCATGGAAAAACTGCAGGCCGAGACCGATACCGTGGTCATACCGATCATGCTGGGCCTGCTGCAGCGCAAGCACCTGGCGCAAAGAATCAAGGCGCGCAGCACCAACGTACCGGATCGCGGCAGAGCACACTACCTGCAGTATTTCGATGAGATATGGCGCCTGCAGACTTACCTGCTTTCGGAGGCTGACCGGGCCAATATCCACATCGCCGTGAATGAAAACCGGGACAAGGTTTTTTCCGAGATCATGCGCTTTACCATTGCCACCCTGGCCGAGGACTTCGACAGCACGCCGGAAAGAGTTTTCGGTGCAAAGGCCTTTGTGGACGACGACAGGCTGACCTGAGCACAGGCGTGCCGATCGAGCCTGGTCAGCAGATAGCGCCGGGTCTATAAGGAATCTGGAGGTCACCGGCACGCACAAATCCGGAAAGCTTGCCGAGCTCGTCGTAACGCGTACAACTATTCCCTGTAAGCAGCAGATCTCCGGTATAGCGGAACGGTATTCTCTGCTTCAGGCTTGCGGCATACTCCAGGCCGAGAAAATGACTGATAACACCCCGGATCACCCCCGCGTGCGAAACGATCAACACCGTGTCCTGCGGGTGCGTTGCCGCCAGCGATGAGATAAAGCCGACGCTGCGTTGCTGCATCTGGCGAAAGCTCTCACCATCCGGGTACACCAGGTCGGGATCTTTCTTATGCTGAGGGTATTGCCTGACAACCCAGGACTTGAACATGGTTTGCAACTTGCCGTAATTGATTTCCTTGAGTTCAGGTACGGCGCTGACCTCGGGAATTGCGAATAAATCCGCATAGGTCATAGCGGTGCGTCGGGCGCGTTCCAGGTCGCTCGAGTAAATGGCATCCAGACGGACCCCTGCTTTGCGGAGCCGGTTAGCGACGAAATCGACATCCGCTTCCCAGTCGGGTCGAGGTGGCGAATCCCCCCAACCGAGGATTCGGCCGGCAAAATTGGATTGCGTATGGTAGTGCCTGGTCAGAATAACGCGCATCGCGCCAGCATAGTCATTTGTAACCATATTGCATAGCCCGACTGAATACGGGCTAAACAGGCGATACTGTCGACTTATCGAAGAATCTGCAACGCCCTGCTTTCAATAATGCGCGACGCAATCGATAAGCATTTTTTTGACGCTGCCTCGCGAAACAACAGGTGCCATGCCAGCACAGGAACCGGAACACATCGAATTCAGGCGGGCAGCGCACTTAGAACGCTCTCCGCAGGCTGCCCCAGATTTTTAATTACTTTTTCTTTCCCTTTTTCGACTTATCTTTTTTCTTGTCCTTTTTCTTGTCCTTTTTCTTGTCCTTTTTCTTGTCCTTTTTCTTGTCCTTTTTCTTGTCCTTTTTCTTGTCCTTTTTCTTGTCCTTTTTCGGTTTGTCGAGTTCCTGTTTCTCCGTCTCGACAGCTGCGGCCAGCGCAGGCGACTTAGTCGCGGCGCGTTTTGGCCTTGCCCGGACTTTAGCTGCCGGAGCGATGTCCGTCACCGCAGCAGCGAGCACCTCGGTTGCCAATTTTATCACCCGCGTTGCCCGAATCTTTCCGAATCCAGGGACATCGCCCAGTTTTTCAACCGTGGTTTCGGCGATTTGCTGCAGTGTTCTGTACCCGTTTTTGGCCAGGATCTCTGCCGAACTCGGACCGATTCCCGGAATATCTGAAATTGTTTTGCCCATGATTTTTAATCCCCTATAAAATATTTTTTGTTTATGTCGGCGACACTTGAATACAACACTGACGCCAGGCCCATTGACTTGCATCAGTTAGACGCAGCCGAAGATGAATCTTTTCGTTGTTGCCGGCACTTCACCAGATGCCACTTTCAATTTATCAATTGTCGGACGTCATCGTCGCAAGGACTCAACATTTGACTAGACGCCATCTGGCGAGAATTACGTTAAATTTGAAGCGTATATGATTGTTTATGTGGACACCTCATTTTTATGGTTCGATTTTACTCATGTTTTTATTGCGTTTTCTTAACCTGGATCAAGTGATCGTCCGGATATTGCGACATTCTTATTCATTTCGCCCCCGCAATGCTCTAACGCGGGATTCCAAGTGATTTGCTTTGCTGGTGGTAACCCATGACGACAAAAAGCATCATGACCTCCCGCCTGTACACGCTAAAGCCGACCGACACGGTAGCCGACGCTATTACCCTGATGCACCTGAAACGCGTGCATAATCTACCGGTCGTGGACGATAAAGGAATTTTTATCGGCCTGTTCGGCCTGCGACGCCTGGGCCACCTCATGTTGCCTATAGCGGCATCGAGCCTGGGGCCACACAGTATCTCGGATCTCCACTTTCTTCCGGATGACGTCGTGCAGATGGGCGATCGTTGGCACGAAATTGCCGACCAGCCGGTAGTGAATTTTCTCGAAAAGAAAAAGAAACTGATGTTCTGCACACCGGACACGGCATTTCCGGAACTACTGGCAATGCTCGATCAAAGTAAGGATTCAAGCCTGCCCGTGCTCATTGTCGAGGGAGAATCGAAAAAACTGGTCGGAATGGTGTCACCCTGGGATGTCCTCGAGGGGCTCATCATGGGACGGCTGATCAAGGCCGGCGGAGAGAACTATCCGACAGATGAAAATAAATGACCTCGAGTCAACAGGTAAAACACAGCGGCCGGCAAGTCCCGGAGCGGATATAGTAAATGCATGGAGAAACTGAAATTGCCGCACAGGTGATCTTCGGCTGGAGTCCGCTGTGGGTGTCATCGATCCTGTTCGTCGCTACCTACGCAGTCATCGTTTCGGAGAAGGTCAACCGCGCGATCGTGGCAGGCCTGGGGGCCAGCCTGATGGTCACCCTGGGGGTGCTCAATCAGCAAACGGCGATCTCGGGCATAGACTTCAATACGCTCGGGCTGCTGGCGGGAATGATGGTAATTGTCGCCATCACCAGGGAGAGCGGCGTATTCCAGTATGTTGCCGTCTGGTCGGCGAAGAAGGCAAAGGCCAGCCCCTGGGGTATCTTATTGATGCTGTCGATGGTGACCGCGGTATTCTCCGCTGTGCTCGACAATGTTACTACCGTGCTATTGATCGCACCGGTGACACTGCTGATCTGCCATGAATTAAAGATCAATCCTTATCCTTTTCTGTTTGCGGAGATATTTGCGTCGAATATCGGCGGCACCGCAACGCTAATCGGCGATCCGCCGAACATCATGATTGGTTCTGCGGTGGGGCTATCGTTTAATCAATTTCTGCTCAACCTCGCGCCAGTTACCCCGTTCATTCTGGCCGTCACGCTGGGTTTTATCTATTTCGTATGGGGGCGCAGCATGCGCGCAACCCTAGAGGCACGGCAGCGGATCATGAGCTTCCGGGAGCGTGAAGCGATAACCGATGTCAGGCTGTTGAAGCAGTCGCTGTTTGTACTCGCACTGGTGATATCAGGCTTCGTGTTGGCACATCCGCTGCAGCTCGAACCCGCTACCATCGCCATGTTCGGCTCCGCATTGCTGCTGCTGCTGTCGAACTTGAACAACGGCGCCGAGGAGCAGTCAGAGAGGGTGCATGAGATCTTCGGCAAGATCGAGTGGATCACCATTTTCTTCTTCATCGGCCTGTTCATTGCCGTCAAGGGTATCGAAGAGGCCGGCGTGCTGAAGATTCTCGCGGACCTGGTGATTACCTATACCGGGGCCGACCTGACCGTTACGGCCATGGTAATCCTGTGGGTATCGGCGATTGCCTCGGCTATCGTGGACAACATCCCGTTTGTGGCGACCATGATTCCGGTGATCAAATCCATGGCGCCGACCTTTGGCGGAGCTGAAAACCTGATGCCGTTATGGTGGGCGCTCGCACTGGGCGCCTGCCTGGGTGGCAATGGTTCCCTGGTCGGTGCAAGTGCCAACCTGATTGTTGCCGGTTTCGCGGAGCGTGCAGGCCACCGCATCCGCTTCCTGCCTTTCATGCTAATGGCCTTCCCGATGATGCTGTTTAGTATCGGCATTTCCAGCCTGTACATATATTTCCGTTACCTCTAGTCCGGGATCACAGGTAAATATTCGTGAAAGTAAATCAAGTGATGGTTCCCACCCGGGTCGCGAGGGCGGGAATGAAAATCAAGGAGATTTTCGAGGTATGCTCCGAGGCCAATACGCCCGGCATTCCATTTTGCGATGCTAACGGTCGCATCAGCGGACGGGTTACCTTGAAAAATATTCTCCTCAAATCCTGCCTTCCCGAGTTCATCGTAGAAATGGCAATGGTACTAGGCGATCAACTATCCCATATGCAGGACATGGGTAGCGAGACCCGGCAGTTGCTAGACAACCCGGTTGATGCATATGTTCAAGAACCGCATATCTCGCTCACATCCGACTCCCCTGCGATCAAGGCCCTGGCCTTGATGGAGCGCTACGACACCAGTTATATCTTTGTTGTCGATGAAGGACGCTACCTCGGTGTGATCACGATTCATAGCCTGGCCAATGCACTCCTCGGCTTTGGAAAGCAGGCCTGACCAGCAGGTTACGGTTGCTATTCCATCAACTCACGGGGCACTTTGACCCCGTTTCAAATATACGTCGAATATACACGTCGACGTGCCTGTGATAACAATTTCGGTTCCGTTGCCGGAACCTCACCCACTGCCTTGTTAACGCTCTTGTTACCAGCGCGCCTGACCCGGTGTTTACAAACCGAATATTGCTCAGGTTGATCCATGTCACTATCAAACCAGCGGGAATCGGTAACATTTCAGTCCAGCTAGTATTAAAAAAATTCAACTCCGGGCGAACATGAATACTCCGAAAGACGGATCGCGGGATCGCCGCAGTGCGACAGGCATGCACAGTATCCTCGAGCGGCATGTTGCTGAAAAAGGCGCCCCGTATACCGAGAAGCGCCTCGATAACCTACTCGAAAGTCTGAACAAGAAAGATCAGAACCGGATCATCCAGTCGGCGCTCAGAAGTTATCTGGATTCCGAAGCGTTGAAACCCTACCAGGCCGAGCTGATCAAGGTGCAGGCCCATCTCGAAGCGACCGGGCGTAAGGCTATCATCTTATTCGACGGACGGGATGCTTCCGGCAAAGGGGGCACCATCCGGCGCCTGACTCGCTACATGAACGAGAAACATTATCGCGCCGTCGCACTCGGTAAACCGAGCATTCGCCAGCGTACCGAACTGCACATGAAGCGCTACATCGAGCAGTTCCCCCACGCGGGCGAAATCGTTCTGTTCGATCGCAGCTGGTATAACCGCGCCATGGTCGAACCGGTGATGAAATTTTGCAACCATCGCCAGTACCTGGAATTCCTGCGCAAGGTCAACGACTATGAAGACAGCTTCATTAGTGACAGGGAGACCACCCTGCTGAAGCTGTATTTTTCGGTTTCCAAGAAGGAACAGGCGCGGCGCTTCAAACGCCGGCGCAACGACCCGCTGCGGCAATGGAAATTGAGCGAGGTCGATTTGCAGGCACAGCGTTTGTGGAATGAGTTCACCGAGATGAAGTATCGCCTGCTGAAGAAGACCCACACCGAGAAAAATCCGTGGTTCGTGATTCGCTCGGATGACAAGCAGTTGGCGCGCCTGGAAACGATGAAGCTGATCCTGTCCAGGATTCCTTATCGGGGTCGCAGCCGCAGCCTGGATTTCCGCCCGGACCCTGAAGTGATCATTCGCGGTGACGTCGAAATCGCTAACATGGATAAGCAACGGCGCAAGTTCGGTCGCTTCGTCAGTTAAACGTCGCGCTGCCCGTCCGCGACTTCTCACAGCGCGGAATACCGGGTAGCATCGCTAGCCCGGAGCCGGGAAAACCGGCCCGGCTGTCTTCTCGTTTTAGTTATTGGCCTGGCGGCCGGCGCGGGTAAATCAGCTCGCGCTCCGCCACGTTCGCCGGGGCGACCAGGCGGCGTTCGCCATTCTGCCATTGCAGCAGGTAATTGGCCTTGCCGACTTGCCGGCCCGTATCGTCTACCTTGTATTGACCGAACAGCGAATGAAAATCCATCGTGCGCAGCTGCTCGCGCACGGCATCCTTGTCGGTGCTGTTCGCCAGGCGCACCGCGGCCTCCAATACCTGGCCTGCGCTGTAACCGATAGCACCGTGAACTCCGGGGTTGTGGCCGTAGTTGGTGCGATAGCGATAGGCAAAATCCTGGCCACCGGGCTTACGCACGCTGCGCAGCCACTGCACCACACCGACGATACCCTCTGCATAGGGGCCCATTTCAACGCCGAATTCGTGGATTGCCGGTCCTACCGTCAGGGCGACCATGCCTATATCAGCCTTCAGTCGCAGGTCCCTGAAAGCCTTGCTGATGGCAACAGCATCTTCGAGATAAGTCGCGCCCAGTAAAACATCCGCCCTGGTTTGGCTAAGTTTCCTGGCCAGTTCGCGAAAGTCGACCTGGTCGAGGTCATATTGTTCATCCAATACCAGTTCCAGACCACGCTTTTCGAGTTCCGCGCGCACGCCTTCGGCGACATCCTGCGAAAATACGGAATTGGACGAGATCAGCTGGAATTTCGTGGCGCCTTTTTGCTGCGCCACGTCAATCGCAATCACCATGTATTCGCCCGCTGGCACATCGACGCCGAAGATATTCCTGTAGCCGCGTTGCCAGATTTGCTCGGCCGAGGCCGCCGAGGCCACCATCGGAAAATTGTACTGCTCGGCTACGGAGCTGGCCGCCATCGTGGTGGGGGACGAGTAGGGTCCTATCAGCAGGTCGACCTTGTCTTGCTCAATCAGCTGGCGGTAGAGCACGGCGCTGCGCTCGGGCTCGGAATAGTCATCGTAGTAAACCAGCTCGACGGTTTTGCCCAGCAGCGAACCGCGGGCATTGATATCGTGCACCCACATCTGTATGCCGCGAAGTTGCTCCTCGCCGAAATCCTGGAACTTGCCGCTCAGCGGTTGCGTGGTGCCGACCCGAATGGTGTCGGCATGGCTGACGCCACTGTACAGCGGCAGCAACAGGAGCCAAATAGTAAACGCGTATAATATCTGTTTCATGGTTTCGTCTTCCCCGGCCTACTTGCCTATGTCTAGGTCGCGCTTGGTTGTATACAGCCAGCGCACGGTGTCGTACTCAAAGGCCGAGCCAGTTTCATAGTAGCGAAACGATACCCTGGATCGCGTTTGCACCGCATCGAGTATCGAAAATGCCAAAAGGTAATCATCGTCGACGCCCATAACATCAACGACCATTTTTTCCTGCACGTAGCTGTTCACAAAATAATCAGGAATCAGACCAACACCGTCACGCAGGTTCGACGGCCCTAAAAGCGGTAATACCAGGTAGGGACCATTGCCAACACCCCATCGACCCAGGGTCTGTCCAAAATCTTCCTGCGGCCGGTCGATGCCAAAATAAGTGGCCACGTCGATCAGGCCCAGCAGGCCGATTGTACTGTTGACCGCCACGCGGCCCAGTGACTGCGCGGATTTCTTTGGCGAAAACTGCAGAACCGAGTTGAAAAAAGTGGTCACATCCTTCAGGTTGTCGAAGAAGTTGCTTACGCCGGCCTCGGCAAAGTCCGGGGTCACCGCTTGATAGCCGCGAACGGTAGGGAGGAAAATGTAGCGATCGAATTGGTAGTTGAAATTGTAGATACGCTTGTTCATGCCCATCCAGGGATCGTAGACATTCGCTGCCCTGCGCTCCTTGTAATCGTCGGGCAGCACGGTTTTCGCGGAAAATACGGGTTCCTCGTAGTCGTCCATGTTCAACGGCGGTCTGGAGCTGCAGGCCGCCATTGAAAACACGATAAGCAACAGCGCGCCACGGTAAATTTTGGTCATCATCAGGCTATTCTCAACGAGTGAACGTTTCGATCATGTGGGCCACGTTATCGCGGTAACTCATATTTCCGCAGTGCCCTCCATAAGGGTAAATTTTCGCTCTATCCCCGAAGACGTCACGAAAGAAATTGATCTCACCCGGTTCCAGGATAACGTCGTTCTCGTTGTGCATGACGGTGATCTTGGGGGTGCTGCGCAGGTAGTCCTCGATGTGAGTCAGGCTCTCGGATTGCACGAACGAATCCCGGCTTCCCGCGGCGTCGTTATCGCGGAAATAGGGGTAAAAATAATCGTGGTAGTAATCGGTGAATCCGAGCCGTACGGAAACCGAGTTAAACATGGTCAAATCGCTGTGGCGATCCAGCTGCAGGTTCGCGGGCTTGATAAAGCCGAAGTTGGTCATCACGTCGGAGGCAAACACCATTGAACTGGAGGACAGCCTGAAGGCGACGCCGATCAGCGCCGCCAGCTCTTCATTCTGCAGGTCCATTCCCTTGTAGGCCTCGTACAGAAAGTTCGGGCCAGCAATATTTTCGCTCGTTTCCCTGTTGTAGACTACGCTGAAACCGCGCATCAGGTCTTTGAAGAACAAGTTAAAGTTATCGGCGCCACCGGGAATGTTCTCCGCCATCCGGTCCAGCAGGGAAATGCTGTTGTACAGCGATACCGGCGGATTGATCAACAGTGCGCGCTTGAAGTTAAAGACCTGGCGCTCTTCATCCAGTTTAGTCACGTAGGCCGTGTTAAAACCGCCCAGGCTATAGCCGGTGACGTTGAAGCTGGTAACCTCGATCTTGTCGCGCACCTGCAGGGAATCGTAGATATGCTCCATGACCCGGTAAATATCCTCGGCATCGTGCTCGGCATGACCCGGCACACCGGTACGCGACGCGGCGATTACGAAATTGGTGTAAGTGGGGGAAGAGATAGACACGACGTGAAAACCGGCCTGGTAAAAAGCCCGCGCCATCTGGTAGTTCTTAGCGCCATTGTGAGCGGCACCGGTCCCGGCGATGAGGAAGATCAACGGCGCCGCCTCGTCCTGCAGTGCAACGGAATAAAGTAGCTGGCTGTCAAAAAAGAATACATCCGGCACCTTCCTGTCGGGGAAAATAACGGCGCGTCGGGTGTGGAACGGGATCTTCTTCGGCAGCTTTGCAAAGTATTCTATGGGCGTGCCGACGACCGTTGCGGCGTACTTGTCTTTTATCGGGTAGCCATATTCCTCGGCCGACGCTGCCATGCTCAATAAAGCCAGGAGCAGGCCCATTCCGGCGACAAAACCCCTAAGTGTAAAATGCTTCAACGTACTTACCCTCTTTTGAGTGGGCCAGATTGTGAATTGGTTAAATCGAAAAGTAAACTTTAATGTGCCGCTATCGGCGTCGATCTTGCCCGACGCGCAGAAAGTCCCCGGGCAGATGCGCTCGATGCAGCGGGCTAATTCCTGGTTTTGAAGGCGATGCTGGCAAAGACCTCGCCAGCCTTGCTGACGAATTCCGGGTCCCTGTTACCCGGTTGATAGCGATGTGAATAGTTCACCACCACGGCCTCGTCTCTTTCGACGGGGTGGACACAGACCAGGGTCCGCGACTCCCTGATCAGGGTCCCCGTTTCCCCTGAATCGGTCAGCACGGCTTCCCGGTCGGCGATGGTTTGCCGCGCTACGGCACACATGGCGAGGCTGTTAAAAGTGACTGGTGTCGTTGCCTTTCTGTTGTAAGGCTCTACCTCGTGTTCGATAAGCGTATATCGCTCGGCATCTTCGGGCTTGTGTTCCATGAATTCCCTGGTCGTATCGACCAGTTCCCGAGTCGAATCGATTAGCGGAAACTGGTAGCGGGCACTGCTCAGGGTGTTTATTTCGTTGGGACTGTCCCCCTTCTCCAGCATCAACACATCCTGGCCTTCCCGGGGCGGCAGCATTTCCCAACCGTCGGTCCCGGGCGGGACAAACGAGTAATCGCTGGCAAATAAGCGGAAGCGCTGGAACTCGATATCGTGCGGATCGCAGGGGCCCGGCGCCAGGCCGTCCTGCTTCAGCAGCAGGTACTTGCCGATCATGTTGCCCTCGGCAGGGCGATCCCTGTAGATGATGTACCAATCGACTATATCCGCCCTGTCTACGGAGACGATATCCCCGGGGCCATAAGTCCTGCCCTTGATCTTGTGCAGGCCGGTGATACGGCCCTCGAGGCGATCATCATGGATAAACCACAGCCTTATCTGGGCATTGAATTTCTGATCGTCAAAAACAATGACGCGGAAATCCGTACCGTCGGGCAACCCGCTTTCGAAACGATTCAAGACCTCGGGAAAAGTGTCTCTGGCATAGTCGATGCATGGCTGCATCGATTCGACCAGATGCGCCTGCTCGGCATTAGACGATATATCGAAACCTCTTGACGGAAAATCCCATGGGCTGGGCGTTTCGTTCGGTATCGATGCACAGGACGCAAGCAGGCAGGAGGCGCTTAGCGCGACGAACTTACGGAATAGTTTAATCTTGATCCTCTCGTTGACCCGGCGGCAAGGCTTTATTGTGCTTCGCCGGGCATGCGTCTGCAAGTTGCTGCGCCGGTCTGGCCTGCATGCTCGTTCGGGTTCAAGCTCGAGCAGGTTGCGGACGACAGGCGCGCTGAGCCAGCTTGCCGAGACGGTAAAGTCTCAAAGCCGAAACTGACCCTTCGGCTACCGGATGCAGTGCTTTTGCAAAGGCCTGATGGGTAATTTGCTCGAGCGCAATCCCGCCGAACTCTTCGACCGTAGCCGCCACGAAGGCACTGATGATCACGTGTTTCAAAAGACGCCAGGAAGACAGGCCGGTGGCCTCCAGACCATATATAATGCCGATTTTTCGCACCAGGGTTTGTCCACGCCACAGGATGAAGATCGCATCGAGTGCCGGATGCGGAATAACGGTTACCGCCGCGCCACCGATCATGACGCTATGCTTGATCAACGAATCGACCTCCGTGTCGAGCCGTGTCAAAACAATATTTTCGAACTGGTTGAGGCTGTCTTCGACGGATTCGCTGTCCTCTGTCGCCGCCCTGTAATCCCCGACAAGGCCCGGTTGTCTTTTTTGAATATTTGCAAGTACAGGACCCAGCGTCCGGTTGAAGCTTTTCAGATCGTTAATCTCGAGCGCGGCCCTTATATTCGCGTCTCTCTGCTCGAGCCTATCGATACTTTTCACCGCCCGGTATTCACGACGAGCCGCCCATCCCGTTGTTCCGAGCACCACAAAAGCAAAGACGATCAACGGTATACCCAGATAGACCGAATAATCGTATACGGCATACAGTGAAATCGCGGCTTCGGCCAAAAGCCAGATAGCCCCGGCAATGACCATCAGCAGGAAGACTATTTTCCACGGGCTGCTTTCGATAAATACTCGCGGGACTTCAGCATCCGTAACTTGTTCGGACGCCGATTCTGAAACTGGCTCCGCGGGTTCCGCGACCGGACCGGGATCACGCAACGGCGCGTGGGCGGCAGGCCCGGGGCTTGCAGAAAAAACCGGCTTACCGATCGAATCAGCCTTTTCATCGACGGCGCCCGGAATCCTTTTACGATCGCTCATGTAAATTCTTCCCCGATCAAAAAGTTGATCGCCTTGCCCATGTTTATCGACGGGAATCCCTCGTGCAAGGCCTCTGCCATGGGTTGTGGTTCAAATTTCAGAAACTGGAAATGCACTTCCGGCCAGTTGGGTGGCATATCGAGCGGCAGCCCCCCGGGATCCCATTGCCCTGCCTCCTTTTGACCGGCAGGTTGCCCAAAAAGAATTTCACGTTTCGGCGGATTGACCGTCATGCGGTCCTCCGTCGCGCGGATAGAGGCCAGCGCCATCACGCCGAAATTGGCTACATTGCTGCGGATTGTCCGGTTTTCATCCACCAGTGTCAGCATTCGGCTTACCAGGCCCTCGAGATTTGCGCGGTCGCCGCGGGTTACATGATCGGCCTTGGTAGCCGCAAACAGAACATGGGTCGTTTTTATGCCGGTCAGCCAGGATAACAATCCCTGTTTGCCATAGCGAAATGATTGCAATGTGCCTTTGAGCGCCTGCGTCAATTCGTCGAAAGCCGACTCCCCTTGCTGCAATGCCTGCAGCACGTCCAGCAAAACGATTTGCCGGTCCATGTGTTTGAAATGGTCCGTGTAGAACGGTTTGATCACCTTCCTCTTGTATTCCTCGAAGCGCTTACTCATGCCTTTGCCCAGCCTCGTGCCATGAAGCCGCTGCGGCAGCGGGGACAATCGCAGCACAGGAGAATGCAGAAGATCCGCAGGCCTCAAAGCCCGGCCGGGCTGATTGAAAACAAATCCATTGGTAGCCGCCTGTTGCATGTATTCCACCCACATGTCTGACAGCTGGCTGACAACATCCTCGTCAAAATTCTGCTCTTCTGGAATCGACTTCAATCTCTCGATATACGTGGCGCTCCATTCCCTGCGTTCGTTTAGCTGCGCCTGTCTCAATACGGAGTCAGACCATGCAGCATAGTCCTGCTCGAGCATGGGCAAGTCATTCAGCCACTCCCCTGGATAATCGACGAGTTCGATCTGGACATGGCGCAGCCTGCGATACCAGCGTTTAGACCAGTAATCCAGATCCAGCACCAGGTGCGAAATTCCCTCCGTCGGAGCCGGCCAGCCTGCATTTTGCTCGACGAGGCTATTGCGAACTTTTATGAATGGAAACTGGGGAAGGTGGGAATTGATGTCGTTGCGGACCTGGGCGGAACGGAATGACCCACGCTCGGCCGGGGCGAAATGAGCAAGGGGGCCCTGCCCTGGTTTGCTCTTCCAGCTATCTGTACTCAACAGGGCCTGGGTCAGCGAGCTGATGAACAGGGTCTTTCCAGATCTCGAAAATCCGGTTACGCCAATTTTTATATGCCGGGTAAACAGGTTTTCAATTGTGCTTGCTATCATCGGGCTGATTTTTCATTGTTATCGGGTATTTCCAGTCATCTCGCATGTAAAATGGCGCTCTACAGGACTGGTTTAAACCCCCCGCGGGATAATCGGGGACTCGTCTGCCTGTATCACACCGCCGCGCACAACTCTTCCAGCTGCCGATAATACCTCAGCTCATATTCAGCCGGCGGGATATT
>Ga0209536_100002320_pt1 | contig 30939 bp, 29 predicted proteins | sample DeeMarSeWOR28_12_FD_187461 | JGI IMG/M metagenome (GOLD analysis project Ga0209536, IMG submission 187461) | Marine sediment microbial communities from White Oak River estuary, North Carolina - WOR-2-8_12 (SPAdes) (version 2) | ecosystem: Environmental > Aquatic > Marine > Intertidal zone >... | reverse complement strand
CCGTGTCCGGTAATCATAATAACTTCCGTGTCCGGATCTTCCTGCTTAATTTTTTGGAGCAATTCGATCCCGTCCATGCCCGGCATTTTAATATCGGTCAGGACAATGGAGGGCTTGACGCGGCGGAAAATTTCAAGGGCCTCTTCTCCATTTTCAGCAGTTATGACATCATATCCGCTATCGGTCAGCGATATGCCCAGAACTTTGCGAATTCCTTCTTCGTCATCTGCCAGTAATATCTTGTTATCCATAGGTGTCGCCACTAAGGTTGATGTAAACAAAGCATCTAATATGGTTTTCTGCAAAGACCAAATGACTTCTCTTGGAATGGGCTTTGAAGGTGAGCCGATTCGCGGATGTGGGACTGTCTGAGTACATTAGGGAGCGTTACGTCAAACAGTATGAAACGATTGCATGCGATCACATCTATTTTATATTTCTCGCTAGCTTATTGATATCGAAGACTTGTTTGCTGTTACGCTCCCTTATGTGCGAGTTTCACACTTCCTCGAAGCGGATTATCTTCAAAGCCGCTGTAACTCACTTGAGCTTTTTAGTAAACCGCATTTTCTAAATTTAAACCTGGAAGAAAGCATGGCTAAACTTGCCGTTGCTGCAAGGTGCTGTAGCGTTCGACAAAGGTATTCGTTTAGTGAAGCATCTAGGGCAGGTAACAGTGAACGCATGGTCTTGCATCAGTCTAATAGCTGTTCGGCAAGTTCCAGCATTTTCTCATGATCCAGCGGCTTTTCCATGTAAGCGTCCGGCTCGGGTATGGGTTCTCTAATCTGAATATTTACCATTTTCAGGTAATGGGAAAATGATGTTTTCCCAACTCCGGTCAGCATGATGACCGGAATATCTCTAAGCGCTGGATCACTTTTTAGCTTCCGGTACATATTAACGCCACCGACTTCCGGCATCATCACATCCAGAATAATGAGATCCGGGATCAGCTCTTTGGCCTTCTGCAGACCTTCCTTTCCGTTTTTGGTGACGATCACAGTATACCCGCTGGTTTTAAACAACGCGGCAACATAGATTCGCTGGTCCAATTCATCGTCGACGATGAGAACCTTCTTTCTGGCCGCTACCTTTTCATCACTCATCACAAGCTGTTAACTCCCGGCGTCAAATATCCAAATCCGCCACCTTATCCGGATGATTAACGCTTGCAACCGGACAAGCTGCCCGCAAAACAACTTGTTCAACGGTGCTGCCCAACAGGGCGTCTTCCGGATCGATATCCCGGGTATGGTGTGCCATAACAATCAAATCAGCTTGTCTTTCCCGGGCGAACTTCAGAATTTCGACATACGGAATTCCTTCCCATATCTCGATATCGTAGTTATCATATTTCTTCATTTTAGGAATGTAGCTTTTCTCAATCCGCTCGCGGGCTTCGGCAATCTTCCGTTCGATTTCGTTTTGTCCTCGAACCTGGCCGAAATTACTAGATGAGATATCAAATGCATGGAAAATATGCAGTTTTGCGCCCACCTCTTTGGCTAATTTCGATGCCCACATAAATGAGTATTCCGACGGCTTGGAAAAATCGATCCCCACAACGATATTTGAAAACAGTTTCCAGCAGGTCGTACACGGACGGCTGATGATCACGACCGCACAACGAGCGGCTTTGGCCACTTTTTGCATCGTACTTCCGGCTATCGCGCGATAGCGGGTTGCCCCAACGTCTTCTTCCCGTGTATGCGCCCCCATGATGATCATATCGACATTCTCTTTTCGGGCTGTTCGTAATATCTCCCGGTGTGGCGCACCGACAACGGCCTCGAGCACCGAGTTTTCACTATATTTAAGCAGCTCCCCGTATGTGTTTTTCATTTCTTCCTTGACCCAATCGACATAGTCGGTATCGAGTTCTTCGGTCTCCCCTGTTCTTACATCCGTAACAAAAGGGCTGAACCCGCGGGTGGGAACTCCGAGTACATGCAATACAATGAGTTTTGCATCCCATTTCAATTCCAGATCAAAGGCTACTTTGGCTGCATTATCACAGGTTGGTGATGCGGTTGTGGCAAACAGTAATTTCTTAAACATGGTCATCTCCTTACAATGCGCACTCTTTGGGAGTCCCGTGAAAACTTAATTCCCATACGATTCCATCAATAAATTCAAAGAGGTTGAAGACCGTATCAAACTCAAACACATCCACTTTGTCGCCGAAGACAATATGCTTCAACATACCGAGTTTCAACGGCATGTCCAGCAGGCTCTGCATGTGAAATGATTTTAATTCACGGGTATCTTTGCCGCGCACGCCGCAAAGGGTGTTATAGATCTCCAGACGCGGCTCACCCGGAAACCCGATCATTTCAATGGTTTTGCTGAACTGCAGGTAATCGATCTCATCGCTGATACATTCGCTGTTGGGACTCGCCAGATATTGTTGCAAGCAGTCCGGCAGAAACGGATTCAGCTTCGCAAACAATGCATATTTTTCAAACATCTGAAAGAAGCTTCGTAGTGTATAACCTTTGTCCAGTTCAACCTGGTAGCTGAGAAACATCAATGGGTCGCTTTCGACAGCTTTATTGTTTTCAGCCAAAGACCCATCATTTTCCAGCGTAATTATGTTCATGTTATGGTATTTGTAGCTGATAATTTAGTGTTTCGCCCATGTTTTCCAACTCTAAGTACCAAACACTATGCAGCTTCTTCTTTCGGCAGTAAGTGCTCCGGAACTTCAATCATATTAATGAGCAACGGTTTTAAGAAAGACCACCGTATGCCGATTTTATAAACTTCTTCCAAATCCCGAATGGCATCCCAGCAGTTATGACATGGCGCGATGACAAGCTTGGCTCCAGTTGCTAAAATTTGGTCCCGCTTGACTTTCAATCCGATATTGCGTTGTTGCCGGTAGCGCCCGATACCATTCAGTCCGCCGCCGCCACCACAGCAGAAATTGTGCTCCCGGCAAGGCGTCATTTCCCGAAAATCCTCGGCAATGTAGCTCATGATCTCACGGGCAATATCCCCCAGACCGGCGTTGCGGATGTAATTGCATGAATCCTGATAGGTCACCGGTTCCTTGATTTTTTTTGAGGGATCAATCTTGAGTTTTCCGGTCCGGAGTGCTTCCGCCACCCATTCCACATAATGCAGACTCTCTACCGGGGTTTTCCCGGTTTTGAGGCCGGCCCAATATGGCCCTTCGATCACCGTCGCCCGGTAGGCATGGCCGCACTCAGTCACGACCATGCGTTTGGGCTTTAAACGTTCCATGGCGTCGTACACCGACTCCACCTGCATTTTGCAGGCTTCCCAATCGCCGCCGAACATCGCCAGACTGGTTTCTTCCCAGCCTTCGCTGGGCACAGTCCAATTTTCACCGGCCACATGAAACAGAATCGCCGCTTCGGCAATGTCTTCAGGATAGTGTTTGGGTTCCCTGGCGTTGACGGTATACAAAATATCCGCATTTTCGACATCGACCGGAATCGTTAATCCCGGCCAGTCATCTTCGTATTCCTCGGCCATCCACTCGCAGGTATCTACCCAGTCTTCAACGGTTACATCCATCTGAGCACGGTATACTCTGTGCATACCGGAGCCGATCTTCATCTCCCAGGGAACAAAGCCCTGCCCAAACAATAATCCGCGCAAATAGCTGAACATGACGCCGGTATCGATGCCGAAGGGGCAATAAACCCCACACCGCGTGCAACAGGTGCATTTGGCATAGGACGTATCCATGCACATTTGCATAAACGCGTTGTCGACATCCCCCTTACGCTTGATGATCTCTCCAAGCGTTGACTGGATCTTGTAGGATGGGACTTGCTTTGGGTCCCGGTTGTTGGCAAGATAATAAAAACAGGCTTCTCCGCATAATCCGCAATGAGAACAAATTTCAAGCCAGGTTTTCAATCGGGACTTAAAGGTTTTCTGAATCGTACTCCATAATTTTTTACGATCCACGTCTAAATGATTCATTTCTTCGTAATACTGCTTGCCGCTTTTATCGGCCAGCAGTGCTTGAAGATCTTCTTTGGTGTTTATCGGTTTTTTATTGCAAAGTTTTCCGTCCGGCATGGTCCCACGTCCTTTTGGTTTATTAGGTTAAGAAGATGGTGTTTTTGAAAACACTAGCGTGACTCAAATCTTTACCAAGCCAATCCTTTGCCTTTCATTCCCCCGCGTTTAATTCCATAATCCATACCAAGCTGAGCACGGCTGAGAAAGAACAGAATAAAATGGGAGAGCTTGGTCAATGGTATGGCTACGAGCAGGATTTCACCACTGATAATGTGGGCAATAAGCCAGAAATAATATTCCGGAGTGCGGTGAAAAGCTAGGAATCCAGTTATAAAAGGCGCCACGGCAATAGCCAAAAGCAGATAATCATAGGCCGTCGTAATCAACCTGACCTCGGGTAAGGCAATTCGCCTCAGAATCAAAAAAACTATGGAGACAATCACAAGAACTGTGAGGCCATCTGCTACTCCCTCCGGCAGTGTCCACAGGCTGATTCCCCAGCGCTCTTTCAACAGAATATTATGTCCCAGCAGAAAGATGGGGGTCATCAGCAAACCGATGTGCAGGAGAAAAACCCAAAATGTAAACCAGGGGTTATTTCGCCAGCTGCGGGTACCATAGGGAAACAGCCAGAATACAATCGAACGTATGGCTCCCTTCACTCCAAAAGAGGTATTGACCCCATAAGTCACCCGGTCGAGCTTCCAATCCAGTCCTCTGATATACCAGACCATTCGAACACTCAACCCGACAAAAAAAATTGCGAATGAGAGCCAGGCCAACGGGCCGGTTACAAATTCATACATACGTTACTCCTTGGCGTTTATTATACAGTGTTTTATTGGCTGACTTCAACCATTACCACACCTGAGTCTCTGGCCCCTTCCAGGCGCATACCGGCCAATCAACTTTCGTCGTCATCGCGTTCGGTGAGAAACCGGTAAAAGAAAGTGATGCCGATAAGCGCGGCAACGATCAGCAGGTAGGTGATACTTTCCGTACGAAACATATAGTCTTGAAGTGTCTGTATGGCCCCTTCCATAGTCAAAGCCTCTACAATTTGCGTGTTCATATTTAAATCAAATGCAGGCCCGGCAATAAATTCATAGCAAATGGGGCTTATGTAACGTTAATACCGAACCCTATGTATTGGTTCTCTTGCCAAACTTATCTCAATCCCAACATGTTAATGCTCATCCGGATAATCCGGATGGGTATACAAAACCGGCATTCGGCTTACAATAAAGCGGTACACAATCAGGCCGACAGTTACTAAAAAAACAGAAATACCGATTTCCATCCAGTGCGGGAAATAGCGCTCGCTGGAGGGCAGGTGCCAGTTAAAGGCAACCAGACAAATGTTAAATCGATTAACAATAATACCAAGTACGGTCCACGCGGCTGTCCACTTTATTAAGTTAAGCTTTTTTTCGCGAACACCGATTGCATAGAGATAACACGGCAGCGCCACAAAACCTAAGATCTCCACCAAGAACCACAAGCCATAGGACGTGCCCAACAGGTGCCAGTTGTTGCCTTCGGATACTCCGATCACTTTGATGATAAAATAGCCCGCGAGGACCAGAGAAGCGGCCTTACCGAATCCAAGTACGACGGTGTCTTTTTCCTTTAAATGCTCCTCATCCATTTTATCGGCAAAAAAACGATGCGACAACGTACCCTCAAAAATGACCATTGAAAGTCCGGCAATAATACTGGACACAAAGAAAAATACCGGGAGATACGGCGAATACCAGAGCGGGTGTAGTTTCGCTGGTGCGATCAAAAAAAGTGCACCCAGGGAGGATTGGTGCAGAGTTGAGAGAACGACACCAAAAATAGTCAGCAGCAGAGTGAGCCTGACGACGATACTGCGTGCTTTTCTGATACCAAGCCACTCAAGGGCAGCCGGCGAGAATTCAATGAAGAGAACGGTAAGATAAAGGGCCACACAGGCCGCCACTTCAAACAACAGCGAGGTTGTTCCCTGTTGGATCAGAAAAGGATACGGCAGCCGCCAGGGCCGGCCAACGTCGTAATTCAGGGCGATAACAACCAGTGCATATCCTAAAAATCCGGTGAGTATCGCAGGCCTCACCGCCGAATGATATTTTTTCATACCGAAAATATACACCGCGGCGGATGTCACATAACCACCCGCTGCAAGGGCAACGCCGACTAAAAGATCAAAACCGATCCAGATCCCCCAGGGATTGTAGTCGGAAAGATTCGTCACGGCACCCAGCCCCTTGGTAAAGCGCAATGCGGTAATAAATAGGCCTATGACAACGATGATGCCAGCAATCACATTGAATGGGGTTAAGTACGATTTGCTGGTTGTCGTAGCTTCATCAGACATCAGGAATCCTCCTCGGTTGACTTCTTATCAGCTTCTTCCACATCGGTAACGGTAACTTCTTCTTTAGCTTTGGCGGCTTCCTCAAGTGCTTTCGCCACTGCCTTTTCAATGGCGGCTGCTTTTTCCTTTTCAGCCTTTTGCATGGCATCCGCTAGCTTCGCTTCCGCTTCCGCCTCGGCATTTTTTACGGCAGATAAAACAGCTTGCTCTTTTTCGTCTTTTTCAATCTTTTGCTTGCGTTTGTTGATGGCATAAATGCCGGTCAGTAGCACCGGCCACAGGCCGACGACAATCGGCACGCCGCTGAGAGCACCGGACGTAAGCTTCGGTGCCGGGGTGATCCCCAGATCTTCTCGCATACCAATTTCTTTAAAGGGCGCCCCGGAAATATACAGCCAGCTGGTTCCGCCCATCTCGTTTTCACCGTAAATGTAATCCACGTATCGTTCAGGAAAGGTGCGGATGCGTTCACGACCAATTCTCAACAAATCCTCACGTTTTCCGTAGGTTAGCGCTTCGGTGGGACAGGCTTCGACACATCCGGGAAGCAGCCCTTTGCTGATGCGTGGGTAACACATGGTGCATTTCATCACCCGCGGTGTAAAGGCACTGTCATATTCGTAAGTCGGTATCTCAAAGGGACATGCGATCATGCAGTATCGGCATCCCACGCAAACCGAGGCGTCATAAATCACCGCACCGGTCTCGGTTTTGCTGAAGGCCCGCACAAAACACGCCGATGCGCAGGCGGGTTCCAAACAATGATTACACTGGACTTTGCGGTACATTGGCCCATTGGCATTACTGCGGATATCGTCATAGCGGTTGACAATGGTATATGTTTTTGCTGTGGTTCGGCGCTTTGTATCCAGCACGGATAAATCACTAAACGCCCGGTCGGGCTGCGGCAATTCGTTTACCTTGTTGCACCCCTCTTCGCACTTACGACAGCCGATACATCGGGTATTGTCAAACAGCACCCCGTTGCTTTCAGGATAACCGGTAAATTGCCTGTTTGATGCGGCGTTTGCCGTGTTACCAACGGCCGTGCTCAATCCGGCAGCACCCAACCAGCTCAGAAATCTTCTACGTGTAATAGACATAAATTTACCTCGAACGTGAATTACGGTTGTTAACCTATGTTCCCTTTAGAATGACATGATCCGTATGATTCGATTGACCTTAAAATTTTTTTTGATGGCAGGCGGTACAATCCGTCGAAACCGGTTTTTTGATTCCCATCTCTCGATGACATTCCATACATTGGCGGTGATAAGCAGCCATCAATCCGGGCTTAAATGGATCTTTGGCATTAAACGGCCGTCCGTGACAGCTGACACATTTAGGCGGCTTTTTGGATGCCGGGCTGTTGTGATGGCACCCCTGGCAAACTGTGCCTTTATCATGATGAAAGTAATTCGCCAGCTTGTTGTCTTTAATGCGGTTTACCATGGTTTTAACAATTTTGCGGTGCGGAAGTTTTACCGGTTCATAATCGTTCATCAGCTCCTTGATCTCGACCGTTTCCGGGATTTCCTCATCCGCATAGGTGCCTGTAATTGCTTCACGATATTCCAGAGTCTTGGCAGCATATAATTTCCGCTCGTCGGGCGTTTTCATGTCATCCAACTGCGGCACCGGCACCATGTGACAGTTCAAGCAGGCGGATTGGTCCTGCTGCCGTTTTTTCTCAAACGACGTGTGACAGCCGGCACACAGCGTGTCACTCTGTTTGCCTTCATGACAGCCCATACAGCTTTGATCAACATTCTGCCGATGCATGGCTTGCTGGAGTTTCACAAAATTGCCTTCTTTGGATCCTTCCAGAGTATGACAGGTAACGCACGCACGCAAATCGGCATGGTGACATACCCGGCAGGTGTCATTGTACGTCTCATGCGCTTTATGATTAAACGGCACCAAATTCATTCGCGTAGCAGGATTCATCTTCACTTCGTCGTTTTTGGTTGCCTTGACAAATACAAAATCCGGTTGATCGGCCTTCATGCGCGGGACATCTTTAACTTTTTCGATTAACTCTTGCTGACCGGCGTCGTGGCACCCATTGCAGGTAACCGGACCGGCGCTTTCATTTTTAGCAAGAGTTTTGCGGTGGCAGTCGATGCAACCGGTATGCGAGGCCAATCTCAGAGAGATCCGGTTGTCTTCGGTCTTTTCGCGGTGACAATAACGGCACGTACCCTCTTCGCCCTTGGCATAGTAAAGCGTTTTGGTAACTTTATTGTAGACATGATGGCATTTCTCACATTTGTTGTCCTGGGCTTTCGAGTGGCGATAATGCAAGGATTTGTCCATGCCGATGGGACGCCATGAGGAAATCACGGTCACCTGGTCATTATGGCATTCACCACAGACAACCGGTCCGCTCTTTTCCCTGCCGGTGGCGGTTTCTTTGTGACAGCTGATGCAGTTACTGTGATATAGGTCCATCACCTCCTGCTTGGTGGTATCTTGTAGGCGCATGTATTTGGTCGACATCCGGTCTTTTTCGGACAGATGGCACGTCGCGCAGTCTTTGTTTTTCTTTTCGAGGGCCTCTGTGTGCTTTTGATGAAAAAAGGTTACCGGCGGACGTTCCAATTTGCCAAATACCTTCATTGTATCAATACGGATAATGTCAGCCCGATGCTCCAGTTGTTGGGCTATCGGGCTTGCCAGTCCGAATACCATCGGACTGTTAACCAGAATTGAGACCATGACGACTGCCATCAATATTCCGGCACAACATAACAGTGCTCTTCCCTTCTCCATGGTTTAATTTACCTCTTCAGTCATTAGTAAAAGTTATCCGGAATTACCTTTATTGCGGTTACTACGTTTCTCATTGTTGAGGAGGTCCTCAAAAGTGGTATGATCATAAATATCCAAAATGGCATCATTTACTCGATTCCACATTGGGGCGAAGGCGCAATTGCCGCTGAACGGGCAATTGGTTTTGGATATACACGCAACACAGTGGTCTTTACTCAGGGGTTTATCCATAAAGCGCAGTATATCCCCGACACTGATTTTTTCCGGGGAGCGAGTCAGCAGATAACCGCCATAAAATCCCCGTTTTGATTCTACCAGTCCGCTACCCTTGAGCTGGCTGAGGATTACCTCCAAAAAACGCAAGGGTATTGCCTGGGCCTCGGCAATTTCGGAGATCTTTTTAGGGCCTTTGCCTCTGTGCTTGGCCAACTCTAAAATCGCCCGTAAGGCATATTGATTTTTTTTTGGGGTGATCTGCATAGTGCCTGATTCCGGGTATGTTTGTCGGGGCACTTCTTGACTATTATAGTCGAGTTATTTGTCGACTTTTTTTGTCAAGAAACAAATTAAAAGTCAATAATTTTTTACACTTTTTACAATTTTTTTTTATTATTAATTTTAGTTACTTATGCAATTATCAGACGCCATGTATTCATAGCAAAATGGTAGGAATAATGCAACTAACAGGCATTGGTTGACCGGTTTACGTTGCCGGGTAGCGGTCGCTGGATGTTTTTTTGCAGAGATTATTGAGTTGGTTAATCCAACTGCATAATGATAAAAAAAGCAGGGCCCTCTCAGACCCTGCCATTTTTGCGCATAAATTTCGATACTGCAGAATTAGCTGATCGCGACCTGACGGGCGCCCTCCATTGGATCTTTAAACGGAACCGTCACCTTGAGGACGCCATTTTCGTATTTCGCGCTGGCCTCGCCGGAATTTACCGGACAGCAAAAGGCTGCGGTCGTCACATAGTCAAAATCCTCCCGAGGTGCGGTCAAGCTAAAGCTGTCATCCAGCAACCTAAGGTTGATATCTTCTTTCTTGACGCCCGGGATGCAGATCTCAAGATTCAACCTCTTGCGATCATCGTCCACATAAGAGCACACATCCGCGGCCATCTTGAATTTTTCGTTTGCCATAATTGTCACCTCCTGTATGGAGAAACAGGGAATTGTGAACAATTCCCTTCATAGCGTGCATTTTATCGTTTTCGTTTCGAATTCGGTAACCTGTTTGTTTTTCCGAGGTATGATGTTATGGTAATGCACATAACCCAAAAAGCAAGCTAACCTGTGCTCAGCTTAGAATGCGACGGTTGACAAATCTGCAGGGGATTTATTATGCCAACCGACAATAGATGCGCGATGTTTCATGTTCGCTGATAATGACATGCCATCGTGCCTTCTGATGATCATGTATTCAAAAATCGAGAATCGAGGATATGTAACTGAAAGCAAACCGCCAAGCTAAATACTCCGCCCGTAGATTATTAAAAAAACGCAACTAAGTCCCAAATGTCTCAACATTTCACCGATAGCCGGCGTGCTGATTTGGGAGCCCGCTTGATCTTCGACGCATTTACCACATACCGCAGCCGGTTCAAGGATATTACGCAGCGCGCCAAACTGCGCTTTAAGGATCGTCACTGGCATGCAATGCGAAACGATGCAACCGAGAGGCTGGATTTATACAAAGATATAGTCGACCGCACCGAATCTGAGATTCGCCGTCATCTCGATAACCACATAGAGGACAAATCCATATGGTCCCGCATGAAAGCCGATTACTCTGCCATGAACGTCCAAAACGATGACTGGGAGCTTGCCGAGACCTTTTTTAATTCAATTACACGCCGCATTTTTTCCACTGTCGGAGTCGACAGCCGGATCGAATTTGTGAACACGGATTTTGAGACGCCCCCTACCCGATCCGAAATCTTTCGGACCTATAGGTGCTCGGTTTTCACAGCCGATTTAGTTCAGCAAATATTATCCGAGAGTCCCTTGATGGCGCCCTTCCAAAATTTACACAATGACGCCAAATTGGTGGCAGCTGAAATTAAACATCACATCCCGGACAGCATTTCGAACGGGTCAATTAATCGTATCGAAATCGTAAAAAATGTATTTTACCGCGGTATGGGCGCGTACCTCATCGGACGTATCTATACGGATATGGCTCGGTTTCCCCTGGCGATCGCATTGCTGAATTCACCGCAGGGCATCGTGGTAGATGGAGTGCTTTTAACGGAAGACGATGTCAGCATTCTGTTTAGCTTCACCCGGTCATATTTCAACGTGGAGGCTGAACGTCCTTATGACCTGATGCAATTTTTAAAAACCATTTTACCGCGTAAGCGTCTAGCTGAGCTTTATATTTCAACCGGCTTCAATAAACATGGAAAGACCGAGATGTATCGGGAACTCATGGATCACCTGGCGATGTGTTTTGATGACCGCTTCGCCGAGTCCCCGGGCGAACGGGGAATGGTAATGATTGTGTTTAATATGCCCAACGACGATCTGGTATTCAAGTTGATTCGGGATAAATTTGACACGCCTAAAAACACGACACGCCAGGAGGTGATGGAGAAGTATGATCTGGTATTCAAACACGATCGTGCCGGGCGTCTGGTGGATGCCCAAGCATTTGAACATTTAAAATTCGACGCGTGCTGCTTTTCTGCAAAATTGCTCGATGCGCTGAAACAGGATGCCGGCAGCTCCGTGCGGGTTGAAAATGACCATATAATCCTTGATCACGTTTATGTCGAACGCCGCGTCACACCTCTGAATATTTTTTTGAGGGAGGCCGACGACTCCGAAGCGCGAAAAGTCATCATCGATTGGGGTAATGCCATCAAAGATCTGGCTGTCAGTAACATTTTTCCAGGCGATATTCTGCTAAAAAATTTCGGTGTGACACGCCACGGCCGTGTTGTATTTTATGACTATGATGAGCTATGCCCGTTGACCAGTTGCAAGTTCAGAAAATTACCGCAGTCCGTCAGTTACGAAGACGAGCTAGCTGCCGAACCCTGGTTTTATGTGGATGAAAACGATGTATTCCCTGAAGAATTTGCTAAATATTTAGGTTTATCCGGACCATTGAGGAACGTTTTCCTGCAACACCACTCCGATCTGTTTGGGGTAGATTACTGGCAGCAAACTCAGGATGCGATTAAGGCCGGGAAACTGCAGCATATTTTTCCATATTCCCGAAGTCGGCGCTTAAAAAGAATTTAACGATGCCCCATGTCCGTTGACGAAAAAGAAAATCGGTCTTAAGTTGTCAGAAATTTACTTCTACCGAGTCACTTAAACCGTGGAAATAAATTGCGAGCACCAGCCTGATTGCCTGAATTCCTTAAGACTGAACCAATACGTCTGTCTTTACTCAACCAGTTTCAGAAAAGGGAAAGCAAACATGAATGCCACGCTGAAAACAAACGGAATCGAAGTTAGCGGTTCGATAACGGAAGAGTTTGCCAGAATCCTAACGTCGGAAGCGCTCCAATTCGTCGGCGGTTTGGCCCGTGAATTCGAGATGCGTCGTCGGGAGTTGCTCGAGCGACGGCAAAAAGTGCAGGCCGAAATAGACAGCGGGACGTTGCCCGATTTCTTAACGGAAACCCGCGACGTACGCGAAAGCGAGTGGAAGGTTGCACCGGTTCCCGATGATCTTCAGGACCGACGGGTTGAAATTACCGGACCGGTGGATCGCAAAATGATCATTAATGCTCTAAATTCCGGAGCAAACGGATTTATGGCAGATTTTGAAGATGCCCACTCTCCCACCTGGGAAGGAACTATACAGGGGCAAATAAACTTATGCGAGGCGGTCGACAACACCATTTCCTTTGAAAGCCCGGAGGGTAAAAAATACACTCTCAACGAAAAAACCGCGGTACTCAGTGTTCGCCCCCGCGGCTGGCATTTGGTGGAGAAGCACGTCATGGTCGACGGTGAACCAATTTCCGGCAGTATTTTCGATTTCGGATTGTACGTCTTCCACAACGCCCGCAAACTGATTGAAAAAGGAACAGGGCCGTATTTCTATCTTCCGAAATTGGAAAGCTATCTCGAGGCCCGGCTGTGGAACGACGTTTTCGTTCGGGCTCAGCAATTACTTGGCATTCCCAGCGGAACCATCAAAGCAACCGTGTTAATTGAAACAATTTTGGCGGCGTTTCAGGTGGACGAAATTCTCTATGAACTCAGAGATCATATGGCCGGTCTGAATTGTGGGCGGTGGGATTATATCTTCAGTTTTATTAAACGTTTTAAACATGTTCCCGGTTATATCTTCCCGGACCGCAACCAAATCAGCATGACCCGCCACTGCATGCATTCATACTCCCTGCTGGTCATCAAAACCTGCCATCGTCGCGGTGCTCACGCCATCGGCGGTATGGCAGCGCAAATACCCATCAAAGACAATCCGGAGGCCAACGCAGCGGCAATTCAAAAGGTCCGCGAGGATAAGATCCGCGAAGCCAAAGACGGTCACGATGGGACATGGGTGGCACATCCGGGATTGATCGGTGTCGCCAAAGAAGAATTCGACAAGGCCATGCCCGCGCCCAATCAGATTGATAAACTGCGGGAGGATGTGATGGTCACCGCCGATGATCTTCTCAAACTCCCTGCCGGCACGATAACTGAAAAGGGACTGCGCACCAACATCGACGTCGGTATTCAGTATATGGCCAACTGGCTGGGCGGACAGGGTTGTGTTCCGATATACAATTTGATGGAAGACGCGGCCACCGCCGAGATCTCCCGCACCCAGGTCTGGCAATGGGTGCATCATCCTGAAGGGGTTCTATCCGATGGACGCAAGATCACTCTGGAAATGTTTCGCGAGGTGATGAACGAAGAGCTGCAAAAAATCAGGCAGACTGTCGGAGAGCAACACTATACCGCCGGTCATTACAAAAAAGCAGCCGAGCTTTTCGACAATATAATCTCTAACTCGGAATTGGAAGAGTTTTTAACATTACGAGCATACGAATATTTAGAATAACATTTTAAAAGATGTATTTCAGAAAGGATAGGGGAAAATGACCAAAACCATTCAGCAAAAAGCCGAAGAACTATGTGAAAGGCTTTCCTGCCATGAAATCCTCGAAGACGAAGCCGATTTAATACGCTTTGAGTGGAACAACGATCCTCGCTGGAAAGGGATTATACGTCCGTATACGCCCGAAGATGTGCTCAAACTGCGCGGAACCCTGAGAGTCGAATACACCTTTGCCGAAGCCGGTGCCAAACGGTTATGGTATTTGCTGCAGACCGAAGACTATATCCCGGCACTGGGCGCATTGACCGGTAACCAGGCTGTTCAACAGGTTGAAGCAGGTTTGCAGGCCATTTACCTGAGCGGATGGCAAGTGGCCGCTGACGCCAATCTTGCCGGCGAAATGTATCCGGACCAGAGCCTGTATCCCTCAAACAGTGTTCCGGAAGTTGTTCGGCGCATCAATAATGCGTTGCGCCGGGCGGACCAAATTCAAGTTTTGGATGGACGCAAACGAGGTCCCTATTGGTTTGCTCCAATCATTGCGGATGCAGAGGCCGGTTTTGGCGGCCCTCTGAACGCATTTGAGCTGATGAAACAAATGATTGATGCCGGTGCTGCCGGTGTACATTTTGAGGATCAACTTGCGTCGGCCAAAAAATGCGGTCACCTTGGCGGCAAGGTGCTGGTTCCGACCCAGGAGTTTATCAACAAGCTTATCTCTGCAAGACTGGCCGCCGATATCTGCGGTGTGCCCACTGTGCTGATTGCACGCACGGATGCTGAAGCATCCAAACTGCTGACCAGTGACGTCGATGAGCGTGACAACGCATTTATCACCAGCCAAGACCGAACGTCCGAAGGCTTCTTTTACGTCAAAAACGGGGTCGACGCCGCCCTTGCCCGTGGACTGGCGTACGCCCCGTATGCGGACATGGTATGGTGTGAAACCTCGCGACCGGACATGGCGGAAGCCAAAAAGTTCGCCGAAGGTATCAAGTCCGTATACCCCGATAAACTTTTGGCCTATAACTGCTCCCCCTCCTTTAACTGGAAAGCGAACCTGGATGACAATGAAATTGCCAAATTCCAGAGGGAGTTGGCCGCCATGGGTTACAAATTTCAATTTGTCACGTTGGCGGGATTCCACACCCTGAACATGGGCATGTTTGGTTTGGCCCTCAGTTATAAAAAAGATGGAATGCTGGCATATTCAAATTTTCAACAAGCCGAGTTTGCCCACGAAAAAGAAGATGGCTACATGGCGATAACTCATCAAAAGTTCGTCGGAACCGGCTACTTTGACCGGGTAATGAATTGCATCAGCGGCGGAGAAAGTTCGGTAGCGGCGCTTGAGGGGTCGACCGAGAAAGATCAATTTTAACAGGAGTTGTTATACAAAATGAACATCGCTGTACCCAGAGAAGTTCACCCCGGGGAAACGCGGGTACCGTTGATTCCGGAGCATGTCGCAAAGCTGGTAAAGGCCGGGGCGAGCATCTCGGTGGAATCCGGTTTGGGACATACGCTCCAAATTGACGATTCTGAATACAGAGATGCGGGTGCGACCGTAAATTCAGATCGCAATGCTCTCATTCAGAACGCCGATATGGTATTACGGATCCGTAAGCCTTCTCTGGAGGATGTCGGGTTAATGAGAGAAGGCTGTATTTACGTCAGCCTTTTGGATCCGTTTAACGAGCGCGAACTGATTGACACGTTTGTGGCAAAAGGGGTCAATGCCATCAGTATGGAAATGATTCCACGAATAACCCGCGCACAAAAGATGGATGTGTTGAGTTCGCAGGCCAATCTGGCAGGTTATGTCGCGGTCATTCTCGCCGCCGAGCGATTAAACAAATTGTTCCCGATGATGATGACGCCGGCGGGCACCATATCTCCTGCACGCGTATTTGTGATCGGCGTCGGTGTCGCCGGGTTGCAAGCGATTGCCACCGCAAAACGCCTGGGAGCACGAGTGGAAGCGTTTGACACCCGCCCGGTAGTTGAAGAACAGGTTAAATCCCTGGGAGCGCGGTTTGTAAAAATTGACCTGGGAGAAACCGGCCAAACCAAGGACGGATATGCAGAGGCCCTCACAGACGAACAGCTCCAAAAACAACGCGAAGGCATGGCCAAGGTCTGCGCATCATCCGATGTCGTGATAACAACGGCCCAACTGTTCGGTCGTAAAGCACCCCTGATTGTGACCCAAGAAATGGTCCACGGTATGCAAAAGGGTTCTGTGCTTGTCGATCTGGCTGTGGAAAGCGGCGGCAATGTCGCCGGGGCTGAAGTGGACAAAGAAATTTATGTTGATGGCGTGTTGATTATCGGATTGGGAAATTTACCCGGTAGGGTTGCCGTCCATGCGAGCCAAATGTTTTCATCGAATCTGTATAATTTGATTGACGAGTTCTGGGATGCAGAAGCAAAACGCTTTGCATTGAATTTCGAAGACGAAATCATTAAATCAAGCTTGATCACCCACGAAGGGCAAATTATCAATGCCGTTATTGCCAAGCATTATTCTGATACAGCCAAATAAGGAGCATCCGTCATGTCTATTGGTCTTCTCATTTTCGTATTTGTATTGGCCATTTTTTTAGGTGTAGAACTCATCAGTAAGGTGCCGTCTCAACTTCACACCCCGTTGATGTCGGGTACCAATGCGATATCCGGTATTACGATCGTGGGAGCATTAACGGCAACCGGCAGTGGTGCTGATACGTTAGGAACCATTTTGGGTACCCTGGCGGTCGTTTTTGCCACGATCAACGTGGTTGGCGGCTACCTGGTAACCAACCGCATGCTGGCAATGTTCAAACGCAAAAACAAGGAACAACCATGACGGACTACACGCAAGCCCTGATAGATTTGGGGTACATCGTCGCCTCGATTCTTTTCATAATCGGCATCAAAATGCTCGGTCGGCCGGAGCGCGCCCGTCGCGGCAACATGGTCTCCGCTTTGGGGATGCTCATCGCCGTGACGGCCGTCTTATTTGAGTGCTGTCTCTCCTTTACCTGGGTTATCGTCGGACTGGTCATAGGTTCCTGCATTGGGGTGATAGCTGCTCGTTTAGTTAAAATGACGGCCATGCCCCAAATGGTTGCGTTGTTGAACGGTTTTGGCGGTATCGCGAGTTTGCTGGTGGGTTGGGAAAACTTTCACAGTCAACCCGACAGCACCCTTTTTGTCAGGACAGCGGTCATGCTGGCGGTGCTAATCGGGGGAGTGGCCTTTTCTGGAAGTCTAATCGCCTATGCTAAACTGGCAGAAAGAATTCCGGGAAAGCCTATCTTCTTTAAAAACCAGAAGATTCTGAACGCTGCCCTAATCGTTGCGATAGTCGCTTTTGCCGCCCTAATTTTACGATACCCTGCGGGTGTTTTGCCTTATCTTATGTTTATCACGATCATCGGTCTTTCGCTGGCTCTCGGAGTACTCGGTGTCATTCCCATCGGCGGTGCGGACATGCCGGTCGTCATTGCCCTGTTAAATAGCTATTCGGGCCTTGCGGCCTGTGCTGCCGGATTTATTATTCTCAATAATGTGTTGATTGTCGCAGGTTCTTTGGTCGGAGCCAGCGGACTCATACTCACCGGCATTATGTGCAAAGCCATGAACCGATCTTTGGGAAATGTACTCTTCAGTGGGCTCCAAACTAGCCATAGCCAAGCGGAGGTTTCCCAAGTGCAGGGTGAGCCCAAACCCATCAGCCCGGACGATGCATACTATATTTTGGAGGCAGCCAGATCTGTGGTCATCGTTCCCGGGTACGGGATGGCGGTCGCTCAGGCTCAACACGCAGTGCGCGAGCTGGGTGAAATTTTGGAAAATAACGGCGCCGAAGTCCGCTATGCCATCCACCCGGTAGCCGGCCGCATGCCCGGTCACATGAACGTACTATTGGCCGAAGCCAATGTGACCTATGAGCAACTGGCTGAAATGGATGATGTCAACCCCATCATGGACACGGTTGATGTATGCATGGTTATTGGAGCGAATGATGTTGTCAATCCCGCTGCCCGGGAGACTGAATCGAGCCCTATCTATGGTATGCCCGTAATCAATGCCGACAAGGCGAAAACAGTAATTATTTTAAAGCGATCCATGGCTGCCGGCTTTGCCGGTGTCGAAAATCCTCTTTTTGTCAGAGAAAACAGTCGGATGCTGTTCGGCGACGCGAAAGCGACCCTACAGCAGCTGGTGGCTGAATTTAAGGAAAGTTGAAGTTAACCACTGGATACGGGTCACTGGTTTCCGCCCACCGTCATCTGACATTGGATTACTTGAGAGGCGCTTGAGTCGATGAATGAAAAAATTGCCCTTATCGCCAGAAAAATCAAGGAAGGCGGTAAAAATATCGCATTCACGGGTGCCGGGATATCCACGGAGAGCGGTATCCCCGATTATCGCAGTCAGGGGGGAATTTGGGATAAATTCCGACCGGTTTATTTTGACGAATTTATGTCTTCCAGAGCATCCCGCGAAGAGTATTGGCGCAGATGGGAAGCGCTTTACAAGGGCATTGTCGAGGCCAAACCGAATCCAGCCCATCTTGCAATGGCGAAGCTTCACGACATGGGTTTACTTGCCACCATAGTTACCCAAAATGTTGACGGGTTGCACCAGGAATCCGGTGTGCCGGATAAACACATTATCGAACTGCATGGCAACACCCGGCGCATACGCTGTATGACCTGCCGTCAAATTCATCCGGTGGACGACGTCAAGCACCGCTTGACAGACGGCAATCTTGCTCCAGAATGTAAATGTGGTGGCTATTTGAAACCGGACACGATATCGTTCGGCCAGGCCATGCCGGTGGCGGAAGTTGAGAAAGCCGCCACACTATCGCAAGAATGCGATTTCTTTATAGTCGTCGGCTCCACTCTTTTGGTGCAACCGGCGGCGCACATGCCGTTTTACGCAAAAAATAATGGGGCCTTCTTGGCCATCGTCAATTTGTCTGAAACGCCATGCGACGAAATGTGCGATGTGCTCATCCGCGAGAAAGCGGGGGATGTTTTACAGAGGATAGTTGAAGCGGTACAAACGCTCTAAGTGCCAGAAAAGATTTCGACCTTAGAATTGATAAATTCGGATAAACATGAAAGTTTTTAACAACCTCCACGCCTTTGTGTGGCAGTCCATGACCACCAACAACTGCAATGCCTATTTCATCGACGGTCCGACCCGGATCCTAATCGATCCGGGTCACCGCACCCTTTTTGAGCATGTTCAACAGGGGCTTCGACAATTGAACCTGGGCATCAATGACATAGACATCATTATTTGCACCCACGCCCATCCGGATCATCTGGAAGGCGTTCAGCTCTTTAAAGACAGCCCGTCGCTGTTTACGCTGCATCAAGATGAATGGCAATGGGTGGCGACCATCGGAAAGCAGATGACCGCAGCCTTTGGAATCGACCTGGAGGAGTTCCAGCCGGATTTTTTTCTAAAGGAAGGCGAACTATTCTTGGACGGTCTCGAATTGTCTATATTTCACACCCCGGGTCATTCTCCCGGTTCTATTACTGTATACTGGCCGCTTCAAAAGGCTTTGTTCACCGGAGATCTTGTTTTTAAGGATGGAATCGGTCGCACCGATCTACCGGGTAGTAATGGGCTACAAATTAAAGAGAGCATCGAACGAATGATGGCATTGGATGTGGAATGTTTGTTGCCGGGACATGGTGATCTCATATCGGGTGCCAAAGACGTTCAGAGAAATTTTCAGCATATCGAACAATTTTGGTTTAGGTACATCTAGAGCAGAGGTCAGAGGACGGGAGACAAAAGCTGTAATGCCAGCGAACGTGCAAGGGTGCAGCAAAATGTTGTCTTTTTAACCCACTTCTTGAGAGTGTCTTTCATTTGCCCCGGGGGCCCCTTTAACAATAAAGCGCGTGCTATAGTCTTTGTCTGATTTTAATTCGGAATATCGCTTGCGGGGTGAGCACGTGTTTTCCTTTTATCATTTCCTGAATTGATGGTGTCACCCGATCAAAAACCTCAAGTAACCTTTCCAGAACTTTGGTTTCAGCAATCTCCTCCCACTCTTCTTTTCCAACATATTTAACCTCATACTGATTCATAATGCACATCCCTTTTTGCCGTGTCGCATGGATTATTTAGAAGACTGGCCACCCTACTGAGTTCAAAGAGCGATAAATTAGTCGTCGTAAAACTGTCCCCTTGAATGGGGCTCTCCATTCATGATTATCTTCCTTTTCAGACGTACCTCCAGTCTGCGTACAACGTAGTGTACAAACCGATTAGATATTTCAAAAATTATGCCATTTTCTACAATTGTTTTTTTATTAACAATTTAAAATACATATCGCAGATCAGCCGCGTTTAGTGCAATTATAGATTAATTATTGACTATTTTTGTGTAATTCAGGTTATGTTTTTTTATACAAATATAGGTAGATTTTTGATGGGATTACGATTGAGGTGGGAAATCAGCTTTTCTGGTTATCTTCAAAGCCGGTGCACCTGACTTAAGTTTTCAGGTTGACCGTATAACTTTTTTCTTATTTTAAAATGCTTGCTAAGTCAAAATTAAGTCTTTAGCACCTACTGCTCTAGTTTATCTTTAAGCAGTTTGCCTTTTTCACGGATTAATTTTTCCTCAAATCTGACGCGAATTGCTTGCACGTCCTTGCACCACTGCTCGTCTGCCATAAGGTTAGGTACGACCGCAGAACCTGATATGGAATGATTTTTTGCGAATTGATTTTTTAGTTGTTCTATCCTGATTTCGGCAGCAGATTGATAGGCATTTTTATAGTCATTAAATATCGATTCAATGGCGGTTGACGTAATACCGAATATCTTAAACAACCCCAGCAACGTCTGATTGTTTTGATCCAGATCGAGCCTGGCAATAATTTCATTGATTACAACGGTATCGTCTGGCAGATTCCTATTATTACGTAACTTTCTGTAATCGTTATTGAATTGTTCAAGAGACAACAGGCCGTCCTGATACTTCTGCAGCAAACCCTTCACACGTCCTTCTATTTCTTTATTTTTCTGTTCCCTTTTTTCCTCTGAACTTAGCTTCAGATTTTTGGTTTTCTCCAGAACAATATCCAGTGTGCTTTTGATCTCTCCCATGGATTATCGAAACCTCCGCTAATGATATAGAAAATCAACTGACCCAGTACCCAATTGAGCGCTGATGGAACATGGGCCGTTTCCGGATGGAAATTAATTCGGTTCTATGAGCCGGTCAAGTATCAGCCCATGAAATATAGCGCCTCCTTTGGAGCTAAAAATCCAGCCCAAATGGGTGAGACACATGCCACAGAAACACACTCTCCAACTGTAACCGGAAAACCATGTGAATTCATCGGTGGCTGCCCCGGCATAGCCACAACCTTTTACATTTCTGAAACAGCCAATATCAAAAACAAGACCATGGGGATTGGCAAAGGTGTGACGATGAGAGCCCTGCATGGTCATACGTTCATCTGGGCTTGTGATGGCTTGATGGCACTGACGGCATAGTATATGGGCCTCCTCTTCCGGGGATTTTTCCTCGGCTTCTTTTTCGGCAATCGTTGTTTCACTGTTATCACCCGGCTTATCGGAGGGAACGCGGAAAAAATGAATCATATCGATTTCTTCTGAAATCATTCTGTTATAGTTTCTTTGATTACCCGATCTTTAAGATTAAGCCTTCGGGTGCTCTCAAATACACTATCATCTTTTACCCTGAAAAAGAGATTTGTCAAGGCCATATCATGGGTGTGCATTGTGATGTGTATGCGGTTTATAATCCAACTTAGTCCGTGCTCGAGGCACAGCCTTGCATGTGTTCCGCGATTTTATAATCACGTAAATTCAGGAAAGTATGTTCAATTTTTCGACAGTGTTTTTTTGAGGACCGCCTTTTCGTATGCACCGATAATATCCCGTCGAGTGATAATACCGATCAGTTGAGCGGGATCGTGAGGGGATACAACCGGCAGTGTGGAATAATCCTTACGGCTGATTTTTTCAAGTGCCGTGTAAAGATCATCTTCTGAAGACACCGTCACAACCTTGTCTGTTGCCAGATCTTTGGCCACTACCAGATCTTTTAGGTCTTCATCAAAAATCGCATCGCTATAGTCGTTGAAAGACAGAATCCCAACTAGCTTGTTTACAGAATTGAGCACCGGGAAACTGTTGTATTTACTTCTTGATATAATTTCAGACAGTTCATCCAGGGGCAATCCCTCCGGCATGGTTTCGACCTTGGTATTCATCACATCTTTCACGAACATGTCTTTCAAAATGTTGACTTCTTTCCCTTGCCGAATATCAATTCCCCGTCTGACTAATTTTAGCGTATAAATCGACTCTCTCAACAATTGTCCACTGGCAATCGTACCGACAATACACGATAACATGAGCGGAAGGATTATCTTGTAGCTGCCGGTCATCTCGAACAGAATTAAAATAGCCGTTAACGGACCATGGGTCGTTGCACTGACCACCGCACCCATGCCAACGATACTGTATGCACCGGGCGAAGCCGTCACATTCGGAAACAGGTTATGGACCACAGCTCCAAAAAATCCTCCGGCCATGGCGCCAAGAAAAAGTGACGGTGCAAAAATGCCCCCTGAACCGCCTGAACCAATCGTAATTGATGTGGCCAGTATTTTTACCACGATCAATACCAAGAGCAGCCACCAGGCGAGTTGTTGCATCAGGGCCAAATCAATGGCACCATACCCCACCCCCAAAATCTGCGGAAAAACCAACCCGCCCAAGCCAAGAATCAACCCACCGATAATCGCCTTAAGATATTCGGGAAATTTAAATGCATCAAACATGTCCTCCGTTCGATACAGGGTCTTGGTAAAGGTGACGCCCACCACTGCGCTGAAAACCCCTAAAACCAGATACATGGGAAATTCCCAGGCACTGATCAACTGATAGGTTGGAACGATAAAAGCGGGGGTGTCGCCGAGATAAGCGCGAGAAACGGCGGTCGCCACCACTGAGGCGATCACAATAGGGCTAAATGTGGCCAGTCCGAAATCGCCAAGAATTACCTCCAACGCAAACATGGAACCGGCGATGGGGGCGTTGAAGGTAGCGGCAATGCCGGCGGCGGCTCCGCAGCCGACAAGTGTCCGCATACGATCCGCTGAAACCTTGAGAAACTGTCCAAGCGTGGATCCGATGGCCGATCCAATTTGGACGATTGGACCTTCACGTCCCACCGACCCACCGGTGCTGATACTGATCGCGGATGCAAGAGTCTTTACAAGCACAATGCGTTTGCGGATGATACCTGCGCGCAATGCAACCGCCTCCATCACCTCGGGTACGCCATGTCCCTTGGCCTCCCGTGCTAAAAAATAAACCAGCGGACCCACCACCATTCCGCCCAAAGCAGGAATCCAAACCTTATGGTACCAGGGAAGCGCGGATACCGCCTCAAGGAGCTCTTTTGATGAGCCATAGGCCAGAGATTGAAAGAAGGTAATTAGATAGCGAAATCCAACTGCACCAAAGCCCCCGGCCAAACCAACCGCAACCGCCAAACCGGCCATAATCGTGTGCTCATTGCTTTTTAACTGATCCAACACCGGCAATTTCTTTGCCAAAACCTGAAAATTCATCCTGCTATTCCTTTGATGTCATCTTGACGTCCAATCTTCCGCAACCCAGCTCCCGAAAACCCGCATTAAATCTCTTACTACTTGAAAATATTTATAATTTGTTATATCCCCCCTCACGATTCTGTCAAGTAATAATTTGGTTCTTCTAACGGTAGCATAGTATTTTTAGTATATATCAGCGGGTTAGATCATTTAGGAATTATTCAGGAAACATTGAACTTCAGAGGACGACTGACTGAAAGAAATTTTCGGATGACAGGTAGTCAGATCGGTGGCTCAGGTCCTGCTTGACAAAATAGAAAAAATGAATACTATTGCGCCAAAACGCTAAACCCAAATCAATTTTGTGCGATATATACTTTACACCGATTCCATTTACAGGAGGCCAGGCATGCCGGTTTATGAATTCGAATGCACAAAGGGGCATATCACCGAAGAACTGGTTCCGATGGGAACCAAACATATAAGGTGTGCTCAGTGCGACCAAAAGGCCAAAAAAATACTATCGCCGTGTTCCTTCGAATTGAAAGGCGGCGGGTGGTATGCAGACGGTTATTCATCAAAAAAGTCAGGGGTCACAAAAAAATCAAATTAGCTTCTGAAATAGTTTACGCTCCTTCGAATGAATTAACTCCTGAAACAAAGACCCCCAAACAACCTATACTATACATTAATCAATATGATCGAGCCAATCCGACGTCGTGATCTGCCACGGGTCGGTTTTTTTTGCCGAAAATTTGAAACCACCTCAAAGAATTGACACACCGCCGCCGACATGATAGCCGGTATTTTAAAAACAACATGTCATTACTCGGGCCGGTGACATTCATTTTTACTCAAACCGGACACACAATTCAAACTTCTTACCTATTGGGGAGGCCTATGAGTCGATTCCTGAATCGTCTGTATCGTGCCGCATTGCTCGATGTGGATCTATACAGTGAAGTCGTGGCGGACACGAAAGCCATGTTTCAGGCCATGATGGCTGTATTTCTATACAGCATGGCATCTGCCTATGGAAACTTTGGCAGAGCCGGAGTTTCCGGGATCAACTTCGGAATGATTACCACCCTACTTGGATGGTATATTTGGGCTTTTTCGTGCTACTTTATCGCCGTAAGATTGTTATCCGAAGCCAAAGTCGATGTGGATAGAAAAGCTGTATTGCGGGCGTTAGGCTTTGCCAGTTCACCCGGGCTGATCCGCTTGCTGGGCCTCATACCGGAGCTGTCCGGTGTGACTTTTGGAATTGCTTCGATCTGGATGATCGTGGCAGCAGTTGTTGCAATAAAACAGGTACTTAAATTTAAAAATACATTACGCGCAGCGGTGGTTTGCACCATCGCCTGGGTCATCAGCCATATCTTTCAGGGATTAATGTTGTTATTATTGCTTTCGGTATTCGGTGTATCCGAAAAGCCATTCTAACAGGATGAACAGCATGCCTTTCACCGAACCTGCAGATCTGACCTTTGAATGCCGATCGGTTTCAGCAAAATTTATTGAACCCTCCGGGCAGATTGTGCAACGTCCTATTGAAATCCGAACCAATCCGATTACCGGACGCACCTGCCGAATTGCTTTCAGTCGCATTCACGAAAAGGAAGCCGGTACTGATACCCTGCCACATCCGCCGCCAGATGCGAATGAAACCCGGAAATGCCCTTTTTGCCGGCCCCAGGTTAACTCGCAAACCCCGGGGCTGCATCCCGACCTGGTAAGCCTGAAGCGTCTGTCCCGGGGCGATTCACTGCTTTTTCCAAATCTCTACCCCTATGGTTGCTATTCCGCCGTCAGTCTTTTCGATGACCAGCATTTTGTAGAGATCGGCAAGGCCATTGCCTCATCCTACGCCGACAGTTTTATAAACAGTATCCAGTATCTGGCAAAGGTTATAAACCACGACCCGCAAGCCGTTTACATGGCCATTACCCAAAATCATCTACCATCGGCGGGCGGTTCCCTACTTCATCCCCACCTGCAAATCAATGCCGATCGGGTCCCGGGAAATCACCACCGTTTCTTGCAACAACGTGCCAATGATTTTTATCGGCACAGTCGCGATTATTTGTTCTCCAGCTACTTCAAGTATGAAAAAGAAGAAGGTTCCCGCTATATCGGAACAACGGGTTCATGGGAATGGATGGCGGCATTTGCCCCGGAAGGTTTCTTTGAAATTTGGGGCATTCTGCCCGGGGCGACCTCTTTGCTGCGGGTAACGAAGGCGGACTGGCGGGATCTCGCACAGGGTGTAATCAACATCCAGCATTTTTATCGTGGCATCTGCCGCAACGGATACAATCTGGGCTTGCTGTCTGTTGAAACGCCCTCCAGTCGCCTCGAACTGCGCGTCGTCATCCTCGTTCGTTCGAATTATGCACCCTGGGTGCGCAACGATCACACCGGATTTGAAGTCATGCTTGGCGATATGACAACCTTTATTCCTCCGGAGCAGACGGCAGAATGGGCGAGACCATATTTTCTGGCCTGAAATAACCTCTTGGTCTCATACGAGAAAATCCGTTCATACGGAAATGGGATTAAAATTATATTTAGGGCCTGCGGTAGTTGGCTACATAATAATCCTCAATCATGCCCCTGGTCTTCAACGATTCACCATACCGTCTGGCAGACTGTTTATCCGGGAAATGAGAGACCCTGACCTGATACCATCTCTCGGTGCCCCGAACAGCTTCGGTCCAGTAAGCGTCCAACCCGTGTTGCTTGAGATGATCCACATACTGTTTGGCGTATTTTGGACTTAGATATGCCGCTACCTGCAGCGTAAACGGATCCGTGACGCCCTCTGCTGCGGTCTCGGCCTTCTTCTCAACCGGCGTCTCAGCCACATGCAAATAACCGACGGTATTGATGACCAACCCCCCGACCACCAGACCCATGGCCACCAGCAGCGCCCCCGCTAAGACCGTTCTGGTTTTTCTGGAGTTCCGGATATGCCCCAGATATGTTTTCATGCGGGCCGCGGCGCGGCGAAACAAGGTCACCGGATAATCATAAAGTGTCCCCCACACCGTGAAAAATTGGTTCTTGAAATTAGGTTGCATACGGATTTTGCGGCGGGGTTTTTGAGAGGGGACTGACGGAAGCGATGGATTGAAACCGGCGCTCATCGACTTGAGCTCCCGCTTATCAAAGCCTGTTAGGTATGTATAGGCCGCATGCCGCAGGGGTCGATTTCGTTCCGTTTTCGGTATCCAGTGTACGCATGCGGCCAGTGCTCTTTGATAGGTTTCCGGCTTGGCACTGCTCGACAATGCCCGCAAATAAACCTCCAGCGCCCATTCATCAGCTCGTTTGTCTCTCAAAAAGAGACGGGCCAGATCTTCGACAAAATCAGCACTTAAAAGGCCATCATCCTGGAAGGTGCGACGGTATGTTTGCAGGGCCGGAAAATCGGTTCGTTCCATCAGAAGAAAAAACCGGGCAAGTATGGGCTGAATATTGGAATTATTAGGGAAAGCGCTGCCGATTTGAGACGCCAAATCCTGGTGTTCTTCTTTAAGTCCCCCGCGGCTTTCAACCTGTTGCAGCCAGGTTTCAGCGACCTCTTCATCCTGTGGGTTGGACTGAAGATACGATACAACGAACTCTTCGGTATCGGCATTTCTGTGGCTGCGGGCCAGGTAAAATCGTGCCATCCGGGCTCCAAGCAAATCCGATTTCTTCCGTCTAGCAAGCGGTGAAATCAAAAAGCTATCCAAAACAGCCAACGCCTGTTTAAAGGCATCGTCCGCTTCGGGATACATTCCGTCCCTTTCAAAAGCCGCGGCCTCATGCATCAGACGTTCCATCGTGTTCATTCCCCGACGATTGAGGAGCCATCCCGTGACGGCGTATACCATAGTCAGGATTACTGCGACCGGCAAGAGATACCATTCCAGATCTACCCGCGGCTGGAGGAACGGTAACAACCAGAGACTTAAAAGACCGCCCAGCAATACGGTACACCAGATTCGAAAGGAAATATGTTTAAAAAAGGAAATCATCATTCCTATTCCGGTGACAGATCTTCTTCGATTATGGTGGATGGTTGCCGTGGCTTGGTAATCGTTTGTCCGTTGCGCAGCGCCACTCGAATCGGATTGCGGGTCCAATCATCGGCCACCGTTCCGGTTGTCGGATCTAGGTTTTCAAAGCGGATGTTTTCCGGAATCGTAAACTCACGCGGAGGCTCTCCACCAGTGGCTTTGATCATGAAATCCGCCCAAATAGGCGCAGCCCCGCGCCCCCCGGTAATGCCTTTTCCGCGGACATCCCGCAATCCCACGCCGCGATCGAAGCCGACCCAGACACACACGCTGAGATTAGGCGTAAACCCGGTGAACCAGGCATCGTGATAGTCATCCGTAGTGCCTGTCTTCCCTGCGGCCGGTAGTTCGAAGCCCAAGCGTCGCACGACCGATCCCGTACCTGTATCCAGCACCCCTTGCATCATATCGATTACCTGGTAGGTCACACCTGCATCCAGGACTCGTTTGCCGCCGACAATTCTCTCTTGCAGAATACGCCCGAGAGAGTCTTCTACCCGCCGAATGAAAAACGGTTCGTGCCGGATTCCGCCGGTGGCAAATGTTGCAAACGCAGAGGCCATCTCTAACGGACTGACACCGGAGGTACCGAGGGCGACAGAGTAAACCGGTTTCAACGGGCTAACGATACCGCTACGTTGAGCCACATCAATCACCGCTTCAGGTCCGGTTTTCTCAACCAGCTGAGCGGCAATGGTATTGACACTTTTCATCAACGCCTGTTTCAAGATCATTGGACCTTCGTGGGTACGGTCGAAATTTCGGGGCATCCAGTCCGGAGCGCCCACGACCGGAATGGTGACCCGTTTGTCTACCGCTAGGGTCGCCGGGGTAGACTTTAGGCTTTCCAAGGCCGCATAATACAGAAACGGTTTAAAGCCGGAACCCGGCAAACGGTTATGTTGAATTGCCCGGTTAAATTCCGATTTGGAATAGTCTCGCCCACCGACTAGGGCACTGACCGCTCCGGAATTTGTCTGAACGGCCGCCAAGGCGCCTTGGGGATACATTTCCGAGTTGTTGACGTCGTCTTTACCCTGGTCTGTGATGCCCAGGATTTGATCGATTTTTGCCAGTCCGACTTGCAGGGATTCGACAGCCAGGGATTGAAGTTGCGGATCAAGCGTGGTCATCACCTTGAGCCCACCGTGATATAAGACTTCAGGACCATAGCGTTCTTCCAGTCTTTTTAGTACGACATCCAAAAAATAACTGCCCGTTCGAGTCTCAGCGGATCGCGGTTGAATGCTGAGGGGCGTCTTGAAAACGCGTCGGACATCCTCAGCATTAATATAGCCGACAGCTGCCATGCGCACTAAAACGGTCTTCTGGCGCTCTTTGGCCCGTTGAAAATGTCGATAGGGATTATAACGCGTCGGTGATTTGGGCAACCCTGCCAGTAAAGCGGCTTCCGCCAGGTTCAATTCCGATGCGGGTTTTCCAAAAAATGAACGGGATGCCTGTTCGATGCCATGGGCTCCCACGCCGAAAGGAATCTGGTTCAGATAGGCTTCTAAAATTTGACGTTTGCTGTAGCGGGCTTCAATTTGCAGCGCGACCAGCATTTCACGAAATTTTCGCGTATAGGTTTGGCGAAAACTGAAAAAAAGGTTTTTAGCAAGTTGTTGGGTAATTGTAGACGCACCTTGCACTTTAACCGGTTCAAAAAATGTTACCCAGAGCGCTTTTAGTATTCGCAGTTTATCCACGCCGTGGTGCTCCCAAAAACGGTGGTCCTCGGTGGCGATCACGGCCTGGATAAAATGGGGCGACACCCGGCTTAGCGGCACAGCCTCTTGCCCCCCGAGGACCATAATCCGTTCCCCGGTGGCCGCAAATATTTCGGTTGGAGGGGTCTCGATAATTCGGCTCAACGGCTCAGGAACCCGGGGTAAGTCTCGCACAGCGTAAAAAAAGAATCCAACACCCCATACCGTTGCCAGTCCGGCCAAAAGCAGAGCCAGATAAAAAAGGCTGATAGTTTGCCGTATGAGGGAGGTCGCAGGAGTCATTTCGGACGCCAGTTCTCAGAAGATTCTGCACTCAAATTCAAAGACGTGCCTCTTTCTTCGAGAAACGATCGCAGTCGCCAAACAGCCCATTCGTGGCCCGGAATCAGAACCACACGCGGGCGGTTCCCATCGTGGACTTCAAAACCCAAGTCAATATAACCGGATACGGCTTCATCGGATATCCCGACCCGCACAATACGACCGGAGATCTGTAAAAGCTTTTCGGGATGGGGCAGCATACTGCGGCGCATTTCTTCAGGAAAAGCCTTCAAGGCTTCAAAAAAGCGCTCCGCTGTATAGATGCGCTGTTCAAAATTCGGAAGACCTTCCAGGGTTTCGACCGGTGCTGTATCTTCGCGTTTCAGTTGCATCAGAACGTCGGAAGGCACATCAATCTGGAACAGCACATTATTATCTGCATCGAGAAGGTAAACGGCCAAACCGGAAACAGTCTTTTCAACATATGTTCTCCTCCAACGTCCCTCGCTGGCAATTTGAAGCAAATCAAAGGGTGACATGATTTCCTGGGCGATTGATGGGGGCACTTTGAGATACAGCTGGCGAAAGCGTTCGGCCGAAAGCATGACTCCATCACCGGGTGCTATGCTGACGGCAATCTTGAAAAGGCTTGAGGCACTGCGGGCCTCTCGCTGGGATACCTGCCGATCGGTGACAATTTTCTCCAGCGTTTTTCTGGCTGTCAGGGTTCGGCGTCCTTTTTCCCAAATCGCTCCAGACTCCGGCCGGCTTGGATTCGTCGTCACCAGATAGGCGCCGATGGATCGTTCAATCCAATCAAATCGCATCTCTAAGATGATAATACTGCTTATCAGCAACGTCAGCAATATGGGCCGCAGCGCAAACACCCGGCGTAACCAGTCTCTGACATCTCTCGGTTCGACCCAACTCATCATGACAAAATAGTACCAGGAAAAATCCTATCAAGGCAAGAACAATAGGTTCCTTGGTGTGCAACGACCACCTCGTCGCCGCTCTCATCCGGTAATATCATACTCAACGCTGATATGCGCTTTTGCTGGATACGGTAAATTACTTGCGACAGAAACGGGTAATGCATATTATT
>Ga0209536_100002318_pt1 | contig 30945 bp, 38 predicted proteins | sample DeeMarSeWOR28_12_FD_187461 | JGI IMG/M metagenome (GOLD analysis project Ga0209536, IMG submission 187461) | Marine sediment microbial communities from White Oak River estuary, North Carolina - WOR-2-8_12 (SPAdes) (version 2) | ecosystem: Environmental > Aquatic > Marine > Intertidal zone >... | reverse complement strand
TGGCTTGATCCATGATGTCTACGAAGGTAAAGGCAAGTATGAGGGTATGATGGGCGGCGTCATTGTACTCTTTAAGAATGGTGTAGAAAACAAAGTCGGCGGTGGTTGGTCTGATCACCAAAGAAAAGTGTATTGGCAACAACCTGAACTAATCATCGGCAAGATGATTGAAATCCATTACATGGAAGAAACTGATGATGGCAATATGCGGCACGCTAGATTCTTTGACTTCCGCCCAGACAAGGAGGTGTAATATGTCGGCATTTGAGAAATTTATTGATGAGAATTTTGTCACTGAAGAACAACTTGGAAAACTTTTGGATGTAAGTCCTGAACGACTAAGGGATTTGCGAAGTCACCATGTCCAAGGCAAACAGAAATTTATTGACTTCATCAAGCTATCACATAAACGAGTAATATATGGCATGAATGATGTCAGAAACTGGATGCTTGAACAGCCTCTTAATTCCTTTGGCATAAATAAAAATGGTCTGGATGAATAGGTCTGAGACTTTCTAAGCTTTTTATCTTAAACGACCATCTCCTGACGAATGAGCATTGAATATGATCGTATACGATCGGAAAAGTTAGTATATAAGGGGCCTTTATAAGGGTATATCTTTTAAAATTACGGTCGTATACGACCATATCTAAATGAATGAGGATTGAATAAGATGAGCCAAATATATCAAGAAGAAACCCATGGCACGTGGTATTACATTGACAAGAAAGGTAGGAAACAAGGGTGGTATGGTAATGAATTTGCTGCTGAAACGGGGTATAAAGATTATCTGGAAGAGGAGGAACTAAAAGATGCTGAAGCTACACGGATACCAAAAGAAAGCGGTGGACTTTTGTCTGGAGAAGAAAAACGTATTCCTAGCGATGGATCTAGGATTGGGCAAGACAATAGTAAGCATGACTGTGAAAAAGAATGTGGATCAACCTGCAATTGTGCTGGGTAACTTGGATGCTATTTATGACACCTGGCCTAAAGAGATTCAAAAGTGGTATCCACAATATACATACAGTATTTTACATGGACCCAATAAAGATAATATCCTGGCCCATTCAGATGCTGATTTTCTGCTAATGAATTATGAAGGATTGAGGTGGTTTTTTCACCAAGTATTAGATAAACGAGTCAAATGGAAAAAACGTATGTTAATTCTTGACGAATCCTCGCTGATAAAAGATCCATCAACTAAACGTTTTAAAATGCTGAGGAAGCTTATGCCACTATGGACAGACTATAGATTATGTCTGTCCGCAACTCCCGCACCAAAAGGATACCATAATCTCTGGTCACAGTACTATATGCTCGATCGTGGCAAACGTCTGTATGAAAGCTATTATAGATTCCGGGGTGCCTTTTTCAATTACACTGGCCCACCCTTGTATAAGACAACCCTCCGTAAAGGTAGCTTCGAGGCTATCAGAGACAAAATCAAGGATATTACATATAGACTTGAGGGTGATGACTGGTTGGATTTGCCTAAGTTTATATACAACAATATACCGGTCAAGTTACCACCTAAGCTGCGTGAGAAATATAAGGAATTAGAGGATAACTTCTTTCTTGAATTTGAGGAAGCAGGTGCCACAGCATTTAGCGCAGCAGCATTGTCTATGAAGCTACGCCAGTTTATTCAAGGTGCAGTATATACTGATGCAAAGGATGGTAGCTTTTATCCCCTGCATCAGATCAAAGTTAATGCCCTCAAAAATCTGCTTGAGAGTTCAGCCGGCCAACCTATTCTCTGCCCAATACAGTTTAAGTTTGAACTGAAGATGATCCGTGAATTCATTGACAGAAATGTACCATGTATTGTAGGTGGTACAAGTCCAAAAGAACGTCGGTATTATATAGATGCCTGGAACCGGGGTGATCTTCCATTGTTATTATGTCACCCTAGAAGCTTGAGTAAGAGTGTCAATCTTCAAGCTGGTGGGCATATACTATTATGGTTTGCATTAACATGGAGTCTAGAAGATTATCAGCAACTGAATGGGAGATTAAGACGGCAAGGCCAGGAATCTGACCATGTTATAGTGAATCATTTAATGATGGAAGATACTGTTGATGAGAGAGTTGCTGCAGTACTTGCTAGAGATGATGCTACACAAGCTATGTTACTAAACGCCCTCAAGCGTTAACCTTCAAACCAACCATTAGCAGCATTCCACCCTAAACTATCAAGATCTGCAAATTCAATTAAGTTAGTTGCAAGACAAGGATAAACACATACTCCTGGTTTAAAATTAACTTCAAATGCCGGACAATTAGTTTGACTGTAAACATCTACAAAATAGATATATTGGACATTTAATACACCATCTTTTGCATATGTAGAAAGAGATGAGCTACAGTTACCAGTAAATGAATATCTACCACCAATACAATCATTGTAAGTTACTATTCCTGAACTATATCTTTCTATTGATACACCTAAGTCATAGTCTTGTGAATTGGTAGTATTTATTTCTGTATTAGTCCCATTCCTTACAGTTCTCCATTCCCAATCTCTAGATTGAGATCTATACATCCACCGAGCATATGTATTAGTGGCATTTATATTCATCATATACCATCTAAAAAACATCTGTGTTTCTACAGTTCGTGGAGTAATAATCTCCATTGCACATCGCCATCTTCCTTGAGTACTTGCAGGAAGAGATAGCGCAAACACCATTCTAGCACCATGACCAGCAGAACCAGGAGTAGCACCTGGCCAAGAAGTGGTGAACCATCCTCCACCTCCAGCTTTAACAGTCCAGTCTCTGTCCCAAATAACTCCAGTAGTATTATTATATAATGTTATAATGCCACCAGGAAAAGCATCTGATGCTAAGGTACCACCTGGTATACCATCAGTATCAAATAAAGGGTATTGAGGTGCAGAAAAAGCATCACAAGTCCATGGTGGATACCCAGCATTAGGCATCATTTTAATTATTGGTAGCATTAAGCTTCCTTCCTATGACATTCAACAGCTAACATATTTGTTCCATCATAATAGAAAGTTACAAGTATTTGATCACCATCAGCAGCAGGTTCAGCAGATGCAGATTTAGATCCCCAATCAAATATAGCATTCCATGCAAGAGTATATACACCTGCAGCTTGTACAACTCTTAATGAATAATAACCGCCTTGTTTAAGATTTGTAGGTGCTGCTATAGTAGTATTCTCAGTTAATGTATGAAGAGCTGCTTGAGCTGTATTTACATTCCATGCCACAGAGTTACTGGAACTAGTAATAGCTACTTCATCAGTATTCTGTTGAGCAGTCCATTCTTTAGCAGTGTCAAGTAAACCAACATTTGATATTGGCTCACCTGAATCTTCAATGCCTGCAGGATCATTACCATCAAACTGTGCAAGGTTATTACTAACCGGCCAGTTTTCAGAAGTTATATCACCTGACGCATTGATATCACCATCTATTGCTAATGAATCTGACAGTATATACAAAGGAGAATTTGGTACATAATATATTTGTGCACCATTGATATCTTTAACTGTCATTGAATATTTTTGATCATCAATATAAAGAGATACCGGGGAGCCATTATATAATGGAATACCACCACCACTTAAAGTAATAGGTTGTGATAATGTTTGTAAAGTGCCATTTTCTAGTAAAGCTTGTACAGTAATTTGATTGTCAGAGTCAGTGGGATCAGTATCAGGTTCACCTATATAAAGACTACCTCCACCTGCAGGTGCACCAGTTGCTGATAATGGGAAGTATTGTGGTGCTAATACAACTAAAGTAGACATTAGCGTTTCTTCCTTTCATCTTCTTTCCTCTGGGGAGCAATAAGACCTAAGCGAACTAGACTTCGTGACACACCAGATTCAATTTTTTCTTTAGAACCACCTTTACCAATTTCCATTAATTCATAAGCAGTATCAGGATCAAGAATACCACGGTTAATATATTTACGAATTCTCTTTTTGCCGAGTCCTCTCAATTTTCTAATGGCTTTCCTAGAAATATCAACTGCAGCAACTGCAGTATGACCTTGTAGAAAAGCAATCCTTCTAAAGACGTCAGCAGCATACTTCTCACCGCCTTCAATCTTCTCACCGGTATGATATTCAAGAGCTTTAACGGCTTTTCTAACTGCTTGCATTGCCTTGAGCTTCTCAGGATTATCTCTGAATACTACTTTAAGAGCAGCATCATATTTCCTGAATTGGCCAGCCATGGCAGTTGAGGATAGTAAATCTCTTGATGTCCCTTCCAAAGGAATATCGGTCAGGATTTCATCAATCATTGCGTTTTGCAAGCCTCTAACAGCTCTCTTCTGATCATCAGGATGGAAGCCTTTCATAGCTTCATCTAATTGGCTCATTAAGCCTTCTGCTGCATCTTTCTTAGAACCACCTACAGCAAAGGCTTGTTTCACCATGTCATTAACATCAGCTTTCAGAACTCGAGAAGCAGCCGATTTTTGAAATTCTTTACTAGCTGCTAAGGCTTTATCTGCAGCGAGGCGTGCTTTAATAAGTGTATTATATTCACCACCTAAACCTAGCTTATTAATTGCAAGGCGATAGTCTTTAAGAAAACCTTTAAGAGAAGCTGTAGTGATTTCACCAGTTCGATTGTTTCTAAGATCATACAGTTTTTGGTTGATATGCTCTCTCATGGCACTTCTTGCTTTATTATTATCACCCATGATTTTCATAAACTCAACTGCAGCTTGTTCACCTTTACCTCTCTTTTGGAAGAAAGCATCAGCAACCATGGCATCTGAAACAGTTTCTTCTCCTCGAAGAACTCGACCAACAGAACCTTTACCATATTTTTCGACAACTTCTGTACGGAAATATTGCTGAGCTTTACGAAGTTGTTCGCTAGGAGCTTTAGCAGTTTTGGGATCAACTGCTTTTGATTTTTTAATTAAACTTTGTGGAATTAAAAATTCATCTTGCCACCTTAATCCATCATATCCCATTTCTTTTGCAAGTTTTAATTTATCATCAATATCTTTAGTATTCATAAACCAAGTAACAAAAGCATCAGCAGCCTCTTCGCCACTTCCTTTTTCTATTTTTAAATCAAGCTCTCCATAAGGACCGCCATATCCAAAAATTTCACTTGCTTCATCATATTCTTTTTGAGTCATTGGATGTTTTTTGGCAAATTTTTTCATAAAGTCTCTGGAATCTTTACTTCCATCCCATAGATCCAATACTTTAGTATTTTTAGGTAATCTGATAGCATGTATATTTTCACCATACACTTGAACTATTTCATTGTCAAGAGAATACTTACCACCAAAGAAACCACTTTTTAAATTCTCAGTTTTAACATCAGCATCAGTTGCATGATAAAGTACTTCTCCACCTTCTTCAGTTGTTTCGCCCATAAGCTTTTTATCAATGACATCGACAGCTTGAGTTAATCTTTTTCGTAAGCTACGAGGTAAACCCTTATCTTTTGCAGTACGAAGATCTTCAAGAATCTCGCTTCTTAATTGTTGTATTTCTGCAAGAGTTATTGTTTTAGGACCAGCTTCTTCAATAACATCTCTAGCAGTTTCTTTTTCCCAGCCTTTATGTTGTGGTAAACCTTCAAGAGCTTCAGCAACTTCTCGCCAAGTTTGTCCTTTAGTACCAACATCCATGCCTTCTTGCAATTTTCCTTCTGCTGAAAGTTTTTCAGATTGACGATAAAAAATATCTGCTTTAGCTCTTGCTTCTGATGCTGTATATTTACCTGATCTAGCTATTCTATAAGCATGATCAGTTGGTGCTTCACCTTTCATAGGTATTTCAATATTTTCTAAATAAGCAGCTTTGGCAAGATCCATTTCCTTAGATGATTTTTTACCACCACTTTTCAGTTCCTCAAGAGCATCACGTAAGACTTTTGGAAATTTATCTCTACCCTCAAAGCGGCCAGGCTTAAGTATTTTTTCAAATCCAGTAATTAAATCATCAGCAAGCATTTCTTGGTCTGGAACTGCTGCAAAAAGTTCTTCGGCTTTTGTTCGAGCAGCTTTTTCTCCTGCCTCCATTTCACTACGAACAGTAGATCCAATTTCCATAGGATCAATCTTGCCTTGTAAAGCAGTTTGTTGCCGCTCTAAATTAGATGCTGCTAAACTTTCAGCCTCATCCATCATAGCACGTACAGCTCTAAGAGGTCTCATGACATCTTCAGCACCACGCGGGCCTTTTTGTTTTTTAATAAAGTCAGTAATAGCTTTCATATTAGCAGCTTCTCTTTCAGCTCTTTTGGCTGCTAATTCAACAGAGTCGTCTACACCTTCTATAATATATTTTAAAGCACCTTGATCACCAGTTGCTTGACCTAAATCAAATTTAAGTCCAGGTATCATTTCTTCAAGTGCTTTTGCTTGTTCCATGTTTTCTACAATTATTGGGCCTTTATTAGTAAAAGCAGCAAGTACTTTACCAGCTGCTTGCTTAGCTTGTCTATCTGAAGGATAAATTTTACTTTTTGCCCAAGCAGCTCCTCTGCCTGCGCCTTTTAACATAGGTCCAGCTGCCATGCCACCCATTTCATAAGTAGCACCTTCTACAGCAGCTTCTCCGGCTTTTTGCATATGTAGCATAACTGGCATAGGTTCATAATATCCAAGCCATTCTTGAAGCATATCAGTAAATCTATCAGCCATGCTATAGCCTAAAGCGCCACCTGCAACACCACCTGCAGCACCACCTGCTATAGTACCACCAGGACCAAGAAGTGTACCACCAGTAGCACCACCACCGCCGCCAATTATAGCACCTGCAGCAGAACCAAAACCTTCTAATACTGGTCTAACCCAATTGTCAATAAGGCGCCTTCCCAAAGGATGCGGTTTCTCCCATTTTAGATCCTTTGGATTATATACTTGACCACCATATTCATCAGTTTCAACAGATTGACCGCCATATTCATCACCCTCTTCTATCGGTATACCACCCCATTCATCGACATCTGCATTAGGATCATCTGCAGGTATATCAGGTAGAAGAGGATTGTTGATTGCTCGTCTTGAAGCATTAATTGTTTTAAGATAATTATCTGTTTCAGTAAAAGCTTTCATTCCCCTAAGTTTTTTAAGACCATGCTTACGGACATTAGTTGGGCCTGCATTCCAAGATGCAATAGCAGAATCCCAATCACCGAATTCTTCATAATACTCACTTAGTTTCTCGGCAGCATAATCAATAGAAGCTTCAGGATCATAAGGATCAACATCAGGATGAAACTGTGGAATGATTTGTGTAATACCTTTTGCTTTTCCGTACTTAGTCTCAGGACCTAGAGCATCAGGATTAAAACTACTTTCAGCCTGAATCAAGTTCGCAAGCATGTTTTTCGGCAAGCCATATCTTTCCTCAGCGGCATTCACTGTACCGAGGTATGGCTCAGATGCTTCAGACGATTCAAAGTCATACTCATATTCTGTCATTAGGGTTTCCTCATCAATTTTCCGGTGTGTTTATTTTTATAAACAGTTCCTGAAGGAAGAGCTTCATATTCTTCTCTAGAACCAACCACAGGTTTTTCACCTTCTTCAATTGGAGTTTTAGTATATTTTCTTGTTCGCATTTTTTCACGAGTCCTTTCTAATTGATCCTCAACACTTCTTATTCTCATTCTACCTGCATGAGATGTCTCTGATAAAAGTTCAAGCATAGCAGATGTACTGAGGTTTTTATCATGGATCTTATCCCATCTCTGTTGAGCATGAGTAGAAAGTTCTGCAATTGATTGAGCATTACCTTGTGCTAGTTTACCAATTTCAGTTTCAATCTCAGCAAGGTATAAATCGTATTTAGCCTGATTAGGATGACCAATGATTCTACTTCTCCACAATCTACGTGGAACGTTCATAATTCTTATGCCATCTTGATCAAGGATTGCTGCAATCTCTTTAACACGTTCTATTTGTGCTTCCATATTAGTGATAAAACTACCCATAGCAGCAGTTTGCTTTTCAAGTTGTCCAAGAGCCATTTGTATGGATTTAGTATCAGCTTGCTTACCAACAACTTCCATGGCAGCATCTATGGGTGTTCTCTTTTTATCACCAATTGTATCACCAAGAGCTTGTCGAGCAGCACTTTTAAGAATAGCTGCTCTAATCTTAGTTGCTTGTTTACCGCGACCAACTGAAGGCATTTTACCTACAGCATTAACCCAAGCACCCCACATATCAATTTCCTCTTGAGTAAGGTCTTCAATATCAATGTCGATACCTGAGATTTTATTATCATAAGCTTTAATGATGGGATCAGTTGGTTTCATACCACTTTTGATATAATCCTGGCGTTCTTGAATAAGCTTCTTTAAGGGGCTAGGACTATAAACTTTATCAGCAGCTTCACCAAGGATGCGGTTATTGTACCCTCTGATAATATCACTTGTAGGATCAGCACCATTTTGGAGATAAGTAGCTCTTTCCTCAATCATCTTTTTAAGGTTACTAGGAGCACCCTGATTCTCTTCAGGCCAGATTTTTGCATTGTAAGCTTTTACTTTGGGATCATCTTCAGAGAGACCCTCATCAAGAAGTTTCTGACGTTCATCAATAAGCTTCTTAAGATTACTTCCTGTTTTACTTCCACCATCACGATATACTTCTTTCCATACTTTATATCGTTTAGGATCATTTTTGGCAAACTCATACTCAATCATTTTCTTGCCAATTGCTGGATTCTTTTTATAGATACTCTTGACAATATCAGTTTTATTTATTGGACCCTTACCGGGCGCAGTAACAGGAGTGGGGGTCCCTCCTGCCAGACCTGTCAGGCCGGAGGTAGGAGCCATAGGTGCTGGAGCTGCGCCCGGCAGGGTGTCTGGAGGAAGGTCTTCTTCAGTAAATCCAAGACCTTCCGTTTCTTCAGGAGGTGATGATATAGTACCAGTTGTTTCAAGTTCAGTGAGCATATTCTCTAAATCAGTAACATAGTCTTCACGTTTATAATCACGGCGCTTTTCATAAAGACTACTAAGAGTCTCACCAATTTCTGGATTTGCCAAAATAGTTGTTGCAATGATATCTGGATCATTAGTTTTGTAGGCTTCAATAGCCGCCTCAGAAGCTTTTCTCTTCTTTTCTTCAGCTTCCATAATAGCTTGCTTTTCTCGGCGAACAGCCATACCTTGACCAAACATTTTAAGGCCTGGCAATAGATTGAAACCTGGATCAACATAGAACGGATTTCCATTCATTAGAAGACTCCTATCATTGAGTAATTGATCCACATGAAATCATTCCTGAGAACAATGGCTTCAGGCATTACATCATATACTTCATGAGCCATACATCCACAAGTTGATCCTGTGAGACCCAGTTTATTTGCAATTGAATTCCAGTCAAAGGAATAGAAATTAAATCCATTGACTTTACCTATCTTTTCAATGTTTTTCTTAAGACGTATATCAGAGGCCATGATTAAACCTCCAATACCTAAACCAGTATTAAGCCAGTTTGTTACACCCTGGTTCTGAGCATTAGCAGCAGCTACCTGACCTTGTGCATAAGTCTGGCCTATATTACCCATTTGATTAGCAATCATACCAGCATTTGAAGGTAAGCCTGCCATACCTTGAAGACCTGATAACTGTTCATTATAAGATGACAACAAAGCTTGATTTTGAAGTTGAGTAATATAGTCATACATATTACCTTGGACATTGCCTGACCTTAAACCGCCAGTAGCTGCAGCATTACGCATGATAGCTTCTTCACCAAGCTCTTGGCCACCCATTATATTTTGGTAAAGTGGACTCATTTTAGCTCTTTCAATGAATTCATTCATTTTACCATATGGATCCCACTCTTCAGTTACAGGTTCTCCAGTAACAGGATCAACTGCACCACCTGTACTATCAGTGGGTTGTGTATCAGAAGGTGGACCCAAAGTTATACCTTCACCAAGTGGAATAACTCCTAATTGCATTTTTTCAAGTTCATCTAACTCATTTTGCAATACACTTATAGAATTTTTAATATGTCCAGCTGACTGATCTCGCATTTTTCCACTGTAATTATTCCAAGCATTTTGTAGATAATCAAGCTCATAAGCAACTTGTTTATATCTATCAATAAGATTAGATGGACGAGTTAAACCTTCACCACTATTTACCATATAACCAAAATGACGTGGGTCTCCTTCGTACTTTTGAATCTCATAACCCCCAGTACCTGTACCTCCTCCACCTCCAGCAGGCGCAGGAGCATAAATATCACCAGTACTAGTACTGCCACCTCCATAAAGCTCACTACCTGGACCTCCTAGACCATATAAACCACCAAGAGTTGTTAAAGCTTCTTTGCGTAAAGCTTGTGGAACCTCTTCAGTTTCTTGGAGATAGTCAAGAGCTCGATTCTGCCATTGAGCTTGAGTTTCTGCAGCTTTTTCTGCAGCATCAGCAGCATCGTCACCTGGATTAAAAATAAAATCAATTATTCCGCCCATTGTTTTCTCCTTACATATACTTTTTGTTTACCAAAGGAACGTAGAAGTATGAATCCACATTCCTCGGCAAGTTTAACGACACTTCGTCGTTCAATTACACCGATAACCATTTCACAATCAAATATATCAAAGATAAATTCACAATACTCATTAAGAGCTTGTTTCAATTTCCGTAAGCCCGCTTTGTCAGATGTGAAATGACCAACCACAGCATTTCCTTGTTGAGTTGCTGAAAATAAGATCTTACAATCAGGATTATTCCATCTGAAGTTCAAATGATTTTCTGAGGTTACTAATCTACCTGTATCCCCAGTATATGGACTGAAAGATAAAATCATTAGACGATCTCAACAACATCCAAAGCAACAGTAAGTTGATCGGCAGCACTTGCGATTGCGCTGATTAAGTCTGCCGCATCAAGTACTTGGCCTACAACCTCAGGGCATTCATAGGTTTCCTGACCGCCGATCAATTTGGTATTCATAATCAAGTTATCAACACCAACTGACCCACCGCTTGGAACCTTGTTAAATGAAATTGAAGCAACGGTGGTAGTATCATTTGTTACCGTACATTTCAATACCCTTGCCACTGTATTAGCAGGACAGGTATAGAGGGTGGTATCCGTTGCTCCAGCTTGGGCCATGTACGCATTCTTTAAGGTTACCGGCATTTCTCTTTCTCCTTATAAAGTATGAAGTTTATTTACTAGTATCTCAAATTGATCTTGAGCTAATAGTAGATTTAGGTAATCAATCCAAAATATTGCAAAAGCTTCTGCTCTAGGTTCTAATGTTATCATATCGGTAGTTTTATTATATTCAATTTCCCTTAGGGTTCTACAAGTATCAAGAGTATCTTGAACTTCCAATTTAAGCTCAAGTTTATTATTGTCTTTTTGTTTCATTTCAAAACAGAAGTTTGATTGAGGTCTATGATCACAAAAAGAAAGACCACAATTATCAATACCTCTTATCCATTTTTTAACATTTAAACGAGCATTAATCCATTCTATTCTTGGAACTGTATTACCTGGGGATGTAGGTACTGATATCTGAGAAGTTTCATGGCCATTAGTAGCTACCCATTCATTAATTAAAACATCATCAGAGTAAAATTGAATGCGAGCTTTGTTTTCTGCTAATTCATAAAAGAATTTAGTTGATAAAGCCATTGTATCCTCCTATTTAAGGTCTTCTATCCTTGAACCTACTGTATCCTTTTGGTAATGTGAATCAATAAAATCAACATATACTTCACTACCATATTCATCTTGAGTGGCTGCTATTCTAGTAAGTTTACATTTATATAAAGTACTGACAGTTGTATTAATCGCAGCAATATCTGCTATTTGAAATAATTTATGTAAAGTAGTATAATCAGCAGCTATTGTATGTTCTGCAGTATATGGAGAACCGGATGGTACTGCATAAGCACCATCAATTGGAGCTGCAATAACATCAAGTTGAAATTGAAATCTATCAGGAGTTCCACTACCATCAGTTGGTGTACAATAATGTATATGGCTATCCATTATTGTACTTAATTTCATTGAATGGGAAGACTGTATATCAAAATACAAATAGTCATTTACATCAAAACCTAATGATGGAAATGTTACTCCACTACCTATACCATGTGCAAATAATCTTTCTGTAGGAGCATTTGATGCTGGAACTCGTATATTAGATATACCTACTTGCAAATCATCCCATACAAATTGTGGTAGATAATATTTAAATGGTTCTCTTGCATCAAGAAGTTTTATTATAAGATCAAGTTTTTCTTCACCACCTGGTTGAGCAGTCAAAGCTATAATCTTTTTCTCTATATCAGCAAGCTCATTATCATACTGTCTAGCTGCTGGAAAAACATGAATTTGTTTATTAATATCTGCAAGTTCATTATCATATGATTTAGGAGTATCAAGAACTACTACAGCTTCATTTCTTTCTGCTTCTGGTTGATCAACAAGAAGCATAGCAATTTTTTCTTCAAGTTCATCAAGCCTTTTATCATATGATTTAGGAGAAGTATCATATGGATTTACAGGCTTTTCATCCTTTAAAGCATTTATATCTTTATCATAGGACTTAGGAAAAGGAAAAGACTCCATCATCTTTTCAAGTTCTCTTATCCGCTTTTCAATTTCTTTATCTTCAGTCTTATATGCTTCAGCAACATCAGCACTTTGAACTTCAAGTAAAGTCGGTGCAATTAATCCACCAACTCGTTTATGTAGACCTCTAAAAAACTCTTGCCATTCTATGGTAAGAGCCCTATCATCAGGATCATCCATAAACATTTTAGATGTTGGTATATTAGGTAATGATAAACTTTCAGCCATTATGATGCCGTCACTTTCATTTGAGAAAAAGCCATTTTAGCTGTAGAAGCTCCACGTAATTTAAAACCCACCCAATCTTCTACATAACCTAATCTTCGGATAATTAAATTAGTATCATAAGTGCCAACTTCACTATAGTCTGACCAATACTCAGTACCCCATAAAACTCCATCATAAGTCATTGATAGACCTACAGTTTCTACTGAGTTTGAATATCCAGGAATAGTCTCAAGTTCAACTTCATCAATAGACATTTTTTCAAGATTCACAAATGGTGTATATAATATCCATTCAACTTGAGTAGTATAGTGTGTTGGAACTGTATCATCAAGTTTACCAAGATATGTAGTTGTTTTATCACCACAAATCCATTCACCTGCTCTCGGATCAAATATAGTATTTATCCCACGGAATGGAGTATCATTTTCAACATCTGATTTTAATAAAGACCATGCATTTTGTAAACCAAATTGTCTAGCAATAGTCTCATTAAAACATAAAACATAATCCGGGAGGTGAATTAGAATGAAAGTTATATTATCTTGTGAACGAACTTCCATTCTAATATCTGCTAATTCAGTTTCAGTATATTCACCAATATATTTATCAACCTCTCTTGTAGATACTTTTTGAGGTTGACTAGCAGATATTCTATAAACACCCACACCTTCATCTCTTGGCCCACCAACCATGAAAATGTCATTCATTAATTCACATTTAGCATGAGTGGCTACTATACCAAGCTTTAAAGCTCTTGATTCAACTCTTGTAAAAGCAAAGTTTGCCTGAGCTACATCGGCAAAAAATTCAGTTGAATATCTACCGAATACAGCAACTTTATTATCAGAAGTTTTTAGTAAACCAAGAGTAGTATCAGGCATAAATTCAGCAGTTGCAAACTTAAGAGGATCTATAGCTGTTTCATCAGCAATATCAGTATGATAAACATAATCACCATCTGTTAGAAAGTAATAACCATTAATCCATACTCCATCAATTGGATCACCTAAATCTGCATCAGTTACTTCTGCAAGACCACCAACTGATTCATATAACCACATTTTGCCATCAGTTATAACAGCTTGTGTGTTAAATGAAAAAGGCATAGCCGCTTGTCCAGTACCCGTTATCTCACCAACATTAGTAACAGTACCATCAGCATCAACATATATAAATCGTGTACCGGATACACGAAAATGATTGCTTTGCCTATCATTATAAATACCACCACGATCAATACCTAAGCTTGTACCAAAGGAAGTTAATCCCGGAAAACCAATCATATATCCTTGGACACCTTTGATCTCCCTTGGTACAGCATACATATTGACAGGAAGATTATCGCGGTAATCTACATCTGAACCTTGATAATCACCTTTAATTAATGTTACTGGAATTTGAGGCACTGCAATCTCCTACCTTTCAGGATTATATTCATGGGAATTTGGAATTTCTTGGTATGGAAGACCTTCTTTTGTCATAACAGCTTCAAGATTTAATTTAGTCTCACGAACGTCATCACTCATCTTCCGAAGCATATAACTACTAATTCTTATATGCTCCCGAAGAAGTTCTGTATTATTTTGTTGTACTATAAACATGTCTTTAAAACGTTCTTGACTTTGCATATCTTCATGGTACCAATAAGCACCACCGATGATTAATATAATAGAAATAAAAATTTTTAGCACAGTAAAAGATACTTTTGACCTTTCAAGTTCTTCTATTTGTTGAACTTTATCATGATGAAATGGACAAACATCTTTTCTTCTTTCAGTATGACCATCCCATTTTTCTTCACTCATTTATGGCCTCCTAAGAAGCAGTTATTATTTTTACTTTTTCTACAAATGCAGTAATTTCACTATCTCCAACAGATGTATTTTCTCTACCACATCCAATATGAAGATATCTAAAAGCTGTAGATGAACATGTTATTGTAAGAGTATCAACTAATACTGTTCTAGCAGCATCAGAATATATTTCAAGAGTCAATGTAGTTCCAACTCTTTTCCATGTGCAATATTTACGTGATATTGTTGTTCCACCTGGTTCATAAATATCACTATTAGAAAGTGGATTATCATATATTTGCAATTCTGCATTGCTATCACCTGCTCCACCGTAAGCTTGTATTCCTATACCTTCACTAGCATCAAGATGATCTTGTCTTGTGCCAATAGTATTAGCTAACATTAAAAATTCAAAATTACTATAATTCTCTGAAGCTTCTATTTCTACTACACATTGAATTTCAAAATCACCAAAGTAATCAACTCCATAATCTATATAATTGTATGAATTAGCATCTCTACGCATACTATTTGCATGAATTTTAAACTGTGATATTGTATAATCGCCGTTTTCATCAACTGAAGTTATATCATAAACTTCTATGTAATCATTTGGATTGATGTCAAAATTTTGTGTATAACCTGTAGAGTATTCTGTTGCTGCAAGTTCTCTTGATGCTAATACTTGTAAATATCTATAGAGAGTAGTTACACCTGTAATTGTCAAAGTATCTACTAAAACAGTTCTAGCAGCATCTGAATAAATATAACAAGTTAAAGTTGTATCCACTCTGGTAATTTTGTAATAATAAAGAGTTCCAGTTGGATCAAAAGCTGCTTCATCACCATTATCTAAAGAATATTCTTGAATTTTTATACCAACAGCTGCATTAGAATTTAAATGTAATGACACACCAACATTTGAATCTATTATATCTTGAAAAGACCCAGGAGTATTTACTAATGCAAATACAATAGTTGAAACATTAGATTGTTGTACTGTTGCTATAGCTTCAAATTCTATTTCAAAATCACCAAAATAACCAACTCCATAATCTTTATAAACATAAGCAGCAACTCCTCGCTGCATTGTATCAAAAGTACATACATATTTGGTAATTGTTATATCACTATTTGGGTCTACTTCTGTAAAAGTAAGTAGATCTTCATATGGTATAACTACACCACCAATATGTTTTCCTATTTTAGCAATTAAACCGATCATTGAGCAATTATCCTAAATTGCACTGGTACTTGAAATTCACCAGCAGGAATCCAAAAATCATGAGATACAATATTTGAATAACCAGTTGAACATTCAGCTTGAGTTGTTCCATCAGATTGAGGAATATCACCACAAGTTCTCATTCTAAAATACCTTGTTTGAGTAGTTCCTCCAGGACCTGTAACTGTTGTTTCCAAAGGAGCTTGAAACTCGGCTTGAGGAGTTCCGTCGTAAGGAATAGATCCAATATTCATAAAAGGACCTGTATCGCTTATACCCATTTCTAATTCCCAATGAGTAACATAATCAAGAGTTTCTTGCTGCCATCCGAATGTTAGAGTTTCAGTAATATCAGCAAAAGCAACTGTGGCAAAAAGACATATCAGGAGAATAATTAATTTTTTCATTATCTGCGTTCTCCTATATTGAAGATGACTTTTGATCCTGCAGAAAATGTACCATTTGCAAAAACAAAGCCAAGGCGTAAACGTTGATTGTCAAAATACACTGTTCTTGGTTCATCTGTTACATCAGCCATCAATCGACATTTTACAGGCGAATCTGGATGAACTTCAATGATGTCTACTACATCATCAACTGCTCCTGGGATAAAATGAACAGATTGAACATTTAGTCCAACACCCATTGAATAATCAGAATCAATTGCACTTACTTCAATGGTCCGATTTGTGGTCTTAATTGTATTAGCCATTGCTTACTCCTTATGATGAAATGGTTGAATCCAAAAGTTGAAAGTTTATAATACGGGTTTCTATTCTTCCAGCAGATGTAGTAACTACAATTTTAACTCTTAATAAACCAACATCAGCACCTGTACTTAATCCATCTGCCTGTATTGTATAAGTTATAAGAGGGGTTGCATTAGCTGAAGTAGAAATGGTTAAGCCAGTTTCAGCTGTAATTGTATATGATGAGATTGTTTCACCTGAGTCAAGATAAGCAGCAAAAGACTCAACATAATCATTGATGTCATCAATATACATTGTATGGGAGACTTGAGCATCTTGAGGAGTTTGAGATTCAGGATTGTTGAATCGTGACCACCAAAGAGATCTCCGGGCATTAGCTTCCCCTCTCGGCATTCGAGTGGGGTAATTGACCGGTCTAAATAGTGCAGTATCAGAGGAGAGAAATGAGAATCCTGATGATACTTGTGCCATCAATGCTGGAGAAGGCTCTTTGCCAAAATCAGCTAAAAGCCTAGCTGCTAGGTTTGCCGCAAACGGGAAACGATATTTACGCTCCAGGTTATGTAAAGCACCGGTTGTTGGTGAGTTCTCGAAGTTATAATTTACATCAATATTCCTTGCAAGAAACTCATGAGCCATGTCTTCTAACCTAGCAAGAGCAAGAGTCAGGTCAGAAGCAGAAGGGTCTTTGGTGAGCCCTGATATTCTCATTAAAGAGTATGCAGTATTTATTATATCAACTTTTGTGGTCACGATTCCTCCTACTTTTGCGAAGTCGCCACATTCGTAGATGTCTTACTAGGTCCAGAAGCTTTCAGACGTCTGTCTGCTGCTCTAAGTTTCCCAGCGGTCACTTGCGACGCAGCAGGCTTCGCCTCTTTCTCCATGGAGCTTTTAGGAGTCTCTCCTCCGTTGTTTTTGTAAAGGTCATTTGGGTTTAGAACCCAACCTCGCTTCAGGAAGGGCTCAAACCCAAATTCATCAACAATTTGTATCTGACAGGTAATTCCCTTATAATTGTGAGAAGTACCTTCTTTGAACAGAACGATCATTTTTTGGCCTTTGCTTTCTTTTTCTTTGGTTTTTCAGTTTTGACCGCTTTTAAAATTTTTGCTTTTGTTTCAGCAGCAATTTTATCAGCTTGGGAATGATCAACTGATTTATCCATTATCAGGTCTCCTTATTCATTGACTTTTTCGAAGATATCATTGACTTTGTCCATAATATCATCAAGTTTATCCAATAGGTCACCTGTAATAAAACTACTTTTAAAATTACCAATGCCATCACATCTACTACAGGTGACCATTTCTGGATTATAGGAACCTGGATTAAGTGGATCAGGTTGAGTTGATGGAACTTCACCTGACCCACCACACCTTTTACAAATAGTTCTAATTTCTGACATGATAACCTCTTATTCTAATACGCCATTACAGTAATTGCCACCAATATGGTTTCCTGTAGTATCACCCTCAATGCCATCAGTGGCTGAAATAAAATTACCATAGACATCGATTGTAGGAGTAGCCATGTTAATGTCAATACCAATAGCAAGAGTACCAGAACCACCACTAATATAATTATTAGTAATCATAGTAATGGGAGCTACCGTAGTAGAATGAAATCGAATACCAGCTTCTGAACAAAATGAAATGATATTTCTATCAATCCAATTTCTTACAGAAGTGGGACCGCCGCCAGCGGTCCAGTCAATTGCACAATCCATATAAAAGAATTGGCAATCGCGAATAAGATTGGCAACAGCATCAGTGAGATTCATTCCTCGAGTTGCTGTAGTTGCTTCAGGCGGACCTTGGAAGGAACAATGGATAATTTCATTGTTGTTAAAATTTGTAGCTGAGAAAATGTCAGAAGCATCAGCTACTTGAATATTAAGGTTATACAATCCACTGTTAATCATTGAAGTAACAGCAATTGCGCCACCAGAAGCAGGTCTAATTCGAACACCACGTTCACCATCAGCATCAAATGCATTACCATGACCAATAAGACAACCACCATAAGGCATTGATGTTAAATTCTCAGCGTACTTTCCAGGAGCGATATGAATTTCAGTGTTTACTGCCCACGGAGATCCACTCCAATTAATATATGAATTGGAAACTGAAATAGCTTTAGCAATAGTTGCAAAAGCGGTATCCCATGTTAAACCATCATTATTATCACTCCCAGCTTCATAAATACCGGGCACAGGAGATGCAACTCCACTCCCTCCTCTTACAAAAAACTTTTTGGTAGGATTCAAAACATTACTTTTAATACCAGAAATGTCACTCCTACTAACTTGTAAACCAGTGTGAAAGAAATCTCTCATGTTTTATTCTCCTTGTTCAGGGTGGGGCATAAGCCCCACCAGGTAGAATGGTTTTAGACAGTAGTCACCGGGGGACCAGAAACGCCGGAAAGACCCAGGATGATCCAACCAACCGTATCATCAACATAATACAGAACTGCACGATCACCGGCATCAGCGAAAACGATTGTGGCCCAACCAGTTGCAGTCGAAGGTGTCAGAGTACCATCACCACCGCCGTCGGTGGCGAGAATGATAACCAACATCTGACCCTCGCTGCCATTTGCCAAGGTCAAAGCTTCCGCATCACCACCAGTCGTTTTCGAAACAATAGGATGAGTAATAGGAATAGCCAAGGTATCAGCGGCGACAGCTTTGACAGGACTTGATCCTTGTTCAGGGATCAAATCACGGTGTAAAAATTCAACTAAAGTAGCTCTTGCAGCCATAATTTGATTCTCCTTGTTCAGGGTGGGGCCGAAGCCCCACCAGGTAGAATGATTAGTAAGTTACTGCAACTCCGCAATTGGACGGGTTGCAAATAGTAATACCATACCAGGTGAAGAGTCTGAATCGGAAATTCATGGTAGCGATATTGCCGTCATAAACCAGATACAAACGCAGGCCGTTTGACATTGTATCAGTGATGACTTTCATGCCATCATACTGTTTGAAAAGATCGGCCGGAATGGTGCCACCGATAACCTCGACAGCATCGCGTTCGAAGAAGATGTTGGCCTTATTCGAAGCATCGATATTGAGGCGAGTGAGGGTGGCGCCATCAAGAATGGCGGTGTCAATATTGGCATAAGCCGCCTGGAGAGTTGTAATACCCGTCTGATCTGCTGCAATCGGTTTCGGGTAGATTTTAATGTGAGTGGAATCAGTGATCTCAATGACAGAAAAAGTCATCGGCTGATTGGTATCAGTCTTATCAGCAAGACCGACAGCATCAATGGCAGTACCACTGTTTTCAAGCTGAAATTTATCACCGACACTCACAAGCGATGAATCGTTGACAACAAGAGAGGCTTCCCTGTAATCAACATTGGTTACGACGCCAGTCGTTGCATTGACAGTGCCGCCTGAGGGAACGAAGGCCTGATTACCAGTAACCGTAACTGCTGGGTCTGCACCACCTGTGATATTCGGCAGGAATGAACCAGTGAAAATGTCAAACTCAGCAATGTTAGCGCCGATCTGACCCTTTGACCAGGTTTCTTCCGGACGGCCCTGAAGGGTTTGGCGAGCGGCAAGATCTTGACCAAAGGTCAAGTTGTCACGATCATTGAGGATGAACGCGCGGCCATTATTCATAAGCTGACGTTCATTCATGAGGGCCTGAGCTTCAGCAATAAAGTCGAAGCCGCTAGTGGCATTTGATCGATAGAACAGTGATCCCTGAGTAACAACTGCCTGAGCAATTGCCTTATTGAGATCGGTAGCCTGTTTCCTGCCAGATTCTTTGGCTCGGCGTTCCCAGAACCGTTGATCACGAAGATCATCAGCTCTCATCCTTACGAAATCATTCGAAGGGGTGCCGAGTAAGGCAGGATAGGTTTCCTCGATAATACCGGTTTCATTACCGGTGAGGTCCCATCCTGAGATTACAGGGGCATGCTGCTGAACGGGATACCACACAAAATTACCCGCATTCTGCATGTCCCCACCGTTGGGCTCATGAAAATTTACCAAAGGAAGCATACTCATTTGGTGCTCGTATGATTCCATGGTTTTTTCAAAGAGGACTTCTGCGATTTTACCAGTTGAAAGAGCCATGGTAGTTTATTCTCCTTACCAAGTTGAAACGTCTATACCCTGTTGCTTAGCCTGTTTTTTGATGTCATAGGCAGCTTGCAAATTACCTACAGCTTGTGCAGCTTTTCTCTTCTTCAGCAAAGATTTAGCCTTAGCTGAGGTAGGTGCTGCATCACCTTTGACTTTCTTTCCAGGAGCTGGGGCTTTGGACATTCGTCGTTTGTTGTTTAGGAGGCGTTCACGTTGCTGACCAAGGTACATGGTTGCTCTAAGCCCAGTTGGATCTTCGACTAGCAAGGATTTTAGCTCATTTAAGGCGTTCTTATTTCTACCAAGGAAATACATAACTTTTTCCGATCCTTCACCTAAGACAGATATAATCTGATCGGTGGTGAATTCACCTCTACCTGGCATCAGGGTTTCCATAGCTTCCCTGACAGTGCGATCGGCTTGTTGGTAAACCTCAGTGTCAATACCATTGTCCTGAATAAGTTTAGCAGCTCTTGTATAGTGACCATCCACAGCTTCTTCCAACTTGGCCTTCGTGGCCATCTGCAATCGTTGAATTTCATTCTTTCTATTTGCAGTTTGAAGCCGGTAATCAACCATTTTCTGATCATATTCACTAAGTGCTTCATCAAATTCAGCCAATGTTTCAAAATCATTTTCCTTCGGCCTCCGTGGAGGTTTCGAGGGTTGTGCAGGTGTTTGTTGCCCCGCCTTTAATCGAGCATTTTCCTCTCTGAGCTTTGTCAACTCATCGCTTTGGTCATGCAGCCTCCCCTTCAGTTTCTGTTTCATTCTGATGTGAGTGCCGACAGGAACAGTTGAAGGTGGCTGTCCGTCTTCATCTGCCATCCAAGGTTCTTTCTTTTTGGCATCATCGTCATCGTCATCATCTTGAATGTCATCATCAACAATGTCGTCATCAACATCTTCAACATCATCATCAATGACATCATCCTGAATGTCGTCATCAGCATCAACAATTTCACCATCTTTTACTACTTTTTCTCCAGCCATTACCAGGACTCCTTTCCTGTGTGAAAGACCGCATGCAAGTCATGCGTAACTATGTTTAACCAGGTCATCTCTGTTGAGCCCCACCAACTGAGGCTTTTTTACCATTTTTTAACAAACTCTTGATATCTATTAGTTTTTCTGTATTATCAAGCTGTTTGCTAAGTTTATTGATTTTGTCCAATTCAAGGCTTGCACCAGCTTGTTTAGCTTTAATCTGTGCTTCCATACGGCCAGTTTGTGCCTCAAATTGATCAATTTGTGTTTTAGCTCTATCATTAGCAGCTTTAAGCTGCATTTCAATACCTTTTCGTTTTTCAGTGAGAAGAGCTGCATCGCCTTTTTTATTTTCTGCTTGCGCAAGAAGCAATGCTGGGTTCGGCTCTTTGTTTTGAGCAGCTTGCTTGAGTATCTGTTCTTCTTCAGGAGTTGTAGGTTTCTTAATACCCTGTAGAAGAAGTTGTTTATTTGCAAAATCTCTTATGTCATCAAAATCAACACCATCCATAAGAGTTAATGTTTTTAATTGAAGAGCTTTTCTCATTGGATCTTCAACAGGCATACCCTGAATCATAAAATTTAATCGATCGATAGTCTGTTCTTTTTGACTCATATAACTAGGACCGATTTTTGAGTAAACCTCAAATTCAGAGTTATTTAAATCATTGATTACAACTATGTCACCAGTTGCTCTATCAACAATTTGATCCATAATTTGTTTTTCAGACTTAGTACCATCAGGAGCTTCAACTCTTACTTTCCTTGGTACATCATAAACTTCTTTTGCCATAGAAGCAAAAACCTGAGCATCCCGACGCATAGCATGCTTAGTATGATCTTGATATACTATCGATTGCATATCCAGTCTAGATTGAAGAGCATATACCGCTCGACCGGAAATGTCTGGATCCGCAATATCTTGGGGAACTCCAGGATTCGCAACATCCTCAACAGCTTCTTTTGACAATTGAAGAACTGCTGGGAGAGCAGTAGGCATCGGTTGCTCAGGCATCTCAGCAATTGGTCCAGGAGGAATCTCAGTGCCATCACCAGATTTCCTATTGGCCAAAAGATATGGATAGTTGTTTTCAGAACCTGCTTCTGAGTACATATCTTCGAAACCTGCAATTTGTTCAGGCCAGAAGATTGGTTTTCGTCGAGGAGACCGGGAGAGAATGTCCCCTAAGTAACTCCCCGCAAAGTTACGTAAGCGCTGTGGATCCTTAGTCAGCCGCGTGACTCCCTCCCAGTGCTCCTCCCCCTCAACGAAAGCATGCTCACCGAAAACGGGTATAACTGGAATGTTTTCTCCAGCAATAATTGTTGCATCTAATATTTCACTTCCAGAAGCTATATACCTTGTTATCTGACATCGCGTACGTATGTGCGTATCTATTATATTATAGCCCGCACCCATAAGATCATCTTCAATTTCCATCAGTTCTTCTTCTCTGACATCTAATGTACTTTCAAAGGGATCAGACAATGTGTATATAGTTTCCTCAATTTCTTCTTTATGGTAGAACTTTACAACATAGATTCGTTTTGAAGTTCCTAAGATCCATGGAAAAGCATATGAATGCTCAGGGTGTTTAAAAGATTCACCGTCTACGCGGTCAATCTCTTCTCCAGTTAATTTATAAACTAAATCTTTGTATCCATTCTCAGAAAAGGCCTCCAAAATAGATACATAGTCAGCATCAGACTTATCGAGAAGTTTTGCATTTGGATCCCATAAAACATTGTTATTAGCTTCAACGATAGGCTTTCTGACAATATTTTGATTCTTTTCATCAAGTCGTTTTGTAGCATATTCTGTTTCTAGCTCCCAGGCACCTACACCACAAACGACACACTCTATTTGAGCATTTGTAAAAGCTTCAATAGAGTCATTTTTATTACAATCTGAGCGATAAAGGCCATCTAAAAGGTCTGCAGCATCATCTCGTGTACCATCTTTGGGTATAAAGTCAACTTGAACAGGATTCATACTCAAATCAGCTAAAATCTGCCTTCCAGCCTTCCTTAAGATGTTAAATTCACCTTTATAAGATAATTGAGAATCCTGGAGGACAGAATCATCCCATTGAGTTATCCAATAAAACACAAGATCATCTGCACCTTTTTCACGAGTTAACTGTGCAGAAAGATATGCTTTATCGTGCAGTTGTTTTAAGTCATTAAGTTCTAAAGGCATACTGCCTCCTAGCCTGCAGCTTCTTCAAGTTGTTTTTTCCGACGCTTAATTCTTTCTTTTGCATCATCATCAACTGCACCAGGCTCAGTTGTAATTTCTTCTTCATCAGCCAAAATAAGGCCTTTGTTTCTTTTCATTTGTTGCTGACGACGAATCTCAGGACCAGATTCACCCATTTTTCTAAGCATATCTCTAGCTTTTTCAACCCTAGAACCAACTTTTTTATCGTAAGCTTTTACTCTAGGATCTTTTTTGGGAATAACCTCTCGTTCTTTTTCAATATCTTTTCTTTTTTTCTTGCGAGATTTACCAATTTTTTTATCGTAAGCTTTTACTCTAGAATCTTTTTTGGGAAGAACCTCTCGTTCATACATCATCAGTGTACTAGGCATTGTCAAATCCTCCTGGGATTCTTTTTTCAAGCTCCTTACGTTTCTTTTCCTCTTCTTCCAGTTTCTCTTTTTTCCGTTTAAGGCCGGCTTGAAGTTTAGATAGTCCCGATGTGACATCACCACCAGGATCTATTGTAAAAGGGTTATAATTAGGATCAAAGATCGAACTTGGCATTATGCTACTCTCCTCAATCTATTATTTGGTCTTGAACCTTCACCAACAGCTTTAATAGGTGGAGGACGAACTTGAGTTCCAAATACTGGAGAATGAACTTTTTTAAACAACATTTTGACAGAATCCGCCAAATTAGGAGATGGAATTTTAAATTTCTTCAACATCTCTTCTTTGGTATAAAGCTCAAAAACACCATTTGGGTTAGGTTTAATAGGCAATCTGCAAAGTTCTGCTCTTAATTTAGTTAATTCAGTGATATCTGAAGAAAAAGATATCATTGTATCAGGATCAGTATAAACATGTTGAGTTACTGCAATATATGTCCGATAGATGCGATTACGAAGCTTAAAGTAGTATTGAGCTCGACAGTTTTTAATGGCTTCTTTATTTGTTTTTTGGTTTTGGATCTGAACTTTATCTGCAGGATTATAAGGGGCATCAGGATCATCAACTTTTTCTGATCCTTTATATTGTGCAATTATGGTTTTCTTGCCTTCAAAGGAGTTGTTAACTTGACGGTTAAGGCCAATACCAAGACCGTCACAATCCCAAAGAAAAACATCAGCGCTATTTTGGATAGCCAGACCAGTTGCCCAATCACATCCTTCATTTATGTCACCAGTATCCTTTTCTTCAACCATTGTAACAACAGAACCATGTCTAAGGGCAAAGCCTTTAGCATCGTCTCCTCTATCTGCAGGGTCATGAGCTGCAACAACTGCTCCACGTGGATCAAAACCAAGTTTTATGTGAGCGTCAACACAAGCATCAAACCACTCAGCCATAATGAGAGCGTTCTCAACGGAATCATTAAACGCACCTTCCCAGATATGATCATATAAAGCCCTGGGGAGCATTTGATAGTCGTGCATTCTTTCATCTTCTAACTCCTTAGGGAACCAAGGGTTATCCGAATAGTTTATTTTAACGATATAGTGAAGGTCATCTTCATAGAAACCATCACGATCTAGTTCTCGTTGATAAGGATTGATGAATCTTTGTGAAAAGGGGTCCGCTGCGCTCATAGGATTGCCTGAAATCCATAATTCTGAGTCAACTTCACGCAATGTGGGAGTCAAAATCTTCAGACTATCCTCAGAAATAAATTGCCCTTCTTCAAGCCAGAAATATTTAAAACCAAACATGGATTTGATTGCATCAATTGAGCGAGCTAGTCCTCTGAATCTGAAACCACCTCCTTCATTGTGTTCAATCTTATTATTGTAGTTTTTATAACCAGGGATTTTCAAACGACGTATCTCTGACTTGAGAAGGGCAAACACGCTGTCATCAAGAGAATTTTGAAATTCCCGTAGACATCCAACTAAAGCACCTTCAACTTGAACTTTGTGAGCAAGCATACCTGCAAAAGTCATGGATTTTGCTCCTCCACGACCTCCAAAAGCAACTTTATACCTTTTCTTTTTGGTAATAAAAGGCATTAGTTTTGATGGTATTTTAAGCTCTAAAGCTCTAGCCATAATATGCGCCTTTTCCGAATCGTCTAACAGCCCAATACATTGTTCTACAGCGAGTAAATCTCAAACGACGTAAAAGCCAAGTATTAGTAGTTGCATCAACAATAATCTGCATATTTTTAAGAAACTCATCGTCAGCAACTTTACGAGTAACTTCATTTTTATCTTTGTCAAAACGATAGTGGCAATCATGTCTTTGGCAAGCAGGTTTTACTGACAAACCATAGACCGTATCAGGAACAAGATAATCACCAAGACCACCGGGGCCACAACCCCAAGTATCTCTTTCAACTTTATCATAATCATAATAGTTTGGAGGTGTTATTAATTCATACATATTGGTATCACTAATAAATAAGGGTCAAACCAAAATTCTACAAGCCAAAAACACATTATGATACCTCCTGGAGGAATGGATTTGTATATCCCCAAATTCCTCTTCTTGACATAATTGGTCTGACTTTAATAAAAGCATTGTGTTTAGCTGCATCTGCAACAGTTAGTGTCTTACTACCACCACCTGAAGCACCGATTGCTAAACCATCGCCAATGCACATTTCAACATGAATCACATGGTGGTGTTCATTCTCCCAGAACACTAAATCACCACGATGTGGAGTTCCTGTTCTTTGCCACTTTTGGGAGAGTTGGGAGGCTGTCCAGTCCCCTTTCCTGGGCAGCCTCCCGATCGACTTCAGGATTTCAATAATGAATCCACTGCAGTCAAAACCTGAAGGATCATCACCGCCCCAAATGTACGGACGCCCGATATATGAGAAAGCTATTTTGAGGGCTACATCACGCATAAGGCTTATCCGATTTGCTATTTACCCATCCACGGGAGAAGGCGCGAAGAGTTTCAGCAGTAATAGGTCGATTGAGAGAAATCATGGCGCCGTTTTCAGCATATTCAGCACCAGCTGCTCGGAATAGCTCATTCAGATCACCCATCAGACCATAAGGATTTTTATAATCTGTAGCAATGATCATGGCCATGTCGTTGAATAACGAAACAACTTGATCCGAAGATACAGTTGCCACATTAGCAATTTGTGCAAGCGTTACATTGTATCGATCCTCAAGTTTCTTCATGGTCTCCGGTTTGAGGTTAGCCTCAAAAGTATAATACAAACTCCGGCCAAGCATATAACTCTCAACATCATTCCAACATCCTATTAACAGGGCAACCATTACCAAAAGAACAGAAACTAACTTTTTCACAGTTTACCTCCTTTACCAAGGGTTTTAAGATACTCTTCCAGTCGCCGTTTCTCTGCTTCCATTTCTCTATAGCGCTGGCGCTGGTCATGATTCATGCGGGAAATATCATTTCCTACTCTGTCTTCCATCGCCCACATCTGTTGTTGCAAAAAATTAATTCTATCCTGGGCGATATGCACATTTAATCGTTGGCTATTATCAGCGAGAGCATCAGCTTTCGCATATCGGTCTTCCATAAAGAAAGCAGCAGCCATGAAGCTACCAATTAAAAGTAAGGCTGATGCTATGCTCATGATTGTTTTTCTCAACCCATTCTCCCTGAACCACCAATTCCGCCACTCTTCTTCATCTTCTCGCGCATCTGTGAAATTTTTATCGCACGTCCTTGACGGTCAGCCTGTTTCTTTGTAGGGTAGACTTTACCTTTCTTTCCATACCGATAGCCTCCCTTAACTTTACGTGTCGGCATCCTCTTCCCCATCTTTCCGGGAGTCGACCACCGTGATCTTCCACTCACGATTATTAGGATCAGTGATCTCTTCCGTAGTACCAACAGTTAACAACGGATTCTTAGCCAGCAACTCAGTGAGTATACTAGCCAAGTTCTTCAAGGTCGCCGCACCCCGTGGATCTTGTGCAGAAAGTCCGTTAGCCATCTCAATAGCTTTATGGAGGAGAACAGTCTCGAGCTCCACGTATTTAGGCCCGAGAAACTTCTGCTTGAGGATAGCAAACGCTTTAGTGTGGGCGGCAGTCTCTTCTCCCAATTTCGATAAAACATCTTCAAGCGATTTAAGCTCTTCAAGATTCAGGGGTTCCTTCCGTGCCAAAGGAATCTGTTTCCAATCTTTAGCGTTGTACTTGAGTACAGCCGGCGAAACTTGGTGTTCCTCGGCTATTTGGTCTAAATCATTCCCAAGGACCTCGTATTTAAATTTCAACAGTTCCCAGTTAGTGTCTTGCATAATCGTTCCCTACCTTTAAGGTTCGCATAGTATTATTATATCATAGTTTTGCATCTTTGTAAACAATAAAATGTGCTGGGCAGAAAATAAGTTGGGGTCGTGGCTGATGAGGCTGGAAGGTGATACTTCATCCGGGGCCCGAAATTTTAGGGATACTTCCGATTGAGCATACCGTCGTAGCAACAGACTTTTCATAAAGAACCCCCCGCCGAGTCCCATTCATTAACTGAGTCCCATTCATTCACTGAATCCAATTCATTATCTGAGTCCAGTTCATTAACTGAGTCGGGTTCACTGCCAAGTCCCACTCAGTAAGTGAGTGTGATCCAGTAAATACACACCACTCATAAAAAGAATGCCGCCCAGAAAATACGTCCAGCCCAGTGTTTAGAGCCATCCCAAAAGAATGAATGGCATTCATCTTGGTTTAATGAATCCGGCTCAGCTAATCAGTGAGTACTAATTAAATGAACCAGACCCAGCAATGATAAAGTGATCCAGTTACTGGATGGGATCCATCTCATGAATCTGATTCAAATTTCGAGTGCCAATTCTAGTTGATGAGTCCTGTTCATTACGGGAATCAGATCCATTTCCAAAGTAGTGCTCAGAATCTGGCACTTCCCCACTTTCTGATCACTTTTCATTTTTTATAGTAATTTCAATACTTTATAGTCTTTTTAAGTGAATAGTGATAAATCAATAAATAAAGTAAATTAAAAATAAAAATACACCATATAAAATAGTTTTGAATCGCACCTCACTTTTACTTTCACTTAATTAGTCCAGTTCAGTGGATGAATGTCATTCACCAGTCTGTATCTTATTGTATACACTGATTAAATCAACTGTATACTTTTTGATACATGTGGATAAAAAGATACATATGTCAATGGCATGTATACTTTTTGATACATGTATATTATTGTATACATTGGATATTTAAAGTGTATACTTTTGTAGACATATTATAGTGAATCCCATTCATTATATTGTTCAAATTCATTCACTGAGGGTTCAAAATAATGAACTTATAAACTATTGATTTTATTAGAAAAATCTCATTCATAAAATAAAGTTCAAAATAATGTACTATGAGCCATATTCATTTTATAATTAAAATAAGGTGGAAAAATAAATAAAAAAATATTTATAATAAAATCAAGTACTTAGGTCCAATGAATGATATTTATTTAATGAATGTGAAAGTTGGCACAATTATTGCATATTATAAAAATAAAAAGGATTTCCAATGAGTCAAATTCATAAAATGAAGGGAGGTGATAAAATAAATGACATTCATTGTCTAGTGTCCAGTTCATATTTTAATTTTCCAACTAACAAAATGAATCAAACTCACAAAATGAAAAGGAAAAACAAAATGAAAGAAATTAAAGACATGAATAAGACTGAATTGACTGAATTGGCCATTAATCAAATGAATGAGATTCAGGAACTGAAAGAAGCTCGTGAAGCGGATCACTCCTTGATTGCTGAACTTCAATCAAAACTTGAAGCCACCTCAAAAGATGGTAGGAAATCACAAGTTTTAGATCTACTTAGAAAACACGAGACAATCAGTATTTTGGAGATGTCCAAACTTTTAGGGATATCCACAAAAAATGTATCATCCCAATTAACTTATTTACGTTCTGATGGATATGCCATATTCACTGATCCAAATGGACGCAAAATGTTGGTTGAATCCAAGAAAACTGAATCTGATTCAGAAAATCAAGAGGAATCCACTGAATAAATAATCCTCAGCAAACAAGCCGCACTCACCTAGTGAGTGCGGCTTTTCTTTTTGGTACTCACCTGGAAAATGAATCCCTCTCGACAAATAAATACCATTCAACTTATCCACTCCTTCCAGCAATAGGGGGTAAACTATTTGACTAAAATATATTGTTATTCTGATGATCGTTATTATGTTTCCAACTAACCTGCCAGCCGGTTATGGGTTTCCAGCTTAAACAACCATCCTTCCTTATCTGATTCTAATCCAAATATATTTGTGCTTTTTCTAGCATTGCGCATTTACTTTTTGTGTTGAATGCGATATTATACTTGTAAAAATAAAATACAGAAAGGAGAGACTAATGCCTGCAGAGATTCACTTATCAGAAAAAGAGAAACGATTCATGTGTGAATTGTACAAATGTCATTACACCATTGGTGAGACAGTGAGGATAATGGGTTATAGTTATAACACTGTTCGAATGTATTTCCATGGCTATGGAATGATGGGTATTAAGAAGTATGACCGCATGCAACTCATGGATCAGGAGATAAGAAATGATGTCGAATGCAATACCAGACAAACAACGGCTTGTCGATAAGATACGTAAGAATCTACCTGAAGAGATTCTTAAGCAACCGATTTGGTTGGCATATTACTATAAGAAGAATGATGATGGTACTTATTCCAAGCCTCCGTGTTCCCAGCAAGGACACTCGGTATCTAGCAAGAAGCCTGGTGTTACATTCTATGAAGCGATTGCGGATGGTTACCCAGGAATTAAGATCAATGAGCATACAAACTTGATTGCTTTTGACATCGATGATAAGGATGCCAAAAGAGGTGACAGAAAGTTTGATATAATGAATCTGTCTGAAGAGTTCAGGGAATTTATTATCGATCAAGATTCATACATGGAATACTCACCTTCAGGATGTGGCTTGAGGATCTTAATGACATGTGATGATAAAGAGGGTTTGCCAGGACGTACCAACTTATCGAAGGAACTATGCATAGGTGGTGAGTTGTTTATTAACTCGGGATATGTGACAGTAACCGGGGATCAGATCAGTGGCGAAAGTATAAAACCGATTGCGAAGTATAATCTGAAAATGTGGTATGATGTATCTCAGAAAGCTGATGTGAT